>Ga0315289_10000147_pt1 | contig 113367 bp, 94 predicted proteins | sample YL17G11_40_MG_FD_203452 | JGI IMG/M metagenome (GOLD analysis project Ga0315289, IMG submission 203452) | Sediment microbial communities from Yellowstone Lake, YNP, Wyoming, USA - YL17G11_40 | ecosystem: Environmental > Aquatic > Freshwater > Lake > Sediment | place: USA: Wyoming | collected... | reverse complement strand
AAGGACGTAGAGCATAAAGGATCGCACACACTGGTATGAATACCTTGCATAAGCCTATTCTTTTCCGCCGGAGGCGGATCCGCCTATGGCGGAAGCAACTCTTTTGGAGAAGAGCCAAAATTTTTCATTTTAGCTTAGCCAAAAACTGAAAAATATTTAAGGATTGGTGAATGATTTGAACGTCGAGGATCGGATTAAAGCGATAATGCCGAGCGATGGCGATTACATTCTTGGATTTGCCAATATGCGAAATCTGCTCGATGGCAAGTTCCGGGGTTATGATTTTTGCATCGTCGTCGGCAAAAGATTAGATGATGAGATCATCGATTCAATCGCCGGTGGTCCAAATATTGGTTATTACAATCTTTACAACGAAACAAATCGCCGGTTGTCCGAATTGTTAAACAGAATCTCAGATGAATTGAAATCACATCATATTTCATGCATACCCATAAAGCCAACTATTTCTGATGAAGAGATGGATGACAAATATTACCAGACCTTAACCTGGGACTTTTCCCATAAGATGGCGGCGACCAGAGCGGGTCTGGGCTGGATTGGAAAAACCGGCTTGTTTGTCTCTGAAAAATTTGGACCCAGATTGAGATTGGCTTCAATCCTTATAAATCATCCTCTTAATTGTTCAGAAGAGCCGGTCGACAAAAGCAGATGTGGCAAATGTAATCTATGCGTAAGGGAGTGCCCGGCCCTTGCCGCCACCGGACGGTTGTGGAATATTAATGTGAAAAGAGACGAATTTTTTGATGCGTTTAAATGCAGAGAAAAATGTCGAGAGCTTTCTCAAAAGCTTTTAAAAAAAGGTGTGAGCCTGTGTGGTATTTGTGTTTCGGTTTGTCCGATTGGTAGAAAGCCTTTCCCAACAGATGAAACAGATTTAACGGATAAAAGCGCATCTGTCTAATCCTTTAATCCGTTGGGAATCCCTTAATCTGTTGGGAGACTCTAACCATCCTAACCCAATAAAACGCTATGGAACAGATAACCGGTCGAGTATGGAAATTAGGGGACAACGTCGATACGGACGTCATCTATCCGGGAAAATATCTTCCCATAATAGATGCTCCGGAGATGGCACAGCATGCTTTGGAAGGTTTGGACCTCGATTTCCCCAAAAAGATTCAAAAGGGAGACATAATCGTAGCGGGAGCCAATTTCGGCTGTGGCAGCTCACGTGAGCAAGCCGCTACCTCGCTGAAATATGCTGGAATTTCCTGCGTGGTGGCAAAATCTTTTTCCCGGATATTTTTCAGAAACGCCATCAATCAAGGATTGGCTTTGGTTCAGTCTAAAGAGGCTTTCGATGTAATAAACCAGGGGGATGTGATTACTATCAATTTCGCAGGCGGCCAGATTTTAACCTCCACTCAAAAACTTTCCTTCCCTCCCTTGCCCCAATTTGTGATGGGAATTTTGGAAGATGGGGGTTTGATCCAGCACGTAAAGAAGAGCCTGAAACTACGGCAGTAACCAGTAGCTCATTTCGCTGTTGGTGAAGAACACGAACGGGGAGTAAGGGGGTAGATTAAATTAAAAACAGTTTACTTTCTGCCTGTGCAATGATTCTGTCCCGAAGACCTTGGCACAACGGAACGAGAGCTTCAAAGCCTAACCCTTGATTGTTTTTGAATAATCCTTCAGATAAAATGAGATATTCCCATGCTTGAGGCTGTTTATACTCAGGTGGAAGAGAAACCGTTGATGCTTGATCGCACCAGGCACCAGCTGCCCGAGCCTTTACACCTACATTAGGACTATCTATATCCTTGTCTGCCTTTGTTTCTACTAAGTAGATTTTATCCTGTGTTTTTACAATAAAGTCAACTTCATAATTTCTTAATATGCCTGTATGATCCCGATAGGTGATTTTCAATCTGTGCCTTCTATCCAGTTTTGCATAAGACAGAACTTCAACTGAAGGATTCAGCACCTTCCACATAAAATCACGCTCAAAGCCGCCACCTTTAATCTGGTAGCCGATTCGGGGATAGATGCTTTTATCAGTCTCTACAGATTTACTTTCTCTCACTATGATTCTTGGGACTTCAGATAACTTTCCCCATACTCCTTTCACCTCATATTTATATCCTTCGATCAATCTTACAATTGCCTGATGGATGGTTTGAACGATATGGTCAAACGCAAGGATGTAGTTCAAAACTGAATAATTCTCAGGCTTGGAGAAGTCGATAGATTCACCAAAACAATAATCCGAAACATAATCATCTATGAGTTGAGCAATCTCTGCCTGCTTTGCAGTCAATATGGAAGTCTTGCCTCTGGTTGCCACCGCTCTGGATGCCTGTCTCAAAAAGTGTGAATAATCAAAATACTCATTATCCATTTTCCAAGCCTTTGTCTTTTTGCCTGTCTCTACATGCGTTTCTTGAATGATAAGTTTTCCAACATATTGCTTTAGTTTTGAAAAGTTTGAATTATGGATATCAAAAGGATATTTTGGGAGAGTGCTTATGTTTATCTGAGAGATTTCCGGCATACGTCCTTCATCGAAGACTTGAATTGGCCAAGCGATGTCATATTCTCTAATCCTTTCTGTTATGGCATCCACTGGTATTATATCACCAGTTGAGGTTGTTCCGCTTGTATCTCCGCTACCAAAGACATATCCTTCAGTCTTCAGGCTCTCATAGAACTCACGGAATCTTGGATGTTCAACAACAAAAAGAAAGTCTAAAGAGTTGGAAGGTATCTTATTTTTTCGGATTTCAAGGAAAGCTTCTTTCTTTGCTTCTTGCATTTCTGGAAAACTATATCCTGGGAACATCAACCTTAAACCTCTCCCTATAATCTGTTCCAACAAAAGATCTGCCTCGGTTGCCCTCAAGACCACTGTTACACAGATATTGTTTTTATCGAACCCTTCGCGTAGCATCAGCACGGAGATAACGACTCTGAGCGGATCATCATCTATATCAATTCTATCAAGCCTCTTCCTGGCATTTCCCAGAGTGGTGCCGTGCTTCACTTCAGTAAGGTCAGAGTGTATTACCATTACTTGGTTATCATCATAATAGTTCCCATTCTCATCACACCGAGTAGCAAAATGCTCTTTGGTCAAGTCCGCCACCCTGGTATCTTCACAGAGGACCATCATCACAGGTTTCTTGCCAAGCCCTTTATGTTTGAACTCCTTGGATAGTTGTTCCAACTTTAATCGACCAATATCCAAAAGCAGCTTCTGTCCAGCGGAAAGAGATTTAATTTCTCCACGCTGATGACCAGCCTCCGGTTCATATCTATCAGCTCGAAAATCTAAATCTTCTAATGATTCACCAGCAATCGACTGACGCTCTTCCAGAAAGAGTTGTTTAACTAACATATCCTGCATAGCTGTTCTTAACTCGTAGTCATAAACAATATGAGGAAAGTATTCCCGCTTCTCAGCACTTCCATAAAATGGAGTTGCCGAGTAGTCTATTTGGACAAATGGTCCAAAGCCATCTTCATGACGTTCTTTTAATCTTTCGTAAAGTGCATTCATGAACTGCCGCCACACCAGTTCTTCTCCGGTGGCAGTCTTTTTACCATGAACGTGATGAGCCTCATCGTTCATTACGATTAAATCAGGATATTGCGAGAGAAAATCGAGGATGATTTCTCCTTGGGGCATTTCTTCAACATCTTCACCTGTATACTGAGCCCAAAGATTCTGGGCGCCGGATTTAAGACGAAACTGCTGCCAGTTAGTAATGTAAACAAAAGGACCATCGGGAGGGGTTATGTTTGGCTTAACATCTCCCGGCTCAAATATCTCCCAATGAAATCTGTCTCTCCAATGGGCTCCTTCAGGCATAAATAAAGGGCGCTTGTAATCGGAAGTCTCTGGATTTCGATTCCCCGTTTTAATATCTCTCTTACCTTTAAAGGAATCAAGCAACCGATACCTTACTTCGTGCCCGGGAGTAACCACCACAAAGCGGTAAGAATAATCGCCTCTTTCATTGTTTATCTTATTGAAATACTGCCAGACAAGCAAAGCTGCCAACACCCAGGTTTTGCCTGAACCAGTTGCCATTTTCAGCGCATATTTAGGAAAAGGAATAGTGTCAACTTCCTGTTTTAGAGGAAGGTGTTGGTAAAGGGCATCTGGTTCCACTCGCTCAAAGAGTTCGTGCAAGTCTTTTGGTTTTAGAATCTCATGGCAATACACAATTGTCTCAATCGCCCGTTTTTGGCAGGGATAAAAGCACTCTCCAGAATCTTCGTCCCGACTGAACCAGTAATTGAAAAGGTCAAGCGTAGTCTGCGAGACACCAGACCAGCCCTGTTTTATCCAGCCGTCAATATCGCCTTGTAGGGCTTTGGCTAGATACATCTGCGAAAAAGCTTCATTATCTCTTTTCTTTACCATAGTTATCCCCAACGATTTCGATTGTTGCGGTTGCATCATTCCCAAAGATATCCACAACCCGAATCGCTATCGTTCGTTTATCTTTCTTTTCCAAAGTCTCTATTGCCTCAATCGGAACGGTCTTCGCCTTTTTACCATTTCCTCGGAATGCCTGCCACTTGCTTTTGAATGTGAATCCGTCATAATCCCAGTCTATAGCCCAGTAATCTATCAAAACGGAGAAGTTATCTTTAGCAAGTTTCATTAAGGTATTGTAAGTCTCTTGTTCACTCTTTGACGTATGGCTAACCGGTATATCCATCAGCACATATCGCTTTATCGCAAGCTTTATCTGGACTTGTTCATTTCCTAACTCTTTTATCTCTGGCTCGTTCATCCGCAGATAAGGTCTTTCATAAAAACGCACCTTGTCAGCCAGGGCTTCAATATCCTCTTCAGTCTTTGCTTTCCTGAGGTAGTCATATATATCTGGTGGAATATCTCTACTTTCAATCTGAATCTTTAGCTTATTCTTTAAGGCATTCTTTCGAGCTTCCAATGCTTGGTGGTAATTATATTCATAATCCCAGCCGAGTATAACCAATCGTTTGTATCCTCTTCCATCTAATTTGTCTGCTTGAAGTGCAAGTTCTTCAGCTTTCTTTGCTGTGATAGGTCTATCGGGATACCCCACGTAAACAAGCTCTTCAACATCATCGACCTTGCGAATACCGAGGCCGCTGGTCTTATCCCTCGGCGTTGCCCCATACAGCTTAAGAATAAGGTGTTGCATCTCCCAGATTCTACCGCCAGTAAGATAAATCATTTCCCTTTGATAGTTGCCGATGTTCTCAATCAAAAACGGCCTTGCTCCCTGTTCTACTAACCGAGCACGAGTTACTTGGATTCCAACCTTGCCCAGTTCACAGCCAATCCACTGACGACCAAGTTTTTCAGCCACGGCAATGGTAGTACCCGAACCTACAAAAAAGTCAGCTACAAGATCGCCTTCATTTGAAGATGCTCTGATAATCCGTTCAACAAGGGTTTCGGGCTTTTGTGTATCAAAATCCGTCAACTCATTTGCCTGGGAAGATATTGCCATAAAGTCATCCCAAATATCCTGCACAGGTAAACCGTGCATATCTTCCAGAAATTGCTTATACCTGGGTACCCCGCTGGGTGTAAAGAATATGATTCCCTTCTTCATAGCTTCATTGATTCTTTCCTGCGACCATCGCCAATGGGTTCCTGGCGGCGGAGTCAAGAGTTTATCGCCAAATTTCTTTGCTGGACCTGAACCGGCCGCATTCATTGATACAGAACGATACCGTCGGCCGGTTTTCTCGTCGATATGCGGATAGTTCTTTTCGATGTATTCCCTGTCATATGGGAGGAATACCCTGTTCCATGTGTGTGGCCGTGTTCTTGAATACCAGAATATATTATCGTGAATACAACCAAATTTGTCGGCGTCATTGTGGCTGTAAGCTCTGCGCCATATCACCTCATTGACAAAGTTGTCTCTACCAAATACCTCGTCTAGTATAGCTTTTACATAATGTCCCATATGCCAGTCCAGATGAACATAGATACTCCCATCATCTGCCAGCAGTCTTTTCATCAACTGCAATCTCGGATAAAGCATATCAAGATAAGAGTCTGTCCCCCCAGCCCAGGTATCTTTATAAGCAAGCCGTTCAATCACAGATGGCTCTTTGGTAAACTCATTTCCCTCAATAACCATTTTATGCGAATAATCAGCTTTACTGTCAAAAGGCGGGTCAATATAAATAAGATTAATTTCCCCTTCATATCCCTGCGCCAAAAGCGCCTGCATTGCCAGAAGATTATCGCCCCAGATGAGGCGGTTCATTTTCTGCTTGTCTACTTCTTTCTCCCCAAAAAGCCCATCCCGGAAAGACATCGGAATCTGTGCCTCGTCCCGATATGGATTGGGGATTACCAGCTCTGCTGTCTGAAACTCAATATCCTTGGGATTAGGAGCTCGTCTGGGCTTGGTGTCCCAAGTCAACCTTGCTGAGTCCTTTTTTCTTACTCTCTTATTATTCATCCTTGGCATCCTTTTGCAACTACCGGTTCTAGATGTCTTCATCGTGAACCGTTCACCTTCAACCATAGATATTGCGGGGTAAGGGCACCCCGCAACAACATTAACATTGAAAAATATCCCTCGTTTTTATATTTTACATGATTCCTTCGTGAAAGTCAACTATTTTCTCTATCACACACTTTTGGAACAAAACCAAAGTTTGAGTTGACAAAAAGCTTTCAAAAAGCTATACTCATTTCACTGAAATTATTTGGTCAACTCAATTTTTTGTGGAGACAAAATGAGATTCATCGCTGATTTTCATGTGCATTCCAAATACAGCCGTGCGACCTCCAAAGATATGGACGTGGAGAGTATGGCGAAATGGGCAAGCTTGAAAGGGGTCAACTTGTTAGGAACCGGAGACTTTACTCATCCTTTCTATTTTGCAGAGCTCAAGCAAAAATTGAGACCTTTAGGCAATGGTCTTTTTGCTCTGAAAAAAGAGTATTATAAAAATGCTTCGCAAGGTGACGTCACTTTTATGCTCACCACTGAAGTAAGCAATATGTTTCAGCAGGGAGGCGGCTCAAGAAGAATTCATACAATGATATTTGCGCCCAGCTTCGAGGTGGTGGAAAAAATTAATAACGAGCTTTCGGAATTAGGGAAACTAAGCTCCGATGGCAGACCCATCTTTGGATTCCCTGCCAAGGAATTGGTAGAAATAATTACGGATATCTCGAATGAATGTTTCTTAGTCCCCGCACATGCCTGGACACCGTGGTTTTCCGTGTTCGGGGCTAATTCCGGCTTTGACTCAATCGAAGAATGCTTCGAGGAACAATCCAAGCATATCTTTTGCATCGAGACCGGGCTTTCCTCTGACCCGCAGATGAACTGGCGTTTGTCCTCCTTAGATAAAATTAGCTTAATTTCCAACTCCGATGCTCACTCACCCAACCGGATCGGCAGAGAGGCAAACGTCTTCGATTGTGAGATGGATTATAAAGAGATAATAAAAGCCATTAAAACTAAGGACAAAGAAAAATTTCTTTTTACCATCGAGTTCTTTCCGGAAGAGGGAAAATATCACTTTGATGGACATAGAAACTGCGACATACTTTTTTCTCCAGCCGAATCAAAGAAAAATAAAAACATCTGCCCGGTATGTGGAAGAAAACTCACCGTTGGAGTGATGCAGCGGGTGGAGACCTTGGCGGATCGTCCGGAGGGCTTTGTCCCAGAGAATTCCATTCCGTGTAAACATCTCGTTCCTTTGATAGAGATAATTGGCGAAGCATTGAACCAAGGAGTGGAGACCAAAGGGGTGGAAAATGAATATCTGAAGATGGTTTCAACTTATGGCTCCGAATTCCGCATACTGCTCGATCTTCCTTTAGAAGAATTAGAAAAATCAACGCCACCCAAAATACTCGAAGGGATCAAAAGGGTCCGCGAAGGAAACATAACCATCATCCCCGGTTTTGACGGCGTCTACGGCAAAATCCAGATCTTTGCAGAAAAGGAAAAAGAGGAGACAAAACAGTTGGGATTGTTTTAACTCCCCTTTCCCCAAGGGGAGAGGGCTAAAATTAGTTTCGGGTCGGATGAATCCGACCGCTACAATCTCTTAACTAAAAGCACGCTTTATTCAGGGATTAAGAAATATGGTTTATAATAGGTATATCTATTTCACCCTCCCCCTACCCCCTCCCATCGAGGGAGGGGGGAGTTGACCTCTCCCCCTTAGTCCCCCTCTCTCCCGCCTTTGGCGGGATGGAGAGGGGGATTAATGGTTCGACAAGCTCACCACCATGGGGGGTGAGGTCTTTTTTTAGGTGTTAGGTCAAAGGTGTTAGGGAAAAGATTCCCAACGGTTCGACTTCCTTCGGCTTCGCTCAGGACAAGTCGCTCACCGCCCTGAGCCTGTCGAAGGATCGAGCTATAAACCGCCCAATAAATTGGGCAACTACAATCCTGTCTGATTAGAGAGCTTGCGGGCGACCACCCCGCCAAATCGGGATTTCGCTAAGCTCAACAAGGGTCGCCCCTACGTGTGCCAGGTTTTTTTCTGCGTAGGGGAGGCGCTCGTCGCCTCCCGCTTTCAGACCATCGGGCGACCACCCTTCGACTTCGCTCAGGGTCGCCCCTACATTTGGGAGATGGGTTAAATATTTGCCATTCGGCTGGGTCTTAGTTTGCCTTTTTTCCAGAGGTGTTCTTTGACCAGGGCGAAGATGACGGGGGTGGCGATTAGGACGTGGATGGTGGAGGTGACCATTCCGCCGATGATGGGGGCGGCGATGGGGCGCATCACATCTGAGCCGGTGCCGGTTGCCCACATCAAAGGCATAAGCCCGATCATGGTGGTGGCGACGGTCATGAGCTTGGGTCTTAACCTTAAGACCGATCCATCTATGGTGGCTTGGGTAATATCCTCTTTTTCTATCTTTCCTTTTTCCAGCTTCTTGTCCAAAGCCTCATGCAGATAGACCACCATCAGCACTCCGGTTTGAACGGCAGTTCCGAAAAGTGAGATGAAACCTACCCCGACTGCGGCGGAGAAATTTGCTCCCAGCAGGAAGAAAAGCCATACCCCGCCGATCAAAGAAAAAAGAAGGGTTGAGGATATGACCAAAAGGGCTTCTCCAAAAGAGTGAAAAGTGAAGTAAAGAAGGATAAAGATAATCAGAAGGACTACGGGGAAAAGGATAGAAAGCCTTTTTTGCATCCGAATTTGATTCTCATATTGACCGCTCCAGGAGATGTAATATCCGGTGGGCATTTTTAGATTTTTATTTAAAGCGGCTTTAGCGTCGCTGACAAATCTTCCCATATCCCGTCCCCTGACATTCAAAAGGACCACGGAACGCAACATGGAGTTTTCGCTGTTGATCATGGTGGGTCCGGTATTTATCTTGAGAGTTGCCACCTGTCCCAAAGGGATCTGACTGCCATCCATAGTGGGAATCATGACTTTTTTCAAAACCTCCCAGTCGTCTCGATAATCACGCAAAAGGCGAATACGGATGGGGAAACGCCTTCTTCCCTCCACGGTGGTGGAGATGTTTTCTCCACCAATGCCAGTCTCGATTATCTCCTGGACATCTCCTACGTTGATCCCATACCGGGCGATTTTTTCCCTATCTATGTCGATGTCCAGATATTTACCTCCGGTGACGCGTTCGGCGTAAATGTCAACCGCACCGGGAATAGGTCTTAGAATCTTGTCCACCTCCACGGCTAAATGAGCTAATGTGTCTAAATCTGGACCAAAGATTTTGATTCCCAGATCGGTTCTGATGCCGGTGGTGAGCATATTTATTCGATTAATGATGGGCTGAGTCCAGCCGTTGGAAACTCCTGGAATCTGGAGCTTGGCATCCAGTTCGGAAATTATGTCGTTCTTGGTTATTCCTTTTCGCCACTGGCTTTTCGGCTTCAAAAGGATGATGGTTTCGATCATATCCACTGGGGCAGGATCGGTGGCGGTTTCTGCCCTTCCCACCTTGCCTAAGACGTAATCTACTTCCGGCAGGCTTTTGATGATATTATCCTGCACCTGCATTATCCTTTTGGCTTCGGTGATGGAGACTGAAGGCAAGGTGACCGGCATAAAAAGTAAGCTCCCTTCATCCAGAGGAGGCATGAATTCACGACCGATGAAGAATAAAAGCGGGATGGTGACTAAAAGAGCTAAAAGATTAATACCTAAGGTGGTCTTCTTATGTTTCATGACCCAATGAATAACGGGAGTGTAAATATGATTTAAAAAGCGGGTGACCGGATTTTCCTCCTCGGTCCTCATCCTTCCACCCATAAAAAAGCTCATCAGCACAGGAACTAAGGTGATGGAAAGGCATGAGGCGCCGATCATGGCGAAGGTTTTGGTAAATGCTAATGGCTTGAAAAGCTTACCTTCCTGTTCCTGTAAGAGGAAGATGGGAAGAAACGAGAGGGTCATAATGATCATGGAGAAAAATATGGCTCGTCCCACCTGTTTGCAGGAACTGATAACAATTTCTGTTCTCTCGGACCTGGTTTTTGGTCCTTTATCTACCATGTGCCGGTAAGCGTTTTCCACCATTACAATGGACGAGTCGACCAGCTCCCCTATAGCCAGGGCAACTCCTCCTAAGGACATGATGTTGGAGGTGATGCCCAGATGTTTCATGAAAATGAAGGAAATCAAGCAAGCGACGGGAAGGGTGATCATCACGGTTAAGGCACTGCGAAAATGAAACAAAAAGAGGAGTGCTATCAGGCAAACTATGATGATCTCCTGGAAGAGCGCTTCTTTTAAGGTTCCGATGGCGCGAAGGATCAGATCGGAGCGATCATAAGCGGTCTCTATCCTTACTCCGCGAGGAAGCCCAGGTTCTATCTCTTTGATTTTAGCTTTGACCCTTTGAATGACGTCTTTAGCATTTTCGCCATAGCGCATGACGATGATCCCGCCGACCACTTCTCCCTCGCCATTCTTATCCAGAAGTCCCCGACGGGGTTCACCACCCAATTGCACTACCCCGATGTTTCTGACGTAGATAGGGACGCCATCCATGTCTTTTCCTACCACTACATTCTCCAGATCAGCTTTGGATTGTACGTAACCCTGTCCACGAATGAAGTATTCCATGTCCGAAGCTTCAATCAGGCTTCCCCCCACTTCATTGTTAGCCTTTTGGACTGCCATCATCACATCTGGGATGGTGATATGATAGGAGAGGAGCTTGTTGGGATCTAAGTCGATCTGATATTGTTTAACAAACCCCCCGATGGAGGCGACCTCAGCCACTCCCGGAACTGAGTTGAGCTGATAACGAATATACCAGTCCTGAATAGCACGCAGTTCGCCCAAATCATAGCCCTCCCCTTCTACCGTATACCAGAAGACATGCCCCACCCCGGTTCCATCCGGACCGATAGTGGAGGTGACACCCTGGGGCATGAAAGACTGGGCATAATTTAGTTTCTCCAAGACCCGACTGCGCACCCAGTAAACATCGACACCATCCTCGAAGATCACATAGATCATGGAGAGACCGAACATGGAAAGACCGCGAACCGCCTTAACTTTCGGCAAACCTTGAAGGTTCGAGGATAAAGGATAGGTAATCTGGTCCTCAATGGTTTTAGGGCTACGTCCCATCCATTCGGTCATAACTATGACCTGATTTTCTGATAGATCAGGGATGGCATCCACTGGTGTGCGGTAAAGCGCCCAAATTCCCCAGCCAATTAGAAGGATGAAGAAAAGTAGGATGATGAAGCGATTGCGGACTGAATATTCGATTATTTTTTCGATCATCTTAAAATTTCAGGTATGCTTTCCGTGAACTGAACTTTCTGAACAATCTGAACTTTCTGAACTTTTGTTTTTAATTTTCTATGTTCGGTTAGGTATCAGAACGGGGCTCTGACACGTCAAAAAAATAGGTGATAAAAGGCTTACGCCTTAACTCCATCAAAATTTTATTCCCCCTCACCGTCCCCTCCTACGGATTTCGCTTGGCTCAATCTCCCCAAAGGGGAGAGGGAGACATAACTTACCTCCTCCATAAATGTGCACCCTATCCGTTTCACCATCAAAGTTCTATTCTTTTTGGAGAAAATCTCCTTGAAGCTCGTTTATTGGTAACGATGCTCGTATGGTTCGACTTCCTTCGATTTCGCTCAGGACAAGTCGCTCACCATAAATCGAGGCTCGTGTTTCGGGTATCGAAGCTCGATACAAGCCCCCTTTCCCTGACCCTGCGAAGCATGCATACGCATCTCCCACAAGGGGAGAGGGGAAACGTGCTTTTTGGGGCTTTATTCAGGAGAAGCGGGTTTTTGCATCTCCAGTTTCATACCACACTTGGGACAATTGCCCGGTTTATCTGACAAAACTTCTGGGTGCATGGGACAAGTGTAGGCTGTCATAGATGGAGTTAGCTTCTCGTATTCCTCTTTGCTTACAAGTTTCTTTTTAAGCTTCATTCCACAGGAGCATTTTCCACCTTTTTCCGACATATAGGGACAGTCCTTCATAGGGCAAGTGTAAACTTCGTAGAATTCTTTTTTCTCCAAATTCATCCCACACTTGGGGCACTTTCCCGCTTTTCCCTTTATCACCTCGGAATGCATGGGACAAGTATATTTCTCTTTGATGGTAAACTTCGGTGCGACTGGGACAACGGAAGTTTGACTCTCTTGTCCAGTCATTTTAGCTTGTTTTTCTGCAGATTGAGGATTTGAAGCTGATTGTTGGTTCTCCGAGGTGGCTTCGGAGTGTCCGGCACACGTCTGTGAGCTAACTTTAGATTTACATGTTTTACTACAGGCAAATGAGGTAGAGGTGCCTGCGACAAAGAAAAAGATAAAACTTAAAATTAGGCAAAGGATTGCCCAGTTAAAGCCCCTACTTTTTGAGTTTGAACAGAACATCTTAACTCCTTTCTATGTTTCCCGTCATTGGAAAGATTTGTCGGGCTCGATAAATCGAGCCCCTACAAACAGAAGATGCTCGTTTGACGTTTACGATGCTCGTATCGAAGCTCGGCTTACGAAGGCTCGATGCTTGGCACACCTTTATTTGAACGAGTGAACGAACCATCTCTACTTATTCTTTCTGTTCTAAATTCATTCCACAGATGGGACATTTTCTTGGCTTGTCGGATCTTATCTCTGGATGCATGGGACAGGTGTAAACCAATTTATCCAAGTCCTCTTTTTTGATTTCTTTTTTGATCAATTTCATCTCACAGATGGGGCAATTTCCGGGTTTGCCAGAGACCACCTCTGGATGCATGGTGCAGGTGTAGATGGTAACTTTATCTGAAGAGTGTTTAACGGCAGTAGTTTCAGCTCCCTCGGCTGTCTTTTTCTCTGTTGGTGCGGTTTTGACAGAGGGTTGCTGATGTTCTTCCGTCTTTTTCATTTCCATGCCCTCCATTCCAGACGTGTCTACCGATCTTTCACCTTCTTTTGGCTTTCCCATCCCCGCCTCTGGCGGGATTTTCAACTCCTTCATCTCTTCTGGGGTCATCTTTGCCCTCCCGCCTTCGGCGGGATTTTCAACGTGTCCGGCGTGCTCCATACCAGGCATTCCGGTCATTCCCGCTCTTAATTGAGCCTCGGAGTCGATTAAAAAGCCACCTTGAGAGACCACCATCTCCCCTTCGGAGAGTCCATCCAAAACCACGTAGTAGTCTCCCAGCTTTTCTCCCAATTTAACATCTCTGGGAACGAAAACGTTCGGTTCTTTCTCCACCCAAGCCACTATCCTATGCCCGGTGTTAATCACAGCGGAAGCGGGGATGGTCAAACAGTTCTGGTTTTGTCCAGATTTGATCTTCACCTCCACGTACATCTCTGGCTTGAGCATATGATGGGGATTGGGAAAATCAGCCCTTATTTTGACGGTGCGGGTAGTGGGATTTAAGACCGGCTCGATGAAACTTATTCGCCCGGTGAAAACTTCATCTGGGTAGGCTTGGGTTTTTACCTCTACCTCTTGTCCTATCTTTACACCCGAAATCTGCGACTCATAAATATCCCCGAACATCCAGACATTTCTTAGATCAGCAATGTCATAAAGATTTTCTCCTTCCATCACATACATCCCCTCACGCACAAACTTTTCGATCACCGTGCCGGATGCAGGCGAATAAATCACCATATGGTTATTGACCTTCTTGCTTGTCTCCAACTCTGCTATCTGATCTTCAGTGATTCCCCATAGAAGAAGTTTCTCTTTGGAGGCGGTCAAAAGCGATTTGGAGTTTTGGGCGGCTTCATCCAGAGAGGTCGACTTTAATTTCTCATAATTATTCAATGCCAAAAGATACTCCTGTTGAGCGGAAACTAAGTCGGGACTGTAGATTTCCAAAAGTGGCTCTCCTTTTTTCACCTCCTCTCCGGTAAAATTAACATACAATTTGTCCACCCTTCCTCCAATTCGTGCGGAGACATGAGCCAAGCTTGTCTCGTCGTAGTCTATCTTTCCCACGGTATAAATCTCTTTAGATAGATCTCTTAGCGCCACCGGCTCTGTGGCCACATTAGCTAAAAGCCTTTGGGTGGGAGAAAGGGTGACCTGTTCTATTTCTTCTCCTACGGATCCAATTTCGGACATTTTTTCTTGCTTAATAGCTTCGCCAACTTGTCCGCCAGAGGCGGATCTGTCTATGACAGATTTTTTGACCAAATTCATTCCACATACTGGACAAGCTCCGGGACGATCCTTTATTACGCTAGGATGCATAGGGCAGGTATAAATATCCTTTTCTGCTTGCACAATTTTGTATTCGTAAAGCGTAAAAAAGCTAATGCTGACCAAAAGAAAAAATACAAATATCAAAGGGATTTTTCTTTTTAGCATGATAATTTACCTCATTCGGCTTTTTCAATCTGTTTCCCGTCGGAGTTTTCTCAATTGTTTTCAGCCCCACCCACGCAGGCTGAAGCCTTCGGCTACCAACCTCCCCTCCTTTATGGAAAACTCTATGGACTGGCCTCACTTGACTCCTTCTAACCGTGTGCCTACGATCACCTCCAATTCAGCCAGACTTTTTTGATATTCGGTTAAGGTCATGTAATAATTCATCTCATACTCGTAAAGATTCATCAGGCTATACAGGAGAGTTTGAAAGTCAACTTTGTTCACTTGATAGGCGGTCTGGGCTGACTGGAACGATTGCTGGGCCTGGGGCAGAATTCCATCTTCAAAAAGCTCCAGCAGGTCGGAGTTTCTTTTTAGATCGGAGACCTTATCTTCCAGGTCATTAATCAATTCATTTTGCTTATAAGAAAAACTCTCTTGGGCTGAGGAAAGCAAATCCGCTTTTTCCTCCACCATCTTATTTTGCTTACGAAAGAAATAGATGGGGAGGTTGAATCCGACCATGGTCTCAATAAAGTTCGTTTTTTCCATGGATCCCATAGAGATCTGGTCTTGCCCATATTTCAGGGTCAACTCAAAGTCGGGAAAATATTCCTTTTTAGCTAACCTATAGGAAGCTTGGTTTTGGTCCACCAGATATTTTTGTTCAAGAAGCATTGGATTTTTCTCCAAAGCTTCTTTTTTTAATTTTTCCGAGTCCACTATAAACTCAGTCTTCTTTACTTCTTCGGGGACAATGGGTGAGCTTTCTTCCGAGCGGAAAAGTAGAGTTCTCAGTTTAAGCTGAAGTTTCGCTTCTTCATTCTTTAATTCGATCAACTTTTGATCTAATTTAGAAAGCTCTAAATGAGCGGATAGGACATCTGGTTGTAGCCCTTGCCCCACCATATATTTAGTCTCAGCTAACTTAGCTATGTCGGATAGCAAAGCTTTATTGTTCTCGGTGATCTCTTTGGTTTTGTTTACACTGAAAAGCTCGTAATAAGCCATCTTCACTTCGCTTATGAGCATATTCTTTGAATGCTGGTAATCAGCCTCCATCATGTGGGCGTCATATTGAACCATCTTTTTCTTAAGCCCAAGCTTGCCGGGAAAGGGAAACTGTTGAGAAATACCGATCTTTTTTTCCATGAATGAATATTTAGTAAAGCCAATGTCCTTAGTATCGCTCATCCCCTCGAATGAAAGCATCGGGTCCATCCATGCTCCAGCCTGGGGAACCATGGCTTTAGCGGCATCCCATCTTTTTTCTGTGGCTTTTAATTCAGGGTTATTTTGCAGGGCTTCTGGAATTAGAACCTCCAAGCTTTGGGCTTTCAGTGGGAAACTGGAAACGAATGGATATGCAAGAAGAATAATGCCCAAAAAAAGAGTGGTTTTATATAATTTGCTTTTGGTCGGAATCATTTGGCTTTTTGCTTGAACTGAACAAAAAAGGTCTACAAAATCTTTTTTGTTAAACGTTTCGATAGTTTCTTTTGTTTGCCTTGGTCCAAGGATTTTTTTCATTTGGTTAAAAGGTTTGAAAGTTGGAAAGTTAATGGTCATCAACTATTTAACTTGACATCCCTTGTAACTACTAGTTGTTCTAACTGATTTTAGTCAGGTTTAGGTGCTAACGCCCATATGGGCTAAGAACTGGACCTTGATCTTATGTGGAAGTAAAGTATGTTAATTTGTTTAGTTGAAGACCATAAACTTTCAAACCCGCTAAAGAAAATACGCTTGGATCAGATGTGAAACTCCACCACATGTCCATCTTTTAAGACAAAGTCTTTTTGCACCATCTGTCCGTCATAGACTCCATTCCCCCAGATGCGGGCATATTTCAGTTTGTAGGCAAAGTCCTTATGGATAGCTCTGGCGGCATCTAAGACGGTGCTTCCAAATTTTAGAATCACCGGATCCTCAAAGTCTGCCCTTTTCCCTGGCACCTTGGTATATACCCTCAAAATCCCTAAACTATCGAAAATCCTCTTTTTCAGTTCCTCTAAATTCTTTTTTTCCTGGGCGGAAATGGAAAGGATTGGAAATCTTTGACCATACAAATCTTTTAGAACGGTGAGATTTTCCTCTGAAATTCTGGACTCATTTTTGTTGCCCAAGATCATGGTCTTTTTATGGGCGATTCCATCCAGGGGATTTACTTCTCTCTCTTCTGGCTCTAACTGAATCTTGTATTGTTCCAGTCTCCTAAACACAGCTTCGGTCTCCTCCAGCATATTTTCGGAGAGTAAATCCACAACCAACAATACTAAATCCGCATGACGGATGATCCCAGCCAACCAGGGCTCCATGAAATCTGGGCTTATAGGAGGTGTATCCACGAGCTGAATTTGTATGTTCTCAAAAAGCATCATGCCGCAAAGAGGTTTTAAGGTGGTGTAGGGGTAAGGAGCAACTTCGGGTGTAGCATTGGTGAGGGATGAAAGAATTTGAGATTTTCCCACATTGGGTGCACCGATTAGGACCACCTGCGCCGCTCCCTCCCTTTCCACAAAGTATTGATCCCCTCTTCGGGCGCTTTTCTTTTTTTGTTGAATTTCCTTCTTCAGCTTGGAGATACGGAATTTTAAGTCAGCCTGAAGTTTGTCCGTGCCCTTGTGTTTGGGCATGATGGCAAACATCTCATGCAGAATCTTGAGCTTATCTTGGGGCTCTTTCGCCTCTCGGTATCTTCTTTCAGCCTCGTAATATTGTGGAGGAAGATTAGCTGGCATTATTTTCTAACCTTTTTACGATACGCCCCCTCACCTTTACCCTCCCCCACAAGGGGAGAGGGGGAATGGACAGGATTTTGCGATTTGCATTTTGCATTCTACAATCTGCAATTTGTATTTTGCTCTTTACTCTTAGCTCTCCGCTCTCAGCTTCTTTACCCTCTCCTTCGCATCCTCCACTTCCGGTATCCCCGGATCAGCATTCTTCCAGATTTCCAAAAATTCTTGATATTTCTCAATCGCCTTATTGTTCCAGCCTGATTTCTCGTAAGCTAAGCCCAAAAGGTAATGAGCTTTGACTGCCCAGATTGCATTCCATACCCGGTCACCACTATATGATGAAACTGCCTTCTCCAGCTCGGCTACCGCCTCAGCCAACCTACCTACTTCTAAATAAGCTCTGCCAAGCGAATAGACAAACCGTAAGTCACACTGGTCTCGTTGGACAGCTTTTTCAAAGTTGGCCACCGATTCTTCAAATTTTCCTCTGGCGAACTCGATACATCCAAGGGTCCACCAGTAAAAACCTATCTGGTTTGGATCCTTCGCTTCAATATCTTTCCTCAAATCCTCGGCGACATCTTCAGCTTTTTCAAAGTCATCTTTCTCAGCTAAAAGCTCTGCATAGTTGCCTCGCTCATAGATAACCCAATCAGGGTAATCTTTGCGACAGATTTCTATAATCATTTCAGATTCCTTTAAAGCCCTGTTCAAATCTTTCTTTTCCTGGACTTTGCCTAAAATTATTTTCTTATCCACTTCTGGTTTTAGTTTTACAATCAATCGAGTTGGAGAAAACTCTGGCTGGGCCTGTTTTATTTGGTCCGCTCCGGTATAGAAAGAATATGTTGCCGAAGGGATGAGAAATAAGGCGCCTGCCAATAGGCCAATTATAAAACCTAAGCTTTTCTTTTTCATAAGAACCTCCGGGTATATTGTTCAGAGAGAGAAGGGTGGTATTTCATCTGGTATATCTTTCATTAAAGAGAAATTTTGTTTTAGTAATAGCAAAAACTTTTTGAGTTGTCAAGAAAAATTTGCGAGTTTTTTTGAAAAAGTGAAAGAGAGTGGTCGAGCATGGGTGCATCCGCATCTTGGGAGGAGCAATTTTTATAAATCCCCCTTTTATAAAGGGGGATTATTTAAGATTCCTCCTTTTGTAGAGGGAGATAGAGGAGGATCCGCTTATGGCGGAAAAGGCAGGACGTGACTTAGTGTTAAATTTCAATAAGCCATCTAAGGACTTGGCAAATCTTGGGGACAGCTGTGGTTGGCGACCTGAGGAGATTTTGATAATTACTACGCCCAGAGGGATTCGAACCCCCAACCTTCTGCTCCGTAGGCAGTCGCTCTATCCAGTTGAGCTATGGGCGCAGAGTTTTTAATTATCTTTTTCGGCTACTCAAATTCCATACGGAGATAAAATATAAACATTTAGAGGGTCTTGCAAGAATTATTTGCAATAAAGTAGCGTAGCCCCGCCAGAGGCGGGGCTGGTCTCAAGATCCTGCGGACAAGCCATAAAGGCTTGCCTACGCGCTTTAGCGAGGATGACGGAGACCCGGATGGGATAACATCCTCCGCAGAACAAAAGAGACTTTTCAACTATTCCACAATTAGCTTCCCTCTCATCATTCCCATTCCACAGGTGAAGGTATATACGCCAGGTTTTTCCGGGGTGAAGTCAATCAGAGTAGTTTTAAACGCAGGCAATGGTTTCCTTATGTTGAAATCACCAAACACAATGGTATCCGAACAGTCAGCAGTTTCGTCACGATAAAATTTGATTCTTACCGGAATGCCCCTCTTGACCACTATTACATCCGGCGAGTAGCCACCTTTGACTACTACATTTACTTCCTGAATTCTGGAAGATTGAACGGTAGCCTTGGTCGCTTTTCTTTTTGAAAAGAAAAAATACCAGTTTACGAGAATGATAAGCAAAACGCCGAAGATTGTGACCAAGATTTGTGCCTGCATAAATCTTTCTTTGTTTACCTCAGACCCTTTGTCCCCCTCTTTATTTAATGGAGAAGGGGATATAGAGAACAAAATCAGTGAAGAGGAGTTCCCAGCCCAGTTGGGCGTAAGCTAAACCTGACTAAAGTCAGTTAGAACTAAAAGATTGTAACCAGAATTTGTGCATGCATCGTTCTTTCTCTCAAGGCTTAAATTTAAATCTTCGCAATCTTAGTGAATTCGAAACCACTGAAACGGAGCTGAAAGCCATAGCGGCTGAAGCAATGATGGGATTGAGTAGAATCCCAAAGAAAGGATAAAGAATCCCAGCCGCAATGGGAATTCCGAGGATGTTATAGAAAAATGCCCAGAAGAGATTTTGTTTAATGGTTTTTATGGTCTTTTTGCTCAATTGAATAGCGGCAACCACACCTTGCAGGTCACCCTTAATCAGAGTTATGTCCGAGGCTTCCATAGCCACATCCGTTCCGGTTCCAATGGCGATTCCCACATCCGCCTGGGCTAAAGCCGGGGCGTCATTTATCCCATCACCAACCATAGCCACCACTTTTCCTTCTTTTTGCAATTTCTTAATCTCATTAACTTTGTCTTGGGGAAGCACCTCGGAGAGGACCCTATCGATTCCCAGCCTCTTGGCTATGGCTTGGGCAGTTCTTTTGTTATCTCCAGTAAGCATGATAACCTCTAAGCCAAGCTGGTGAAGATTATCCACTGCTTTTTTCGAGTTATCCTTCAATGTATCCGCCACTGCTATGATCCCGGCGGCGTTGCCTTCAATGGCAACATACATAGGAGTTTTGCCATCACCCGCAAGTTGTTCGGTTTTTTGCTCCAAATCTCGTATTTCAATGTTCCGATCTTTCATTAGCTTCAGGTTACCCAAGAGGACTTTGTTGCCATCTATTATAGCTTCAATTCCATGACCCGGGATGGCATTGAAATCCTTGGGATCTCGAAGCTCGATTTTCTGCTCGGTTGCTCTTTTTACGATTGCCTCTCCCAGAGGATGCTCAGAACCCTTTTCTGTGCTGGCGGCATATTTCAGAATCTCCGTATCAGTGAAATCATTGGCTGAAACTATATCCGTTACCTCCGGCTCTCCTTTGGTCAAAGTTCCAGTCTTGTCGAAAACCACAGCATTCACCTTATGGGCAGTTTCCAGACTTTCTCCTCCTTTTATCAAAATTCCGTTTTCCGCCCCTTTACCTGTTCCTACCATTATGGCTGTGGGCGTAGCCAATCCCAAAGCACAGGGACAGGCAATGATCATCACCGCCACAAAGTTCAAAAGGGCAAAATTTAAAGCTGGATTTGGTCCGAAGTTAAACCAGATTATAAAAGTGGCAATAGCCACAGAAATCACAATCGGGACAAAATAACCGGCGATCACATCCGCTAATCTTTGTATGGGAGCTTTGGAGCCTTGAGCATCTTGAACTAATTTTATAATTTGGGCTAAGGTGGTGTCCTTTCCCACCTTGGTTGCCTCAAATTTAAAACTTCCGGTTTTGTTTATGGTGGACCCGATGACCTCGTCCCCTATGTCTTTTTCTACAGGGATGCTTTCTCCGGTTATCATAGATTCATCCACTGCGGATTTGCCCTCTTTTATGATTCCGTCTACTGGAATCTTCTCTCCGGGTCTTACCAAGACCAGATCTTTGACCAAAACCTCCTCAACCGGAATATCTCTCTCTTTTCCGTTCCTTATTACCCGAGCGATTTTGGGCTGTAATCCCATAAGTTTCCGTATAGCTTCAGAGGTTCGCCCCTTGGCTTTCGCTTCCAAAAGCCTTCCCAAAAGGATTAGAGTGATGATCACAGTGGAGGTATCAAAATATACCGTTGCCTCCATGCCCCCTTTTGCAAAGAAGGAGGGAAATAATGTAGCAGTTACACTATAGAGATAAGCCGCAGAAGTGCCTACGGCTATTAGAGTGTTCATCTCTGCATTTCTGTGTATGAAAGCGCCCCATGCTCCTCGATAAAATTGCCAACCCACCCAAAATTGAACCGGGGTGGCTAAGACCCATAAGACAACAAAATTGCGCAGAATCTCAGGTATTCCCGGGATCCAATCAGAGCTTCCTAAGAATACTAACACACTTATAACCAAACCGACCAGAAATTTCTTCTTTAACTTTTTATATTCTTTCTCTCTTTGAACCCTCTCTATGTCCTCCACTTTTTCTTCCGGAGGGATTTCCATCACCTTATAGCCGGTAGATTCTATCACTTTTATTATCTCATCCGGACGAATTTCTGAAGGCAAATATTCGATCTTAGCTTTCTCGGTAGCTAAATTTACCACCGCTCTGGTTACGCCTTTGGTGGCAAGCAAAGCTTTCTCGATCTTCTGCACGCACGAGGCACACTCTATCCCTTGAATGGGAAGTTCAATGGAGAGAGTTCCCACATCATAGCCACTTTTTCGAATAGCGGAGACGAAATTTTCTACTTCTGTCTCTTGGGGGTTATATGAAATAGTAGCTCTGGAGGTGGCGAAGTTGACCGAAGCATTATTTACACCTTTCAGTTGAGAGAGATTTTTTTCTATGGTCTGAGCACAGCTGGCGCAGGACATTCCGACTATGGGAAGGTCTATTCTTTCGAGTCTCCCAACTTGAGTTTCGGTTGGAGTCTTTTCTGTTTTTATATTCGGATCAATTTCTTTTTTGATGTATTTTTCTGGATCTCGGTCAAACTTTTCCTTGCAATTTTTTGAGCAGAAATAATATACCCTCCCCTCATAATTCGAGGTTGCGACTGCCTTTTCCTCTGGTACCTCCATGCCACAAACTAAATCTTTAGCCATATCCTAATTCTCTCTCTGGTCAGGCTTCCATTTCGCAGGCTAAAGGGGCTGTTGAAAAACCCCGTCCGCAGGGCTAAATGCCCTGCTCTATGGGTGATAACTTATTGTCTCTCATAGAGGCGGGAATTCATCCCGCCTCAGAATATGACTTTTTCAACACGCCCTAAGGCCTGCGGCTACGAAAACAGAGATCTTTCCATTGACAAGGAAGGAGAGTAAGACCAAATTTTTCAATCTCGCTAACTGGGACCTTACCCCCTACCCCCTCTCCCCCGCCTTTGGCGGGATTTTCAACATGAAATGGAGAGGGGGAAAGAGGTGAGGTAGTCTCGCCTTTGGTAAGATTTTAATGCCTATGGAATTACTTAACCTGCATCTCCTCCATTCTCTTAGTCATTTCCTGCAAGCTGTTCATGGCGTCCTGCATGTGCTCGGTCATCATCTTCATGTGTTCTTGCATCGCATCCATGTGTTTTTTCATCATGTCGTCCTTCATCATGTCCGGGTTCTTCATCATGGAGTCCATGTTCTCCAGCATGCTCTTCATATTCTGGGACAGGTTATGCATCATCATTCCCATTTCGTTCACGCTCATCATGCCCATGCAACCGGGGGTCATCTTCTGTCCCATCATCATGTCCATATTCTTCATCATCTGGTTGCACTGCCCCATCATCTTGTCCATGTTTCCCATCATCTCCTCCGTCGGACTCTTCTGGGGCATGGTTCCCTTCTGCTGCTGGGAAGAACTGAAGGACCAGAATAGAATGACCACGACAAGGATGAAAGAAATAGCTCCAATGGTTTTCCAGTATTTTTTCATGGTTTCACCTCCTCTCCAGGTTTAATTTTTTTCGTAATTTTGTATTATAACAAACGAATTAAATAAATTGACATCATCACCCTCCTCCTGACCCCTTCCCATTCCGCCAGAGGCGGATCCCGATTGATCGGGACAAGGGAGGGGGAAATGCGTATGCATCTTCGATTTATGAAGTCCCCTCTCCTTTTGTGGGAGATTCGTATGAATATGCGTCCCGCACTTTGCGGGACGAGCTTCGAAGGGCAAGGAGTATGTGAACTTATTTCTCGCGTTTGTATTAGTCTATCTACAGCTAACCTATCAAATCTTTTTTCTTCTGCTCAAACTCATCCTTGTTGATCTCCCCTTTGGCGTATCTCTTTTTGAGAATATCCAAAGCGCTTTCTCCGGTTGGAGATGCCCTTCTATCTGTTCTTCCTTGCTCAACCAGCCACTTAATTAAGAAGACTATGCCGATGATGACTATTATCCAGAAAATCATCATCCCCCACCACCCGAATCCCCACATCATCTGATCATGACCATACATGTTTCTTCCTCCTTTCCAATTTTTTCTATTCCTCAATAATTATCGCCTCAGAAGGACAAGAGTCTTTGGCTTCTTTGGCGCACCCCTTCAAATCATCCGGGACTTCTTCGATCTTCGCCACGGCTTTGTCACCTTCCATTTCAAATATCTCCGGGCATACCTGGGTGCAAATCTCATCGCCGGAGCAGAGATCATGATCTACTCTAACCTTCACGGCTTTACCTCCTGTAATTCAGTTTTCAATTCATTGTAACAACAAATATCACACTAAAAAGAAGTGTTGTCAAGTAAGAGTTACAGACTTTCGATCACCGCTTTTAGTTTCGTGGAGACTTGGACAGCGATCTGTTTTAACTTCGGATTATCGATCATGCTCATGGCACTTTCCGGATCGATAGCGGAGACAGCTGTATTGCTCGAATTGTCCTCATAGACGATAACGTTACAAGGAAGCAAAAGACCGATCTCGGTTTCGGCTTGCAGGGATTGATAGGCAAAAGGGGGATTGCAGGCACCTAAGATGATATACTTTCTGAAATCGACGTTAAGTTTCTTTTTCAGAGTATCTTTTACATCAATTTGGGTTAGAATTCCGAATCCCTGCTCCTTAAGAGCTTGTGTCACTTTTTCAATCGCTTCATCATAAGGTATCTTTAAGGTTTTTCTGAAGCCATATTGAGTCTTCTCCATTTTTTCTCCTTTATGCCGTGAAACGGCAACAGATTAAGTGGAGAGCTCTGAAAAAATCAAATGCGGTAAGGTTTTTCTGGAGTGTTCCGCTTTAGCGGGACCTTAAACTTCATAGAAGACGAAGTGCTTTTAGATGGTTCACCTAAAGGTGAACACTCCAGTTTCTCCCTTCCGATAGTTCTTCAGAGATCTCATGGGTTAAGGATAACATTTTGTTTTATGTGCTTAAAATTTCAAATCGTATTTTCTACGAAAAGAGGACAACTTTAGTTTGGTTTAGGACGGGAATGTGGATTGCTTCCCTAAAGGTATTTAAAAACCTCTCTTTATGGCAAAAAAGAAGTCCGAATTCTGAATTCCATAGGAAAAGTTAGCCTTCAAAAATTCCATTATGAGCCGAAGGTAACGTAATAAAGAGAGCCTTCTCGCTCGATTAACAGGATGAGTTTGCTTTTGTCTTTAATTTTCTTCAATATATTTTCGTAATCTTCTGAATTTTGGATAGGCTTATCGCCGATTTGTCTTATTATGTCCCCAGCTTCCAGTCCCACATTATAAGCCAGGCTTCCCTTCTCCACGCCGGTGATGATCACTCCTTTGCGATCATATATCCCCAGCTGGTTAGCGATGGCACCAGTTATGTTGGCAACGGTCATCCCCAAATCATTTTGAGACCTTTTGGCTATTTGAGGAGAAAATGGTTCAGGCACTAATTTTGTGTGCACCTCTTTGCCATTTCGCCAGAGGCTAATCTCTATGGGCTCCCCAGGTCGGGCTAAATAGGCTAAATCCTCCCAATCGCTTGAATTTCCAATCTTCTGATCATTTGCCTTGATTATTATATCCTTTCTTTTAAGCTCTGCTTTTTGGGCGGGACTATCCTCTTCCACATCCGAGACGATTACCCCTTGTGCCTTTTCCAATTCCAAGCTTTGAGCCAGAAGCGGGGTTAGATCTTGAACCTTCACCCCAATCCAGGTTTTTTCCACCTCCCCATGTTTGATCAAATCGGAGAGTATGGCTTTGGCTCGATTAACGGGAATGGCGAAACCGATCCCTTCGGATCCTCGACTGGTGGTAAAGATGAAGGTATTTATCCCGATTATCTCACCATCGGCATTTACTAAAGGTCCGCCTGAGTTTCCCGGATTTATGGCGGCATCGGTCTGGATCATCTTTCTGTATATCTGCACCTGCCCCCTTTCCCTTTTGATATCCCGATTCACTGCACTTATCACCCCCACGGTCACTGTTGGACTGGGATCGTCCAGAAGATAGCCGAAAGGATTTCCCACCGCAATGGCCCATTCCCCAATGATCAGATCGTCCGAATTGCCCAAATCTGCGTAAGGCAAATTTTTGGCATCGATTTTCACCACAGCTAAATCAGAAGCTTGATCCAGCCCGATCACCTTCCCCTGGTATTCCTCTCCGGTGGTCAGGGTTACCTTTAATTGATCCGCGCCCCTTACCACATGTTCATTAGTCAATATATATCCTTCGGGATTTATGATCACCCCCGAGCCTATGCTGTAAATTTTTTCCTTATATTCTCGGGGGCGAAAGAATCCTCCCCAGAACTCATCGGAAAAATCAGATCCAAAGGGAGAAAAGAACGGACTCTCCCGGACCACTCTTACCTGAACTACGCTGATGGAGACCACGGTTGGACCTACTTTCTGGGCGGCTTTGACAATGGCATTTTGGCGGGACAAAGTTATGTCTTCGTCCCCAGAAGCTGTGGCATAAACCCTCTTAGCTTCGTTTTGGTAAGCGGGTCTTTCGATAATTATGGGCTTGCTTAAGAAACCTTGGTAAGACAAAAAAATGGCAATGCCTGCACCAAGTAAGGCTCCAAAAAATGAACCCCAAAGAATGCCCCATCCTCTTTTAAATCTCCACTTCTCCATCATATAATCCTTCCTTTGAATACTAAGAGGGTCGGAACAAATATATCCCGACCCTTAAATTGATCTAAAATCGGTGTGTCGATCTGTGAGCTTACTTTTTTTCTTCTACATCTATGTATTTTTCCGGATCTTCTTCAAATTTTTTTTTACAGCTTTGCGCACAAAAATAAAAGGTTTGACCATTGTAGACGCTCTTAGCGGGAGCCTCCTTCTCATCTATCTCCATGAGGCAAATGGGGTCTATAGCCATTCCTACCTCCTTTGTTTTTAAATGGTTTTAACCTTTTGTCTTATGAAATTTAAAGATCGAGAATTACAAACTTGACCAAACTTTTATATCGGACGACTACCCTTTTTACTAATATACAACTAAGAATCCGAAAAGTTCCATTTTGGAGAAATTCTCAAATGGATCGGTGAGGGCATCTTCTCATTCCCAAGCCATCATACTCTCCAGTGTGGATGACGACTTCTCTTTCTTTTGGCTCACCATTCCGAATTATGCTTAAGATCACCTGCGAGCCGATCTGGGAGGCGGAGACCAATTTTCGCAACCGTGCTGAAGTTTTGATGATCTCTCCGTTAAACTTGACGATCCGGTCTCCAATTTTTAATCCGGATTTGAAAGCTGGACTCTCTTTTGCAATTTCAGTTATCAAAACTCCAGTTCCCGCTTCCCTTTCTCCAGACTTACTGCATCTCCCTTCGGAGAAGATTCCAATCCACCCCCTCCTTACCTCGCCATCTTTTTTTAGCACTTCACTCACCTGGAGGCAGGTGGTGGCAGGCAACAGGAAGATCACACCATCTTCTTCTTTGGGCTTACCCTCGGTTATCCCCAACAATTCGCCTTTGCAATTGAAGACTGGAGTGCCGCCGGGGTAAGGAACTTTGGCTCCGTTCCAGATTAATAAATTTTCATCGTAGGCATCCGCTCCCCCTATCCAGGAATGCGTCACCGTTCCCAAACCAGCCTGCAAGCCCTTTGAGTAATTGGTATTGCCCAAAGCGATCCCTAAAGTCCCATTGTTGATCTCCTCCCCCTTCATGATTTTAACTGGGGTTAAGTTTTTGGCTTCCACTTGAATGAGACTTATATTGGTTTCAAAATCACAAAATATCTTTTTGACCTTGTCATCGGTAATCACTTGTCCATTCTGTAACTTTACCGTGATGTGGTCCACATTGTCCAAGATGTTTTCGGTGGTGAGGATATACCCCCCCTCCAGAATTACCCCTGAGCCGATATTGACATTTCCGGAGCTTTCGTTTTTAGCCACGATGCAAACTACAGAAGGACCCGCCTGCTTCATCACCGAAGCTAAATTTCTCTCTACCCCCTCCAGAGAGCCTTTTTCACAGCCCCAAAGGAAGATAAAAAGCCCTACTAGCCAAAGACCCGCCTTGACCTTATTTTGACTTAACTTCATGTTCTACAAAACATTAGCAAGTTTCAGATATTTTGCCTTTTCTTTTTTGGCTTTAAAGTCAATGCCGATCAATCCTACCTATTTCCCCACCGTATAAATGGTCACCCCTCCCTCATCCACCGCCGAAAGTAGTTCTCCTTCGTAAACCACCAGGTTGTTGTCGAAACCTTCTGAGCGTTTAAAAGTAGAAAGGGTCGGATAGAGACCCATAGCCAAGAATAACAAAATGATGAAGGAGAACACGTAAGCGGGGATGGGACCTAAAAGCGGGGTTTTAATGAGGCTGGCTAAATTCTCCATCTCCCCTAAGAGCTTTTGCCATAAAGGAGAAGAAGGAATCTTTCTTTGCACATCCACCTGATAATCTTGCCAAAAGCCCTCTGGTTCCTCAAAGTCGATCACCTCTTTGACCAGATTTAAGGAACTTTGATGAAGGTGAAATTCGGAAAGACACTCCGGGCAAGAATTCAGATGCTCATCCAGCCTCTTTTTTTGGGTTTGATCCAGATCGGCATAATTGACTATCGTTTTTTTAGCCTTTCTGCATCTCATGTTTTATCCCCATCTTCCTTAAGAGTTGTGGGTGATGTTTAGTCAATTCGCCTCTGAGCTTGGATCTGGCTCTATGTAAATACCACCGCACCGTAGCTTGTGGCATGCCAGTTATCTGGGCTACCTCTTTTATATCTAATCCCTCTAGATCACGCAGAACAAAAACCGATTTCTGTCTGGGATTGAGCGCCTCCATAGAACTTTTTATAGCCCAATTAATCAAGCTCCTCTGATAAAGCTTTTCGACATCTTGTTTCTTTTCCCTAACCTCTCCAAAGATGTTATCCAGAAGCTCATGTTTGTGTTTTTTATGCTTTCGGATAAAGTCAATGGAGGCATTTATGGTAATCCGGTAAAGCCAAGTGGACAACTTTTTGGTGGTGTCGAAATCGTCTAAATTCTGATAAGTCTTTACAAATACTATCTGAGAAATGTCCTTGGCATCCTCATAGTCCCCCACCATCTTATAAGCGATGCTGGCTACCTGAGTCTTATATTTGTCCACTATTTTCTGAAAAGCAGACTGGTCTCCTTTCTTGGCGTTTTCTATTATCTGAAGCAGATCTTCGTCTTCTTGGCTTGAGCCTGACGCTTTAGATTTTATTTGATCGTTTTTGAGATCAACTTCCTTTTCCTTTGCCTTTGAGGATTTTTTATCTCCAGATTTGGCAAAGCTCATAATATTCTTCTCGTTTTTTGATACGTCCAGGGTTTTGAATCTGTTTGTTTAAGCCACTTTTGAACTACTGTAAACTCACTAAAAAATTTGGCGGGAGACGAAGCAATCTTATACCGTTCAGTAACTCAATTGGAGATTGCTTCGTCGATTCGCTCCTCGCAATGACAGTTATTTTACTGTGTTTGAATTATTTTCTTCTTTCACTCAAAATACATTCCACCTTTTGCTCCCCACAACACAAACACTCAAATTGGATGGTGAGGTGCTCTATGTTGAAATTCTCTTTCATCTCTTTTTGAATTTCATCTAATATCTCTGTGGTGGAGTGGGTGGTCCTTTCCTCCACCACTGCGTGAGCGGATAAAGCCGGATGAGCTTGGGAAATGCTCCACACATGCAGATCGTGTATGTCCACCACCCCGGGAATTTGTCTTAAAGCTTTTTCCACTTCGTTTAGTTTAATATTCTTGGGAACGCCTTCTAAAAGTATATCACTACACTCGCGGATTACTCCAAATGCTCCCCTTAAGATAATCAGCCCAATTAATATGCTGATGATGGGATCCACAATATAAAACTTAGTAACCAGCATGATGATCCCACATACGATCACCCCTACTGAACTTAACATGTCTCCTAAAACATGGAGGAATGCACTTTTTATATTCAGACTCTCTTCGGTAGCCCCTTTTAATTTCAACAAAACTACCAAATTGACCACCAAACCGATTAAAGCAATCAAAAACATCTCCAAACTTTTCACCGGCTCAGGCGAGCTTATTCTTCCTATGGCTTCATAGAAGATCCATAAAGCTACCAGAAAGAGGGTGACTCCATTGGTCACCGCGGCCAGGACCTCTGCCCGGAAATAGCCGTAGGTCTTTCTTTGATTGGCAGGAAGTCCAGACAGAACTAATGCCAGCCAGCTTAAGCCCAAGGCAAAAACATCCGCAAAAATGTGCCCCGCATCAGATAGAAGTGCCAAGCTGTTAGTCAAAATCCCGCCAACCAACTCCACAAGAAGTATTCCCACGGTCAGGATCACCGCAAACTTCATCTTTGCGATCAGATGGTAATGAGACGAAACTGAATCAGCCATGTCTGAAATGTCCAAATTTTAAACAAATATTTTCTCCATCCACCACTTTTGTTCGTCACGGACGCCCTCGTCCGTGACGGCAAGGGTAATGAACAAGGTGTCCGTTACCAACGAGGAAGACCTCATACATCTTCTCTAACCTCGGCCCACTTTTTATAGCGACCTGCTCTGAAATCCTCATCCCCTTTCATGATGCTCTCAAGAAAATCTTTATCCCTTATAATTTCTTTGGTTGCCTCAAGTTCCTCTTTTACCTTCAGGTAAGTGACAAAGTCCGCCACCTCTTTTTTTGCGTTTTTGGGAGAGCTTTTCGAAATCATCAAAAACTCTTTCTTGGGTTGATACATTTTTACCCATGTTTTCCTCCTTTTCTGGTGAGCAAAGTCGAACTATCCTTTTTACGAGCCAGCAATAGGAGATAACGGTATCGGTGTTTGTGAAACCCCGCCTTTAGGGCGGGATTTGGGCAAGCGTAAGCTTGCCACAAACGCTGTATTATATTAAAAGTCAAATTTTTGCTGGTATTTTTCCATCGTGGTTGTTAATAGAGTGCGAAATTGAGATATGTATTTGCGCAATTCGTCAACAGCATCCAAGTCATTCTCTTTATAATTCATAGGCAGTGTCAGAGCCCAGGGTGGTATGTCCGATTTCTCAATAACTTGACTTACAACTCTATCCATAATTCCTTTCGTATGGATCCAATCGCGGGAAAGTTTACCCCATAAAGCAACAAAGTCATTTTCAAATCCTAATTCTTTTCCTAATTCTTTCATCAGTTTAGACATACTCAAGTCCTCTGCTTCTAATAATTCGAGCCTCTCTTGAAAGAAAGTCCGATCTGGATATTTTAAATCTGCGAAATAACACTTCGCAAGCGATTCAAGCATTAATCTAAGCTCCATAAAACATGCAGGAATATTACCAACTAACAAATCCACATAAATTGCATAACTGAATGGCATAAGGATGTGATGCAGGAAGAAAGCCATTGAACGGTTAACATAATCCTTTCTACTCTCTTTTCTCTTAACAGCATGCATGACATAATCTATAGCATCATTCATGAGTTCTACAACTTCATCACAAGTTTCTTTAGCATTTTTGCGGAGAAATTCTTCGTTCTCTCTCATTACCTTAATAATGTAATCAAAATACTTCGCCGCCGCTGTTGAATTACCTTTAGTTTCTTCCACCATTTATCAAGCCTCTCACATCTTTTTTCCTATGAGGTGTCAGAACCCCTATTCTGATACCATTCAGGCGGATGTTCAATGAGTGGTCTCAACACACGGAATTCGTGCAGGCTTCACCCGCCGTTCATTCCCCGCTGTAAAAGAAGACCAACGGGGAGCAAAAAACAAATTCTCTCACCTAATTCCATTCATTATTAAATTTAACAATTTTTGCAAAAAACACAATAACTTTTAATGACAAAAATGAGAAGAGGGGAAAATCCTATTTTTAAAGGAAGATGGTTAGAAATTATTTAATTATCGAGGTATAACCTGTACACCCTCCTTCTTGAGCAGAGCGGTGGTGACGCCATCGCCTTTAACCTGTTTTCCTTTTCTTCTAATCCAACCACATCCACAGGAAGGGCTTTCTTGCTTCAGTATAGCTTTTTTTATTTTGAATCTTTTGGCAATCCTAAGAGAGGCGAAAGCACCTCTCAGAAAGAAAGGAGTCAAATTCTCTCCGTTTCTGGAGATGACCTGGCTTTGTTGAGAAAGGACATCCTGGCCATCTCCTTTCTCTATCTCTGCGGGCGGACGTGGAACTGGAAGGCCACCCAACTCTTCTGGACAGATGGGAATGGCTTTTCCCCTTTTGACCAACTCCGCTATTTGGTCATCTCTGGCATCTTTTCCATCAAACCGGGAGCAGATCCCACAAAGACAAGCAGAAACCAAATATTTGACTTTATTCCCCATTTTGAGATTATTAAGTAAAAATGGGTCTTTTCCAAAAGAGTTGCTTCCGCCATGGGCGGATCTGTCTATGACTGAGAACTCACCCCCTTTATTCCCCCTCTCTTTATAAAGAGAGGGGGATAGAGAGTGAATTTTCAGGATATCATACTACCTAAGTTATAAAGACACTTTCCGTTATCAAAAGCTATGACAACTGAATTGGAGAAGAACCACAAAAATAAAAAAAACCTCGACCCTCTCGAGGTTTTATGAGAAGGAATCCAAAAAAACAGAATTCAATCCAGAAGATATGGGCTTGATAGAATATAGTTCAGAGGATTCTTCGGCTGACCTTGAAAGTGAACTTCATAATGCAGGTGCGGTCCGGTGCAGTAGCCAGTGTTTCCCACCGCTCCAATCACCTCGCCCCTTTTCACATATTGTCCTCTTACCACTTTTGCCAGGGAAAGATGTCCGTATACGGTGGTGTAACCGGATAGATGACTGATTATAATCGTTTTACCCAGACCCGCATCTGTCTCCACAGAGCTGGCCTTTCCGTCGGCCGTGGCATATACAGGCGTGCCGATATCTGCGGCCAGATCTATTCCCAGATGAGGTTGGGCTCTTCCAGTGAAAGGATCTTCCTTGGTTCCAAAGCCACGGCTTAGATACCCTAAAGTAGGACAGATGGAAGGAGTATTATCCAAAATCTCTTTTTTGTCGGAAAGATCTAAATATATCTCATCGAAGCTTTCCCTTTCAAACCGGGCCTGTCTTAGGAGCTTGTCTAATTCGACCTCAGCCTCGTGAGCCTGTCTCATAGTCAGGCTTCGGTTAAAAAATTGATTGGGCATCGGGCCTCCCACTCCTACCTCTCTCAGTTGGGCATCCACCTCCGGCAGCCCGAAGACCATCCGCACGGTTCCTTCTTTTTTTATTAAACTTGCCATCTCCGCTTTTAGATTTAATATCACAGAATTCAAATCAACCAGCCTGCTCTCCAAGTATTTATTTTCCTTTTCCAGTTGGCTAAGTTTAGCTTGATTCAAAGCTTTGCCTAAGATGCCCAAGGAGAAAAGCAAGTTAACTAAAATGAGGAGAAAAAAGCTAAAAGAAAGGAGGTAAATGAAAAGAGCAGAGATCTTCTTTTCAAGAACCCTTCCTTTGTTGTGTGGAATGATTAGAATCGAAAAATATTTTTTCCACTTCATTTCACTTCCTTGTATTGGGAAAAGCCAAATGCACCCTCAAATTTGACCTACACGGACGGGGCTAAAATAAACCACCGACTTTTGTTTGTCAAGTGTTTTTTTTCTGTTGAAAGAATTTTTTTTAAAAAAATAGAAGGATAATATTTTCGAGTCCGATTCAAAGGGAGTGTCACATTTATTTATTTGATGAGGATGTATTCTCTTTTTAGAATCTTGTTAACCACCTTGATGAACTTTTCGGAATTCAAAGTTTGTAGACTATATATGTGCCAATAAGTCTTTTCCGGCATCTTATAATTCGATTTTCGTCTCTTAGGCATTCTATTTGATTCCCCCCACCTTTCCTCTAAGGTCAGTGTGGGAAGATCAAAAGAACCCTCACTAACCTTATCGGCATTTAGCTCTATTTCCACAGTCAACTTTTTCAACATTTTATAAAAGCAATTGTTATGCCCGTAAAAAGACTTGAGCCGAATTCAAAACCTTAACTTGCAATCATCGGTGCTATTTTAACTTACCCACCTAAGAGACTGATACAAAAACCACACCAGAATTTTTCTTTCAAAAAACTTATCGGGAAAAAACCACAAAATGTGGTTTTTTGCCCACAGTTTTTGTCCAACCCACAATTTGGCTGCCATGCTTTCAGTTATTCACAGACAACGAAAAGCTGATAGCAAAAACTCAAGTTGGCTTTTTCTACTTCTTTTTATCTAGTAGGTGAAAAAGGAAATTAAGTTTCGAAGGTGTAAAAGCTACGACACAAAACCCACGAAACCGCCCCCTCGCGGAAAAGAAACTACGTGGAGTCGTAGAAAACCTTCAGCCCATCACTTCTTACTTTTGCATTTCTTTCCTTTCTTCCTACGCCTGGTGCAAAATTATATACCGTCCAAAAATTTGTCAAGCATTTATTTTAAGAAATCCTCAAGATCATCCTGAATTAACCCGTCCTTTCATCCCATCTCGTCAAAAGTTTAACGAGATCAAAGGCTTAAGTGGTGATACGTACTTATATGCACTTTTTTGCTAAAAATCCTTTATTTTATAACCGCACCCAAAAAGACATTTTTCTCTTTGTTTTTCCATTTGGATTATGGTATTTTCTTAACTGATTTGATGAAACTTATGTTAGACTTAAACGTATGCAAAAGGTGAAAGGGATCTTTGTGAAAGAGGAAGACGAGATCCTGATAAAGGAAGCGCTTGAAGGAAAAGAAAAAGCGTTCAAACTCTTGCTCAATAAACACCGAGAGGCGATCTATCGTGTGATTCTGAAGATAGTTCACAATCGAGAGGAAGCCAGGGACTTGGTTCAAGAAACTTTTATGAAAGCTTTTGGGGCGCTGGCCACTTATAAATCTGATTATCGATTTACCACCTGGTTATATAGAATTGCAGCCAATTGCTCCATCGATTATCTTAGAAAAAAAAAGATCGACTCTCTTTCCTTGGATCAACCTTTGGAGACCAAAGATGGAACTGTGGGAATCGAGCTTCCAGACTGGACCTATAACCCGGAGGTGGATTTAGTCTCAAGGCAGAGGATGGTTTCTATGAACGAAGCCATAGATTCGCTTCCTAAGAAATATCGGGATGTTATAGTTTATCGACATAAGCAAGATAAATCCTATGAACAGATCGCAGAGATACTGGGGATTCCGGTGGGAACGGTCAAAGCCAGAATCTTCAGAGCCAGAGAGCTTTTGAAAAAGAAACTCAAGTCCCTTAGGTGAGGATAAAGATCATGAAAATCACACAAATTTTGAAAATTCTTGGGATCTTGATTTTATTGTGTATTTCTATTTTATGCTCCACAACGCAAGCGGAGAAATATACGTTCGCTCTCCATAAAGAGTTTCCCACCGGAGCAAATCCCTCCTTAAAAATTGCAAACATCTCCGGCGAGATCAAGATCGAGTCCCATCCCGAAAACAAGATCGTCATTGATGCTTCCAAAGTAGTAGAAGCGGACAATTCCAAAGAGGCGGAAAAGTTAGCCGATCGAATTAAAGTTAAGATAGAAAAATATAATGAAGAGGTGGAGATCAAAACCGAATACACTTCTTTAAAATCAAGAGATTTCTGGGAGAGGGTTTTTAGCTTTGGTTGGAACAGCTCTGGCTATGTTGACTATCATATACTGGTCCCTGAAAGAATCAAGCTGGATGTCTCTTCGACTTCCGGGGAGGTGAAAATCTCCAATATCTCGGGGGAAGTTGAAGTAAACTCCACTTCAGGGGACTTGTGGATAAAAAGTATCAAAGGGGCGGTTAACCTGCAAACCACCAGTGGGGATGTGGAGATCTCTACGGTAGAGGGTAACGTCATTGTTTCTGGAACTAGCTCCGATCTGAAAATGTTTGATGTCAAAGGGGACGTGGATATAAGCTCCACCAGTGGGAATATCTCTACAGAAAGGGTGGCGGGCTCAATCCAAATTAGCAATACCAGCGGAGATCTCTCCTTAAAAGGAATAGAAGGAAACATAGAGGCTACCACCATCTCTGGGTCTATGGTTATAGAGCAAAGGGAGGGAGGATTACATTTAGAGAGTACCAGCGGAGACATGGAGGTGAAGACCAAAATCCTTCCCCAATATGAATACTTTGTGGAGACTACAAGCGGCTACATCCATTTTTTGTTACCGCAGGAGTCTAATGCAGCAGTAAAACTAGAAACCTCCAGCGGCAACATAGATTGTAAGCTTCCTTTGATGGTAACTACTGTCTCCCGAAATTTGTTGAAAGGAGAGCTGGGCGAGGGTGGGCCCCGGATAAATCTTATCACCACCAGCGGAGATATCGAGCTGAGAGAGCATGAAAGATGAAGAACCTATATAGAAAAATCTTAACTATCGCTCTAACACTGTTCGTAATAACAACACCTTTTGTTTTGAGCCAAACTCAGAAGGAACGAATATCTCCAAAAGAAAAGATAAAATCCGATACCGCTACCGCGCAGGTTCAAGAAGCCAAACTCCCCTCCAAAGTTACCGAGGTTCGCATTGACGAAGAAGGTATTTATCTCCGCACCAAGGAGGGGAAAGAGATAAAATTGGGCAAGGGAGAATCGGAAGGGGAAATCGACGTTGATAAGGAGAGAATCAAAATAGGTGGTTTGGAGATAGATATAAGAGAGCCCAAAGATACAGACACGCTTCACATTGAGACCCCATCTATCGAGAGATCGAAGAAGTTTTATGTTATCAATCGCGATATAGTAAAGACAGGAAGAGACATAGTGGTGGAGGAAGGTGAAAAGGTGGATGGGGACGTGGTGGCGGTGGGGGGTGACGTCACCATCAAAGGAACCGTAACCGGGGATGTTGTAGCAGTCGGGGGGGACGTTTTCGTGGCTTCTACCGGAGTGGTGGAGGGGAATGCGGTAAGCGTAGGGGGAGAGGTAAAAAAAGAGCCGGGAGCACGGGTTAAAGGAACAAGGGCGGTAGTAAATTTTTTCCCTAAAAATTTCTTCACATTCCCTCCTTTCCCCGGTGCTTTTCAGGGATTGGCTTTTTTCGCAAGGATAATCAAGATTCTTTTCCTTTTATTTTTAGGGATTGTGGTGATCTCTATTGTTCCTAAGAATGTAGCCAAAGTCAAAGAGAAGATAAGACAGGACTTTTTGAAGTCCGCCTTGGTTGGATTTGCCGGTGAAATATTGATCCTTCCCATCATCATACTTCTTATTGTCACCATCATCGGGATTCCAGTGGCGTTCTTGGTGTTGCCCCTATTGATCCTGGCGGCTTTGATCTTAGGATATACCGGAATATCTTACTTTATCGGCGAGAAGTTGAGGGAAGGCACCAGCCTGAAGCCTGATACCCCCATAATGACTTTGGTCATCGGAATATTGGCAGTGGAGTCAGTTCTGCTTTTGGCAAGGGTGGTGGGACTTTTCGGGCATATCTTTTCCCCCTTGAGTTGGATCTTGACCTTCATCGGATGGATGATCTTGTATGTGGTGGTAACTGTCGGCTTCGGTGCCTCCATCTTGACTCGCCTGGGCACCCGACCCAAAGAGGTCAAATTAGCGGAAGTCCCAATCAGTCCGTCTGATTCTAAAACCAGCGAGAAGACTTCTAGTTAGAGAAGGAGGCTCTTCTCCTTCAGGATGAATCCAAAAGAGTTGCTAAAGAATAGGTTGGTGGGAGGCATTCATGCTAATTTATGCGATCTTTTATGCTCTGTGTCACAAAGAAATCGACAGATTTCTTTTCCGCCAGAGGCGGATCTGTCTATGACAGAGAACTCACCCCTTTTGTTCCCCTTCAGGGTGAGACCTTTCCTTCTCCCGCCATTGGCGGGAGAAGGACGAAGTGCAGGGTGAACCCCTCTCTTAACAAGAGAGGGGGAAAGGGGGTGAGTTTTCAGGATGTCACACTGCCTAAGTTAAAAAGACACTTTCCTTTATCCAAAACTATGACAACTAAATTGGAGAAGAACCAAATTTAATAAAGTAGATATACCTATCCTCTTGTCCCCTTATCCCCTTTTTTCTGACACGAATTCTGTGTCTTAAGATAGATTAAATAGCTTTTACCAGCGCTGGCGTCTCTCTCGAAAATCTCTTCTGCCGCCGCCACCACTACGTGGTCCGCCCCGGCCGCCACGCGGTCTCTCTGGCTTTGCCTCATCTACTCTAATAGATTGGCCGTCTAATTCAGATCCATCCAATTCATCTTTGGCTTTTTGGGCCACTTCCTTCGATTCCATCTCCACAAAACCAAAGCCTTTTCCCTCCAAGATCCTCACGGAAAGAACATTTCCAGATGCAGCAAACTTCTGTCTCAGCCCATCCTCGGTGGTGCGATAGCTCAGATTACCTACGTAAAGCTTGTTGGTCCTCATGGTTTCTCCTTAACGTTTAGAAAACATTCAGCACACTGCCTCGGTATATAGGTTCGACAAGCTCACTACAAGTCTGAGCTACGTTTCCCCAAAAACAAAAAACTAAGACAGACATCCCGTGTCATGTGCCATTAACCACTATCTCTTTTTTCATTCCCAAATTATAATGCGCCAATCGGAAATAACCGCACCTGATAAACATCAAAAAAATCTTTTGTGAACATCCAAACAAAATCTATTGCTCCTATGAACAAGTAGAACCAAGAGCATTATATGGTCAAATTGTTTAAACGTCAAGTAAAATATTTTAAAATTTTGGATTTTAAAACAGAAAAACCCCGGATCTTGTAAATCCAGGGTTTCTTAAGTTTTTGGGAACTTTTCTCAAATTTTTAATCCAGGTAAGCTCGGAGGGATTTGCTGCGGGAGGCATGCCTTAATCTGCGGATGGCTTTCTCCTTTATCTGCCTTACCCTTTCGCGGGTAAGATTGAACCTGGCTCCGATCTCCTCTAAGGTTAAAGCCTTTTCGTGATTCAAGCCGAAGTAGAGATTGATCACTTCTGCCTCTCTGGACGAGAGGGTGTCTAAGGCTCTTTCTATCTCCAATCTTAAAGATTCATCCAAAAGTGCCTCATCCGGAGCAGGCTGAAATTCATCCTCTAAAACGTCCATGAGGCTGTTATCCTCGGAGGTGGAGAATGGAGCATCTAAAGAGAGATGGCTGTTAGAGATCTTTAAGGTGTCCGAAACTTCAACTGCGGTCAACGCCAGCTCTCTGGCGATTTCGTCGGGCGAAGGCTCCCTTCCATATTCCTGCTGCAATGAGCTGGAGATCTTACCGATCTTGTGTAAGGTCCCCACCCGGTTCAAGGGCAATCTCACGATGCGAGACTGCTCTGCCAGAGCCTGGAGGACCGCCTGTCTGATCCACCAAACTGCATAGGAGATGAATTTGAATCCGCGGGTTTCATCAAACCTTTTGGCCGCTTTGATCAGCCCGATGTTCCCCTCGTTGATCAAATCAGATAAGGAGAGACCCTGATTTTGATACTGTTTAGCCACAGAGACCACGAATCTCAAATTTGCCTTAGTCAACTTTTCCAAAGCCTCTTGGTCGCCCTCTTTAATCCTTTTGGCTAATTCGACCTCCTCTGCCGCAGTGATCAGCCGAGCCTGCCCAATCTCCCTTAGGTACAGATCTAAAGATCTATCCTCCTCTCTATACCTTCTGGCCTGCTTTGCCAATTACGAACCACTCCTTCCCAGACGGGTCTCCGTCTTTTGAGTTTAAGGTTTCACGGCAATAAAAAGAGAATCCCCATTTCGAGAAATTAAAAAGAGTATGGCTTTTTTCTTCTCTTGAAGGGATTTGGTCACCCTTTTGTAATCATCTATGTTTTTGATCTCCTCATTATCTATCTTGGTAATAATATCCCCCTCTACGAATCCAGTTTGCTCCGCGGGGCTTCCCGGCTCTATACTCTGGACAATGACCCCGGGCTGAAACTTCACATTAAATTGATCCGCAAGACCCTGAGTGCAGGTGGCTACTTCTAAACCCAGCCAATTTTCTCTCTTCTTTTCTTTCGGTTCTTCTTCTGGTGCTTTAGCCATGAATTTGTCTCTATCCGTCAAAGTCACATCTTTTGAAATTTTCTTTCCTTCTCTTAAAATATCCAGAGTGATCTTTTGACCCGGACCGGCTTTTGCCACCGTCATTCTGAACTTCTGACCATTCTCTATCTTTTCTCCATTGAACCCGATTATGACATCCCCCACCTTCATACCGGCTTTATCCGCAGGGGTGCCAGACTGGACCCGGCTAACCAATACCCCTTCTCCGGAAGAAAGATTCAAAGCCTCGGCTTTGTCTTTATCCATCTCCTGAAAAAATATTCCCAGAAAACCGCGAGAGACCTTCCCCTTTTCTACCAAATCCGGTATCACCCACTTGGCTAAATTTATAGGAATGGCAAAACCGATTCCGATATTGAAACTCATTCCGGTGGGATTGGTGATGGCAGAGTTCACCCCTATCACTTCTCCTTTGATGTTCACCAAGGGACCTCCACTATTTCCTGGATTTATGGAAGCATCGGTCTGAATATAGTTTTGATAATTGGGGGTCTCCTCCGGGCCAAAACTCAGGTTGCTTCTACCCTTAGCACTCACCACCCCCACGGTAACGGTTCGGTCCAAGCCCAATTGGGGGAATGGATTCCCGATAGCCATAACCCATTCTCCCACCTTCAACGAGTCTGAATCTCCAAATTCAACCGTGGGAAGATCGGTCCCCGCCTCGATCTTCAGCACTGCTATATCGGTATCTTTATCCAGTCCCACCACCTTCGCCTTGTATTGACTGCCATCCGGAAGTTTCACAGAAATATTATCTGCTCCCGCCACCACGTGATTGTTAGTTAAAACATATCCGTCTTTTCTAAATATAAAACCGGAACCCAAGCTTTGGGCTTTCTGAGTCTGGGGTATTTGTCTTTCGGGGACTTCCCCAAAAAATCTTCGGAGGAGGTCCTCAAATGGAACATACTCACCAAGACCTCTTCGCTCCACAATCTTTTCTGCGCTTATGTTGACCACCGCTGGGCTTACCTTCTCCGCCACCGCCACAAAAGGATTTTCCCTATCAACCGGAAGCTCCTGCTGGGAAATCCCGCCAGATCCGGGATTGGAAACTGGCGGTCCACTCGAAACTTCCGGAGTATCTTGGGAAAAGCCTTGAGCTGAACGAACCGCCTTGGACTGGGGGGACCAATTGAAATTTGAGGCAATAAGTATACCAATCCAAATGAAAAGAATGGCAAAGGGAATATAAATGAGAAGTTTTTTCCCCTTGCTGAGGATCTGTTTATCCCTCATGATTAGCCGCTCCCAAAATTTGTAAACTTATATTATAAAAAATATTTTTAGTTTGTCAACAAAAATCTTGCTTCATTTCTAAAAACTTCGCTAAAGTTTTTGGATTATCCCGACTTCTGTTTTTCTGCGTCTTTTGTCCCTGCAAATAGTTGCACATAAAATGCAAAATAGTATACGCTTATACTTTCATTCCGTTGCAAACAATTTTTGCCTTATTTGAAAAAATCTTGGTGAATTCAAAAGATTTTTTCGTCGAGTTCCCTCGCTACGATCGGGACAAGCCTCGCAATAACGTTTCTTGCATTTGCTATATTTGGAATGATGAGCTTATTTTGATATCGAATTTTATTTTTCACTTGACCTTGACACTTGCCGATATTTATTGTGAATCCGTATTTAGGTAAAAGTTGTTTCGTCTAAAAAAAACGGTTAGCAAAAAATGGTTAATTCAGGAGGAAAAGTGAAAAAACTAATTCCCCTTTTTTCCCTTATCGCTCTGGGGTTATTCTTTTTTAGTTTTGGTAGGTCCGGAATATCAAATGTTCAGGCTAAAAGTAATAGTTTCGATCAGCCCACCACAAACCCAAAAATTCTAAAGCTTTTCGATGATTTGCAAGACGTGATCATTTCAGTGTCCAACACCATCAAACCGGCGGTGGTGCATATCGAAGTGGTTCAGAAGTCCGGGCAAATCAAATATATGTCCTTAGGTTCCGGTTTGATAGTAGACGAGCGAGGGTATATCCTCACCAATGAGCATGTGGTGGACAATGCCCAAAGCATAACGGTTACCCTTCCCAGCAAAATTGAATATCCGGCAGAGATCATCGGGACAGACAAGCAGACCGATTTAGCTTTAATCCAGATAAAAACTGAGGAAAGCCTCTTCGTGGCAAAATTGGGGAATTCGGATGAAGTGAAAGTGGGTGAATGGGTAATTGCGGTAGGGAACCCTTATGGATTTGATCGAACCGTCTCCTTCGGAATAGTGAGCGGCAAAGGGAGGGTCTTTCCTAATCTTCCTTTTGAAACTCAACTGATCAACGATTTCATCCAGACCGATGCGGCTATCGATCCGGGTTCATCCGGGGGTCCTCTGGTAAACCTGAAAGGGGAGGTGATCGGGATAAACTCCATAGGTTTTGGGAGAGGGCAAGGGTTCACCATCCCTATAAATACGGCTAACGAGGTTAAAAACAAGCTTCTGACCTCGGGAACTATTGACCGGGGATGGATCGGAGTCTCCATCCAGCCTCTAAGCCGGGATTATGCCAAATATTACAATAAACCTAATCTGGAAGGAGTCCTTATAAGTGACGTTATACCTAACTCCCCGGCTGAGAAAGCCGGGCTTCTGTCCGGAGATATAATCATCGAATATATGGGCGAGAAAGTTTCTGCGGAAAAAGAGGAGGATTTAAACAAATTTCAGTTCTTGGTCTCGCAAAGCGAGGTGGGAAAACCGGCTAAGATGAAGATCGTAAGATATGGAATTGCGGTGAACATGGAAGTGGAAGTTGCCAGCCAGCCTAAGGTGAAGGCGGATGAATATGAAACCAAGCTCGGTTTTACGGTGAAGGAAATCACTGATGCGATTTATAGGGGATATATGCTGGAGGATAAAGAGGGGGTATTAGTCTCCTATGTGGAGGTGGGAGGGGTAGCGAGCACTGCCCAATTGCAGGAAGACGACATCATTAAAAAAGTAGAAAAATTCGAGATTAAAAATTTAGATGACTTCAAGAAAAGCCTGGAGCAAGTTAAAGATGAAAAACAGATAATGTTGACCGTGATGAGAGGAAAGAGTCAACGATTCGTTCTCCTTTCGCCTGAAGAACAACTGAAAACCCCACCGCCAGAAGTAGGGAGGAAGGAGAAAACAGAGTAGGAGTGAAAAAAGAATTTGGATGTAGCGTCCGACGTTTCTGTCGGACGAAAAAAAACGAACGCCCGACACCCTTCGACTATGCTCAGGGTAAACAAAGGTCGGGCGCTACGAGTTCTCCACCTATGATCTTTCCCTATCACCTTTCACCTTTGACCTGCTTTTAGCATCCCGGCTCCGGTCCACCTATAAATAAGTAGTTGATTAGATAGGCTACATCGGCACTATTTATCTTCCCATCACAATTGGCATCTCCCGCCTGCCAAGAGACAGGTGCGGGTCCACCCACAAAGAGATAATTTATCAGATACACCACGTCAGCTGAATTTATCACCCCATCTCTGTTAGCATCACCACGGATGAATTCACAGGCGTCACCAATTCCATCACCGTCGGTATCTTCCTGGTATGGATTATAGATGGTCGGGCAGTTATCAACAAGGCAATTGTTTTCCGGATGGCCGGGGTCCCCAAAGCCGTCACTGTCGGAATCAAAACAGATGTAATGATAGTATTGATTTACAACCACCAAGGTATCATCAATTGTGCCGTTGTTGTCATGGTCAATCTTCACAGTCATTTCTGTTGAATCAAGATTCTCCCAATTTGATGGAGTCAATATATGTGTTTCATTTGCATGGATAGGCAGATTCGTAAATAGATAATGGCCTGCATTATACCCTGTGCGTTCCAGCTCAAGATCGTATACTTTCGGCGCTCCAAAGTTGGCATACTTAATAGAAGTCAACGCCGAGTCCACCTTGATTATTGTTGTATCAAGTTGGCTTATCGAAGTATTTTTTATCTTAAAAATATGCTCCGCTTTTCTATTTGGCAATCTCTTGATCCACGTGAATGCGCAGTGCTTTGAAGAATCGTTGGTATTGTAAGTTAGTCGATTGAGAGAATCCATGTAAACAATCTGATCTAAGCTACCATTGGCATTCATTCTGCTTTCAATCATGAAAAGATCATCATTGAAAAAATGGCTGTATGAATACTGTCCACTATCTGTTGCATGCATATAGACCGTAACGGGCAGGTTCGCTGGAAGGCTATATGACGTGAGGCAAATGCTGTCAGATAAATTCCCCCATTGAGGGATAAGGACAGCGCCAGGGATTTCATTTTTGTAACCTTCGGCGGTACAACCCAATAAGTGGCCGAACGGATCAATAAATTCAGCACAAATAAATTCTTGTATTGCCCGCTCAATTTCCTCATAGGTCCTGAGTTCACTCGCCGACAGCGGGTAAGGTTTTACGGGGCCACTAAAAGCGGAATAGGGAATCCACCAAAACGTTTTGTCGGCATCGGGCACATCAGGTGTATTGATCCAATCGCTATAGTTCCAAGATTGTTGGGAGGCATGTATTATAACTCTATTCGTGGATTCACCAGGATGACGAGGATCGTATACATATATGAACCATTCGTCAGGATTTTCTGGGTTCACCTCCGGAACATCTGCGACCACGACATGGTTCCAGTTCCCTTTATTAGACAGGAGAAGTGCATACGCTTCGGGATTTCCCATTTGGTGATTCTGGCTGAGAACTCCAAAACCTTCAACAGACTGGCCTTGTGGAGCTAGAGACGCCACCTCCGCTATCTCCTCGGACCTAACATACCAGTGATACCTCTCTAAAAAATGCTCAACCTCTGGGGTCCGTTCAATCTCGTATACGCTGGCAGGAATTTGAGCCTGTCCCAGAGCCGCTGCTTCTTGAGACAAATCCAGTTCTTTTGCGAAGAACAATATGCTCGAGAAGCTGAACCCTCCACAAAGCCCGATATTATCGCCGAGATAATTGGCTAAAAAGAAGTAGTATGCTTGCTTCAGAACGTCCCCGTTCTCGGCATAGATGTCTTCAGGTCCGAATGCATCAACAAAATCACTCCATTCCTGATCGTCATACTGGTCTGGGTCGGCGAAATTGGGGAAACTATACCCATCCCTAGTGACAACAAAACCACCCAGTCCCTTTCTGTAGACAATAACATTATCGAACGAAACATCATTCACCCCCGCATCCCCGGTCCAACCACATAAAGCAACCTTTCCTGAGGCAATGACTCTGCCATAGGTAGTTCCATCGTCTTGCCATTGAATCTTCTGCTGACCATTAACGAAGATGGTGACTCTGCCTGCCAAGATTTCTATTCTTAGGTAATACCAAACATTTTGCTGGTTCTGGAAGCTAACGTGTTCTATGTCTGCAAAGAAGAGACCGTTTGACATCTTGTTTAAAGTAATCTCCTGCGATCCATTCCACAGACCTCTCAGATTGACAGCATAAAAATTATCTGGGTCTTGAACTCTGAAGGCAACAACCTTGTCCACTCCCGCATTTCCGCGCACCCAAACATCCAGAGAGTAATTGCGCCAACCATCGTCCCCTCTCGAAGTGATACACCAAACACGGTTCCCATTTAACGAACCTGTAGAATAGCAACCACTCGAAATCTGCCAATTGCAACTTCCTTCAATTACATTCCAGCCGTCAGGGACACCATCATCAAAATTGTCATAAAGAAGTATCTGCCCCTTGGATACTACATAATCTTGAGTAGTCGACATGCCAGATTGAACGGCTATGCCTTTCGATGTCTGCGTTACATAGTTTTCTTTGCAAACTTCAAGATCATATACACCCTCAGGCAGGTTTGGAAATGAATACAATCCATCAGTCCCGGTGGTGTATCTGGCGACTTCCGTGCCATTCTGCAAGGCACAGACAATAACTCCAGACAAGGGCCCTTTGCTTGCCTCAGAAACATTCCCTGTTATTGTGCCAGTAGTTGGTAACGGGGTCAGTTGAAAATCAACCGTTATTGTTCCCCCAGGAATAGCTGTCTGATTAAAGACACTCTGAGTTTCGTACCCAGTTTTGGAGGCTCGCACCTCGTAAGTGCCAGGTGCCAAATTTGGTATCGTGTACTGTCCTGCGTTATTGGTATTATCACTTCCCTTAACGATATCCCCTTGCAGAGTTTCCACTAAAACAGCATTTAAGTTCTGTTGCGTGCTAGCGTCCTTGACGGTTCCAACAATAGCAATGGTATTCTGCACATACTTTATAGTAGTATAGTCCCTGTCTGTTCCACTGCCGAAACTTGTTCCCGTCACATAGACATTGCCAGAACCATCTACGGCTATGTCGCAAGCCCCATCACTGGAGTTTCCCGGTCCGTTATATGTTCTCACCCAGGCAGTGTCTCCATTCGGATAATACTTGACCGTGGCATAGTCAGAGGATGTCACACTGCCGACACTTCCTCCCGTCACATAGACATTGCCAGAACCATCCACAGCTATGGCGTAAGCCCAATCATTGCCGTTTCCCGGTCCGTTGTATCTTCTTACCCAGGCAGTATCTCCATTAGCGTAATACTTTATGGTGGCATAGTCAGAGTAAGGAATAGGATACGTGCTGTCTTGAGCACTTCGTCCGGTTACATAGACATTGCCAGAACCATCTACGGCTATGGCACGAGCCTGATCCCAATAGTTTACCGGTCCGTTGTATCTTCTCACCCAGGCGGTGTCGACCTGGGCAAAACAAGGCACCACCCAGAAGACGAGGAGTGCAAACATTAAGAGTTTTTTCATTGGCTAATACCTCCGAAAAGAGAGTTAAGAGTTTAGAGTCAAGAAAGAGTTCAGAGCATAGAGCGAAGAGCATAGAGTTAAACTTCTAAGTGTAAAATTGTTATCAAATCTTATGACAAGATAATCAAAAGATTAGTAGAAAGCAAGGAAAATTTTCGGAAAAAAGAAAAGAAAAACCTCACCCCCTTCTATTCCCCCTCTCCACATGTGTGGAGAGGGGGACAAGGGGAGAGGTAGACCTTACACCTTTTACCTTTTTCGCTTCCCCACGCCCGTAACTTCTTGCCTCTCAATGACCATAAACAATTTTACCATCAAATCGATGGTGAAAAGGATAGTGCGCATATTAGTGGGGGGCTAAAGAAGAATATAATATAAGTCCCTCTCTTCCCAAGAGAGGGACTTTCGGAGACCCAACTGGGAGGGTGAGTTTCGTGTTCTGTATTTCGGGCATGAAAAATTTAGGGTTTGTCCCAAAAGTATGTGATACAGAAAACACGTCCCTATTGAAAAAAGGTAAGAAAAAACATCTACGCCCGACACCCTTCGACTATGCTCAGGGTAAACAAAGGTCGGGCGCTACTGCTTTTTCTCATTCCTAGCCCATTTGGGCGTTTCCTTGCCTCTCAATGACCATAAACAATTTTACCATCAAATCGATGGTGAAAAGGATAGTGCGCATATTAGTGGGGGGGCTAAAGAAGAATATAATATAAGTCCCTCTCTTCCCAAGAGAGGGATTTAGGGTGAGTTCGATAATATGCCATATTGAACTCATCCCCCGACCCCTTCTCTTACGAAGAGAAGGGGCGTGTAATATGAAATCATACGTAGCATGACATTATTAAAGGGTTATAAGCCTCCTTTTACGGGCATCACTTTTTATTACTTATGGCACAGTAAGAAGAACATCATATAAGTCCCTCTCTTCCCAAGAGAGGGATTTAGGGTGAGTTTGGTGTTCTGTCAGGACCCAGTCCTGACACGTTTAAAAAAGTTGAGGAGATGTTTATGTCCTGTTTTCCAAAATCGAATCCTTTGCCCACCCTCTCTTCCTATTTAGGAAAAGAGATTGAAGCAGAGATAGAACATAAAGTCAAAATGCAGTTCCCAGCCCAGTTGGGCGTAAGCTCCGAATATTTGAGAACCAAAAATTTTAAAATATAAAGGTCAGTAACGCCAGTAAGGTCAGTAACGTCAGTATCCCCCGCCAAAGGCGGGGGAGAAGGACACCCCGTCCGTTACCATAAGTTAGCATAAAGCGTCACGGATTCATCCTGATCCCGCCTTTGGCGGGAGAACGGACGTGGGCATCCGTGACGAACAAGGAGGTCTTCACCGAATATGACCTCGCAAAGTCTTTGCAAAATAGCTGAATTATTTTGCACATAATCTTACCATGTTTCTTTCCACAACTCTCATCTGCTTTTCAACTGATCTGTCCATTTAATAAGGGTTGTCGGGCATTCCCCCGCCAAAGGCGAGGGAAAGCCCAACCTACAAACGCACGGCATATAAGTTGCTTTTCTTGATTGATGAAGCATTCGGATTTGGGCAAACGTTAGGTTGAACCATCAAGGGAGAGAAGGGAAGAACATGAAAAAGATTGTGAATGAGCCAAGATTAAGATGCTTCATAGCCGCAAAGGTCAAACATCCCGATAAGATCCTGAGGCAAAATGGATTGGTTTCGTTTGCCATTCCGGATTTGGGAATACTTTTCAGAGCTTCTTTTTTTGGTTCGTATTACGAGCTGGAATACATGAGTCTTTTGTCCGTTCTGCGCTTCATCGAGCTGAATCGAGCTGTTTTTGAGAATCACAAGATTGATATTTACTCCACAAGCTCTATTTTGGTCTATCAGGTGGACCAAAAGGCTTTTTGTCAAAAAGAATTAGAAAAGCACAAGAATTTAGCCGTAGCTTATAAAAGTATCCTTAATTTTTCCTTAAGGTGGGTCCCACAATCTGAGAACAAAGCGGAAAACGGGATGCTGGACCTGCCCCCTTTGAAAAAATCCCCCACCAACACAGACACCTCTCTGGGCAAGAAGAGCGTTCAAAGTGAGTCTTTTAATTTTGATTTCGAGGATCTTCATAAGAAATTGAAATAGCTTAAAGCCAAAACTCTCTGAGTTGGGGTGAGACCTTTTCTTGTTTCCCACCTTAGAAGATCAGATCTTTGCCCGTTGATTTCTGTGAGTTTCCTCATTTTTCATGCCCCACCACGTCCATATAGACGGCTACCCACCCCCCTCCTTAAAATTATGGATGTCCAGTTGATTTCTGCTTGACTTTAAGTGGTCTTACCTTAAATTAGGTTCGGGTGAGTAGACTTAGGACTAGATTTGCCTAAGCGATCACTTGGAGGAACTTCCTGACTTTGGCTATTTTCATGTTTCCATTTTGTAAAAGAGCGTTTTGGTGTATAGCTTTTATTTTGATTTCAGTTTATCTTCCGCACTTCTCAAAATCCCAGTCGGACTTGGCTCAGATAAATTCTGAAGAACGTTTAGCTGTGGGGAGCAGAGCTAAAGCAGAAATTCTTTTTTACCCGAAAACTGAGCCGGTGATCGCACCAGACTTATCTTTTTTGCTTTCCGGTCTTCTGTCTACAGACACTATAAAAATATGGGTATTTTTTACTGATAAGGGCGTCTTTACCCAAGAGGATTACGGTAAATCAAAAACCGTGTTTAGAAATTCTCTTTGCCCGGCGGGTTTGAAAAGACGTGCGAAGAATAGGGTCGAAGTCGATTTTTTGGATCTGCCGGTTAATCAAAATTATATAGAGGAGATTTTGTCATACGGAGCAAAACTAAGGCAAAGATCGAGATGGCTCAATGCGGCAAGTTTTGAGATTCAGGCAAACAAAGTTGCAGAAATTGCCAGACTTCCATACGCTCGAAAAATCAAAAGAGTGATGGGTTTCAAAAGAGAACCGATTGAGATAGGTTCATATTCCGATTTAAGCCCGAAGAAATTCACCCAGCCTAAGTATGGCAGAAACTATGGTCTTTCTTTAGCTCAGGTGGATCAAATAAACGCTCCGATCGTGCATGATATGGGTTATAAGGGTCAAAATGTGATCGTCTGCATGCTGGACACGGGATATAAAAAGGATCATCAAGCGTTTGCTTTAGCTTTTTCAGAAGGGCGGGTCTTAGCTGAATATGACTTTATAAATCATGACAACAATACACAAAATGAAGCGGGGGACCCAACAAATCAGCACTATCACGGGACTTCTACCTGGTCCACCTTGGGGGGAGAATTCGATGGCAAGCTTTACGGTCCGGCCTATGGGGCAAGCTTCGTCTTGGCTAAGACCGAGGATGTCTCTTCGGAAACTCCGATCGAGGAGGACAACTGGGTAGTAGGGATGGAGTGGGGAGACAGCTTGGGCGCGGAGGTAATCTCCAGCTCCCTGGCATATTCCGATTGGTATACCTTTTCAGATTTTAATGGGAATACCGCAGTAACCACTATCGCCGCAGACATAGCGGCAAGCCGGGGGATAGTAGTTTGCAATGCCATGGGAAATGAGGGTCCCGGATACGGGACTTTGAGTGCTCCAGCGGATGCAGATAGCATCTTAGCCTGCGGTGCCGTAGATGCTTTTGGAAATTTAGCCAGCTTCAGCTCTTGGGGTCCCACCTATGACGGTAGAATCAAGCCAGAGGTGGTAGCCAGAGGGGTGAATACATATTGTGCCGATGCTCTCTTGCCGGATGAATATACCTTTGCCAGTGGCACCTCACTTTCCACACCACTGGTAGGAGGATGTGCCGCAGTTCTTCTATCCGCTCATCCCGATTGGACGGTGATGCAGGTGAGGGAAGCATTGATGATGACTTCAAACAATGCTTCGTCTCCTAACATCCAATATGGCTGGGGAATTGTCGATCTTTTCTCGGCATTGAATTATAATCCCTTGGGCGCATTAACCATCCTGCACGATCCTTTTCTTAGTATCAGCGATACCTTGAACCCTATCCACCTGACCGCCACAATATCCTCAGCCAACGGTATAAACCCGGATTCTTTATTTTTATTTTGGCGCACCGACACTTTGTCTCCCTTTCTGAGGGAGAATTTACAGGCTTTTAAGTCGAATCAATATCAAGCCCAGATTCCCTGGCAATCTTCAGGCACCACTATTTTCTATTATTTCTCGGCGCAGGACAGTTCAAGAAATCTTGTTACCCTCCCTTTGGGCGCTCCCCATTTTGTATTCAAATCGTATGTGGTCCCCACTTCTATTGTTTTAGATTTTGAGAATGGTCTCTACTTCTGGGAAACAGGGGGGACTAATAACAAATGGAGCCTAAATTCTGCCTCCTCGCATGGTGGACTTTTCAGTCTCACCGATAGTCCCACCGGGGGATATTCAAACAATGTCAACTCTTGGGCTGGGCTTAAGCATGGATTAGATTTAAGTTCTGCTACAAGTCCATGTCTATCCTTCTGGCACAGGTACAGCCTTTGGGTTTATGATAGCTGTTTTGTGGAGATGAGCACAGATGACGGAGGGAGTTGGGAAAGACTTTTACCTGGGTTTGGAGGTAGTCAAAGCGCATGGACACAGGTAAGTATACCTTTGGATTCTTACGTGGGATGTTCAAATTTTAAGTTTAGATTTCACATTGTATCTGACAGCGTTGGCACCTCGGATGGCTGGTATATAGATGATGTGAGGATCGATCTGAAGCCAACTTCCGTGCCCGAAGAGCCAGGTTCTACCCCGATTGATTTCACTCTTTATCAAAATTATCCTAATCCTTTTAATCCCGTCACTACCATTAGGTATAAGGTTCAAGGTGAAAGGTTTAGGGAACCCTTCCCCACCTCTCTTAAAATTTACAATATTCTGGGGCAGTTGGTTAGAGTCTTGATGGACGAGGAGAAACCTCCGGGAACCTATCAAGTGATCTGGGATGGGAAGGATGATGAAGAGAAGGATGTGGCAAGCGGGATATATTTCTATCAGCTTACGGTAGAGGATCGGACCCTTACCAAAAAAATGCTACTTTTGAAATAGATTCATCCTTTCTCTGAAATAAAAATACTTCTTGTTTTTTCAAATTATTTTGCTATAATAAAAGTGGAGGTGGGCTTATGAGAAAAATTCTCGTTTTTCTGATTTTGATAAGTGTTTTCAAATCGAGCATCGGTTTGGCGGACACGCATTATGTCTCCGAAGCTGGCTTTGACGAATATCCTTATACCACCTGGGAGACGGCGGCGGATTCTATTCAAAAGGGGATAAATGCCGCCTCCTATGGGGATACGGTGATGGTCGCGGATGGAATTTATAGAGAGACTATAAAGATGATCCCGGGAATAGTTTTGCTTGGTTCGGGAATGAATTGGTGTATCATCTATCCTGCTGGACGGAGCGTGCGGGATATAGTTTACGGGGCAGATAGTGCTGTCATTGAGGGGTTTCATATAACAGGATGGCAACCTGGGCATGGGGAATTTTGTGTAGGAATTTATAATTCTGTTGATTCCAAGTTAAAAAGAATAAGCAATAATAAGATATCTCAATGCGACGTAGGCATTGTTCAGGACGCAAACACGGAGATTTCTATTAACATAATTGAGGACAACCAAACTGGCATTTCTTCTGGTTTTGGGGACAAAAGTTTGATCATCAATAATACTTTCACTAACAATCATCGGGGAATATCATTGTGGGTTTCTGGCGGACCGACGGTCATAAATAACCTGATCATGGTTGGACCAGAAGACTATTCACAAGGAATCTATGGTGATTTTCTTGATTCTGTTTTTATTGAAAACAATTTAATCGTGGGACCTGAATGGAATGCTGTTGGCGTGTATAAGTTTAGTGGACATTTTGAGACCGCTCCGATAAGAAACAACACCCTGATAAGCGATGGACTTTACGGTGTGGTACGCATTGCTCACTTCTCCAATGAGATAAAGAACAATATTATATCTGAGGGACTTTACGGAATCGCAACCTATCAAGAGGATGGTTATACCTGTAACCCTCAGGTCTCTTATAATGATTTATGGAATAATACACAGAACTACTATACCCAAGAGGGAGGTGGTGTGGATACCTCTTTGGGTGGTAATATTTATTTAGACCCCATGTTTTTAGGAGGCAATGACTATCATCTTCAATATGGCTCACCTTGTATCGATGCCGGTGACCCCAATATCAAAGACCCAGATTCGTCCAGATCGGATATTGGATGTTATGGAGGGATATGGGGAGAAACCTACACTTATCAGGATTATCCACCCAAAGCTCCGGACAGCTTGAAAGCTACATCTTTGAACACCATGACTGTTTTATCCTGGAAGCCTAATACCGAATCCGACCTTTCTCACTATCTGGTCTATAAGGACACTTTGGCGGGATTCATTCCGGATACTTTCAAGATTGTAGGAGAAGTTCCCAAAGACAGCTCAGTTTTCAGGGATTATGATTTTGTTTTGGGAAGGACCTATTACTATAGGCTCTCTGCCTGGGATCAAACCGGACATCAAAGCGAATATTCGGATGAGCTTCAGATATTGGCAACGGAGGTGGGCGAGTCCACAGAGGAGGAAGGTCCTCCCTTACCCCGGATGTATCAACTTCGTCAGAATCGCCCTAATCCATTCAATCCGAGCACCACCATAGTCTATTATTTGCCAGATGTAGGCTATCAGCCTGCTGAAGTGGAGATAGTGATTTACAACCTTTTGGGGCAGAAGGTAAGGACATTGGTGAAGGAGAGAAAATATCCGGGTGAGCACAGGGTCAGCTGGGATGGTAAAGATGATCAGGGGAATGATCTGGCAAGTGGCATCTATTTTTACAGATTCATATTCAGCGGCACAGACTTGTATCCGCTGGTAAAGCCAAAAAAGATGGTTTTGATAAGATAGTCGGGCTGATTTTGATGGCAAGATAAAATAAATGCCCTAACACTTTATGAAAATAGTTAGCTTTTTATATAAAATGAGAGTCGCCAAGTCGGGCTTAAAATCCGGGGAAAAGATCAAAAACTTCTAAACACCCTAAAAACTTCTTCTTTCTGATCAAACGAAAGTTTCTTCTTAAAACTGGTGATAAAAAACTCGGTGTCTTACGAGAGGTATTAGGTCCCACCAGAGGCGGGACACTCCAGCTAAATCTTTTCCGATCTGACTTTTTCAGAGAGCTCGATAACAGATAGCAGTTTTAATTTTGTTTGCCCAGTCCAAGAAAGCTTCGGCTTTCGTCTGACCTCCCCTTCCAAAGTCTCTTAAGACAAAAAAACTTGACGACTCTCCTTGAGTGTAATTTGCTTGTTTTCTGCCACGGTTAGAATTTCGCCCTTACCAATACTTATAATCGGCATAAAAAGAACAGGTGTTTACCCCCTTATTCCCTCTCATTTCTGAGTTATTAGATATGTTCAGATTCATTGAGTCAAATCCTTTGATCTGGCAGGATGAAGTCTGCCACTTTGTGTCAGAACAGGGTTCTGACACCTCATGAGAAAAGTCATTTTGGCTCGATATTGGCTTGGTCTCCTTTAGACGAAGTTTCACCCTGTCTCTGTTCCTGTCCCTCGAGTTCCCTCATCCAAAAGGGAAGAAAATTTCTTTTTAATCTCTGAATTCTTTCCTTACCCACATACGCAGGGGCAAAGTTTGTTTTCTTATTTTGATCTTTTTTTTGGTTTGCAAGATACAAGAAACTATCCATTGCTTTCTCCTTTTTATCTTGAGCGTCTTTTCTACCTCACCCCCTTAATCCCCCTCTCCATGAAATGGAGAGGGGAAAAGTAGGGAAAGGAACTTATTTTAATAAGATCATTTTGTTCGTCTTTTGAAAATTGTCTGTGGTGATTCGGTAAAAATAAATTCCACTGGAAAGGGGTTTTTCTTCCTCGTCTGTGCCATTCCAGGTTACAACATGCTTCCCCTTTTCCTTATAACAGTCGACTAAAGTGAGAATCTTTTGTCCCAGGACGTTAAAAACCTCCAACTTTACCGGTCCATCCTTCTTGAGGGTGTATTCAATTTTTGTTTCCGGGTTAAAGGGATTAGGATAGTTCTGTTCCAAGAGATACGAATCGGGCAAATGATCGTCATCGGTTTGATCTTGGACCCCCAGTGGGCTGACGAAAAAGTTACAAGTCATGGTATCGCCGGAGTTAGAGATGTTGGTCACCCCCACATAGGTATCGGTTCCGGCATAGCTTTGGCTATGGGGAACGGTGCTTCCGCTGAGTGTTCTATTATTGGAAGCTCCGGGATAAGGGTCACCTGAGTAATTGACATATCCAAAGGGGGCAGTTTTTTCCAGCTCCCATAAGCCATCAGCTTGCTCCAAGGCTACCTTATAATGTCCATAAGCGGTGTGTCCGGGATACCATTCATCATCATTTGCTCCATTATCACCGGTATTTTCATCCACATGCCAGATCAAAAGCCCGGCATAGGGAAGATAGGAATCGTAACCTTTCTTTTGTCTATTCTCCACCAGAAAATACTCGCTTGTGGGTGCTCCATCGGTCCATAGCTTATAGGTGGTGGGCGAGTTTTTAATGGCTGGAATCTTAACTCCAGTGGTATTGGCGGCGACGGTGGTGGGAGTAACATATCCTAATCTTTGCATGCACCAAGCGTCTGGATGCGCAGGCGAGTTTCCCATCCGGTGATAGCCATTCCAACTTCCGTCAGCCATCAGGCTCCAACGTCCTACGCCGTATGAGCTATAGTCTGTGTCATAAAGATCCGGGAGTCCGAAAACATGCCCCAACTCATGACAGAATACGCCGCAAGTCATATCGTGTGGGGTTTGCCAATATTCTGGCTGAATGGTATATTCCCATATCCTTACCCCATCCTTTAAAGCGGTAGACCAAGACCAAGTGACCGCCCATTTATGCGACCAAATATCATCCGAGCTGTAAGGAGGAAATTCCGCACCCGATCCTGCGTGCACCACAATCAAAGCATCGACCTTTCCATCCCCATCGTTATCATATTGGGAGAAATTCACCACAGGATCCACCAGATCGACTAAATCTTCCACCAGCTTCTGAGAGTTTCGTGGGTATGAGCCAAGCGCGTATTGTCCATTTACATAATAACTATAGGTTCGTGGTGCGGTATGCCAACCGGTAGCAGAAGGTAAGTTCACCGTGACTATGTCTAAAACATTATAGGAAACCTCTCTGTAATAGTGACGCACACATCCTTGTTGGTTCTCAAAGATCAGGGTATCAAAAAAGGAGGCATTGACAGAGGATGGGTTGTCTGTGAAATTAACTAACAGGACCAAAGCTTTAAATGATCCCACCGGACCGGTGCCGGTAGGGTATTTCCCACTTAGGGGATGCAAACTGGGCTGATTAATTCCTTTTTCCTCCCCGCCTCTGGCGGGATTTTCAAATAGATATTTTGGATGGAGAAGATGTTCAGGCAAGATTATTTTGTCTAATTTTATTTGTGCCTCCGAATCTGGATATGGGGGCATAGCGTTTAACCTTTGTTGACTGCTGACCAAAACCACCAAAAACAGACACGGAAATAGCCAATTGATTTTGCTTATGTTTTTCATCCTTGCCCCCTGTGAAAATGTTTGAGGCTCGATTAGATTTAGATGTTCCCCCTCACCCTTCCCTCTCCCCTGAGGGGAGAGGGCTAACCCTATTCCCTTCTAAGTATTTCTCAGAATTTTTTTGGAAACTTCAAAAGCCACCCCAGGGAAGATTATGTGCTCCGATGGGTGATTTTTTTGGGTGGTATCCCAAGAAGTTTTAGGGATACGAGTCAAAATTCTTGGGATACCACCTTTTTTCAGCGGGATGATTTATCTTTTCATCCGCTTGCGACGGTTCATCGCTTTTCTTCCCATCGCTGTCTTTTTGCGTAAACGCTTAGTTTTCCGCATCTTTTTTCACCCCCTTTTGACGGAAATGCGGTTTTTCCTAGGCTACCAGGAAAACCCGCTGGATATGGCTAAACACACCCCTTTGCTTTTGGTGGGCCATAAACCTTTATGATTAGCCATACCGATGTCCAGATAAGAATTTTCGGCATTGAGTCTCACTCCGTTGGCAAGAGTTGTCCCTTCCCTTCCGCCAGCGGAGATACCTCCCAAAATGTCAAGCCAGCTTAAAATTCTGTATTCTGTGCCCAAAGATGCTTTTATTTTTTTTGAGACTCCCAAGTCCTCCTTAAATCCTTGTTCTAAATCCAAAGCCCATAAAAACCTTTTGCCTTGATGTGCCGCACCCAATCGCATCACTGTGGGCATCCTGGTTACAAAAGGATCTATTTTTTGAGTATAAGAAAGCTCAGTTACAAGCGAATCCACATCGAAATTTTCTGCCAGAAGCGAATCTATCCGAACTTGGTATCCCCGCACTTCTGTTTTTTGGGCCCATTTGATTTGATTCAACAGATTAAAAAACGATATGCCGAAAGTCCAGCTGTTTTTATATTTCATAGCCAAACCCAAGTCCAGGGCATATCCTCTTCCCCCTTTAGCTGACCTCACCGCAAAATCGCCATCTCCATTTATTCCCGTTTCCAAGGTGAAAAGCTCCCCTTCCATTTTTTGCACTTTTTGATAGATAAGCCCTCTTTGGTATCGTAAGTTTCCGCCACAGAAAAGCTCTTTTTCAGCTCGTTTCAAAATCGACCTACCATAAGAGAATCCCAGATCCCAAGAGGCATAGGCTTCGCCATCTGAATTTTCGATTAATATCGTATCGTTGAGCTCATTTCCAAAAAAGAGAAGCTGGATTGGGTCTTTGGGTAAAAGCAGATCGGATGATCCTTCACAGGAGAAGGTGAATGCAAAATTCCACCACGCAAAACTTAAAGCCGAAATGTCGGCATCCAATTTCAAATTGAATCCTTGCGCAGGAATTAGGTCTAAAATATTCTGTTTATCTTCGGCGGTCAAAAACTTTCCGTTGTATTTTGTGTAATGACCCCAATTGAAGCTGTTATTATCGACATTTACTCGAAATGAAAATAGATTTAATGTTTTCTCGGATCTGGTGGAGAAGCCCAAGTTGGCAGGATTCCAGAAGACCGATTCCGCACCTTTTGAAACCGCGGTATAAGCCCCCGCCATCCCCACACTCCGTCCGGAGGCTAAAAGCTGGGCACTGGAAAATAAAATTTGTATGATTAAAATAATAATGCAGCGGATCTTCATTTTCATTTCGCTAATCCTTTTTGTTTCTCACCTCAAGTTCTACATAGGAGGTTATCTGAATAAAGTCGGTGGGTTGGGCTTTGATAGTATTACCGTTGGTTCCTGGAAAATCGAGCCTTCCAGCTATATAAAAAGGCGAATTTCTAAACACCTGAAGTTCGTCATGATCCAAAATAACGGTGTCTTCAGATATCCTGGAGCTTGTGACCAAGCCATTGTGATCAAGCTCCCCGCTTGGAACATTTACCGGACCGATTACCAGTTCGGGATGGGAGAAGATGTTATCTTTGTTTTTGCTTACAAGGATCAGAGCCTTTGTAGCTAAAGGGAGGTGGCTTTCGATTTTGACGATCACCTTACTGGAGTTGACCTGATCTTCAAGCAACGATTTTACGTCGTCATTTACGCTATGAGAATCTGGTTCTATCCCCACCTGAGATGAATCCAAAGCAAATTCTAAAGGTGAGGTAATCTCTACTTCTCCAAAGAAGAAATCTTCCTCGTTCACTATACCCGAGGAGATACCGTCTCCGCAAGTAACCCGACCCGTAACGGTGATCCTTTGCGGAACCGGATCTAAAAGAGAATCAAGATCGTCCTCCTGAATAGTGGTGACCGCGGTAGTCCAGGGAGTGCCAGCCTCTATTCTTCCGGAAAGCTCTAATTTTTGTCCTTTATCGCCTTCGATGATTGCGGATAAGTTGGCAGGAAAATTCACACCATTATGAATATCCAAGCTTAAAAGGGCATTCTTGACATGGGCGTTTTCAAATCCGGAAGGAAGATCAATATCTCGCTGGATTTCACCTATATCCACAACAGTAGGCGCAAGCTTTCCTGAAATTTGACTGAAAGCGATTTCAGACAAAAAAGCGGATACGGTGAGCGAATCCGAAGATCTGAACCAGACCAGTTGATCGCCGGAGTCATGTGTTCGTATTTTTATTTGCGCCTTAACGGAACCGCCGGATAAAGGTTTAAAGGAATATCCGTCTAAAGACAATTCTAAATTTGAGTGCCCCAGTGCGGAAATGATAGTGTTTGCCTTTAGCATATCGCCATTCTTTGTAAGCTCAGGAAAATCAATCTCCATATCAGAGGAGATGTTGGTGAAGTTATACAGGTCCCAAAATAAGCTTCCGGTTCTAACTTTGGCGCTATCGATTACATGATCGGATGGAAGAGCTATCTCTTCCTCGGTGGTCAAGTCGGAACTGGGAATTTTGGCTATTCCTTGAGTCACGGTCAAGCTGTCGATGGAGAAATCAAGAGACAAATATTTATCCTCCAGAGAGGAAAGAAATCCTCCCGGAGTATGAGCGCTTGTTTGAATGGTAAATTGATTGGAAAAGGTTTCATTGGCAAATGTTAGTTTTTGAATGATTGAATCATTATCTCGAATTCCTCCCGGAATGATGACGGTCTCCAGTGTATCCGAAGAGAGTTTATCGATTATGTCGAATTTTAAGGAGTCCAAGTTCAATCCCAGATGATTGGTCACTTTTACACTGGTATATGCTCGTTGGACGGTGACTTGATAAAACGTGGTGAAGGTATCCAGATCAGTTTTTATGGTGGTATTGCCTGGAGGAACTATGCCCATCTCTCCTGAATAAAGGTCCGTTATCCTAAATATCACCTTTTTCGATTCGCAGGGAATGATCTTTATGCTTCCCAGGGTATCTTTGAAATTTTTACTGACCGAGTCGCACCCCAACCTTCCCAAAAGTCTGATGGTATCCAAGTCCTCTTGTATATGGAAAAACAAATTCCCCAAGCTGTCAGCTTTGAGGGAAGGTTCGTCCATCTTTTCTATTAAAGTTACCATGTCGTAGTTTTTTTTCACCAAGGGAATAGTTAACTTGGCGTTCCAGCTTGGTGCGGTAGGGGTTTTTAAAGAGCATTGGAAAAATAAAAGAAGCCCAAGCAACAGAGGCAGTCTTTTTATCCAAATAGGCAAAGGGCAAAGATTTTTTTCTTCTACCAATTTTCTTTTGAACATTTTCCTCTCAATTGGTTTTAAATGGATATGTCCCCTATCTTTTAAAGCCCATATGGGTCTTCGTCAGGCAAAATTTTCACTGTGTAATTTTTGCCCCAAAAACCTTTTTAAAGGGATTCAACTTTAAGGATTCGTCCCCCCGCCAAAGGCGGGGGATTTTCAACCTACAGAGGATTTTAAAGAAGAAATTGCAAATGGTGTGCCAAATAGACGATACCTCCGTTTAAAATACAACCAGCAGGTTAAGTCTTTTCAGATATTGGAGATATAGATGGGTGAAGAATTGAGGGAGGACTAAAAAACGGTGCACACGTAAAGTAAAATCATAGGATTCATCCCATATCCTATCGGGGGAAATCAACTTTTTCAAAAAGAATATTGATAAAGGAATTTAAATCATTATAATTGAAGAAGCCATTGATGGCTGAGCCACGGGAAGGAGTTGTAAGAATGTGAAAGCGGTTCCCACCGGTTAAAAATTCGGATTTCGCTAATAGGGAAGATTAGCTATTTAGACTTACCTGTTTATCAAGCATTTATCTCTATCTTAAGATCCAAAGCTTATTAAAACCCGTCCCCCAAACCAAGGTTTTGTAAGAGGAGAAACTTACTTTCATCTTATTCTGAGGAAAGGGGTCTTGTATGTCCAAATATGATAGATTGCTTCATGTGTTGAATCTGTTAAGAGCAAGACACGGACTCAAAGCTTCCGATTTAGCTAAGGAGTGCGAGGTTTCGGAGAGAACCGTCTATCGCGACATCATAGCCCTCTCCTCTGCCAACATCCCCATATATTTTGACAATGGCTATCGCCTTCTTTCGGATGCTTTCCTGCCTCCTTTAAATTTCACCCTGGAAGATTATCTTGTGTTGAAATTGAGCCTCTCCTCCTCAGTCCTTATGGAGAACAGTCCTTTGAGGAAGTATGCTAAAGCGGTTTTGGCTAAGATCGAGGCAAATTTAAACCCAGCCTTAAAAAAAGACCTCGAAAAAATTCAAGATCCGCTAAAGATAACCGTCAAGTCGACCTCTGACTTTTCTAAGCTCACCTTGATATTCAAGCTGATCGAGCAGTGCATATTAAACAAAAAGAGCATGAAAATAGAGTATGAATCTTTGGAAACAGGGTTGACCACGCGTCAGGTTGATCCTTACAGTTTAATTTTCCGAAGGCATGCTTGGTATCTCATCGGGTTTTGCCACCGGAGAAACCAGATAAGAATCTTCAGGCTCAATCGGGTAAAGAAGGTTACTCTTTTGGACAAAAACTTTGAGGTGGACCCTAATTTTTCTTTATCCACTTTCTTCAAAGACAGCTGGGAGATTTATCAAGGTGAGCCGGTTGTAGTTAAAATTAGATTTAAAGGAATCGGCGCCAAGGTCGTAGAATCAGGGCAATATCATCATTCCGAGAAAATCTCTAAATCCAAGGACGGTTACCTAACTTATGAAGTAAAGGTGAATGGCATAAAGGAGATCTCCCAATGGATTTTAGGGTTTGGCGAGAATGCCGAGGTTTTAGAGCCAAAAGAGCTGCGGGAGAAGATGAGATCGACGGCAGAGAAATTGAACAGAATATATTGCAAAACTGAATGAATACATAGGGCATCAAGTAACCTTAATTGTCTATTAAGAGTCTGTTGCTCGAGTCTGTTTATGCGTATGCTGCTTTGTCAATTAAATAACGGTTGTATCTTTCGGGTTTCATTTTAAAAGGTTATGGTTTAGATTCGCTTCGCTCACTACAAGTCGGTTAGGTATCGTATGAAAAGTCATCGTCAATCGTTTAACGTCTAAAAGACAACGATAGACGAAATCGACAGACGACTTATCCGCCTCTGGCGGAAACAAAACCCGATAGAGAACCACTTGGGCAACAGCCCCTTAAAGTACAATACCACGCTTTACCACTTCGGTTGAACCAATTCAACCAAAAAGACAGGTGATCTAAAAGCTATTTAATTCTTCTTTCCTTTTTGTTTTTTTTATCAAGACTTCTTCATCAAATATAGAATTGTTTGTTGATGCAATCAGAGATTTTTCTGTTAATAAGAAAAATTATCTAATTTTCTGTAAAAAAGTTTATAAATCACTGACATACTTTGACACATCCATAGGCGATAATTAAAGTAGCAATGATTAAACCTAAGGATAGTGTTGACAGGACTTATGGATTGAAAATTGACGGAGACAACGAATATGAAGACAAGAATTAATGGATTATCATATCCAAAGGATCCGTAGGATTTGAAAGTAAAAAGGGAGATGAGCCTGCCTTTGGTGGGATCAAGGTCAGCTCCACGGGGACGGGGGCTGACCCTCCCTTTTGAATAATAAACTGTACCTCAAAGTTCCTTCCTGAATGAATCATTGAAAAAATCTCTCCCCCACTATATTGGTCAAGGGTGCCCTTCAGGGTGAATCCTTTAGGATGAACCCTCACCTCGACCTTAAAATTCTCGGAGCGGGGTAAGGGTACCCCGCTCCAACAATCATACGAATTTCCCGTTTGTGTTTTATCTTCTTCAAACGCAGAAGTTTTATATAGCAAACGAATTAAATAAATTGACATCATCACCCTCCCCCTGACCCCCTCCCCTCAAGGGAGGGGGAAATGCGTATGCATCTTCGATTTATGAATTCCCCTCTCCCCTTGTGGGAGAGAGTTAGAGCCTGCCCTGAGCGAAGCGAAGGGGTGAGGGGTATGTAAACTTATTTCTTGCGTTTGTAAGAGTAAACCCATCGACAAATAGCAAGCCGTAAAGGCTTGCCTACGCGTAATTCAGAAAAATCAATCCTCCAAAGTGATTTTTTTAAAGGCAAACAAACTAAATGTTGCATTGTGCCGATATTTTATTATATTAAAAAGTTTGGGTAAGGAGGTAGATTGAATTTCTACCATTTTTTGAGAAATTTCTTGAATGGCGGAGGATTTTGATGCTTTCTACTACCGATTTTCGAAAAGGGTTAAGGATAAAGGTGGAGGGGGGTATTTACTATATCGTCGATTTTCAACACGCTCGAACCGCTCAGAGAAGAGCTTTTGTAAGAACCAAGCTGAAAAATATCAAGACTGGTGCAGTTCTGGAAAGAACCTTTGCCGCGGGGGAGACGTTCGAGGAGCCAGATTTTGAAGAGAAGACCATGCAATATCTTTACTCGGCCGAAGAGGAATATTATTTCATGGACACGAAAACCTACGAACAGATAAGCTTAACTGAGGAAAAGCTGGGGGACTACAAGTGGTATCTTAAGGAAAATAGTGAGTATAGGGTAATGTTCTTTGAGGGACAGCCGGTAAGCTTGGATCTTCCAGCTTCAGTAGTCTTGAAGATCGTCGCCACCGAGCCCGCTATAAGAGGCGACTCGGTCACCAATATCACTAAAAATGCCACCTTGGAAACCGGCTTGGTGGTTAAGGTGCCTTTGTTTGTGAAGGAAGGCGAGTATGTAAAGATAGATACCCGGACTAATGAGTATATAGAAAGAGCTTAAAAACAGTGTCCAGTGACCAGTGATTAGTTTACAGTGAGCGAAGTGCTTCAATTTCCTCCGCATCTGTGGGGTGAACCATGGTCAGAAATTTTTGATTCGTCATGCGTCATTCGTCATCAATCATGCGTTCCACGGAATCCTCCGGAGATTCCCCAGCTCCTTCGGGATGGATCGGAACGGATGAATCAGGTAAAGGGGACTATTTTGGTCCATTGGTGATAGGGGGGGTATATGTGGACTCAAAAGACAAGGTTCTGTTGGAAAGCTGGAAGGTCAGAGACAGCAAGAAGATTGCAGATAGTGTAATCAAAGAATTAGACTTTAAAATACGGTCAAACTGTGTATATTCGGTGGTGGTAATTGGTCCGGAGAAATATAATCTTCTTTACCTGAAGATGAAAAATTTAAACCGGATGTTAGCCTGGGGACATGCGCGGGCGATAGAGAATATCTTAATGCGGACAAACTGCACCAGGGCAGTCTCAGACCAGTTCGGGAATGAGCTTTTTATCAAGAATGCCCTTTTGGAGTCTGGAAAAAAGATAAAGCTGGAGCAGATGCCCCATGCAGAAAAAGACCTGGGTGTGGCCGCCGCCTCGATTGTGGCAAGGGCGGAATTTTTACGGAGAATGGAAAGACTCTCCCAAGAATGTGGATTTGATCTGCCTAAAGGAGCCTCTCCCTTAGTAGATGAGGCGGCCAGAAAACTGGTAGCTAAATTCGGAAAAGAGACATTGAATAAATTTGCCAAGTTGCATTTTAAAAATACCCTTAGGTTGAGTTTAGAATAAGAATCCGAAAACCGATTCTTCATGATATGAGTCTACTGCTTAAGTTTGTTTAGCGTTTGTCGGTTGTGGTTTTGGCTACGTATCGGGAGTCGTCTTTTGGTTTTGTCTTTTGTCCTACCACGGTAAACGATGACGAATTACGATAAACGATACGTGACCGAAACCCAAACCTTTTTACGAAACCAAAATGGAACTCGGGCGGAGATCCAAATTCTATGTAAATATAAATAGTCCTTTTGCCAAGAGGGGGAAGGAATTATGTATGCTGATTTAGTAAAGGAAATAAAAAATGATCATGTTTCTGGAGCATCGGAGATCTCTCGAAAAGCCTGCTCGGCTTTTGTAGCCTTCTCTTCCGAGATTAAGGCTGACTCTAAAGAGGAATATTTCGATAAGCTTCTAAGGTTAGGAGTGGACCTGGTCTTGGCACAGCCAGGTATGGCTTCGGTCTTCAACTTGGCGAATTCCCTCTTATATTATGTAGAAGAACTTATACCCTCCCTATCCTTGGAAGAGCTTCGTGAGTCTACTAAGGAAAAGGCAGAGGAGTTTTGTTGCAATTCTTTAAGCTCCATGCAAAAGATCGCCAAAAATGGAGAGGTTTTGATAGAGGATGGTTCAAAGGTCTTGACCTTCAGCTCCTCTGGCTCAATACTCTCCATTTTGAAGAAAGCAAAGGAGGAGGGGAAAACATTTGAGGTGATCGCCTGCGAATCCAGGCCCATGTTGGAAGGGAGAATTTTGGCAAAATTCTTGGGAAATGCGGGGATACCGGTAAGGTTAGTTGTAGATGCGGCCATGGGGGTTTTTGCCAAAGAGGCAACTTTGTCCTTGGTGGGAGCAGATTCCATCTCGGAAACCACCTTTGTTAATAAGGCGGGGACCAAATACCTCTGCCTTCTTTCCGAGGAGCACAAAGTTCCCCTTTACGTTGCCTGCGAAAGAAGTAAATTCATCTCTTCTGAATGGCGGCTGACACCTATGGTTTGGGGTGATCCCAGAGAGGTTTTGGATTCTGAGCTTTCAAATGTGAGGGTGGAAAATCCGTATTACGAAGAGATTCCTCTTACTTATTGCCAGCAGGTTATCACCAATGAGGGATTCTTTTCACCCAGGGATATTCCCTATTTGATCCGGAAGACCCGATTGTGCCAAAAATTGATGGACCACCTGAAGAGTTTTTATGCCCCGAGAACTTGAGAATAAGAGGAAAAAGTGCAAAAATCAAAATGCAAAACTGCAATTAAAAACTCAAAAATTTTGGCTTCTTCCTCATCTTAGTGAATGATGCTAAAGTTAATTGAGACCTCACCCCCTTTGTCCCCTTCAGGGTGAATCCTTCAGGGTGAACCCCTCTCCATTGCATGGAGAGGGGGTAGAAGGTTAGGTAGAAAGCCGAGAGAAGTTATCCAGACGGTTCTTCGATCCATACGGATTTTCAATATGGAAAAGGATAAAAACAAGTTCATGGTTTTATTTGTTTGCACCGGCAACAGCTGCCGAAGCCCCATGGCAGAGGGAATTTTGAAAAAGCTGCTGAAGGAGAACAAACTCAACAACTTCGAGGTTGTCTCCGCCGGAACCTCCAGCATGGATGGGGCTTTTGCCTCCTTGTTTGCCATGGAGGTAGCTAAAGCCCAGAACGTGGATTTGACCCAACACCGAACACGGCAATTGAATAGAGAGATTCTGAGGGAGGCAGATTTGATTTTAGCCATGTCAGATGCGCATTTGGAAGCCATCCGAAGGATGGATGAAAAAGCATTGGAGAAAACCTACCCTTTGAAGACCTTCCCTCGACACTACCCCATCTCTTCGTCAGAAGGGGGGTTGTCTGAGACAAAAAATGAAGACAAAAGACAAGGCGTTTCGTATATCAGAGATCCGATCGGCGGAAGCATAGACGATTACAACCAGTGCTTTTTGGAGATTGAGAAAGAGATAAAAAGAATATTCCCCGATTTAATCAGTTTGGCAGGCGAAAAGAATTTGAAAGATCACTTTTAATAATACTAATGAATTGGTCGAAGCTATCGTTGATGAAATCAAAAATTTTGCATATAGCCTTATTTAAAGTGATTTGGCTTTCAATTATCCTATTTTTCTCCATACTTTTTTGTGATGGATGGACTCAGGGCTTGAATGTAAGTTGGGTTATGGCAGAGTCAATACCCGACAACAAAACTCTTTCCGATTCAGGCAAAGTTGCTTCTGATACTTTAACGAAAGGTGAGATTGAGACTCCCCTGGAGCCTCCTAAGATAGAGATAAAGATACCGCCACTTAAGAAAGAAGAATTAAAAAGGGTGGTTCCAAATCAGGCGTTTGGAGTGGGGGAGAGACTTGAATTCTCTGTAGGATACGGGATGATTAAAGCTGGAAGTGCGGTGATGGAGATACCGGAGATCGTTAAATTTAGTGGCAAGAAATGTTATCATATTATCTCCACCGCCAAATCCAATAAATTCTTCTCAGTCTTTTTCAAAGTAGATGACCGGGTGGAGTCCTTTATGGACGTCCACGAGCTTTATTCCCTTCGCCTTGACAAACATCTCCGGGAGGGGAAATTCAAGGCGGATATTTCCATGTTGTTCGACCAAGAAAATCACTTAGCCATATATAATAACAGTAAGGACACATTCTCTGTGCCAGCCTATGTTCAGGATGTCCTCTCCGCTTTTTACTTTGTCCGAACCCAGGATTTAAAGGTGGGACAATCTATTTTTGTGGACAACCATGCGGACAAAAAAAATTATCCCCTGGAGGTTAAAGTATTAAGGAAAGAGAGGGTAAAAGTGCCTGCCGGAACCTTCAATTGTGTGGTGGTGGAGCCGATTTTAAAAGCTTCCGGTATATTTCAACAAAAGGGGAACCTGACCGTTTGGCTAACTGACGATCAGGTCAAAATGCCGGTTTTGATGAAAAGCAAGGTGGTTATCGGATCCATCTCCACCGAGCTGACAAATTATAGTTTGGGAGGAGTGGGAAAATATTAAATGTCTGTTTCCTCCAAAAGAATAGGAGTTAATCCTTCAGGATTTTCGGACCAGATAAAAGGCTGACGCCTTAAATCCTTAAATGAAGGAATTCCCGTATGGGTTATAAACCTAAAAAAGGCTTGTCGATGTCACAATATCAAAAAATAGATTTGAATAAAGTTAAAACCTATTCGATTAAAGCTCGTAAAAGCAAGACCCAATTCGAAAATTTTGGAAAGCCTCTGAGCTCTAAACATGATGTCAGCGGTTTCTTAGAAAGTTTACCAAAATGTTTGAAAGCGGATGATTTTAAAAAATTGCTTAATTCTATCATCAAAGCGAAACGAACAGGGAAACCTATCATCTTCATGTTTGGTGCGCACGTGATCAAATGTGGGCTTTCGCCCATATTGATCGATTTGATGCAGAATGGTTTTGTCTCCCTTTTAGCCACCAACGGAGCCGGGGCGATTCACGATTTCGAGATAGCCTTGTGGGGAAAGACCTCCGAGGAGGTGGAGAGAAGCATCCAGGATGGTTCCTTTGGCATGGCTGGTGAGACGGCAGAAATTTTCAATCAGATTTCCTCTTTGGCGCAAAAAGAAAATATGGGTATGGGAGAGGCAATCGGGAAAAATATTTGGGAGCAAAAAGCCAAATTTCGAAAATATAGCCTTTTGGCGAATGCCTATAAATTAAAAATTCCCGTGACCGTGCACGTAGCTTTCGGCACTGACATTGTGCATCAGCATCCGAATTTCGACCCCTCCTCCACCGGAATTGCAACGCATAATGATTTCAAAATTCTGGCTAATGAATTATCTAAATTAAATAATGGGGGAGTGGTTTTAAATTTCGGATCAGCGGTGATTTTGCCTGAAGTTTTCTTAAAAGCTCTCTCTGTGGCTCGAAATATAAAAGGGAGAGTGGAAAATTTCACCACCGCCAATTTTGATATGATTCAGCATTACCGTCCCAATCTCAATCTGGTTTTGCGACCTACCCAGAAATCGGGGCAGGGATTTTCCTTCAGTGGACATCATGAGATCATGTTCCCTTTGTTGGCATGGGCGTTAAAAGCGAGGCGGTCAACGGATTCATCCTGATCCCGCCTTTGGCGGGAGAACGGATTAAACGGATTTAGCGGATGAGAAAATGAGGTGATGGGAATCAAGAGAAAGACAAAAATAAGTCTACATACCCCTAATCATTGTACATTATGAATGAACAAACTTGACCAAACTAAGGGATAACGTTCGAGGAGTTCTCAGCCACTTTAGTGGCGTAAGTTATAACCTGACTAAAGTCAGTTAGAACTTTGCCCCACCCATCTCCCACAAGGGGAGAGGGGACTTAGCAATCTCTCCCCTCCCTTGTCCGCCGGAGGCGGATCCGCCTATGGCAGAATGGGAGGGGATTAAGGGGAGAGTGATTCTATCAATTTATTTGATTCGTTTGTTATAATAAAATTGAAGAGGATAAAACATGGCAAAGATTGTTGAATGTGTTCCAAATTTTTCTGAAGGAAGAAGACCGGAGGTGATCGAGGCGATCGTGGGTGAGATCAAATCGGTGCCGAACGTGATGCTTTTGGATAGGGAGATGGATGCAGACCATAATCGGGCGGTTATCTCCTTTGTGGGTCCTCCAGATGAGGTGAAGCTGGCAGCTTTCAAAGCCATATCCAAAGCCACCGAATTGATCGACATGAATAAACACACAGGCGAACATCCCCGCATGGGGGCAACTGACGTGGTTCCCTTTATTCCCATCTCCGGAGTGACCATGCCGGATTGTGTGATCTTGGCAGAACAGTTGGCTAAAGAGGTGGCTGAAAAGCTACAAATTCCCATCTATCTTTATGAAGCCGCCGCTAAAAGACCGGAGAGGGTTAATTTAGCTGACGTGCGAAGAGGAGAATATGAGGGGATTAAAGTGGAAATAGAGTCGAATCCGGATAGAAAGCCAGATTTTGGTCCCTCAAGAATGCATCCCACTGCTGGTGCCACCGCCATCGGCGTAAGAATGCCCTTGATTGCTTTCAATGTCTATTTGGGCACGCCTTACGTGGGAATAGCCAAAAAGATCGCCAAAGCCATAAGATTCTCAGGCGGAGGCTTAAGATATGTCAAAGCCTTGGGATTTGAGATAAAAGAGAGAGGATTGGCTCAGATCTCCATGAATTTGGTCAACTATCCCCAAACTCCGATTTTCCGCGTTTTTGAGATGATAAAAGCGGAAGCGGAGCGATATGGGGTTCCCATAATTTCGAGCGAGATAGTAGGTTTGACTCCATTGGACGCACTTTTGGACGTTGCAGAGTATTATCTCAAGCTGGGAAACTTCAAGAAAGATCAGGTATTAGAAAATAAACTGATGACCTTTGCCGGGGGAGAAAAACAAGGTTTAGAGCAATTCATTGAGGAAGTGGCGTCATCTTCACCCGCACCGGGAGGAGGGAGCGTATCTGCGGCGGCTGGAGCTTTGGCATCTGCTTTGTCTTCGATGGTATGCCGATTGACCATAGGTAAAAAGAGATTTAAAGATGTAGAAGAGGAATTGAAAGAAGTTTTGGAAAAGGCAGAAACCAAAAGAAAAGAAATGCAAGAGTTCATAATCAAAGATGCGGAAAGTTTCGATAAGGTTATGGACGCTTTCAAGCTTCCCAAATATACAGATGAAGAGAAAAAGAAACGGGGTGAGGTAATTCAAGAAGCAACCAAAGGAGCGATTAGCGTTCCCCTTCGGGTAATGGAGAAGGCTTTGGAAGCATTAGGAATAATAAAGGTGGTGGCAGAAAAAGGTAACCCCAATATGATCTCGGACGCAGGCGTATCGGGATTGATGGCAAGAACTGCGGCGGAAGGCGCGTATCTGAATGTGAGGATAAATCTGAATTCGATCCAAGATCAAAATTTTGTTAATGCCACCCGACAAAAAGCAGACAGCCTCAAACAAGAAGCTTTGGCTTTGGCGGGTGAGATCGAAAAGATAGTGGAGCAGAAGTTAACACAAACTTAATTACTTCTATTATGATGCTGATCCTCTCACCCTGCCCTCCTATGGATTTCGCCAGACGGGCGTCCGACTGGACGCTTCGCTCAACCCTACGGTTTCACTTCGTTCAATCTACCACAAGGGGAGAGGGAACATAAGTCAAATACATCAAATTGCCAAGTTTATGTATTTTAACAAAAGTAATTGTGAGCAACTAAAATGATTGCAGAAATATCGAAAGATTGCTTCGTCGTCCCGCCCTTCGGGTCTGAGCCCTCAGGGTCGAAGACAAAATGCGGGACTCCTCGCAATGACAGTTTAGCGATGCGTTTGTATTAGAAAAACCTGGTGACCGATTCGCAGGATCCATAAAAATGCAAAAGAAGTGGATAGATTTACATATACATACTACCGCTTCGGATAGCTTGCTTACCCCTAAAGAAGCAGTAGAGATTGCGAAAGAGTGTGGGCTTTCTGCCGTCTCAGTAACTGACCATGACACCATTAGCGGCTACGCAGAAGCTAAACAAAAAGCGGATGATCTGGGGATCGAGATCATCTCTGGGGTAGAGCTCTCCGTGGCTTATATGGGGGATGATTTTCATCTTCTGGGCTACCTGATCGATTATGAAAATCCTGAGTTCCTAAAGAAGATCAATAGCTTTAGGGAAGAAAGGTCTATTCGGGGAGAAAAGATGGTAGAGAAGCTGAATGAGCTGGGGATAGATTTGAGAATGGATACGGTGAAAGCTATTGCCGGAAATGGCTCGGTGGGCAGACCTCATCTGGCAGATGCTTTGGTCAAAGAGGAGTTTGTGCATACCTATGAGGAAGCTTTCGCCAGATATTTGGGCTATCATGCGCCCGCTTATGTGCCTAAGAATTTTTTAACCCCGAAAGAGGGGATTGACCTCATTCATCTGGTTCGAGGAGTGGCGGTCTTGGCTCATCCGGGAACATCCCGATCTCAACAAGTTATTTATGACTTCCTGGATATGGGGCTGGACGGGATTGAAGCCTATCATTCCCAGCACGATCGAAACATGACCACTAACTACATAAATTTAGCCAAGAAACTGGGCTTGATCTATACCGGCGGTTCTGACTGCCATGGAAGAAGAAAAGGAAAGGTGTTGATCGGCACGGTGAAAGTTCCTTACCGATGTTTGGAGATGTTAAGAAAGGTGAAGGAGGAAAATTATTAAAATCGATGATTAATGACGGATGATTAATGACGAATAAAAGATAACTGATCCCTGAACACTGACCATTGTTTTCATCTGTTTAATCTATTGGGAAATGATCTCGGAGTAGCGAGACTTGTCTCGCGTATAATTCCTACGTTTGATTAAAAGGAGAGACATAATGAGGAGAGTCTTTTTTTTAGTCGTTTTTATTTTAATTTTTCAAAATGTTCAGGCAGAAAATCTTGGACTGAGCGAAGCTTATGAAAATGAAATTATAGAAGAAGTTAAAAGTGTTTTTCAGACAAAAGGGATTGAGGAAAAAGTAGAAAGACCGATCTGCGCCACGTCCATATTTCTGGAGATAAAGGCTAATTGGGACAGGTTTTCCCCCAAAGCCAAGGCAATATTGAAACCCTACACCGAAAGACCAACTTTTAATTTTCCCGAGCATACCTACGATACCCCTCCGGGTCATTTCAAGATTCATTACGTTACAGAAGGAGATAGTGCGGTCCCCAATGAGGATTGGGTCCATACCTGTGCCAAGGTGTTGGAACATGTTTGGGATACTGAGACTGGTGTCTTAGGCTATAATCAGCCTCCCAGCGACGATTGGTATCCTGATAGCAATGGGGGCGATGGTAAATATGATGTATATTTGCTAGATTTGGGACCATATAACATTCTGGGATACACTCAAGGTGAAAATTTTATCTCTTCCTATTCTCTTTCTGCCACCAGCTTTATTGTGCTGGATAACGACTATCTTGACTGGGTTGAGCATTCACCCGTTGAGTGGGTTCAGGTCACGTTCGCGCATGAGTTCTTTCATGCCATTCAAATGGGTTATGATGCCACTGAGTATGAATATGAAAATAACAATGCCAAACCTTATTGGATGGAGATGTCCGCTGTCTGGATGGAGGATATGGTTTACGATGATGTGAATGACTATTTGGGATATTTATCTGCTTTTTTCGACTTTCCCTGGCTTTCGCTGAAAACCTTTAGAAGCTTAAAAGATTTTCATCCTTATGCCAGCTGTGTTTGGCCCATTTATCTTTCGGAGAAATTCGGACGGGATATAATAAAGGAGATCTGGGAGAAATGTGCGGAAAAAGACAGCGACAATGTCTTAGAGGCAACGGATGCTGTCTTAGGAACAGAGGCTCGAGGAAGCACTCTTGAGGATGCCTTCAGGGAATTCACGGTTTGGAACTATTTTACCGGAAATAGAGCCCGAACCCAGCTTTTTTACTCGGAAGGTGATCTGTTTCCCAAGGTGAAAGTGGACAGTTTACATTACCACACTGCTGATACCGTATACTCTCCGTCAGGACCAAATAATCCTCAGGGTTTAGGCTCCAACTATATCGTTTTTAAGCCCCAAGAGGAACAAGGTGGTCTGAAACTTACGTTTTCGCCCACAACGGGAGAGTATCAAATTACAGCAGTGGGATATAACGAAAATGTTAACGAACCATTGGTTCAGAAATTCCAAATCAACCAGCAGACCGGCTATGCGGAGACGGATGTCTATAATTGGACCTCGTATAACGAGATAATAATGATCCCGGCAGTTACCAGCAGAAACGCAGATTCAAGTTTTGTCTACACCTATTCCGCCGAATACGACAGTTCCCTATATGGTGAACATCCATTCCCCCAAAAAGATTATATTGGACAAAATTTCCCTAATCCCTTCGTTCTTAATGGCAATTCCGATTCTACGTATTTCCCCTTCATTTTATCTTCGGTCAGCGAAGTAGAAATTGGTGTGTTTACCATATCAGGTGAGAGGGTTTGGCATTATCCTCCTCCCGTCAAGGAGGGGAAAGAATGGACCATAGGGGATTACACAGAGCGTGGTAGTTGCCCGGCTTGGGATGGTAAAAATGAAAAAGGAGAATATGTCAGCCCCGGCATTTATCTTTACCAGGTGAAGACCAAAAATTCTTCTGTGATCAAGAAGATGGCGGTGATCAGATGAGCCTCTCGGCTTGCGGTGAGTCCCGCCAAGGGCGGGATCGAACCACAAGGAAGCTTTCTTTAATGGGGGTTTTCATCGCCTTAGCCATCGTTTTGAAGTTACCTATCCTCGCAGTTCCCAATGTGGAATTTTTCACCTTTGTAGTTTTCTCATCCGGATTTTTGTTGGGCATAATCGAGGGGTGTTTGGTGGGAATTATCTCTATGTCCCTTTATACGAGCACCATCACCCTTTATGGTTTACCCCCCTTGCCCATAGCTTTTGCACAAGTTTTCTCCATGGCTTTGATCGGACTTTCTGGGGGGCTCGCCTTTAAACTCCATTTGATTCGTTTTGATAAAAAGTTGTCTTCCTTTTCAGGCTTTAGATTTTTGACCATGGGGCTTTTTGGTTTGGGCTTGACTTTAATCTATGATTTGTTCACCAATTTAGCCACTGCTTTCGTCATGGGGCAGTTCCTCCCCGTGATGATCTCTGCTATTCCCTTTGCTTTGATTCATATCCTTTCCAATGTTGCCATCTTTATAGTTCTGACCCCCATCCTGCTAAAATTATTTACACTGGTTACATTAAGAAGGCAGTGAAAGAATCCTCAAATCACACCATAACCGATCGAAAAGCCTTACAAAGATTTTTGAACTGAGGCTAAACTGGAGTGGCAAGCCCCGCTTAAGCGGGATCTACGACTTTAGCTTGACCGGAGACTTCTTAAAAAAGAACGGGTCTTCTCCAATTTAGTTGTCGTAGTTTTTGATAAGAGAGAGTGTTCTTTTAACTTAAGTGGTATGACATCCTGAAAACTCACCCCCTGTCCCCCTCTCTTAATATGAGGTTGTGTTATAATTTGGTTTTGAGAAATAATTGCACATTATATTGTAGCGGTCGGATTTATCCGACTCTATATGTTGTGTGCGATGAATCGCACCGCTACATTGTGACACAGTCTCAATATAAGAGAGGGGGAACAAAAGGGGGTGAGTTCAAAGAAATCTGCTGGTTTTTTAGGGACGTAGAGCACAAAGGATCGCACGCACTGATATGAATGCCTTGCATAAGTCTATTCTTTAGCAACTCTTTTGGATTCATCCTGAAGGAGAAGAACTAAAAGAACAAACTTCTAAATGGTTCACCTAAAGGTGAACACTCCAAATTCCCCCACCCAACAGTTTTTGTAAATGCTCTCATAAAATTGGCTTGACTTTTACCTTTTACTTGTTATTTTTTTCACAATCTCTTTTGGGAGAGAAGACATGTTTGAGGTTTATTTTCCAATATTCGTTTTAATTTTTTTGGTGACCGGGGTCGCCATTTTGATCTTGGCATTATCTTATCTTTTTGGTAGAAGAATCCCCACCAAAGAGAAGCTTTCGACTTATGAATGTGGCGTTCAGCCAATTGGAGATGCGCGGGGAAGGTTTTCTGTAAAATTTTATTTGATCGCCATACTTTTCATCATTTTCGACATAGAGGTCGTCTTCTTATACCCCTGGGCAGTAATTTATAAGAAACTTAAGCTTTTTGGTTTAGTTGAAATGGGGATCTTCATTCTGATACTGTTGGTTGGATATTTCTACATAATCAAAAAAGGCGCCTTGAAGTGGGAATAACAAGGGACTGAGACTGGGACTGAGATTAGAGACTGAAGAAAAGTTTTTGGAGAGAAGATCTATATGGGATTAGAGGAGCATTTAGGTCACGGGATACTTTTCACCACAGTGGAGAAAGCGGTTGGCTGGGCGAGGAAATCTTCACTTTGGCCCTTGGGGTTTGGGTTAGCTTGTTGTGCCATCGAGATGATCTGTACTTTCGCCTCCCGCTTCGATTTAGCCAGGTTCGGCATGGAGGTAACCAGAGCCTCACCCCGGCAGGCGGATCTTATGATCGTGGCGGGAAGGGTCTCCACCAAGATGGCTCCCATAGTAAGACAGCTTTACGAGCAGATGCCGGAACCCAAATGGGTGATCGCTATGGGCGCATGTGCCTCCACCGGGGGTGTTTTTAATAATTATGCCATTGTTCAAGGAGTGGATAAGATCGTCCCGGTGGATATTTACATTCCGGGTTGCCCTCCTCGTCCAGAGCAATTGATCGAGGGCATAATGAAATTGCATCAAAAGATCGAAAAGGAATCGCTGAGAAAGAAAAGAGGCCTGTGATTTAGAGTTTGTAGCGAGTTCTAAAAACCATCCGGAAAGGAAATGTTGGAGTGTTCACCTTTAGGTGAACCAAAAAAAAGCTTCATCGGGTAAAGAACTTTTTGGTCAAGCTAAAGCTTGACACTCCAGTAAAGCCCCCCTCGTTTTATTTTTCAAAGATCTTTGTGGAATTTAGATGAATAACATCACCTTAGAAAAATTAAAAGAGAAATTCACAAAATCCATTTTGGAAGTGGCTGAATTCAGAGGCGAATTAGCTATTGTCCTCAGAAAAGAGGATATTGTCCCGATATGCCAGTTTTTAAGGGACGATCCGGAACTTTCATATAACTTCCTTTCTGATCTTTGCGGGGTGGATTGGCCAGAAAGGGAACCCAGATTTGATGTGGTCTATAACCTATATTCCATCGAAAAAAATCATCGGGTGAGATTAAAGGTTCAAGTGGATGAGGGTGAAAGTGTTCCTTCGGTAACATCGGTATGGAGTGGTGCCAACTGGTTCGAAAGAGAAGTATTCGATATGTTCGGAATAAGATTCGATGGACATCCGGATTTAAGAAGAATCTTGATGCCCGAAGATTGGGAAGGACATCCCTTGAGAAAAGATTTTCCGCTGACTAAAGAAGAGGTGATGTTCAACTATAATAAAGATAGACCACCGAGGATCTTTAAATAAGGTTAAAGGTGTTAGGTGAAAGGTGAAAGGTTTAAGGTGAAAGGGATAAGGGTTCGTAGCTAAGCCTTCACACTTCGTCCTGAGTTCAGTGTCGAAGGATGGCTTGGCAAAGATTAATGCGAACGAACAAAAATGCATATGCATCTTCGATTTGTTACACTCGACCTGATTCCCCCTCACCCTTACCCTCTCCCCAAAGGGGACAACTTAACGTGAGAAATAAATCTGTTTGGAAAAATGCAGTTTGAAGCTGATATTTTGAAAAAAATTGAGAAGCCTGAAACCCAAACCATGATTTTAAACATGGGTCCCCAGCATCCAGCCACTCATGGGGTTTTACGAGTTATCTTGGAGCTGGATGGAGAGACGGTGGTTAAAGCCACACCGGACATGGGCTATTTGCACACGGGAATTGAAAAGACCATGGAGAGCAAAACCTATAGTCAGGTGATCCCCCTCACCGACAGGATGGATTATGTGGCTTCGCTTTCCAACAATTTGGCTTACCTTTTAGCGGTGGAAAAACTTTTGGATATACAGGCACCTCCCAAGGCTCAATACGTCAGGGTAATCCTAACCGAGCTGACTAGAATAGCCAGCCATTTGGTCTGGGTAGGGTCACACGCACATGATATTGGGGCGATGTCTCTGCTTTTGTATGCCTTCAGAGAGAGGGAGAAGCTTTTAGATATATTTGAATTGGTCTCCGGGCAGAGGATGATGACCTCATATTTCAGAATTGGGGGTTTGGCTAAAGACGTTCCGGATGGATTTGAATCGAAAGTAAGAGAAGTTTTAAAGACTTTTCCAGATAGGATCAACGATTATGAAAATCTTTTGACCAAAAACAGAATCTGGCTTAATCGAACCGTGGGAGTGGGAGTCATCTCAGCCAAAGACGCCATTGATTTAGGCGTTTCTGGTCCCATATTAAGGGGATGTGGAGTAGGGTGGGACATAAGAAAATCGAATCCGTATTCCAGCTACGATGAATTCACATTTGACATACCTACTGGCAAAAACGGGGACGTTTATGATAGATATTTGGTGCGATTGGAAGAGATGCGACAAAGCTTAAGGATAGTTGGGCAAGCTCTGGACGGAATTCCCGAAGGCGATTTTCTGGAAAGGGTTCCAGGCGTTGTGCTTCCCCCGAAGGAAGAAGTTTTGTCCAATATCGAAGCCTTGATTTTTCAATTCAAATTGGTGGTCGAAGGTTTCTGCCCCCCCAAGGGAGAGGTTTATCATTCCATAGAATCTCCTAAAGGGGAGCTGGGATATTATATAGTTTCAGATGGGACAAACAAACCCTACCGGGTAAAGGTTAGACCTCCATGTTTTGTCAATTTGAGCACCTTGCCCAAGATGATTGAGGGAAGATTGCTTGCGGATGTAGTGGCAGTGATCGGAAGCATAGATATTGTGCTGGGGGAGATTGATAGGTAAAATCGTTCAAAGTTTCAAATTCAAAGTTCAAAATTCAAAGATGCTTTCTGAGACGGTACAAAAAAAGATTGTTGAGTTTAAGGATAGATATCCGGATAAGAGGACTGCGATCTTGCCGGCAATGCACGTGGTTTTACAAGAGATCGGATATTTTAACCAGGAGATTTTAAAACAAATTGGAGACCTTTTGGAATTAAGCGAGATGCAGGTCACGGAGACGGTTTCCTTTTACACCTATTTCCCCAAGCAGGGGGTGGGGGAGTATCATATTCAGGTCTGCACTAATCTCTCCTGTAGTCTTTTAGGCGCAGAAGAGTTGGTCAAATATTTGGAAGACAAATTAAAGATAAAAGTTGGACAAACCACGCCGGATGGATTATTCACTCTATCCACAGTCGAATGTTTGGGTTCGTGTGGCACCGCACCGGTGATGCAGATAAATCAGACCTATTATGAGAGCTTAACTAAAGCTAAAGTAGATCAAATTTTGGAGGATTTGAGGAAGGGAAAATAAGCTGGAGTGTCAAGCTTATGGTTATCAACTATTTAACTTGACATCCCTTGCAACTACATATTGTTCTAACTGACTTTAGTCAGGTTTAGGTGCTAACGCCACTAAAGTGGCTGAGAACTGGATCTTGATCTTATGTGGAAGCAGAGTATGTTAACTTATTTGGTTGAAGACCATTAGCTTGACCCGTAAGAACTTGAAAACCCAAAACAGCTTTGCTTTTAGATCCACCTAAAGGTGGATACTCCAATCTCTTTCTATCAAATAGTCAAGAAGGCAATGGAAAAGATTTTGTTTAGATATATCAACGTTCCTGACCAATGTAAAATTGACACCTATATTAAAAACGGTGGCTATCAGGCTTTGCCCAAGGCACTAAAGGAATACTCTCCCAATGATCTGATTGAGATGGTGAAAAAATCAGGCTTAAGGGGGAGAGGAGGAGCGGGATTTCCTACCGGATTAAAATGGGGTTTTGTTCCAAAGGATTCACCCAAACCAAAATTCCTTTTGTGTAATGCAGACGAAGGCGAACCGGGAACTTTTAAGGATCGTTGGCTAATTGAGAAAGATCCACACCAGCTCATCGAAGGAATAATCATCTCATCTTATGCCATCGGAGCACATCGTTCTTTCATTTACACCCGGGGTGAATTTGCCTTCGGGGCAGAAAGATTAGAGAATGCCATAAAAGAAGCTTATCAAAAAGGATATTTGGGGAAAAATATCTTGGGATCTGGGTTTGATCTGGATTTGGAAGTCTATCGAGGCGGGGGCGCATATATCTGCGGTGAGGAGACATCTTTGATGGAATCCATAGAGGGGAAAAGAGGCAATCCCAGATTGAAACCACCTTTTCCAGCTTCAGTGGGACTTTACCTGAGTCCAACCGTGATAAATAATGTAGAGACATTGTCAAATATTCCGCACATCGTTTTGAATGGAGCGGATTGGTATGCCAATGTCGGTATGCCCAAAAGCACCGGCACAAAAATATTTTCTCTCTCCGGACATGTGAAGTGTCCCGGTAACTACGAGCTTCCCATGGGAACGCCTTTAAGAGAGCTGATTTATGATTACGGAGGGGGGATAAAAGATGATCGAAAATTGAAAGCGGTAATTCCCGGAGGAGTCTCAACCCCGGTCCTAACTTCACAGTCATTGGATGTAAGAATGGATTTCGAATCGCTTTTTGAAGCGGGATCTCTTTTGGGATCGGGTGCGGTGATCGTGATGGACGAAACTACCTGCATGGTCAAGGTCGCCTACCGATTGTCAAAGTTCTATGAGCATGAATCGTGCGGCAAATGTGTTCCCTGCAGGGAGGGGACAAGATGGATCAGGATGATCATGGAGAGAATTGAAAATGGAAGAGGAAGGGAAGAGGACATTGATCTTTTGTTGGATATATGCACCAATATAGCCGGCAAAACGGTTTGCCCTATGGGAGATGCGGCTGTGGTTCCCATTATGAGCACCATCCAGAAGTTCAGAGAAGAATATGAATATCATATAAAGAATAAGAAGTGCATGGTTAATTTGGGAATAAGGTTTGTTTAGAATCGGTCAAAGGATTAAACAGACCGCTGTAAAAAAGTAAAACGGAGAAAAATCTTTCTGGAGTGTCCCGCTTTAGCGGGACCGTAAATTCTGAGATGCAAAAGATTAATTTTGGTCCACCTAAAGGTGGACACTCCAGATTCTCCTTTTCAGGTAGTTTTTCAGAGATCTCAAACAAATATGGTAACTCTAACCATAGATGAAAAAAATGTAACGGTCGAAGAGGGGGCGACCATCCTAAAGGCGGCGGAGAAGTTGGGGATCGAGATTCCTACTTTCTGCTTTCACGACAAATTGGAGCCGGTGGGGGCTTGTCGATTGTGTCTGGTGGAAGTAGAGAGGATGCCTAAGTTGCAGGTTGCTTGCGCTACTTTAGTCTCTGAAGGAATGGTGGTCAAGACCAACACCCCTGAAGTGAAGAAGGCAAGAAAAGGGGTTTTGGAGTTCTTGTTGATCAATCATCCTCTGGATTGCCCAACCTGCGATAAAGGGGGAGAGTGTGATCTTCAGAATTTTGTGTTCAAATATGGATCGGATAAAAGCAGATTTGTGGAAGAGAAAAGAAGATTCATCGTGGACCCCAAATCCAAATTCGATGATCTTTCCGTCGGTCCACAAATAGTAAGAAACATGAATCGCTGTATTTTGTGCAGAAAGTGCGTCCGTTTCATCAAAGAAATCGCCGGGGAAAACGACTTGGGAACTTTTCGGCGAGGGGCAAAATCGGAGATCAATGTTTTGCCTGATATTCCCGTGGATAATCCATATTCAGGAAATGTGGTGGAGATCTGCCCCGTGGGAGCATTGACCTCCAAATCCTTCAGATACAAAATCAGAGTGTGGCAAACAGAGAAAACTTCCTCCATCTGTCCTCATTGCGGAGATGGCTGTAATATAACCTTATGGACGAAAGATGATCGAATCTATCGGATCACATCCAGAAGAAACGACCAAATCGACGAGGGATTCTTATGCGACAAAGGGCGATTCGGACCTGTAGTGAGCGAAGCGAACCTATTTGAGTTCGTCCGTCATCCCAACAGATTGAAGACTCCTTTAATAAAGAAAAATGGAGAGTTCGTTCCTTGTGATTGGGATGAGGCATTGGGTTTGGTGGCAGATAGATTTAAGACAATAAAAGCAAAATTTGGGGGTGATTCTTTTGCTGGCATCGGGTCGTCTAAGTTGACTAACGAGGATAATTATATTTTCCAAAAATTCTTTAGAGTTGTCTTGGGGACAAATAATATCGACCATCGCGTTGATTCAAAAAATCTTTTGCCCAGCCCGAATACTTCCAATTACAACCAAATCTATACCATGACCAACCCTATCTCCGAAATCGAGAATGCAAAATTAGTTTTGGTCTTCGGATGCGATCTGGAGAAAGAACATCCCATAATAAATTTGAGAATGATGAAATCTGCAAAAAAGGGGAATGTCTTAATTTTAGCGAATTCCGAAAAGACAAACTTAAACCGATTCGCCCGGGATGAGTTGATCTATAAGAAAGAGACAGAAGTTGCTTTGTTAAATGGCTTGGCAAGAGAGATCATCGAGGGAAAGCTTTTTGATCCAAACAAAATCAAAGTTTCCCAAGAGGATGTAGAGCGGTTAAGACAAAAGGTTAAAGATTACGATTCGAAGAAGGTGTTTCAGATAACTGGAATTTCTTCGGATAAGATAAAGAACTTAGCAAATTCTTTTGCCAAGATAGAAAGCATAATTATTCTGTGTGGCAAGGAAATCATTTCCCATCCTCAAAACAAAGAGGTGATTGATTCTTTGTATGGTCTCTTTCTTCTCACCGGACATTGGGACAAAGAAAACTCCGGAATTAATCTGTTGTGGGAAGATTGCAATTCTCAGGGGGCTTTGGATTGCGGGGTTTTGCCCGATAGATTGCCGGGATTTGTGCATATTTCGGATGAATTCAAAAGAAAAAAAATCGAGGAGATCTGGAAAGCCAAATTGTCTGATAAATCGGGACTTTCTTTCAATCAAATGTTGGAAGAAATCCATGCGGGCAAAATCAAAGCCATGTATATAATGGGTGAAGATCCGTTGGAGAAATATCCGGATAAAGAATATGTTAAATCCGCTTTGGATAAGCTCGATTTTTTGGTGGTTCAGGATATTTCTTTGACAGAGACGGCAAAATTGGCGAATGTGGTGTTATCTGGTGCATCTTTTGCTGAAAAGGATGGAACCTTCACTAATGTAGAAAGAAGAGTACAAAGATTGAGGAGGGCATTTGATCCTTTGGGAAATTCTAAAGCTGACTGGCAGATCGTTTGTCTTTTAGCGCAAGTCATGGGATATGAATTTGATTACCTCTCAGCTAAAGAAATTTTTGATGAAATGGCAACCGTTTCGCCAATATATGAGAAGATGTCCTGTGAAGAGATTGGTGATACTGGGTCACAATGGAGAATCTGATACAAAAGCAATAAATTGTCATTGCGAGGAGCGGAGCGACGAAGCAATCTCCAACTAAGTTACTAAAGGGCATAGAGATTGCTTCGTCCCCCGCCAAAGGCAGGGGACTCGCAATGACACGATAGAATCTTACGTGAGGTGTCAGAACCCCTGTTCTGACACCATAAGAAAAGATTATGGTAACATTTATCGTTATCACACTTATTAAAATCTTAATCGTCTTTGTGTTTTTTCTTTTGATGATCGCCTATCTGACCTGGCTGGAGCGAAAGCTTTTGGGCCATTTTCAGGTGAGATTAGGTCCCATGCGGGTGGGACCGCATGGACTTTTGCAGCCTTTTGCCGATGGCATAAAGCTTTTGTTCAAGGAGGATGTAACTCCGGCGAAGGTGAATAAGCTCATTTATAATCTGGCGCCCCTTTTGACTTTTATTCCCGCCCTTATAATTATGGCGGTGATACCATTCGGAGATCAGATAAAAATCTTCGGACAGAACGTCAATCTGGTGATTTCCGATTTCAATATGGGGATTTTGTATATCTTTGCGGTAACTTCCCTGGGGGTCTATGGAATTGTCTTAGCCGGCTGGTCGTCGAACAATAAATATTCGCTTTTGGGAGGTTTGCGATCATCCGCTCAGATGATCAGCTATGAGGTTTCGTTAGCCCTTTCTCTGATCGGGGTTTTTATGATCGCAGGGTCTTTGAGCTTGGTTGACATAGTCAAAGCTCAAGATAAATTTTTCAGTTGGTTCATATTTCGTCAACCGCTGGGATTCATTTTATATCTTATTTGTGCCATAGCGGAGATCAACCGAGCTCCCTTTGATCTTCCGGAAGCGGATAACGAGCTGGTGGCGGGTTACTATACCGAGTATTCTTCCATGAAATTCGCCATGTTCTTTTTGGGTGAGTATGGCAATATGATCAATGTCTCCGCACTGGCTACGACTTTGTTTTTAGGGGGATGGCAGGGACCGTTTTTGCCACCAGTGTTGTGGTTTTTAATAAAACTTTGCGCCTTTCTTTTCTTTTTTATTTGGATCAGAGCCACCCTTCCCAGGTTCAGATACGACCAGCTGATGAATTTTGGATGGAAGGTTTTGCTGCCTTTGGCACTTTTGAACATCCTTTTAACCGGAGTTATTATGGTGTTGTAAAATCAACATAAGTTTCGCGTAGCCAAGTCTTCATGGCTTGGCTACGCATAATTCATGAAAAAACACAAGAGTTTTGCGCAAGGTTCAAAGTCATGTTCGAAATTTTAAAAACCATATTCTTAGCAATACCCAAAGGATTATCCGTCACTTTCAAATATCTTTTAAGCAAGCCAGTCACGGTAAGATATCCGGAGCAGAAGTTGGTTCTTTCCGACCGTTATCGAGGATTGCACTACCTGAAGAAGAATGAAGATGGAACGGAAAGATGTGTTTGTTGTGGACTCTGCGCTGAGGCTTGTCCATCTGGCTGTATCTATATGGAACCGGCGGAAAATGAATTTGGAGAAAGATACGCTAAGGTTTACGAGATAAACGAGCTGAGATGTATCTTTTGTGGATATTGTCAAGAAGCCTGTCCGAAGGAGGCTATCTTTTTGGGCAAAGAATATGAGTTTTCCAATGATAAGAGGGAGAAAATGATTTATACCAAAGAGGATTTGTTGAAAATCGCTCAACTGTCAACGGATAGGATAAAACAGATGTCATGCTGAGCGAAGCGAAGCATCCCCACCTTTGGTGGCATTTTCAACTGGTTATTAGATTCTTCTTCCGCCAAAGGCGGGATGAGAATGATGGAGACGGATGAAAATATGGAATTTGTAGTTTTTGCAATTATGGCATTGGTTTCAACTGTCTGTGCAATCTTGGTAATCAGCCACAGAAATCCAGTGTCGAGTGCGCTCTTTTTGATCGCCACTATGGTCAGCTTAGCTATACTTTTTCTTACTCTGAATGCCCCCTTCTTGGCAGTCATTCAGATAATCGTCTATGCTGGTGCCATCATGGTTCTGTTCTTATTTGTGATTATGCTTCTGAACTTAAGAAAGGACGAATTCGGACCGGAAAGAAAAAAAGCCCAAAGATTTTTCGCCATCTTATTTGGCTTTTTGTTTTTGATTCTTTTAGCTACCGCCATAAATGTCGGTTTATCGACTTTTGGGCATCCTGAGGCCCCGGCAACGAAACTCATTCCTGCTGGAGTGGAGCCCTTGGCGGAGCTTTTGTTTACCAAATATCTTTTTCCATTTGAGCTTGCGTCGGTTTTGCTTTTAGTAGCAATCGTGGGTGCAATAGTTATGGCGAAAAGAAAATTGTGAAATTTTGACAAAAAAAACCAGCACCTAACTGGAATCGCAACAATAAATTGTTGCACTCCAGAGTTAAAAATATGGTTCCGTTATCTTCATATTTGATATTAAGTGCAGTGCTCTTTACCATTGGGGTCTTGGGCGTTTTGGTGAGGCGAAATATACTGATCATATTCATGTCCATCGAGCTGATGCTGAATGCGGTCAATTTAGCTCTGGTGGCTTTCTCTCGAGAGTTCGGATCAATGGATGGACAGGTTTTTGTCTTTTTAGTGATGACCGTGGCGGCGGCTGAAGCCGCAGTGGGATTGGCAATCATCATTTGTCTTTATAGAAATAGAAAAAGTGTGAATGTGGATGATTTGAATTTAATGAAGTGGTAAAACGTTGGCAAACCAGCACCTAACTTAAGTTAGGTGCTGGTGTAATTCATAAAACCATGAACTGCGTTTATTTCGTTCCAGCCTTTCCTTTGCTCGGTTTCTTGATCAACGGGCTTTTGGCACTTACTCTAAAGAGTCAGCCTGAAGAGAAGATTGTAGGGAAAAGACTGATCAGCTGGATCGGCTGTGGCTCAATCGGTTTATCTTTTTTGACCTCCATCGTTATCCTCTTTGAGCTTTTGGCTTTGCCAGAAGGGGAGAGGGTGGTGCAAAAGATTGCCTTTACCTGGATTTTATCTGGCAATTTTCATATAAATATCGGTTTCTTGGTAGATCCATTATCTGCGGTGATGATTGCGGTGGTTTCGGGAGTAGGGTTTTTCATTCACGTCTACTCCACAGGATATATGACACATGAGCGAGGGTATGCCAGGTATTTTTCTTATCTGAATCTTTTCACTTTCTTCATGCTGACCTTGGTCTTGTCCAATAATTTTCTTTTATTGTATCTGGGATGGGAAGGAGTAGGGCTTTGTTCCTATCTTCTGATCGGTTTCTGGTATGAGAAAAAATCAGCAGCAGATGCGGGCAAGAAAGCTTTCATCGTGAACAGAATTGGAGACTTCGGATTTGCCTTGGGAGTGATGTTGATCTTCTGGACCTTTGGAACTTTGAACTATGCTGAAGTCTTTGGGTCCGCACCTAACACCTTGGCGATGGGAGGAGGATTAGTTACCGCTATCACTTTGCTTTTGTTCATGGGCGCAGCCGGAAAATCTGCTCAGATACCTTTATATGTCTGGCTTCCGGATGCCATGGAGGGACCTACTCCGGTTTCGGCTTTAATACATGCCGCCACTATGGTCACTGCTGGAGTTTATATGGTAGCAAGATGCCATGCTCTGTTTCTTTTGGCTCCGGTTTCTATGGCGGTGGTAGCTATTATTGGGGCGGCGACCGCCATGTATGCCGCTTCTATTGGCTTGTTTCAGAATGATATAAAAAGGGTTTTGGCTTATTCCACCATCAGTCAGCTGGGCTATATGTTTTTGGCCTGTGGAGTGGGCGCCTTTGCCTCTGGAATTTTTCACCTCATGACTCATGCTTTCTTCAAAGCCCTGCTATTCTTGGGGGCTGGAGCTGTGATGCATTCTTTGGCGGGCGAGTTGAATATGCAAAAGATGGGCGATTTGAAAAGATACATGCCCACCACCTTCTGGTGTTTCCTGATGGCAACGTTAGCCATCTCTGGTATTCCTTTGTTTTCCGGATTTTTCAGCAAAGACGAAATTTTATGGAAAGCCTTCTTTAGCCCGAATGGACATTTTCTCTTGTGGCTGGTTGGAGTGATCACCGCAGGGATGACCGCATTTTATATGTTCAGATTATTCTTTTTAACCTTTTTGGGAAAATCACGGGTCGATCCCCAGATCAAAGATCATATCCATGAGGCACCAAAATCCATGACGATTCCTCTAATCGTTTTAGCTGTTTTATCTGTCATAGGCGGATATATCGGAGTCCCGCATTCTTTAGGCGGATCGAATAGATTCGAAGGATTTTTATCACCTGTATTTGGACACAATCTTGCAGAATCGCAAGTAGGTGCTCATTCCCCTTCTTTGGAATATGTTCTAATGATCATCTCCATAATGATCGTTTTGATCGGAATTTTCGTTGCCCACAGACTATATATCCAAAATCCCGAAACCCCTAAGAAATTGGCAGAAAGGTTCAAAACCCCGTATCGAATTATTTTTAATAAATATTATGTGGATGAATTTTACTCTATGGTGATTGTGAAGCCGGTGATAAATTTTGCCCTGTTTTTGTGGAAAGTATTTGATGTTATGATAATAGATGGAACAGCCAACGGTATTGCATCCCTTACAAAATGGATGGGTGAACTTTTCAGAAGGACCGAAACTGGATATTTGCGTAACTATGCTCTTTCTTTGATCTTCGGTGCTATCTTGATTTTAGCGTATTTTGTGTTCAGATGAAATTTGTATAAAGGGATGAGATAAGTTTATATTCCCCCTCACCCTAACCCTCTCCCCCCAGGGGAGAGGGGAATCAATAACTCTCCCCTAAGGAGAGAGGGGGACTTAGTAAATTCCCCCTCCCTCGATGGGAGGGGGTAGGGGGAGGGTGAATATAAATGTATTAGATTCGTTTGCCATATGTGGAATAGCTCGATTTTGACCATAATTACCTTTTTCCCTCTTTTGGGCGTTTTGATATTGCTCTTTATGAGAGGGACCAAACTGAGCGCCATCAAGACAGTTGCGTTTTTGGTATCTTTTTTTAATTTTATTATCTCTTTATATCTCTATTTCAACTTCTCCGCAGATACCTCCGCTATGCAATTTTCCGTGAAGAAGGTTTGGATAGAAAGCCTGGGCATAAGTTATCATTTGGGCATAGATGGGATCAGTCTGTTTCTAATTCTTTTGACCACATTTCTTACTCCGCTTGCCATTCTTTCCTCTTGGACAGCTATAACCGAAAAAGTGAAAGGTTATTATATCTCCATGTTGTTTTTAGAAACCGGAATGATTGGAGTCTTCGTCTCCTTGGACCTGTTTTTGTTTTATGTCTTCTGGGAAGCGATGCTTCTTCCCATGTATTTTTTGATCGGCATCTGGGGTGGACCCAGAAAGATTTATGCAACTATCAAGTTCGTCCTCTTCACCATGACCGGGTCGCTTTTGATGTTGGTGGCGATCCTGGTCCTTTACTTTATGAATTACAGCTACACCGGAGCTTATTCTTTTGATCTTTTGGAGATAAACCTGCTCCCCATTCCTTTGGGTGCTCAGTTTTGGTTATTTTTTGCATTTGCTTTAGCCTTTGCCATAAAAGTTCCCATGTTTCCATTTCATACTTGGTTGCCGGACGCTCATGTGGAAGCGCCTACTGCGGGAAGCGTGATACTTGCTGGGGTTTTGTTGAAAATGGGCACTTATGGTTTCTTGAGATTTTGTCTGCCTTTGTTCCCCAATGCCTTCATACATTTTGTTCCTTTGTTTTCGATTTTAGCTATCATCGGAATAATCTACGGAGCCTTGGTCTCGATGAGACAGGAGGATGTGAAAAGTCTGGTAGCGTTCTCCTCGGTGAGCCATTTGGGTTTCGTTATGTTAGGAATATTCGCCTTGAATCTTCAAGGGATCGAAGGTGGCATCCTGCAGATGATAAATCACGGCATCTCCACCGGTGCACTCTTTTTAATCGTAGGGATGATCTACGAAAGAAGGCATACGCGAATGATTGAGGACTTCGGCGGTCTATCCAAGAAGATACCGATATTTGCCGCATTCTTTATGATCGTGGTTTTATCCTCCATCGGTCTTCCGGGAACCAATGGCTTTGTGGGAGAATTTCTGATACTTCTGGGCACTTTCAAATCAAATGTGGTTTATGCCGTATTCGCCGCCACGGGGATCATCTTAGCAGCGGTCTACATGCTCTGGATGTATCAAAGAACCATGTTCGGAAAGATCACCAAACCAGAAAATGAGAACTTGAAGGATCTGAACTTAAGAGAGAAAATAATCTTGCTTCCTCTGATTTTGGTGATTTTCTGGATAGGGATTTATCCTAAACATTTCCTTGTCAAAATGGAACCATCGGTTAAAAGTTTAATCGAAAACGCCAAGATAAAATATGAAAAAAACGGGCAATTAAAGGAAAGCTTTTATATAGATTTCCCAACAGATGAAGCAGATTAAAAAAGTGGTCAGTGGTCAGTAGAGGAGGTGTCAGATCCCCTGATCTGACAGCCCAGCCAACTGATCAGTAATAAGTAACAGATTTTTATGGATTGGTTAATGCCACAAATTAATTTAGAGCTGATTTTACCTGAAATAATTATTACGGTCTTCGCCATCTTGATTTTAATCTTGGAAGTTTTGCTGTCCGAGAACAAAAAGAACTTTTTAGCTCACTTAAGCTGGATTGCGATCCTCCTTGCATTTGTTGCTAACCTTAAGTTATGGAATCTCATTGAGACCGGTTTCAGTGATATGTTCATCGTGGACAACTTTGCCATCTTCTTTAAATTTATCTTTTTAGCAGGATCTTTTTTGGTCATCCTGGTTTCTATAAACTATCTCAAAAGAGAGGAGATGGTTCATGGAGAATATTATAGCTTGATTTTGTTTTCCACCTTGGGAATGATGCTTATGGCGTCCAGCTTCAACTTGGTCATCATATTCTTGGGCTTGGAGATCATGTCGATCTCGCTTTACGTTTTGGCTGGATTCAAAAGAGAAGATTTAAGGTCCAATGAAGCTTCCTTAAAATATTTCCTGATGGGAGCATTTGCCACCGGCTTTTTGCTTTATGGAATCGTTATGATCTACGGAAGCACAAGAAGCACCAATTTGGAGGATATAATTAAAAACATTGCCTATGACGGAGGGAATGCTAATCTTTTGCTCTGGGCAGGAGTAGGGTTACTTTTGGTGGGATTTGGCTTCAAAATCGCATCGGTTCCTTTCCATATGTGGGTTCCGGATGTATACGAAGGAGCACCCACGCCGATAACCGCTTTCATCTCCGCTGGTCCCAAGGCGGCTGGATTTGCGGCATTGCTGCGAGTCTTCTTATTCTCCTTTGTAACTATAAAAATGGACTGGACTACGGTCATCTGGATCATGGCGGCTTTGACCATGACCGCAGGAAACATCATAGCCATAGCTCAATCCAATATTAAAAGAATGCTGGCATATTCCTCCATTGCTCATGCAGGATATGTTTTGGTAGCTTTAGTGGCGGGGGAGTCTTTTGGGGTCTCCTCCGCACTTTTTTATCTTTTAGCTTATACCTTCATGAACATCGGTGCATTCACCGTGGTGATCGCCTTAGGAAGAAAAAATGAAGAGAACACAAATTTAGATGATTATTCCGGCCTGGGAACAAGACACCCGTATCTTGCCATTCTTATGATGCTTTTTATGATCTCTCTGGCAGGGTTTCCTCCAACCGCTGGTTTTATGGCAAAGTTTTTTGTCTTCAGCTCTGCAGTGAAATCAGGTTATATTGGATTAGTTATAATCGGAGTTTTGAATAGCTTGGTCTCAGTTTATTACTATTTACGGATTGTGGTGATAATGTTCATGCGTCCCCCAATGCCAGAAGCCAAGCCCATATCTTTGCCCCTTGGTTCCATTTTAGTTTTATTAATCTCTACCTGGGGGGTTCTGCAAATGGGCATTTTCCCGCAGAGCTTGCTCAACTTAGCCATGCTTTCTGTCTCATCCATCTTTTAAGCAAAATTCTTGTTTTTGCTTCAAGGTGGATGATAACATCCACACGAATATAGAAACGTAGGGGCAACCCTTGTGGTCGCCCGGAAAGAAGCGGGAGGCGACGAGCGCCTCCCCTACAAAAAAACTTCCTCCCCTCGCCCAGGATGAACCCTTACCCTGAACCATAAAATTGCGGGGTAAGGGTATCACGCATAATAGATAAGACCATATCCTCTGTATTTCTTATCGACTAGAAAGGGAGAGTTGAGTGCTGGAACAAAAAAATCTTGCTTTTTCCTTGACAAAATAGATATAGCTATTATATTACAAAAAAGATCAATAACGAGAAATACATTTTATTTACATCAACTTTTAACCTTCCAACCCGGAGGCTTCCATGAGGTTATCAAACGTTTTAGTCTCTACGGTTCTTTCCCTCCTATTTGTATCCGTTTTCTTTAGCCTTTGCTGGGCGGGGGAGTCAGAACCAGGCAGATTGATAGAAGAGCGAGAAAATCCCTCGAGGATGGTAAGCAAAGTCGAACCATTTCTCCAAGAAAGATGGGCAAGGCAGAGTTTAGACCAGGAAGATGGAAGTTCCTATTTGCCAGACTCCAATGCAACTTATGTCACGAGTATCCTTTGGACAAATGTGCAGAATGTTCAGGTGGTTGGACACTATGCCTATTGCGTCTTCGGCAACGGCTTAGTAATCCTTGACGTTTCGGATTTAGCCAATCCTTCTTTTGTGAGCAGGGTTTATCTTCAAGGAGGAGGTGAAGGAATATTTGTAAAGGAGAATTATGTTTATCTGGCTGATGGAGATGCTGGGCTGGTGATAATCGACGTGAGCGATCCAGCCCATCCCGAGTCAGTTGGCAGTTACAACACTTCAGGTTATGCTTATGGTGTTTTTGTCCAGGACACCTTAGCCTATGTGGGAGACGCTTATAGTGGTCTGCAGATAATTCGGGTGAGCGACCCAGTCCATCCAAATTTGGCTGGCAGTTACAACACCCCAGGTTCTGCTTATGGTGTTTTTGTCAAGGACACCTTAGCCTATGTGGCAGATGGAGGGAGTGGTTTGCAGGTATTCGGATAAGTAATCCAGCTAATCCAAGTTTAGTTGGCAGTTACGGTACTCCGGGTTATGCTTTGGGTGTTTTTGTCAAGGACACTTTAGCCTATGTGGCTGATGAAACGAGTGGCTTGCAGATAATTCGGGTGAGCGATCCAGCCCATCCAAGTTTAGTTGGCAGTTACGATACCCCGGGTTATGCTTATGATGTCTTTGTCCAGGATACCTTAGCCTATGTGGCTGATTTATGGCCAGGTTTGCAGATAATTAATGTTAGCGACCCAGCCAATCCAAGTTTGGTTAACGTTTATACCGTTCCCTATTACAGTGTGGGTGTTTTTGTCCGGGACAACTTAGCCTATATCGCTGGAAGTGCTTATGGTTTCTTTATAATCGATATTAGCGACCCAGCCTTTCCGTTTTTGGAGGGCAGTTATATCACTCCCTGGGGTGTTAACGATGTTTTTGTCAAAGAGAACTTAGCCTATGTGGCTAATGGATATAGTGGTTTGCAGATATTTGGGGTGAGTGATCCAGCAAGCCCAGGTTTTGTCGGCAGTTACAGTGCCCCCTGGACTGATTATTATCGGGATGTTTTTGTTAAGGACAGCTTAGCCTATGTGACTGATCTTGCCGGGGCTTTAAGGATAATTCGGGTTAGTGATCCAGCCCAGCCAAGTTTACTCGCCAGTCACGGCACCCCTGGTCCTGCTCAAGATGTTTTTGTTAAAGACAGCTTAACTTATTTGGCTAATGGAGAGAGTGGTTTGCAGATAATTGGGGTGAGTGATCCAGCCTATCCAAGTTTTGTTGGCAGTTACGATACTCCGGGTTATTCTTTGGGTGTTTTTGTCAAGGACACTTTAGCCTATGTGGCTGATGAAATGAGTGGCTTGCAGATAATTCGGGTGAGCGATCCAGCCCATCCAAGTTTAGTTGGCAGTTACAATACCCCGGGTTATGCTTATGGTGTTTTTGTCCTGGACACCTTAGCCTATGTGGCTGATGGTTATAGTGGTCTGCAGATAATTCGGGTGAGTGATCCAGCCCATCCAAGTTTTGTTGGTAGTTATAACACTCCGGGTTATGCTTATGATGTTTTTGTCAAAGACAGCTTAGCCTATGTGGCAGATCAGAGTGGTTTGCAGATAGTCAAAGTTAAAGACCCAGCCCATCCAGTTTCAGTTGGGAATTACAATACCCCTGGTTATGCCTCGGGTCTTTTTGTGAAGGGAAAATATGTGTATGTGGCAGATTTTTACTCTTTGATCATCTTAGAGACTCCATTTGTTAGCCGGAGAGGAGATATGGGTGGGGATGGGGTAGTGAATATAGCTGATATAGTTTATGTGATAAACTATTTGTTCATAGGTGGTCCTGCTCCAGTTGCCCTTGAAAAAGGAGACGTCAACTGTGACGACATTGTAGACATGGTAGATGTGGCTTTCTTGATCGAATATCTGTTTGCAGGAGGACCTGCGCCGATCTGCTGAATGTTGCAGGGTAAGGGTACCCTGCAACAACACAGATATGTCATCCAATGGAGTTAAGGCGTAAGCCTTTTATCCCTCATTTGGGGAAATAAAATCCTTACGGATTAACTCCGTTACCAAACGGATATAGAAACGTAGGGGCGACCCTTCCTTCGACTTTGCTCAGGACGGTGAGCTTGTCGAACCGTGTGGTCACCGGAGGGAGAAGAATTTTGTAGGGGAGTCCCTTGTGGACTCCCGAAAAATGGGAGGTAGATGGGAGGCGACGAGCGCCGCCCCTACAAAAAACTTTTGCCCTCGCTCGCTGTTATCTTAGACTCTGCTCCGGGTGGGATGTTATCATCCCACTGCATTAGGGAGGATGAGAACATCCACACTGGAGCAAATTTGCCGAGCAAGTTCCTTTCGGTCACAACCCGACCTCAGATGATTTAGGACTGCCATAGCAATAAAGGCAATTATGATAACAGGAAAACCATTGACCAATGTCATAGGATTTGGTGCAGTGGCAGGTCTCTCTTTGGCTTCTGTCTTTAGCCATTGAGCATGGCTCTTGCTTTGGATGAAGTAGAGTTAATATATTTCCATCAATACAGCCCTTTGTTGTAAGATTAGGCAAAACACAAGTGCAAAGCTCCATCCCCAAATTCTTGACTTTTGGCATCATCTTGTTTTCAATAAAATCTGTGATTTCTTCTATGTTATGATCTACAACCTCAAATTCATTTTGCTTCAATCTCTCAAGAACCTTCTTATATAAGGTCACATACGATACTATGATTCTTTTTATTCCCAAATGAGATGCTTTTTCTAAGATTTTGTCAAAAAGATTTATGTCGATATTCGAGAGATGGAGTTTTCCCTTGTAAATAACATCTATCAAAGGATCATATCGAATTGCCAACCTTTGGGGAGATCCGATGAAATTAATAATTTTGGGGAGTTGATTAAAAACTTCTTCGCTATCTGGAGCAAAGGGCTCCAAAGGAGTCCCGCCAAGTCCGGTCACGGTCAAAAGAACATGAATCTGATCCAGTTCTTCAAGGCAGTTTTTCAATCTGGCGTGTGAAAGAATATTATTAGGATTTTTGGTCCAGATGACCAATGTATGAATGTTTTCAACACCGATCTCTCTTATTCTATCGACTGTATAGTCCGGATAAAATGTAACCAAATCCACCCTGCGACTGGCGGAGATCACTTTTTTCAAATGTCTTTGTCTATTCATGTTCATATTTGACTAATATAAATGCACAAAATTCTTTTACACTCTTCTGGATTTCCCCCTCACCCTTGCCCTGCTATGCATTTCTCTTCGTTCAACCCTATGGGTTTCGCTTCGTTCAATCTCCCACAAGGGGAGAGGGTAGTTTTATATTGGATGTCGAAAAGTCCTTTTTGGAGTTAAAAATAATCCATACGTGAACTCTTTTTAATTACCCACTCTGCCCATTTCAATAAAAATAAGAAATCCTAATTTTCAAAGCAATATTATGAAGATGCAAATGTTCATAAAACTTTTGCGAATAATTGTTAAAAGGTGAAGCGGTCTGTAATTTTGGGCTTGACAAACCAAGATAGTCAAATTATTTTTTGGAATGTTCAGCACTCTTTAATTCAAAGTGCTAAGAGGGATGCTAATCAGTTGAATATAAAAAACTTACGTGTAGTGAACGAAGTGAATCTATAAGGAGAAGAGATGGCTTTTGAGAATTTAACTGAAAGAGAAAAAGTCGTCCTTCAATCTCTGATTAATTATTATATAGCCACAGCCACGCCAGTGGGTTCAAGAGTCATAGCAAACAAATACAGACTGGGGATAAGCCCAGCTACCATCAGAAATACCATGCAGGACTTGGAGGAAATGTATTTGATTACCCATCCCCATACTTCTGCAGGAAGAATTCCCACGGATAAGGGATATAGGGTTTACGTGGACACCTTGTTGGAGCCTGAGGCATTGACCCCCTCTGAGAAGGAGCAGATCAAAAGTGAGATTCTGCTCGACTATGCGGCGGTGGAGGATCTTTTAGAACAAACTTCCCGGGTTTTGGCGGGTGTTTCCAACCAGCTGGGGGTTACCATCGGACCTCGCTTCGACCAAGGCGTTTTGACCCGAGTTAGTTTGATCCCGGTGGCGGATAAAAAAATTTTGGTGGTTTTGGCGGTGAAGGATGGATTGGTCAGAACCGTTTTGCTTGAAGCAGAGTCCAATCTAAAAACTGAAGCATTAGATAAGACCGCCAATATTCTTAACGAAAGGTTATGCGGACTCACTTTAGGGGGAATTAAAGCTTCCATGGATCAAAGATTGAAAGAAGCTTCGAGTGCGGATCCGAAATTGATCAAGCTATTTTTGGAGTCGGGTGAAAATCTTTTGAATTTTCCAGAGACAGAGCAAGTGCATTTGGGAGGAACTACTAACATTGTGGATCAGCCCGAATTCAAAGATAGGGAAAAATTGAGAAAACTGATCGAGCTGATTGAGGAAAAAAAGCTTTTGGCTGAATTGGTTTCCGCGAAAGGAATCAAAAACGGAATTACCATCACCATCGGCAAGGAGATAGAAAGAGGAGAGATGCAATCTTGCAGTTTGGTTACCTCTACCTATAAGGCAGGGAAGGTATCAGGAACCATAGGGATAATAGGGCCCACTCGAATGAGATATGCTAAGCTGGTCTCATTGGTGGATTACACCGCTAAACTTCTAAGCGAGATTTTATCCAGGTAATATCACAATTGAATATATAGAGAAAGGGTTAACTCGTTCCCAAAAAATTTAAGGAGGAAAGATTTAATTGGACGAAGAAAAATTGGAAAAAAGCGAAAATCAGGATGCACCATTGGAAGTAGTGGAGAAGGTCGAAGAAGGGAAAAAAGAAGAGACTCAGGTTGATCTTTTGAAAGAGAGGCTTAAAAAAACTGAGGAACAAGCGAAGGAATTGGAAGATAGACTATTAAGACTGGCGGCTGAATTCGACAATTATAAAAAGAGGATGGCTAAGGAGTTCGGCTATCTAATCAAAAATGCAAATGAGAATTTAATACTTCAGCTTCTGGACACTTTAGACAACTTTCAACGTGCTTTAAACTCTGCCCCCGCCAAAGGCGGGATTTCCAATAAAACCTCAAATGATTATGAAAACTTTCATAAAGGAGTGGAGCTAATTTATAATCATATGAAGGAGATCTTAACTAAAGAAGGCTTAAAAGAAATCAAAGCATTGGGCAAACCTTTTGATCCCAATTTTCACGAAGCAGTGACGCAAGCAGAAAGCTATAAATATGACGAGGGGGTGGTCATGGAAGAGATAAGCAAAGGATATATGCTGAATGATAGACTGCTGAGAGCCTCAAAAGTGGTGGTATCTAAAGGAAAACCGAAAGAGGAAAAAGAGGAGAAATCATGAGTACTGCGAAGAAAATTGCTATAAAACTTTTAGACAGCTTGCCTGAAGAGAAATTGAAAGAGACGATTACCTTCATGAAGTTTCTTCAGGAAAAGGAAGAATGGGAGGCTACAGAAGAAATTCTTAAAGATAAAAAGCTTATGGCGGTTTGGAAAAAGGGAAAGAGGGAAGTTGAAGAAGGGAAGACTAAAAATTGGCAGAGTGTAAAAAAGAGATTGTTCAGCACGGTTCTTGCATAAGATTAGAACAAAATTCGTTAACGATGGAGCCCTTCAACGTCCGACAGAAACGTCGGACGCTACAGTTTCCGTAGCGCCCGACCTTTGTGTCGGGCGTGGATCTATTGAAGTGATTAAAACATAAGATAAAGAGAGATGAACAATGCAATGTTTGGTTTGTAAAACAGATACGACAAAAACGTCACGGACAAGGTGTCCATGAGGAACTAAAAGAAAGAAAAGGATGATCTTAAATATAGCTAGCATAATTATTGCGGTCGCATTAGTGGTGGTTACATATTTGTATATGCGACACACAAAAAAGTTGGCAGATGATACTAAAAGAATGGCAGACATAATGGCCCAAGAATTTGAGTTAAAAATTGCACCAATTATACAAATCGAAAAACGAGACGCCAGCTTTTCAGGCGATTCCGGGGCAACTAACTTTGAAATTATCAATAAAGGTTCTTTACCCGTTAATATTGTAAAAATTGTTTTGGAATGGTGGCATAGAGAGTTGCCAGACAGGATTGACAAAAAAGAGGTAGAAATAGACAAAGTATTAGGAGGGGTGAACCGAGGAAATTCACGATACAATCTAATAAAGGTGATATGGTAAAGGGTGGTTTTGAAAAAAGTAAAAATCTAAGTTTCTATCAGCTTCGAGGATTCGCTAAAGGCAAGATTTATGCTATATATAAAGACAGAAATGGAAACGAATATAAGACAAGAGACTTTCTCTTGGAAAGCCCATTCTGACATATATTTTATTTGGAAGTATCTAAGGAGGTAAGAACAAATGGCAAAAGTTATCGGAATAGATTTAGGGACAACTAATTCCTGCGTGGCAGTGATGGAGGCAGGAGAACCTAAGGTTATACCAAATCCGGAGGGGATGAGAACTACACCCTCGGTGGTGGCATTTACCAAAACTGGTGAGAGATTGGTTGGTCAGGTGGCAAAAAGACAGGCTATCACCAATCCTGAAAATACGGTCTTCTCCATAAAAAGACTCATGGGAAGAAGACATCACGAGGTTTTGGAGGAGGAGAAATTAGTCCCTTACAAGATTGTGGAAGCCCCCAATGGAGACGTGCGGGTGAAAATCGAGGATAAGGAATACTCTCCTCCGGAAATCTCCGCCATGATCTTACAATCCATGAGAAAGACCGCAGAGGAATATTTGGGGGAAAAGGTCACTCAAGCGGTAGTCACCGTCCCTGCATATTTCAACGATTCTCAAAGACAAGCCACCAAGGATGCTGGAAGAATTGCGGGATTAGATGTTTTGAGGATTATAAATGAACCCACTGCCGCCTCTTTGGCTTATGGTTTGGAGAAGAAAAAGTATGAGAAGATTGCGGTCTTTGATTTAGGGGGAGGGACTTTCGATATTTCCATTCTGGAATTGGGCGAAGGGGTGTTCGAGGTGAGGTCGACCAACGGGGATACCCATTTGGGTGGTGATGATTTCGATCAAAGGGTGATAGATTGGATGGCGGATGAGTTCAAGAAACAATATGGGATCGATTTAAGAAAGGATAGAATGGCTTTGCAAAGGTTGAAGGAAGCGGCAGAAAAGGCAAAATGTGAGCTATCCACCACCTTACAGACTAATATAAACCTTCCCTTCATCACTGCAGATGCCAGTGGACCAAGACATTTGGACTTGACTTTGACTCGTGCCAAGTTGGAGCAATTGGTGGATGATTTGATTCAGAGAACCGTGGAGCCTTGTAAGAAAGCTTTGGCAGATGCTAAGCTTTCGCCTGAAGAGATCGACGAGGTTATTTTGGTCGGTGGGCAGATCCGGATGCCCAAAGTTCAGGAAGTGGTGAGAAATCTATTTGGCAAGGAGCCTCATAAGGGAGTCAATCCAGATGAGGTGGTGGCAGTTGGTGCCGCTATTCAGGCCGCGGTTTTATCCGGCGAAGTGAAAGATGTCCTTTTGTTGGATGTTACTCCCCTTTCCTTGGGTATCGAAACCTTAGGAGGAGTAATGACCAGATTGATAGAAAGGAATACCACCATCCCCACCAGAAAAAGTCAGATTTTCTCCACAGCTTCGGATAATCAACCTGCGGTGAGCATCCACGTTCTTCAGGGTGAACGGGAGATGGCTCTCGATAACCGCACTTTAGGAAGATTCGATTTGGTCGGTATTCCACTTGCACCACGAGGATTACCTCAGATTGAAGTTACCTTTGATATTGATGCCAACGGGATAGTTCACGTCTCTGCCAAGGATTTGGGCACGGGCAAAGAACAGAGTATAAAGATACAAGCATCCAGCGGTCTCTCGGAACAAGAGATCAAAAAAATGGTAAAAGATGCGGAGGCACACTCAGAGGAGGATAAGAAGAAAAAGGCTTTGGTGGAGGCACGAAACAAAGCCGATCAGATGATCTATACCACTGAAAAGACCTTGAGAGATTATGGAGATAAGATTTCCTCGGATGAGAAAAAAAAGATTGAGGAGAAGATTGAAAAGGTTAAAGAGGCTATGCGTGGGGAGAATGCTGATCAGATCAACAGGTCAATTGACGAGTTAATGCAAGCCTCCCACAAGATCGCAGAGGAGATGTATAAACAAGCCTCCACTCAGCAACAAGCCGCTTCTGGCGAGCCACCCAGAGAGGAGAAAAAAGAAGAAAAGAAAGAGGAGAAAGGAAAAGAAGGGGCAGTGGATGCGGATTTCGAGGTAGTGAATGATAAGTAGGTCGGCGGATTGAGCGGATTAACCTGATAAGAATGAGCCGGGCTACCAATCGAGAGGACGGACCATGCCGGATAACATCGTAGCGCAACCATATAAAGACAGGTTAAAAATGGGAGGGAAGTGAAAATGAGACGCTTGAGCATTATGCTGGATCGGCTTAAATGGCTTGATCAGGAAATCACCAGATTTCGTGATTACGAGTGGAAGGCTACAAGCTTTCATTCTGCAATTTTTGTTGCGATTCTCTATGCTCTCCTTGATCCGAAAAGACATCGATACTTATGTGAGTTAAGTACTCCCATTGGAATAGCAATTTTGATTTATTTGATAATCGCATTATCACACCTAGCGTACATACACGCCAGATTAAATGAGAGTAGAGAGAAAAGAGACGACCTTCTTGGGAAACTTGGGCAGGAACGCATCTTTACAAAGAAATTCCGTTGGAGGGATTGTGTGAAGGCTAAAGAAGGTTGGGGAGTAATTTTTCTTGTGGGCTTTGGGGTGTCGTTAATACTTCTTGCGTCAGCTGTCTTATTTTTGCTTTACAAGGATCCATAGAATGAGGTCCGCAATCTTAAAACCAAATGCAGTTATTATTGGACTTGGTTCATATTTCTCTAAATTACGAAAGGGCATAGAGGAACACTTTAATGTTCTTCAGTTAGTAGATTGCCAGCTAATAGAAAAATTGAAGTTAGCTTTAGATGATCGTGCCAAGTTTCATCGTGTTTCTGAAGACCTCTATGGATTACCAATTGACGATTCGACTGACTGCATAATGCTTCTAACACCGCCAGCCTTTCATGTACCGCATCTGGAATTGCTTACAAGATTTGAAAAACCAATACTTGTGGAGAAACCTTTAACTACAAGTTCTACTGAGATACCACAAATACAACGTATTATGGACAAATTTTCAAAACTATATTGTTCGGATTTCTATCCGGATGTTCGCGCCGTTCCACTTATCTCATGGTTCCATCCTGAACGACTACTTCCACTAAAATCAAAGCTAAGTGTAATTGAGGGGGATAAAGAACTTTGGCAAGGTGGTCTCTCTCTCTTAGGAAAGATTGAGAAAGTGGAGGGGAAATTGCTTGAAGGGTCAGGTCCCGCCCGAAGCTTTGAAGGTAGGGATTGGCTTTGGGATCCATTACAAGGAGGGGTTCTACGTGATTTGATGTACCATTACTTCACTCTTTCATCGTTTCTGTTTGACAAAGATTTGATTCCCGAAAGTGTTATTTTAAAAACATTGGCTGAAGACGGACAAACTGTTCCATGGAATTCATCGTTTGGAAAGGCTGAAACTTATGCACTTGTGGAGGGACGATTCACAAATAACGTCCCGTTTAGTTTTGAAGTAGCTAAATATTGGGGAACCGAGAATGAAAGGTGGTTCTCAATATATTTTACCTCTGGCTTCGCTACAATGCTATTCAAAAATCCCAATATTCTATTGCTGGAATCAAAGAACACAAAGTGCTCAGCTTATCTTGAGGGCGATTACTATGAGCATGTGTCCCTATGTTTCAGTGAATATATAAAAAGTCCAGAGAGTCAACCCCATGGATTGACACATGCAGTCAGAGCCATAGAAAGCATTGATAGAGTAAAGAAAATGATTTAAAGCACGGGGGATTAAATATCCTGATACTTTCTAAAAGGGAAGGAGTGAAGCACCCGACAAAACTTTTGAATCACAAAAGTAATTTAACAAAAATTTAAGGATCGCTAATTTGTATTCGTATAAACACACAAACCTAACTGAAAGGAGGATTTATGTTCAAAACCTTCAAAAACCGATCAGGACGGTATATGGGAATTAGATTCGCTTCGCTCACTACAAGTTTGATGGTAGCATTATTTCTAATGCTCGTCACGGTGGGGACAGTGCGTTCGGATGTCACCGTCCAAAGATTGGTTAAATCGGGCGGCTTTGGCGGCTTCGGAGCTTTTGAGACCACAGAAAAACTGATGATCTCCGGAGACAAGGAATGCACCAAGGGAACGACCAAATTCTCAGGCAAGTTTTCCAGTTTGATGAACAAAGGTGCCAAAGAGGCAACCTCTATCACCCGACTGGACAAAGAGCTTATCTGGACACTTGACTCTGACAAAAAGACCTACACTGAGCTTACCTTTGAGCAGATGAAAAAGATGATGGAGTCCATGGGGTCCTTAGGTGGACTACTGAACCAAGCGAAAGCAGACTCGCTTCGCAAAGCTATGGAAAAACTTAGTGCCACAGTTGAAGTGAACAAAACCGGGGAGAAGAAAACTATCTCTGGACTGGAATGCGAGCGGGTGATCTTAACCCTCCGGAGCGAAATTAAGGATACCTTGGGCAACGTGATTGACACCACTTGGGTCAAGAATGATCTCTGGATGGTGCCGATAGATAAGGTTCCATCGGAGCTACGCAACTTCGACTTAAAAATGGCGGAGAAGATGGGATTCGCCGAAGGGGGACCTATGGCTGGACTTCTGAATCAGTATGCCGATGCCATGAAGAAGCTGCAAGAGAAGCTTAAGGAGCTGAACGGATACCCTCTAGCGTCGACTTTTTCAATCGTGATGACCACCCATGCTGAACAAAAAGCAAAAGCAGAAACCCAGACCAAAGACACGACCCAACAACTAACAGAAGCAGAAGAAGAGAAACCGATAACAGAAGAACAGGACGTGAAGTCTGCGCTGGGTGGTCTGTTCAAGAAAAAAGCTAAAGAAGAGGCGAAAAAGAAAGAAGAAGAGAAACAGAAAGAAAAGCCGGAACAAGCGCAGGCTCAGCAGGGTCCAAAGACAGTTTTGGAGATGACCACCGAGACCCAGAAGATCGAAACTTCAGGCATAGACGCTTCTCTTTTTGAGATCCCGGCGGGATACAAGAAAGTAGAAATGCGTGGCATGGAGAAGAAATAAGGTAGGAGAGTATTCCTTCAGCCTAAACTCGTGTCCCTCACGGACGCCTTCGTCCGTGAGGGACAGTTCATTTCCGTATTATGTCAGGACCTCAATCCTGACACCTTTCAAAACGTCAATCATCAAGATTTCGCCAAATGCGGAAGAGTAAAGCTCTTGACGCAACTATTAACGTTTCCGTCTTCTTCCTTACAAAAGCCCCATCCAATTTAATGTTGACAGAGAAAATGAGAACACATATATTCGACGATATCGAAGGATCGTATATGGAAGAGGGAATAATCCATAAAAGGATGGTTACCGATAATGGTGATTGAGATGGATATAGAGAGGAAATTAAAGGAATTCTTTGAAAAAAATCACAAGAATATAAATTTAGCCTATCTTTTTGGATCCTATGCAAAAGGCGGGATCACCCCTTTGAGCGATGTGGACGTAGCAGTCCTCTTGGATGATAAAATTGATCCAAAGGCTTATTTTGACATTCAATTGGAACTTTCAGACCAGCTTTTATCTTACTTAGGCAAAGAGGTGGAGGTGGTGATTCTTAATCGAGCTGATCCGAAACTATCATATCAAGTCATAAAATATGGAAAAATAGTTTTTGAGAAGGATAGAAATGTGAAGGCAGATTTTGAAAGAAAAGCCTTAGATAAATATTTCGACCTTGAACCTATGTTTGATTTTTATGAAAAGAAGCTGTTGGAAAGAATAAAGGAGGGGAAATTTGGCAAAACCTACAGAGGTAGCCGGAATTCTTCTACAGAGATTAGAAGAATATCTGAAAAGCTTAAGAGAACACCGGAAGGTGACTCAAGATGAACTGGAAGATTCAGACGTCCTTTTAACCTATGTGGAAAGAAAATTACAGTTAGCGGCTCAAGTTTCTATCGATTTGGGCAATCACCTAATTGCATACTTTGGGTTTGAAACACCCAAAGATTACAAGGACATTTTTGAGATATTGGCAAAGGAAGGAGTTATCTCAAAAGACTTGTCCTCCAATATGAAAAAGATCGCTGGTTTCAGAAATATTTTAGTTCATGATTACCTGTCTATCGATGTGGGGAAATGCGTATGCACTCATACGAGGTTGCAGATGTTCTGCACTATGGATTAGGCGACTTAGAAAACTTTTCAACCGCCGTTGTAGAATTTTTTGAAAAAAGAAGTTAAGTATATGGCAAAGCGTGATTACTATGAGATTTTAGGCATAGGCAGAGACGCCTCAGAAGAGGATATAAAAAAAGCATATCGCCGGCTTGCCCTTCAATATCATCCGGATCGAAATCCCGGAAACAAAGATGCGGAAGAGAAATTTAAAGAGGCTACGGAGGCTTACGAGGTTTTGAAGGATCCGGAGAAAAGGGATAGATACGACAGATTCGGGCATGTGGGGGTGACCGGTGCGGGCGGATTTGGAGGATCCGACTTTGGAACTTTCGACATCTCCGATGCCTTACGAGCCTTCATGCGTGACTTTGGCAGTTTCAGTATTTTTGATGATTTTTTCGGCACTACCAGACGAACCGAAAGAGGGCGTCAAAGGGGAGAGGATTTGCAAATCAGGCTCAAGTTGACTTTGGAAGAAATCGCCACCGGCGTGGAGAAGAAAATTAAACTTAAAAAATTGCAAAAATGCGATGTTTGTGAAGGCATCGGTGCAGAGAGAGGAAGTTCCAAAAGGGAATGCCCTCAATGTCATGGCACAGGGCAGATAAGGAGAGTATCTCGATCTCTGTTTGGACAGTTTGCCAGCATCACCACTTGTAACACCTGTCAAGGGGAAGGTGCAGTCATAGATAGAATTTGCCCCGATTGTGGTGGGCAAGGGAGGGTGAAAGGGATAAGCACCATAAATGTGAAGGTTCCGCCTGGGGTCACGACCGGAAACTATATTCCCCTCCGAGGCGCAGGAGATGCGGGACCAAGAGGAGGTCCGGCTGGTGATGTAATAGTTTTCATTGAGGAGGAAGAACATCCCACATTTCGAAGGCACGAGGATCACATCATCTGCGAAATTCCGATCAGCTTTACCCAAGCCGCTTTGGGGGATGAGATCGTAATCCCCACTTTGGATGGAAATGCCAATCTAAAGATTCCCCCAGGAACCCAATCCGGGAAAATATTCAGATTTAAAAATAAAGGAATCCCTCATCTTCATGGTTATGGCAAAGGGGATGAGTTAGTTCGGGTGATGGTCTGGGTTCCTACTCATTTGACCGCAGAAGAGAAAAAACTATTAAAAGAGCTGGTGGACAAGGAGAACATGAAACCGCCTAAAGGGGACAAGAACTTTTTTGATAAATTAAGAGAGACGTTGGGGGTTTAATTGGTCAGCGGATATGTTTTCATGAGATAGTGTTTTAAGTTGGTTCGGGAATCGGAATTCCCGAACCACTTTCGTGCGGGTCACCAGGATTCCGCCACAGGCGGAAAAATCCAATTCCCGCACGAACAAGGAGGTTCTTAAACAGCCCCTAAAGGTGGCGGTTACTTCATCAAAACATGGTTCTTTACGTATCCCGTCGATAAACTGTCATAGGATATGATTACCAACTTTTATGTAAATCCTGAAAATGTGGAGAAAGATAGTCTGAAGATAGTGGGGGAAGAGGCGAAGCACATCCTCACCGTGTTGAGATATCAAAAAGGGGAGACGATTGAGGTCGTGGATGGAAGTGGAATAAAATATAAAGTTTTGATTCAGGATTGGGGGAAAGATTATGTAGAAGGGAAAATCTTATTGAAGACCAGAAGGGAAAATGAGCCTATCACTCATTTGACCTTGGCTCAAGCCATCTGCAAGGGGGTGAGGATGAATTTTTTGATAGAAAAAGCGACCGAGATCGGAGTATCCGCCATCATTCCAATCTTGACTGAGAAGAGCTTGGTCAAGATAAACGAAATTCCCGAGGAGGATGGTTCGACTTACCTCACCGCAAAAGGGAAAAAAGAAAGATGGAGAAGATTGGCGATTGCCGGCATGAAACAATCATTAAGGTCAATCCTACCAGATATCCAGAACCCAGCCAAATTTGATGATCTTCTTCCCAAAATCAAAACCTTCGATCTTTCCTTGATTGCCAGCTTGGAAAAAGGAGCAAAAAGCTTGAGAGAATTTGGAGAGTTAAAAACCCGATTGAGAAATCCAAAGGATTCTTTACGTAAGGTTCTGATTATGGTTGGTCCAGAAGCTGGGTTCACCGAGGAAGAGCTTTTCAAAGCTAAAGCATCCGGAGCTATTCCCATCACCTTGGGATCAAGAAGATTGAGAGCCGAAACCGCGGGGATAGTCTTATCCTCTTTGGTTCTCTATGAATTGGAGGATCTAGGATAAGGTCGAAGATTAAATCAAAAATAGTAACTTCCCCTTTGTTGGTAACGGACACCTTGTCCGTTACCATTAGGATTAACTAAGCTTTTACATTAAAGAATTTTGTAAATCATGGGTAAATGGAAAACGATCGAACATCCCGGTGCGGCGTATTTTGTTACCCCTACCATCGTCGATTTTGTTGTCGTCTTTGACCAAAAGCTATATATTGATATTATCTTAGAAAATCTTGATTTTTACCGAAATAAATACGGCTTCAAATTATACGCCTTTGTCATAATGCCGGAACACTTGCATTTGATCATACCTCCCTTAGGGGAGTCAAAGATCAAAGAGATAATGCGTGATTTCAAATCTTATACTTCTAAGAAATTGACCTCACAGTTGAAAGAAGATGGTCGATTTGAGATTTTGAATCGGCTCAAGAAATTTGCTACCCGAAAAATCGAACATCCTTTCTGGACTGAAGGAAACCGTCCCTTAGGCATCTACACCGAGAAAATCTTGCGTTCTAAAATTGATTATATACATGCAAATCCCTTAAGACGGGGACTGGTTAAGGATTTAAAAGATTATCCATACTCAAGTTTTCGCAATTATTATTTGAATGATGAATCACTGATCAAAATAGACAAAGATTGGTTTTAGTCTTCGTCACGGACGAAGGCGTCCGTGACGAACGGGGGCATTATATATCTTTTCAGAAAAGCCGATAAAAACATTATATGCTGAAAAACAAAATTGAGTTTCCAGAGAGATAACATAAGATATGCCTAAATTCGATCTTAGCAGAAAAGAATTTTTGATGTTATTTATTGAGATTATTCTCTCTTCGGCTTTTTTCACCTTTCTTTTTTTAATCGACCTATCGGTTTACCTTAAACTTATTTTAGCTTTCCTGTTTATCTTCTTTCTATGGGGATGGGCTTTGTGGATTTTCAAAAAGAAGGAGAAAAAGTGTAACATTTTGATCAAAGAGCAAGATATAAAAAGTAAGAGGTTTTTGGAGTTGAGAGAGTTAACCACACAGATGTGTCAAGCTTCACTTTCTCTTAAGAAAGGAGCAGATTTCTCCTCAAAAATTAAGCTTTTCTTTAAGGAACTTTTCAATTCGGATAGATTTTTGCTCTTTGCCAAAAGGGGAAATGTGTATCAAATGGTAATAGCAAACAATGTTCGTCTTTCTGAACGCAAAAAACTGTTTTTCAAATCAAATAGCGAATTTGTCTCGGCTTTGGGATCGGCAGAGAGAGTCTGTGACCTTGGATTTATAGAAGGCATTAAAGTTCCCTTGACTTTAGAATCGTTGCGAAAAGAAGATGGATTCAATCTGGTTGTCTCCTTGAAGACTGACCTGGATTTGTGGGGATTTGTTCTTTTAAAAAGCGATCAAAAGCCAGCCCCGATGGAGCAGGGAATAGCCGATATAATTTTTAATCAGCTGGCTTTAAATCTACAAAAAGAGGATTTATGGGCAAGGCTTAAGGAAATGGAAAAAAAGCTTACCACGAGCTTGAGCCGATTCAGATCAGATTTATCCATCTTGAATAAAGATTTAAAAAGAAAGATCTTCGATCTCAATGCGGTCTGGGGGATGATAAATAATCTTTATTCTATCCCGGAGGAGGAAAGATTGTTCTCGGTTTTTTCCAAAATGATACAAGACCATTTAGGAGCAAAATCGGTATTAATAATGTTACCAGACGAGAAGACCAATGACATAGTGGCAAAATGCTCCTCTGGCATCCAATGGGGTGACCTGGCCGATTTCAAGATCGAAAAAGGGAACGGACTTTATAGCTGGATTAGAAACGGAAAAGAGCTATGGTCTCTTTACGACATGAGTAAATTATCTGAAGAGGAGGAGGTTTTAAAAAGATTCTTAGGCGAAGGTTTGCAAATCGGGGCTAAGCTTTCTTTCACCCAGGAGCGATTTGGCTTGGTTTTATTGGGCGGAAAATTGGACGGGTCTAAGTATAGGCAGATCGATTTAGAGATTCTGGCAATTTTGATCAGCATGGTGGTGATCACCTATAAGAACATCAAACATTTTAAGACCATCGAGGAGCTCTCGTATACGGATAGCATGACCGGACTTTATAATTACCGTTATTTCTACAAACGTCTGACCGAGGAGGTCTTCCGGGCTAAAAGGTTTTCTCGAAAATTAGCTTTGGTGATCTTCGACATCGACGATTTCAAGATCTATAATGATACCTATGGACATCAAGCCGGGGATTTTGTGCTGAAGCAATTGGGAGAGCTTCTTTCTTTAACCGTCAGGTCGATCGACGTGGTCTCTCGATATGGTGGGGAGGAATTTTGCGTGATCATGCCGGAGTCGGATCAGGATGAATGCTTCAAGTTCATGGAGAGGTTGCGTAAAGCCATCATGAACTATTCCTTCAAAGATGAGAATTTAGGACACGCACATAACATCACCGTCAGCCTGGGTGGAGCGATCTATCCACATGACGCTCATACGGTGGATCGTATTATCTATTGTGCGGATATGGCCCTGTTGAAGGCTAAAAGCCTGAATAGAAACAAATCGGTGATGTATGGTGAACAGATGGTCACCCTCAAGGAGCAAATTTGACTTATTCCCCTTAGGCTTCCGTTGCCAACCAAGAGAATACTTCATCGGAACCATTGAAAATATTTTCCTTGTGATTTCAAATTCACCCTGTTAAATTTCTATTAGACATGAGTGTTAGATTAAACCAAAGATTTGTAAGCTCTTATGCCCATGAATAAAGTTTTCGTGACTTTAAGACCCCAGCAGTGGGTCAAAAATTTCTTGCTTTTTGCGGGATTGATTTTCTCTCAAAATTTCTACAACTTAAATCTCTTCTTGAAAAGCTTAGCCGCTTTTGGTCTTTTCTGCCTTTTGTCCTCCAGCATTTACATAGTCAACGATATTCTCGATATAGAAAGTGATAAAAAACATCCTCTGAAGGCTAATCGTCCCATTGCTAAAGGAGAGATAAAAATATCCACAGCTTTCTTTCTTTTCATTTTATTGGCTTTAATTTCCTTAGGGTTTTCAACACTTTTGAGTCGATCCTTCGCCTTGATGGGTTTGTCGTATTTCGTATTGAATTTAGTTTATTCCAGGTATCTGAAACATGTGGTGATTATTGACGTGATGTGCATCGCCTTAGGTTTCGTCATCAGGGCGGTAGCTGGAGCGCTGGTGATTGGAGTAGAAATTTCGGCTTGGCTGGTAGTTTGCACTACCCTTTTGGCATTATTTTTGGGCTTTGGAAAGAGAAGGCACGAGCTTTTGCTTTTGGATGCCCAAGCCGGCGATCATAGAAAGATTTTGACTGAGTATAGCCCTTACTTTCTGGATCAGATGATCTCGGTGGTAACTGCCTCCACCGTGGTGGCGTATGCCTTTTACACTTTATCTCCGGAGGTGGAGGGTAAGCTGGGAACTAAATATATGGAGTTGACCATTCCCTTCGTATTATATGGAGTGTTTCGCTATCTGTATTTGATTCATCAGAAGGAAGGTGGAGGAAGCCCTACCAAGATGCTTTTAGGTGATGCACCCCTTTTGGTAAACATCATCCTTTGGTTTTTTGCGGTGATTTTGATTATATATGTGTTCTAAAAGAATGTAGGGGTCGGATTCATCCGACCCGAAGAAACCAGCACCTAACTTAAGGTGCTGGTTTAAAGAATTGTTTTAAGGAGGTTTTGTGGCGAAAGCAAAGGTCGCTGTTATTAAGACATCACCAGAGACGGTTTTGGAGGATTATCAAAAGATTCTGAAGCTGGCCGAGGTGGAGAACTTTCTCTCCAAAGATAAAGTCACCATTCTGAAGGACAATATCTCCTGGCATTATCCTTTTCCCGGAGCTAACTCCACCCCTTGGCAGTTGGAAGGAACTATTTCGGGTCTCAAAAAGCTGGGATTTTCTCAGCTGGTGGCGGTGGAGAATGAGACCGTGGTGACCAATGCATCCAAAGGGGATAGATTAAATAAGTATGCTGGAGTTTTCCAGAAACATGATATTGAGGTGAAGTTCAATTTTTCTCAAGATTTCAAATGGGTTAGATACGAGCCTAAAGGTAAGCTTTTAGCACTCCCTAAAATCTATAAGGAAGGGATTTATCTTCCTGAATTCTTCTTTGACAAAAATATTGTTCATCTCCCCACCTTGAAATGTCATATCTACACCACCACAACTGGAGCTATGAAGAATGCCTTTGGGGGACTTTTGAACACCAAAAGGCACTACACTCATACCTGGATTCACGAAACCTTAGTTGATCTTCTCACTATACAAAAGGAGATTCATTCGGGGATATTTGCGGTGATGGATGGGACCACGGCTGGAAACGGACCCGGTCCACGCACCATGAAGCCGGAGATCAAAGATTTTATCTTAGCTTCTGGGGATTGTGTAGCCATAGATGCGGTGGCGGCAAAGATGATGGGCTTTGATCCTATGAGCATAAAATATATTCGACTGGCTCATGAGCATGGTTTGGGCAAGGGAAGGATGGAGGAGATTGAAATTGTGGGAGAGGATATTTCACAAATAAATTTTGGCTTTTCGGTAGGAGATAATCTTGCCAGCAGAGTGGGTGATCTCTTCTGGTTTTCCCCTCTCAGATGTTTTCAAAAACTTCTCTTTCGCACTCCTTTGGTATATATCTTCGTCTTTGGTTCCGCCTTTTATCATGACCGTTTCTGGTGGCCTATTAAGGGAAAAAGAATTTTCAAGAAGTGGTCTGAGACCAAGTGGGGGAAACTGTTTGAAAGGTATTAGGTTTTAGGTGAAAGGTGATAGGCAAAACAAAATCATAATGGGCATTTAAGCCTCGCAGGTCAGGTGCTCTGCGCCCAGACAGGCTCGTCTGAACACCTGACAAATGAATAGTATCAAGAGCACGGGGCTCTTTTACCTTTACATCCTGCGCGAGAGGCGAGGTTTGTCGCTTCCGCTCAACTCTGTTGTTAAGTGGGAATGGATTATGAATTGAAATATTTTTCTGCTTTCGTACGAATTCTTTTTAAAGCCTTTGAAACAGGACTATGATTGGCATAGCCTAATTGCTTACTAATTTCGCCGACCCGTGTGATTCCATTTCGTAAGCAGACAACGATATTCTTTTCTTTCTTATTTAGAAGAGCAAGGAAATCCTCATACACTATGTTCCCTTCAACTTCAGATTCTGGTCCCTGGATAGGTATAGTATCCTCCAATTCAACGAATGTTACTTTTGTTTTCGAACGTTTACAATAGAGCTTTCTTTCAAAATCTTCCTTGGCATAAGACCATTTATCAGAAAAGTCATCTTCAACACGATTAGTCCTTACTGCATCAACTATGTCACGCAATTTTCCTCTGAAGTCAGCTACCTCAACGACTTCACGAGTTACATCCTCGGCATCCTTCTCGCCCATCCAAATCGTTCCGCCCGTATAAGGTCTATTTATTTTAATACCGGGAGGCGCTCCTTTCCTCACTTTTTGCAACTCAGAGAGTTGTTTTTCATTTTCAATTTTCACTCGTGGAAATTTCATCAGTCTTTTCTCAGCGATCCGGTATACATAAGGTAGCCAAAAATCCAGATTATGAGCTAAAATGACAATTGGGTCGTTCATGCTAAAAGCTTTCAGTGGTGAACCAGATATCAGATGTCTCCAAATATGATGCGCAAATGCCTTAGATAATCTTAGATCGAAATCCTTGGGTAGAATTTTATTATAATACCAATGAGTTAAGCTAGGTGGCCAGTGACCTCGTCTCAGATAGGGCAGTCCAAATTGTTTACATAGTTGCCAAGGGAGGAGAAGTAGGATTGGAGAATAAGCCTCAAGTCTATGGAAGGAAAAGCGAGGCAGAAGGTATATATTTTGGTCTTGATATCTGGACAACCACTGTAGTGATGACGGAAGTTCTTCATTGTAAATATCATATCTTAATTGTCCAGCTTCCCATGCCAAGTTCCACTCGCTAATAGCGAGCTCTTTTTCTCTAGCGAGGTCACGATTTTTCATTTCTTCTGTCGTATGCCTGATATAGACAAATTCGGGGTTCGTCCGCGTAATTTCGTGGGGAAGAAACTGATATATAAAGGCACTAGATATGTTATAAAGATGTGGGAATTCTTCTGTTCTTATCTCGTCCTCACGCAGGAATTCTCTTTGTTTGACTTCCTCTATAAATTTACGTTCGTCCATTTGTTCCTCCTGTTGAGTTTATTTGCAAAATCGTTTCTCAACAGGGATACGACAATTTGGGGCTATTTTGTTCCGCAATAAAAGTCGAGTGTTGTAGTTTGTAGGTCAGAAGCCCGTGCTCCTGGCTTCTCTTGGTGTCAGGTCCGCAGGACACCTGACCCACTGTCAGGAGTAGCTCCTGACGCAACGAGAAAACAAAATAAATATAAAAACACTATCGTGCATTTATCATTTGAAACACTCGTTCTGGGTCATTTCTCGAACTATTGCGTAAAAATTCTGCCTGTCCAACTGCTACCTCGAAATTATCTTTGTCCACCGCCTCGATAGTTGCTTCTGCAACTACTTCAGGCTTGATTCCTCGATCTGCTTGTCCTCTTTTTCCCCGTGCCCCTCCGTCGAGTTCCGTGTCAGTTGTAGGAGGAATGATTTCAAAGACTTTTATGTTTGTATTTCTTAACTGATGTCTCAAGGATAAACTGAAAGAATGTAATGCGGCCTTGGTAGCACAATACAAAGGCATAATGGCAAGGGGAACAAAGCCAAGTCCGGACGAGATATTAACAATGGCGGATTCTTTCTGTTTCATCAAATGTGGAATGAACAACGCAGAAAGATGAACCGGAGCCTCTAAGTTTATTTCAATTTCATTTTCTCCGCCCAGCAAATCAGCTGTTCCCTTTTTAAAATCAATCTCTTTTTGAATGCCGGCATTGTTGATGAGGATGTTTAGGTGCTTGTAGTTTGTGACTGCCCAATCATACAAGCGCTTTCGATCTTCCGGGTCGGCAACGTCACATCTTTTGGTTTGAAGTTTGGGAAATTTGTTTTTTGCTTGGGTAAGCTTATCCTCTCGTCTACCGCAAATGAGAACTTCATTTCCTTTTCGTAGAAAAGCTTCTGCTAAAGCCAAACCTATGCCGGTTGCTCCACCGGTAATTAAGATAGTGTTTCCTGCTGTGCGCATAAGAATCTCCTCTTTTGACTGATTTGAGCATGCTCTGAATATCCTAACGCCTTCCCGCTTGCCGGTGCCGATTTCGGCTCGGCGAAACGCGCCTGCTTCGTTTTTCCGGTCGAACCTTCCAAACATACGCGCGTCCGGAACCTTTCGCTCTTGACAATCCAACTTCCTGCTCCATGCGCCTGACCCACGTTGGGCACGGGCGATCATAAGGCAAGCTGAGCCGCTCCTTAAGTTCCGCCCAAGTCAAGCCAGCAGGGTTCTGGCGAAGCTCCTCTCGAATTACATCCCTGAAGTCCACATACCGCATGCTCGTCTCCCGTAGCGTCGCCTAACGTGAAAGCTCAGCGGCCCGCCGTTTGCGGCGGGTCCGCTGGAGTGACCAGTTAGGCCGAACTGTAAGTCGCTGAATTTCGCTTTAGTCCGTTCCGGCTCCCTAAGCCTCCGCTTCGCCAACGGGTTCTGGCCCTGTTGCAATATGAGTGTTGTTCTGGCTTCCGCTCCAGAAGTGGAGATACACCGGCTTCTCATTGCGCAAGATATCAATCAGGTCGGGTAGCCTTGAGTATTTGTAGTACAACCTATACATGCCGTCAGAGTCTTTATAGGCCGCCGGCAGCGCCTCTGAATCCGGCCTGATATAGGCGGTCGCAAAGTTCGCGCCTTGGGAATCGTAGAAAGACACCTTGGCAGGGTTCTCTCCTGAAGAGAAGAGAGCACAGCGATACTTCTTGATCTCGACTGTCGTGTATGGCATTTGAAAATCCCTCCTTTCTGTGTTGTGTCGGGTCCTAAACCTGACACATCTGTCAGGAGTAGCCCCCGACAGAGCAAGAACGCTTTGTGTAAGATGCGCGGTTTACCGCGTCCTCTCGACGCAGTTGTCAGCGATTGTCATTGTCGGGCAGGAAATCCTCCAATAATAGCCAGAATTGGCTTCAACTTTTTTTGAATCGGATCCACTTCGACGCCAAAGTTCTCTAAGGCTGTCGCTCCAAGCAAGAACAAAGAGCCTTTTGGTGCGAAAATCACTGGACAAGGAAGTCTGCCTTCGAAACCTTCGATCTCAAAATTACAAAAACCAAGCAATCTCGTATCCTGCCGGCCATCAGCAAGAATCAGATTCCGCTTTGCAGTCGGCTCGATGCCTATCTTTTCAAGATAATCCTCGGGAATAAAGGAATATAAAGCTCCTGTATCTACCCAGAATTCGTGTTCAAAGAACTGCTTGGAATCCTTGATGTTGGAAACTTTTACCTTTTT
>Ga0315289_10000146_pt1 | contig 113953 bp, 137 predicted proteins | sample YL17G11_40_MG_FD_203452 | JGI IMG/M metagenome (GOLD analysis project Ga0315289, IMG submission 203452) | Sediment microbial communities from Yellowstone Lake, YNP, Wyoming, USA - YL17G11_40 | ecosystem: Environmental > Aquatic > Freshwater > Lake > Sediment | place: USA: Wyoming | collected... | reverse complement strand
TGGCCTGCCTGGAGGGTAAAAACTTAGCAAATCCCACTTCGGTGCAACAAAATTATTGTCTATTATTTCTTTTGCATGCCTGTAAAACCACCAAGGATCATAGTCGAGGATTATTTTTGAATTGAAAGTGGTCATTCTGACAAAAACCGAAGCATACATTATCAAGATGAGTAGAAACAGCACGAGCAAGATGCCAAAAGTTTTGCCCAAACTAAACTTTGGTAAATTCATCTTCATTCAATCACTGCTGCTTTATTATCTTTGAATTTAAGGTATTAAATTATAAATTCTATTGATATTCTTAAAACTTATTAGTTAAGAATAAATTATGGTGGTAAAAATGAAATACCCGTTTGTATCGATTATTGTAGCGAGTTTCAACAGAAAGGAGTGGCTTGGCAAATGCCTGCCGCCCTTGAAAGAAATTAATTACCCAAAAAATAGATTTGAAGTGATAGTTGTAGACGATGGCTCTACAGATGGTTCTGCAAATTTTCTTGAAAAAAAGTTTAAATGGGTCAAAGTCTTTTCTCTGGCCAAGAACAGTGGAGCTGCTATAGCAAAAAATGTCGGCATTGAAAATGCAAAGGGAGAATATTTTTATTTTTTGGACAGCGATGTAATCCCTGACAGAGATGCTTTGGTCGAGTTGGTAAAGGTTGCTGAGGCCGATGAGAAAATTGGTGTTTGCGGCTCAAAGGTCGTAAATGATTATGACAATAAGATACAGACGACTGGCGATTATCTAAGTGTTTTCGGCCAATTAATCCATCGCGGCATGAATGAAAAAGACGTCAATCAGTTCAATAGGACTGAAGAAGTTTTTTCTTTTCCTTCATGTGGGCTTTTAGCGAAAAGAAAAATTTTAAAAAAAATGAAATATGCTTTCGATCCTGCCTATTTTATTTATTACGAAGACAACGATTTCTGCTGGCGAGTGAGATTGCTTGGATACAAGGCTGTGTTTGCACCTAATTCAGTTGTTTTTCACCGTGGCGTGCATTCAATTGAAGACATAAAGTCAATTTCTATCTACCGCACGTACAGAAACAAACTCTGGTCTTTCAGGAAGAACTTCCGTACACCGCTAAAGCAAATTTTCTTATTGATGGTTTCTGCGACAATCCTGCTTGGAATAATTTACTGGAAGACAAGGAAAAGGTGGCATTACGGCTTGTCTGTGTTCAGGCATCTGTTCGATCATGTGAATACAGGAATAGATATCAGCAAAATACCGCTGAAAAAGCAGCTTAGTGTTTTGTCATTAAAAATCTAGCCATAATTCCCGTAGTTGCCTCTGAAATGCATGGGATCTTCTATCAACTCACCTTTAATTGTCTTCAGTTCTATTGAACCAAAGTGTTTTTCATACCCCTTTTTCAATCCTTCACAAATTATCCTGTATGCGCAATTTTTGCAAGCTGCTAGTTGGGTGTAATAATTTGAGACGAAGTTACCTACAATTGCTCTGTCGATGAAATTGTTCATTTGTGATTTTAGTGGAGGTATTAAACTTGTTGCTGGCCTTGCTATCGCATCGATCACAGCATACATATAATATTTTTTTGCGCTGACCTCCTCCACACGTCCCTGAACCCGTGGTAACCACTCGTCGCAATCGTACTTGAACTGCCAGGAATTGCAAACGTGCTTCTCGTAACCTAGCATGAAGCAAAAAGGAATATAGCGTACGGTCACTTTTTTTATTTCCGGGTTAAGGATGTCAACTGCTTTTTTTATTTCCGGCGCAGCTTCGCTGAATTTCGCAGCCATCTCAACTTCCTGCCGAGGGGAGGAATAATATGGATTGAATAGTATGAAGTTTACAGCTGCTGGCCTTAGTTTTAGAAACATTTTTGCAAAAGTTTCCATGTGCCTGTAGTTGATTTTATTTACTGTTGTGTTTGTTCTGAACCTCACGCCTAGCTTTCTAATATTGCTTATCGCTTTCATCAATTTGCTGTAGCTGCCAGGAACCTGGGTCAGGAACTCGTGTGATTTCCTGTCGAACCCGTGAAGAGAAAACAGAACCTCGTTCAAGCCAGCTTCAGCAAGGCTTTTAGTGAAATCTTTATCCACCATCCTTTGACCATTTGTTATAACACATATTCTCTTGAATCCCAGTTTTTTTGCATGCCTGAGCAACTCCGGGAAATCTTTTCTTATTATTGGCTCTCCGCCCGAAAAATCTATGTCTTCCATGCCACATTTTACCGAAAAATCTAGAAATGATTTCAATTTTTCAGTCGAAGGGTTCCGTGATTGCGGGTAATCATAATAGTAGCAAAACTTGCAGCGCAAATCGCACGCATATCCAGTGTGGATTTTAACTCTCTTTGTCTCAGGTATTCTTTCTGGCAAGCCTGCCATGAAACCACCTAACTCTTTTCAATCCCAATTCAATTAAATATATATAGATAATCATTTTCTAAATTAAGAAGATGAAAATATGAGAATATGCTTAATCACTCCGGAAAAGTTCGCCTTTGGAGTGCCGCTCAATTTAGCTTACATAGCTGCTTATTTGAAAAAATACGACGAGGAAAAGCACGATATAAAAATAATTGACGAGTTCACTGGCGGCAATGCAGAGGAGGATCTGGAAAAATTTAAGCCAGATGTAGTTGGAATCAGCGCAACAACGCCACAGATACCAAGAGCGGCTGAAATTAAAAATTTTGTGAAAGAAAAATATCCGAAAGTTCCTGTGATAATTGGCGGAGTGCACACAACAGTAATTCCTGAAAGAACTTTGAGGGAAGGTAAATTTGATGTTGGTGTGATTGGCGAAGGTGAAGTCACATTCTTTGAATTGATTCAAAATTTTAAAAATAATGGCCTGGATCAAGAGGACCTGAAGAAAATAAAAGGAATATGCTACATGAAAGGCAAAGATGTAATTTTCACAGAGCCAAGGCCTTTAATAGAAAATCTTGATTCAATGCCTCATCCTGCAAGAGAACTTTTGAACATGGACGCTTATCTCAAACCGCATGATTTTATAAGAGGTATAATTAAAAGATCAACATTTGCCATGTTCTCGAGGGGGTGCCCGTACAAATGCGTATACTGCTCGAGCTTTGCTGTTCACAAACAAAGGTTCAGGATGAACTCTCCGGAATATATAATCGAAGAGATAGAGGAATTGATTAACAAGTATGGCGTGGAAGCAGTATTTTTCTTGGATGATGTTTTTATTGTAAACAAAGAAAGAGTGAGAAAAATTTGCGAGTTGATGATAGATCGCGGCTACAATGAAAAAATAATTTGGGACATCCAGATGAGAGCAAACCTTGTTTCTCCGAAAGATTTGGAACTTTTCAAACTGCTAAAAAAGGCTGGTTGTATTCAGGCAGAATTTGGTTTTGAGTCTGGCTCTCCGAGGATGCTCCAAACTCTCAAGAAAAATACAGTTACCGTTGAGCAAAACCACCAGGCAATAAAGCTGTGCAAAAAAGCTGGCTTAAGGGTTTTTGGAAATTTTATGATCGGCTCTCCTGGAGAAACTGTTGAAGACATTCAGATGACTAAAAAGTTTATTTTGGAGCACATCAACGACATGGATGAAATTGTAATAAACATGACAATCCCTTATCCGGGAACAGAGGTATGGGATATACTTGAAAAGAAAGGCCTTCTTGAAAATCTAAAATGGAACGAACTCAAGTGGGATTACCAATATTTCTTCAAATCCCCAAGATGTTTTTCAGACACAATATCCAAGGAAGAATTGCTAAATTTTCATCGGGAACTTATAGCCTTAGGCATAAAAAAGTTTTCTTTAAAGGTAAAAATTAAAAAACTATTGTCGCACCCAAAAACTGTGATACCGTTGATAGTTCCATATCTTTATTATAGGCTAAAATCTACAGTCAATAAATGAAATTTTATATCCTTTCATGCATCGAAAGATTATTATAAAAGATTATACGGTGGTTGACGAGTGGGAGAAAATATAGATTTGATTTGCCTGAATGCACCATATATACCGATGTTTTCAAGGCCTTCGAGGTCTCCATGTGTGACCAGAGGTGGAACTCTCTACTTCCCGGTCTCACTCGGAACCATGGGAAGCTATGCTCAAGAAAACGGCTTTAAGGTAATATTGCTTGATGCAATAGCCAAAAAAATGAGTAGGCAAGATACTATAGAATTTGTGACCAGCAAGAACCCTAAATTGGTTGTTGTTGACACTTCCACACCCAGCATTCACAATGATGTAGAGATTGCTGATGAAATCCAGAAAAAACTTCCAAAATCTAAAGTCTTGCTGGTGGGTAGGCATGCCACCCATACACCTACAGAATCTCTGAAATCGTGCAGAGCTGTTGATGCTGTTGTCAGGAGAGAATATTACAAGCCTGTATTGGAAATACTTGAAGGTAAAGACTACACGAATGTTGATGGGGTAAGCTATTACATCGACGGAAAAATAAAGCACAATAAAGATCCGCAACTTGTCAATCCAGATGATTTTGGTATTTTGTCAAAATTTTTTAAAGAGCAGCTGGACGTTGAAAGCTATTTCTTTGCATCCATAAGAAACCCTTACATAATGCTTCAACTCGGCTACGGATGCCCTTATGGCTGCGCTTTTTGCAATGAGCTTGTGAAAAACAAATGGAGGCACAAAAGCCTGGAAAATTCTTTGAGAGAAATAAGATTTGTCAAAAAACATCTGCCCATGGTTAAAGAAATATTGTGGGACGATCCTACTTTTGTTGTCGATGAAGCTTTCATGCAAGAACTAGCTAATGCAATGGTTGATAGGAAGTTGAAGATAAACTGGTCTACAATGACAAGAGCGAACATAAGCTTGGAAACGCTGAGAATAATGAAAAAATCTGGCGCGAGGAGTATGCACATTGGTTTGGAGTCAGTAAGCCAAGAGACGCTGAATTTTATCAACAAAGGTATGCTTTTTGAAAAAGAAATTGAGTATTTGAAAAATTGCAAGCAGATTGGCATACTGAATCATGCATGCTGGATACTTGGATTTCCTGGAGACACTGTGGAAAGTATAAGAAAAACAATTGAAATCGCCAAAACCCTCCCTGCAATAGATTCGATACAAATCTTCCCGCTTATACCAATACCTGTTGAGGATGTTCTTGACAGAGAATCTGAAGGAACAATCTGGAGTTATGTTACAAAAAACAAGAACCTTATCACAAGGGAATATTCCAAATGGCTCAAGCCTGACGGCTCTTACAACTGTGTTGTCAGCTATCCACACTTGTCAAAAGAAAAAATAGAGGAAATGATAGAAGAATTTTACAGGGAGTGGTATTACAGGCCTTCTTATGTTCTTTACAAAGCAAAACAAAGCATGAAGAGTTTTACTGAATTGAGAAGGAATTTGAGAGGATTCAGCCACATGAAAAAGAGAACGAGAATATGAAAATATCTGTAATTGTTCCAACGTTCAATGCCGAAAGGACTATAGAAAAATGTTTAAATGCCCTGAAAAAGCAAACTTACAAAAATTTTGAAGTGATAGTTGTCGATGGAAGTTCAACGGACAATACTGTAAAAGTAATAGAAGGCAAGTTTGATGCCAAGTTGAAAAGATGGAGATCTTCCGGGCCTGGAGAAAAAAGAAATGTAGGAGCCAAGATGGCAAAAGGTGAAATACTACTTTTTCTGGATTCTGATCTGGCCCTTTGCAAAGATGGGGTCAAGGAACTTGTAAAAGTTTTTGAAAAGGTTGATGCTGATGGGATAACAGGAACTCCGTTCACTCCAAAGGATTCCGGAACTTTGGATTACATTGTCGGATTGGACTATGAATATAGGTTTGAAAAAATGGGCGAAAGTTTTGTAGATGTGGCTGCAACAACAATATTTGCAATAAAGAAAAAGGTGTTTTTTAAAATTGGAGGCTTTGATGTCAGATTCAAAAGAGCTACAGGAGAAGACTGGGACTTTTCTGCAAAGATGAGAAAGAAAGGATTCACAATTTTTCACACACAGAAAGTAAAAGGATATCACTACACTGCAGAAAGAGTTTGCCCCTATCTGAAAAAGCAGTACCATCACGCCAAATACAGAGTTGAGCATGCAATGGAGCACAAGCAAACCGCCGATCAATATACAAAGCCCTACATGATAATTCAATCATTTTTATGGTTGCTGATGCTGTTCTTCATATTTTCTCCACCTCTATTTATTTTAATTTTTCTTATAACTATTTTGTGGAACATGCCAGAAGCAATCGAACTTTACAGGAGAACAGGCGATGCCAGATTACTGTTACTCATACCGCTCTCATCAGTCAGGAGCATCTATTGGCTGGCAGGCGCAATAGTTGGATTCATAGAACTGTTGGGGGGTAGAAAAGATTAAGACAGTAATTTTGTGCGGAGGTAAAGGAATCCGCCTCAGGCCTTACACAGAAGACATGCCCAAGCCAATGATGATAGTTGGTGACAAGCCGATATTGTGGCACATCATGAAAATATACAGCCACTTCGGCTTCAAAGATTTTGTTTTGTCGCTCGGATATAAAGGGGATGATATTGTTGAGTGGTGCAAGAAAAATTGCTCCAAAGAGTGGAACATAGAATTTGTGGACACTGGGGATGTTGGGACTGCACATAGAATTCTTTTGTTAAGAAAAAATTTGGGAGACGAAAGTTTCTTTTGCACTTATGGGGACGGAGTTGCTGACATAGACATTAACAAGCTTCTGGATTTCCATAAAAAACACGGGAAGATAGCAACTATAGCTCTCGCCCACCCGCGCACCCATTTTGGCTTTGTTGATGTGGGGGATGATGGAAAAATAATAAAATTTGTGGAAAAGCCGATCATAAAGGAGTGGGTGAATGGCGGGTTTTTTGTTTTCAAAAAAGAGATATTTGATTACCTTGAAGGGTTGGAGAAGGATGATATGCTGGAAAGAAAACCGTTTGAAAATTTGACGAAAGATGGGCAGATGATGGGCTACTTGCACGCGGGCTTCTGGAAGTGTATGGACACTTATGCTGATCTGACATCACTCAATGATTTATGGGAGAATGATCCGAAATGGAAAGTTTGGACAAAATGAAAACATTAGTGACTGGCGGGACAGGGTTCATTGGCAGCTGGCTGGTGAACGATTTGGTGAACAAAGGAGCGGATGTAGTAGTTCTGATCAGAGACATAAACCCGAAATCGAATTTTTCCTTGCTTGGATTGGAGAAGAAAACCAAACTGGTTTATGGTGATTTGCTGGACTTGGTCAGCCTCAAAAGAATTTTCAATGAATTTGAGATAGAGGCATGCTTCCACCTGGCAGCACAGCCAATAGTCACCATAGCAAATCAAGATCCGACGCCAACTCTCGAGACAAACATCAGAGGCAGCTGGAACATTTTTGAGATGTGCAGGATAAACGATGTTAAAAAAATAGTCGTGGCCAGCTCGGACAAGGCATACGGCACTCACAAGCAGCTTCCCTATAAGGAGGATTTTCCACTTCTGGCAGAGAACCCTTATGATGCATCGAAAGCATGCACAGACATGCTGGCGAGGATGTTCTACAAAACATACGGGATGCCAGTAGCTGTGACGAGATGTACAAATGTGTATGGTGGTGGGGATTTGAGCTGGTCGAGAATAATTCCGGGTACAATCCGTTCGATACTGATGAATGAAAAGCCGATAATAAGGAGTGATGGAACACCTGTCAGGGATTATTTGTTTATTGATGACTGTGTTAGGGCATACGTTACTGTCGCAGAGAAAATTGATGGGACCAAGGGCGAGGCATTTAACTTCGGAACAAACGAGCCCGTCAGCGTGTTGGAGCTGACCAAAAAAATATTGGCAGTGGCTGGAAGCAAGCTGGAACCTGTCATCCAGGGAACGGCCAAACACGAGATCGACAAACAATATTCTTCAAGTGAGAAAGCCGAAAAGATTCTTGGCTGGAAATGCAGCATCGGACTAAATGACGGATTGAAAAGGACTTGTGACTGGTATAAAAAGAATTGGCAGTTTTTAAAATAAACTAGAAATATTTTTAAAATCAAGTGATGCCATGAAAATTTTGATTACACATGAGATTTTCCCACCTGAGCATGCGGGTGGCGGAGAACTTTTGACATTTAGAATTGCAAAGATGCTTTCAGAAAAGGGGTTTTCTGTCAAGGTTCTAACAACTGGAGATTCAAAAGTTAAAGAGTATGAAGGAATTCAAACTATAAGGTTGCCGATAAACAGGTATTTCATGAATTTGGCTTTGCCGCAAATAATCAATCATTCCAAGGATGCTGACATCATCCAGACAAGCAGTGGGAATTCTTGCTTTCCCTCTTGGGTTGCTGCAAAGACGCTCAAAAAACCTGTTTGCTGTTATGTCCATCACATCCTTGGCCCATACTGGAAAGATGTGAGGGGTTATTTTGCTGGCTCTGCTTTCGAGCTCTTGGAAAAGAAATTTCTTAGCAGAAGCTATGATGCAGTATTGTTTCAAAACAAATCTTCTTTGAAGCTTGGCCTTAGAGCAGGCGTTAGCAAGAGTAGAGCACACCTGATAAATCCTGGCGTGGATTACAAAGAATTTCAGATGAAAGATGTGAAAAAAGAACCTTTTGCATTGTTTGTGGGTAATTTTTCCATGGATGAGGCGATGTGCAAAGTAAAAGGAGTTGATTATCTAATTGAAGCAGCCAGGCAAATGCCGGATATAAAATTTGTAGTGGTTGGCGGTGGAGACCACCTCTTTAAACTGAAAAAAAATTCTCCAAAAAATGTTGTGTTCGCTGGTATTTTGAAAAGAAAACCACTGATTAAACTATACAACCAAGCTCTTGTTTATTGCCAGCCGTCTTTAGCAGAAGGCTTTGGCCAGGCACTGCTTGAGGCAATGGCTTCAGGCTGCTCGATAATTTCAACCATAGGCATAGGACAGAAAGGAACTTTAGTCAGGCAGAAGAATGTTTCTGATCTTATTGAAGCTATTCGAAAAACTTTTGAGAACCCTTCTTTGGCTATGAGAACAGGCAGAGAAAATAGAAATATTGCCAGAAAGTTTACATGGAATGGGTTTATCGATGAGCTTATAAAAATTTATGACCTAATTAAAAGTTAGCTATAAAAGCCAATTGAACAAACATTAGTTTAATTATTTATACAAATAAGTATTGAGAAGTGATGGCCAGATGGAAGAAAAGGAACTGAGCATAGAAATAAGGCATCCTGAAATAATTGCACTACTTGTGTTTTTATCCTTAGCTCTGTATCTGGAGCTTCAGGTAACTCTGAATTCCCACATAACTTTCGGTGACGAGGGATTCCATGCAAGAATATCGCAGGTTATTGCTCAGAAGGTTGAATACCCCAAGTGGATACCTGTGGGTGAAACTGAAATTGACAAACAAGGATTTGCTAGACCACCTTTATGGAACCTTCTGGGGGCTAGTCTTTTTTACATCTTCGGTTTTCATGAGTGGTTGCTAAAAGCATTAATCCCGTTTATAGGAAGCATGCTTACTGGAGTTGCTGTGTTTGTCTTGGCAAAAAGAACATATGACAGTAAAGTTGCATTTGTTGCTTCAATTATATGTGTGTCGCTGCCTGCGTATGTCACCTATTCCGTTCTATACTACACTGAAATTTTATCTTCGTTTTATTTTTTCACATCTGTTTTAGCTTTGGTTCTTGCAATTAAAACTGATGAAAAGAAATATTGGATTTTGTCTGGATTGTTTGGTGGGCTGTCTTTCTTGACAAAAGCTCCGGCATTTGCATTGTTCCCGCTGGTGATTGCTGTTTTTCTTTATCAGCTGTATAAGGGGAACGGTTTTTTGAAAACACTGAAAAAATATGCGATTTGGGGTTTGTTTGCTGGTCTGCTGATAATTCCTTTTTTTGTAAGAGGTTATGTCCTATATAAAAATCCATCTTGCAACATGCCTATATTCCCTTTTTTCAGTACAGATGGTTGCGCTTATCACCACGCTCCAGAGCAGCAGTACAATTTTGAAGGTGTGACCGAGCAAGTGGGGACAGAGCAAGATATTTTCAGAATGGGATTGATGAATTTCTTCACTTTTGCATATGGAAATGCTTTGTTTGCATTTTTATGCGGTTTGAGCATATTGGCTTGGAGAAGAAAAATTGATGATATAATAATACTGATTGCATTTTTCAGCCTCTTTTTCATAATAATCCGAAACTACGACACGAGAGCTGAAAACATGAACAGGTGGTTGCTTCCTTGGGTGCCGATTTTTGCTTTAATTGCTGGAAATTATTTTGCCGATGCCTATGAGTTTATTAAAAGATACTACAAAATCATAGCTCTAGTTGTTTTCATTATTGTAATATATTTCAGCTTTACAAATCTTCAGGAAAAAGTAAACGGTATGACAGAAGTAAAGAAATTTTCTCCATTGTTCTTTCAAGCGTGCGATTGGATAAAGCAAAACACACCAGCAAATATAAGAATTGGTAATGTTATCTGGGGCGGTTCCACAACTTATAATTGCCAAAGGGATATTGGTGGTGGTGGGCCAGATGTTTCACTTAGCCAGAACATAACTTTAATGCTTTCAAATTTGAAAGAATCTGGAACAACTCATCTTTTTGTACAAAAGTTCAGCATAAGTTGGACAGACCAAAAACTTAGTGAGAAATACCCGATATCTTATGTTAGATTTTTAGAGAGTCATCCTGAGCATTTCAAAAAGATTTATGAGAACGGGCCTTCATTGGATGAATGTCAAACGGCTGGAGGTTGTGACGGAACTATTTTGTATGAGATAATTTATTAAATTATTCTGAACATTTGTACGCTTTAAAAATTTCTACATTGCGCGAAACTTCACTTCCTATCTTTTGGCAATTAGACTTCAAAAACTCTTCAATATCTGGCTGCATGATAACCACATTTGTTCCGTGAATCACATACAGTGGTGAGTGCTTGCTGATCAAATCTTTTAGATACTGGGCTGACATGAACGGGGCAAGAATATGATAATATGTTGTGTTGGAATAAAAGGCAATGTCCTGATTTGTGACGATGGGCTCTTTAATCGAATGCTCTTTTATAAAATTGGCAGCATCTATAGTTTCCCTTCCATAATCTGGAGATATGAGAGGATTGATTGTCTCTTGAGCCAAATAAATGTTGCAGCCGATGAACATTCCAATTAAAGCAAGCACAGCTAACTTTCTGTAATTTGTAAAGTAAAGAATCAATGGAACGACAGGTAAGATGTAAGGAATGGCTATTAGATGCAAATTATTTTTAAAGTCATTTAAAAATAGCACGTCTGTTCTAATTTTCAATAGGTAAAAGCTTATGAAGCATAGAAGAGCTAAAGCTGCAATAAAAAGCATTTCCTTTTTGCCAAGAATTTTTGAACTTAGAATAAAATCAGCCAGTAGCAAAATCATGACTGGGATAATTGGCACAAAATATTTAGTGATTCCCATTATCAATGTGCAAAAAGCGAGAAAGGTAATTGAGAAGTAGACTAAAAATCTTTGAATGTCTTTTTTGGCCTTGAGTGTGTGAAAAATTGAAAAGATAAAAAGGATTATGAAAGGTAAGGTTAAATCCCAAGATGAAACGCCTGCGAATTGGAAAAGCCTGTTTCGATAATAGTCTGAATTGGCTGTTCTATTAAAAACAAAGCCAGTTATCCACCTAATTGAGCAGTCTAAAAAATCTGTGGAGGAAAAATAACTAAAAAGAAGAAGTGAAATTGTTGAGATGAGCATGGAAAATGTTAAAATGGCAAAAAAGGTTGTGAGATTTCTTTTCTGGAGGTAATACAAAAATAAAGGTGGAAAAATTAGTAAGATTGACTCTTTAACCAGGAAAGCTGTAGATATTGTTATTGCTGAAAGGATTATATATTTGATTTTATTTGATTTCCACAGTTTTAATAAAAAGAAAATTGTTAGTAAAGTTAAGAAGGTGAGAATCGAACCGTCTGTGTCTATCAATTGGGCATGTTCCACATGCAGTTTGCTTATTGACAATAAAAATGAGGACAATAAGCCTAATTTTTTTCCACCAATCATTTCTCCAACAAAATATATCAAAATAATTGTCAGAACTGATGGAATCACCATCGAAAGCCTTAATGCTGCCTCATTTAGCCCAAAAGCATGTGTGAATTGGCCAAAATAAAGCAAAAACAAAGGTGAACGGCAAAGGCTCTTTGAAAGTTGTGCGCCATCAAAAAGATATTTTTCAGAATGCAACGGCATCCCTTTATTATAGAAATTAAGAGATGCCTCAAAAAAGGGTGTCTCGTCCCTTTGCATCGATTTATTGAGATATTGAAACCTTAAAGAAATGCACAGAACCAAAATAAGAAAGAATAAGATTTTTGCATAATGTTTTTTAAAAAAATGTGAAAGTGAATTAGGCATAAATAAAATATTAATGTATGATTTTAAGAATATAATTAGTGATGTGATGAAGAAGTTGACAGCTCTTGTTCTGTTTGTGGTAGGGTTAATTATTGGCTTACTTGTTGGATATTCTTTGAAGCCGTTCGATGTGTTTAAGTGCTTTGAGGAATTGAATTTCCAAAACATCACTTGCTACAAATCAGGAAGTACTTACAATTGTATCAGGAGTGACGGTAAAGGATACGTAATAGAGCATGTATATGGCAAATAATTAGAAATATAAATTATTTTTTTAGAAATTTTCTATACATGGTACTTAATTAACCAATTATATATGTCTTTAAAAATTTGCTCGATACCAATTTCAATCTTCCAATCATAGTGTGACTTAAACTTTGCCAAATCCGATATATAAACCTGGTGATCTGCTTCTCTTTTAGGTTTCAGTTCAAACTTCATTGGTTTACCAGTTAATTTTTCAATTATTTTAAAAGATTCTAGCAAGGAAATAGAATTTTTTCTTCCACCACCCATATTGAAAATTTCTCCTTCCATTGGTTTCTTGAAGAAAGCGTCAAATGCTCTTACTAAATCTCTTGCGTCAATCACATCTCTAACTTGTTTACCCTTAAATCCATAAACATTAAGAATTTTGTCTTGCAAATTTGTCCAAACAAAAAAAGGTTCCCAATTCTGCAACTCCACTGCTCTAGCCATCGGCCCAGTTATACAACTCAACCTAAATATACCTGTTTTAAGCCCGTACAATCTCCCATATTCTTGGCAGTATACATCTGCTGTTAATTTACTTACCCCAAAAGGTGTGTGCATAGTATAATCTACTGATAGTGTTTCGTCGATGCCGTCTCTGTCAGCATAATCATATCTCGTTTCCTTTTCCACCATCGGTAGTTTATTCGGATTCTCTCCATAAACTTTGTTTGTTGAACAAAAAATGAAGACTGCGTTATCGGCAATTTTTCTTGCAAATTCAAGTAGCTGTAATGTACCAAAAGCATTTATTGAAAAATCTTCTAAAGGGATCTCTATAGATTTGGGATGTGACGGTTGGGCAGCTGTGTGAATAATCAAGTCAGAACCTTTGATTAATTCTTGTAGTTTATTTACATCTCTTATGTCAATGTTGTGAAATTCTATATTTGAAAAATGTTTCGTTAAATAGTCAGCATTTATTTTTGTATCTCCCTCGTTTCCAAAAAGTTTACCACGTAGGAAATTGTCGACAGCAACTACTTTATGCCCTTGTTTTGCATAATATTCACAGCAATGTGAACCAACAAGCCCCGCACCACCAGTTATTAAAACTTTCACTAAATCACCTTAAACTCCTTTTCTTTTTTAATTATATTCCTATTTTATTAAATTTTTCAATCTATTTAATTCTTTGCTTTTCCTTACAAAATATTTTATATAAAAAGCTCTTAAAGCAACTTTAACATATGATGGTGCTATTTTCAAAACTTTGAATTTTGACTTTCCAAAAGATCTTTGCTTCCATATCACAGGAACTTCACATATTTTATAGTTCATGATAGATGCCATGATTCCTATTTCAGCCAGAATAGAAAATCCTTCTGATTTCCATTCGATTTTTTTAGCTATTTCCTTCTTCATTATTCTAAAGTTGTTACTAAGGTCTTTGGTTTTAATTCCTAGAAGAAATCTGAAAACAAAGTGAAAAGCTCTATTTGCTAACCATTTATCAAACGGATATTTGATTAGTTTGGATTGCTTTACAAACCTTGAACCAATAACCATATCACAATTCCCCTTTTTAAATTTTTCTATGACTCTTTTTACATCTGCTGGAGCCATTGCAAAATCGCTGTCTATAGACATTACTTGGTCACCTTTAGCCGCTTTATAACCTTCCCTTATTGCAAAGCCTACTTGTACCCTATTTTTATTGTAAGATGTTATCTCTCTATGAATCACTTTTATTTTTTTATATTTTTTTGCAAGTCTTTCTGCTATTTTGCCAGTGTTATCAGTACTTCGATCATCAACAATTATCACTTCAAAAACATCTTTATCACAGAGTTTTAAGATTTGTTTAGTCAATTTTTCTATGTTTCCTTCTTCGTTATGGGCAGGTAAAACTAAAGATATTTTCATTCTTTTCATATTCGTCATTTATGATTGGTAATTCATAAGAATTAATAACTTAGATTTTCAAAAAATAACAAGAAAGGTATGAAAGCTCTGTTAATTTCGATGTTTGTCTCATTCCTTGTTACTTTTATTATTACGCCACAGGCCATTCGCCTTTTGTGGTGCGCTGGAATAAACGGTCGAGACTTGAATAAAAAAAATAAACCGAAACTGCCAGCAAGCGGAGGTATTGCTGTAGCGGCCGGAGTCGTTGCTGGGCTACTGAGTTATGTTGGCATACAGACATTTGTCTATGGTGTCATTACTGTATCGATATATTTGTTAGGAGTCATCTCAAGCATTTTAATTGTAACATTTGTTGGCCTTCTTGATGATTTGAACATAAAAACCTCTTCTGTGAAGACAAAGGATGGAAACAATACTAAGATTGGATTGCCTCAATGGATGAAACCTTTACTGACATTACCAGCTGCTATCCCTCTCATGGTGCTGAATGCTGGTGAGACTACGATGATGATACCACTCTTGGGCGAGGTTAATTTCGGTATTCTCTATCCCCTTTTGCTGATTCCCATCGGGGTTGTTGGAGTGTCAAACCTGATAAACCTCCTTGGTGGATTTAATGGTGTGGAATCTGGAATGGGTCTAGTTTATACATTAGCCCTTGGAATTTTTGGAATATTGTATGGAAGTAAAGTTGGACTTAACAATGGAGCAGTGTTACTGCTCATAACTGCCGCATCCTTACTGGCGTTCTTGAGGTATAACTGGCATCCTGCAAAGATTCTTCCAGGCGACAGCTTGACATATTTGCTTGGGGCTGTAGTGGTTTCAGGTGTTGTTATAGGCAACATGGAAAAAATTGGAATAATTATCATGATACCTTTCATCCTGGAGTTCTTGTTAAAGCTGAGGTCGAGGTTCAAAGCAACTTGCCTTGGAAAATTGAGGCAAGATGGGAAACTGGATCCTCCATATGGAAAAAAAATCTATTCGCTCAGTCATGTTGTGATGAACATAAAGCCGATGACTGAGAAGCAAGTCAGTGTCTCTTTGATAGCAATACAGGTAGCAGTCGCAGTTCTCGCATTCATCATCACTTTTAGTGGAATTGCGTAGACTTTATTTTGAAATTTTCCTGAGAAAGTTAATAGCCATGGATATAGGTTTGTTGAATGTTGGTATTTTTTTTGCAAGGAACTCTAATATGCTGATGTCCTCAGACCTATAGAACCTCAAGGGCACAAGCAAAATCAAGTATAGGATCATCGAAGATATTGAGACTATTGCAAGTGAAACTATTCCATTAACTACTGGATAAATTAATAAAAGCAAAATTCCGACAAGCGCTGATGAAACTAAGATTTTGATGACGTCTGAAGTGAAAATTTTGATTTTCAAAAATTTTCTTATATAAAACACGTTCAAAACCAAATAAAATGCCATAGAAGCTAGATAAGCGAATGATATGCCGAGAGCTGAAAAATAACTGACGCCTACTATTGATAAAATCAAAAATAAGATGGCTGTGATTACAATGATATTTCTTGATATTTTTGGTTTGCCTATAGCGTAAAGGTTAGAATTAAAAATGCCACCGATACCGAACATTATGACCGCAGGAATTAGGATTGGGAAGTATGTAGTTGCAGAAATGTATTCTATGCTTGAGAATGATAATACAAATAAGTTTGAAAAAATAAGAAGGACTACGGAAATTGGAACGATCACCATCATGCTGTATCTCATGACCACACCAATTAGATAACCCTCTCTAACTTTCATTTTCCGATCTACAGACAAGCCTGAGATGATTGGGAATAGGGCAGATGCTAAAACATTGACTATCACACCAATGAAAGATGTGAGAAGAAATGCTATTGTAAAAATACCTGTTACACCAGGATTTTTCAGTATTGAAAGGATTATGTATTGACTGTTCGTCATAGTATAGGAAGCTATGGTTGAAACTAGGGCCGGTGATGCATAAACAAACAACTCCTTGTAAGAAAAGCTTGAATCTTTACCTTTGAAATACTTCAAATCTAGTCTCATAAACATTGCAATAAAATATCCCATACCGAACCCTATCAATGGTCCATAAACTCTAAACCCAAGGTATATTAAAAGAATGGAAACTGAAAGTTTGAAGAATGATTGAAAAAAATCTGTCAGGAAATATTTTTTCATGTTTTGAAATCCATAAATTACTGATCCAAAGAATGAAAAAGGAACTATTGCAAAGAGGGAAAAAATGCTAATTAATATTCCTTCTCGTGGCACTTTTAGAATTACTGAAAGCTGATTGGAAAAAATAAATAGAGCCAATAGGATGACAGCAAGAACAATTAATATGGGCCTTATGGAAATTCTGATGAGGGAATATAATTTTTTCGAATCTTTTTTTTTGAATTCTGGTATCAACTTTGAAAGCGCTTGTGTAATACCCAAGATGGAAATCCCAGAAATCAACACAACAAAATTAATCAGTGTAGAAACGATTCCAAGTTCTTCTTTAACAAGTGTCTTTCCAAGAGAGAACCAGAAAATAAAAGACATTATTGTAATGACAAACCAATCGAGTGATAGATAGATTGTGTTTGAAATTAGTTTTTGGCCTATCTTCATTTTCATATACTCACTTTATCTTTTTGAATAGAAGAGCAATTATACCGCACAATATACCAAGTCCTGTAATAAAGTTTCTAAGAAGTATTATGAATGGTGACAGCACTCCTGCTGATTTGTCCCTGAAAAAAATTGAAAATGAAAATGGCAGAGTAAAAAGAAAACTGATTACAAAAAATATTACTGGGTAAACCAATGATACCAAGTCAAAAAAACTTAAAAGCAAAAGTAAAGATGCGATTCCTATCAAACCTTCTTCAATGAAAAGAGATTTTGGAGTGTACGAGTGTTTGAATAGTTTGTGTTTATGCTTTTTGTAAAGGAAAACTCGCCAATAGCCTCTCAAGAATTTTTGCCTGAGGAATTTAAAGAGTGTGTTTGGATGAAAGTGATATACAAAAGCATTAGGTTGGAAGACCATCTTGCCATATTTCTCAATTCTAAATGAAAGTTCAGGATCTTCACCTGAAGAAGTGGTGAATGTCTCATCAAATCCTTTTGATTTCAAAAAGATGTTTTTCCTGAACGCGGCAGAAAAAGTTCCAATGAAGTCGATATACTTTTGCTTTTCCAATTTTTTGTGCCGTTCCTCAATCTCATATCCAGCGAATCTCGCTATCAAGCTGCTTTTGTTAAAGGTTTTGTAAGTTCCTGAAACACCGATTACCTCTTTGTCATCGAAAGGCTCTACCATATTTTTTATCCATTTTTTATCAGGGATACAGTCGGCATCTGTAAAAAGAATGATTTGACCTTTGGAATTTTTCACACCAAGGTTCCTGGCAACTGCTGGGCCTCTGTGTTTTTGTTCAATCAATTTCACTCTTTTGAATTTAGGAATCACATCAGCTGTTCTATCTGTAGAACCGTCGTCAACTACAATTATTTCATACTCATTTTTTGGATAAGATTGATTTAAAAGAGCACGTATACACTTCTCGATTGTTTTTTCTGAATTGTATGTCGGGATTATTACTGAAATCAATTCAACACCTTAAGAACTGTGAAACTCTTCTATTTCATCTTCTGGTACAGAACCTTTCATCAAATACTTGTAAAAAACTTTCAATGACTTCAAAGTCCTTCTGACCTCGCTCGGGTTGGTCACCATCTGTTTTATCTTGTAGGTGATGTAAGATGGCCTTAGGTAGAATGACTTGCGAGCATCATCAGCTAATTTCAATAGTTCCACGTTTGTCAAATCTGGCCTGCTCACCACACTGTTGTGCAATCCTTCTGGAGTGAGCCATTTGGAAAAATCTTCTGTAACAAGGAAGTTGTTCTTCTTAGCCCAGTTGTATGCTTCTGTCCCAGGGTAAATCATCATCGGATAGAACTGAGCTGTGTCCGGGCTCAATTCTTTTGCGAATTGGACAGTATTTTTTATAGTTTCTTTCGTATCTCCTGGCAGGCCGAGAATAAAACATCCATGAACAAGTAACCCGGCCTTTCTCGCGTTCTTCATGAACTCCATCTGTATTTCTTTAGTTGTTCTTTTGTGAATTGAATCAAGAACCTCTTGTGAAGGAGTTTCAAATCCGACACATAGCAAACGGCAGTTTGCTTCCTTCATTTTTTTCAGAGTTTCAAAATCTGTATCAACTCTAGCATTGCAAGACCATTTCAGCTTTATTCCTCTTTCAATCAACAAATCACAAATTTTAATTGTTCTTTCTTTGCTTACAGGAAAAGTATCATCCTCAATCATAACCTCTTTCACTTCTGGCAACTCTTTTTGCACATATTCAAACTCCTCAGCAACATTCTCCGGGCTTCTTGCTCTGTAGGAAGCTTTGAATGGCGTGTTGCAAAAACTGCAGTTGAACGGACAACCTCTTGCTGTCAGCATCGTAATTTGCGGATGCCTAACAGATGCATAGAAATAATCTCTTATATTCAGATGCTCCCTGTAAACTCTTGAGGCAAAAGGTAACTCATCAAGATTCTGTATTAGTTTTCTTGCATTTGTGTGCCTGAACCCTCTATCATCCCTGTATGAGATTCCATCCACAGTATAGAGAGGTTTGTTTTTTTCTATTGCCCTTGCTAAATCCAGAACAGTATAATCATATTCCCCTCTGCAAACAGAATCTGCCTTACAATTTTTTAAAACACTTTCCGGCAGAGCTGAAGGGTGAGTGCCGACAAGAGTTATGTGCGCAGAAGGTAAAGCTTCTTTCAAAGCATCTGCAACCTGCATATCATTAACAATTGAAGGCGTGCTGGTGTCTATAACAATCAGTTGCGGAGAAAATGTTTTTGCAAAATTGACTGTTTGATCTTTATCCCAAGCATTAGCAACAGCATCAACTAATTTTGTATCAATTCCATTTTTCTCCAAGACACCAGTAGCATAAGCCAGATAGTAGGGATAGTAGAGTGTCCCACCTTTTGTTGTGGCTGGTGACCTAGACATTCTTGAGAATTTTGGCAAGAACGGTGGATTTAAAACTAAAACTTTCACATTACATCATCTTTTTGATTTAAGGTTAAGATAACAAGCTTATAACATTTGCGGATTGTGTATCTACTCCTTTTATTTTATTGGTTTAACTTTCACTGTAATGTTTTCCTTCCAGCCTTTCGGTAGCAATTTGTTGAGAAAATATCTCAAACTTCTGAATTTTTGCCCAGGATAGGTGTGGTTAATGACTTTTAAATCAAGTATTTCAAACCCGGTTTTTTCAAGAATTTCTTTCAAAGCCCTGACGGTGAAAACTCTTGGATGGTCGTATAAATTATCTTTTTTTATGAATTTTGGAAAACCCAAATTCTTGAACTCAGACGAAACCGTGTAATTTGTTGGGTGATAGCCAAACAACAATAGCAACCGATTCTGCCAAGAAGCAAGATTTGGTGTTGTGAGAATCATCACCCCATTCTTTTTCAATATTCTATAAGATTCATGTAAGCATTTTTCTGGGTATGTCACATGCTCCAGTACCTGGTTGGAAAAAATTAAATCGAAATAATTATTTTTGAAGACTTTCATGTCATGACAATCGCAAAGGACTGTCTTGACATCTTTATGCTTTTTAGATGTTTCTTTCAGAGCTTCCTTGTCAATGTTAAGTGAGTGGATTTCTGCTTGAGGAAAAACTTCTTTGAGAAAATCTACTGTGGACGAGTTCGAGCCTATGTCTAGGATTGTTTTTGGTTCCAAACCTTCCATCATTCTTCTTATGATCTTGTTTATTCCGATGTCAAAGTATTTCATTTAACCACTTCATCTATAACCTCTAAAATTTGTTTTGCTATCTTATCAAATGAATATTTCTGTAAGACTGCCTTTCTTGCATTCTCTCCCATTTTAACTCTCAACTTCTCATCTTCCAACAAAAGATTTATCTTTTTAGCGATAGATTCGGGCGTTCTTCCTTTCAGTAGAAAGCCATTCTTACCGTCTTCAATCAAATCCTCAGTTCCATTAGCCACAGTAGCTATTATCGGTAGGCCAGATGCTGCTGCCTCAAGCGTTGCAAAGGAGAATCCTTCATAAAATGTAGGAAAAACAAACATGTCACTAACAGCGCAATATTCTGGCACGTTCTTCACATTGCCAGCAAATATTACACGATTCTCTTGCTTCAATTGTCTAACAATATTTCTGTGGTATTCATCGTCACCACCACAAACTACCAGTTTCGCATTTTTTTCTTTCACCATTGGCAGTGCTTTTAGGATATACTCAAGACCTTTCCTCTGCAGATTTCTACCGACAAACAAAATGATTCTATCATCTTTAGAAAATCCAAGTTTTTCTCTCAATTTAATTTTTTCTTTTTTGGTAAAGGAGAATTCTTTTGGGTTGACACCATTCGGTATGACTCTTATCTTGTCTTTTGGTATCTGAAAGAATTCAATTACCTCTTTTTTTATTCCTTCGGAAGTTGCTATTATCCTTTTCGCTTTTTTCAGATTGTGCTTTTCAATTATTGGAGATATTCTTTCTGTAAAAGTCAGCTTCAAACCCATTTTCTTTTTGTATTCACCCCATCCCTTGTAGCAAAACTGCATGAGAGCTATGTCTGGTGACAAATAACGTGTGGGCTGGGCTAGAGTGACATCAAAAGTTTGATTTTTCATGATTATCGTGCTTGAAATACTGAAGAATATCTCTTGCAGGAAGAAATTTGAAAAGAAAACCGGCACTTTGTGAAAATGAACTCGCTTGTTATTAGTTTTGTCCCATTTTCCTGCGAATATATGGATGTCGTGCTTTTTTGTGAGATATGGTAAGAGCTCTAGCAAGAAATTTGATGAAAGAGACCAGCAACAGTGCTTGATCACTATACCTATCTTCATTAAATTCACTATGATAACATTAGTAAGAAAGCAATAAAATATTGATGAATGATTTGTCCAAAATGGATTTAAATAGATAGCAACTAATTGAGAAAAGATTAGTATGAAGGTATGCTTGATTAACCCGCCGATGCTGCTGCCTAAGGACTGGAAAGGTATAGTCAGGGTTTATCAGCCCATAGGTTTGGCCTACATAGCAGCCTCTCTGGAGAAGAACGGATATGACGTGGTTATTCTCGACGCTCTTACAGAAGGCTGGAAGAAGACCAATGATAGAAACGGGCAGAAATACTGCGGCTTGAGCTATGAAGAGATAACTAAGAAGATTTTGGAGATCGTTCCTGATTTTGTTGGTGTGATGTCATTAAGCGCCAATGCGAGAAGTTCCTACTGGGCCGCAGAAGCTGTGAAAAATGCTGACAAAAGCATTTTTGTTGTCGCAGGCGGGCCGCATGCATCTGTCAGGCCGAAAGACTGCCTCTCGAATGAGAACATAGATTTTGTTGTGATGGGAGAGGGAGATTACACAATGCTTGAATTGATTAAAACTATAGAAAGAGGAAAGATTAATTCTTCTTTTCTAAAAGAGATTGATGGTTTAGGGTTCAAAGAAAACAAAGAAATAATAATAAACAAACCGAGAGAACCGATAAAAAACCTAGATGAATTACCATTTCCAGCAAGACATCTGCTTCCGATGGAAAAATATTTTGAAGCGGCAAAGTCTCTTCAGGTTTCCAGAGCAACATCTAAACGTTCGACTAGTGTGATAACTTCCAGAGGTTGTCCGTTCAACTGCATTTTCTGCTCGATCAATCTGACGATGGGACGTATGTGGAGGGGGAGAAACCCTGAGAATGTAATTGCTGAAATCGAAATGCTGATAAAAGATTATGGGATTGAGGAGATTCTTTTTGAAGATGACAACATGTCGCTTGACAGGAAAAGGATGGAAGGGATCTGTGACCTGATGATAAAGAAAAAGATAAAAATATCTTGGGTCGCGCCGAACGGGTTGAGGGCTGACACTCTTGATGAAAACCTTTTGAGAAAGATGAAACAAGCTGGATGCAGAGAGATATGTGTTGCGCCTGAGTCTGGAGTTCAAGAAGTTGTAAATAAAATAGTTGGAAAGAATCTGGATTTGAAAAAGGTTGAAGAGATTGTGGCTTTGTGTAAAAAAATTGGAATTGATGTGGGGTGCTTTTTTGTTATAGGCATGCCTGGTGAAACTAAAGAAAACATAAGGCAGACGATAGAGTTTGGCAGGAAGTTAAGGTCACTTGGCGCGACATCCTGCAGCTTCTTCATAGCCAGTCCGTTCTACGGCACACGTTTGTACACAATGAGTAGGGAAAAAGGATATTTGACTAAAAGCGATGGAAGAGAAATTGAGGAAGGTTTCCTGAGTTTGGATGCGATGATAAAAACTCCTGAATTCACGCCAAAAGAAATTTGTGATATTAGAGAGCAGGCAATGGGAGAGCAAGACTTCTCTAAGGCGATAAACATGCTGAAGAGTGGCGCCGGGGTGAAATATTTTTTGACAGCTGCAGTCAGAAGTCCAAAAGCCGTTTTCAGGCACATTTACAGAATGAGGCATTCGATCTTCAAGAAAAGTTAAGCTGACAGATGCTTCAAATACCTTATGTTGTTCTTCCAATTCAAAACTATTTTTTTGATGAACCTTGGCGTCAGTATATATCTCACGTGCTTGAGCTTCAGTTCGGAAAACGCTTCCTTCAAATTTATTTTCATCAGCTTTTTCTCAGCCTCATCTTGGAAGAAATTGTACCATTTTGTAAAATCTTCCTTGCTTACATTCTTTGTCATTATCAAGTCTGGCTTGAAATCAAGGAGATATATTTTTTTGAAATCAAAGTTTTGGTCGTCAGACACAAACCCTGCTTTCTTCGCGTATTCCCAGACTTCTGTTCCGGGATAAGGAGTCAGCTGATAAACATGCGCACCATCCAAGTTTTTATCCCTGATTAAAGCTAATGTTTTTTTGAAATCTTTTTCAGTCTCGTTTGGAGCACCGATTATAAAACTTCCATAAATTTTGAACCCATGTTTCTTGCATAACTTTATAGCATTCTTATTGTCTTTAACAGTGACAGAACCTTTTTTCAAATACTTCAAAGTTTTGTCAGATCCTGACTCTAATCCAAACTCTATAGTCACAACGTTCATCTTTTTCAAATATTTCAGAATCTCATCGTTGATCAGATTTGATCTGCCGTAGATGTACAGTTTTATTTTTTCATTCAGTTTTTCCTCATCCATCAATCTAGCAATCTCAGCAGTTCTTTTTTTATCAATAATGAACAGATCATCAAACAACAGGATTCCATCGACCTTGTATTTTTTGGCAAGTAGCGACATCTCCCCAACAACATATTCCGCACTATGAAGCCTTGGCCTTCTCCAGAACAATGCGGTAGAGCAAAAAGTGCATTTGTATGGGCAGCCTCTGGAAGTTATCATTTGGCCATATATCCCAAATTTACCAAACGTTGCTTTCCTGAGTGTCAGATAATAATCTGACATCTTTAGTAAATCTCTTGCAGGAAATGGTATTTCATCTAAAGGTTCTATCAATCCCCTTATCGGTGTCCGCTCGTTAATGGATCTCTCATTTTTAAAAATTACACCTTTCACTTTTCTCACTTCTTTTGCAGGAAAACTTCCACGCTTTTCAAAAATTTGCATTAGCTCTGTTAGCGTTCTTTCACCTTCACCGATGATTGCTAAGTCAAAAATATTATTCGCAAAATGTTGTGGTATTAGAGTGATATGATGCCCACCAAGAATTACTGGTATGTCGAATTTTTCCTTAATTTCCTGTGCAAGAATTTTAGCTTGAGTAAACTCATAAGTCATAGAGCCGATTCCAACAACATCTGGTTTCTCTCTTTTAATTGCTTTGATTTGATCCTCTTTATCAATTATAACAATTTTATTCACATCTGAATATTTTCTAACATAAGCCGCTAGGTATGCTAGGCCAAGAGGTGGATCTGGCACAGTCATGTTCAAATTAACTAATGCTAACTTCATTCAATCACATTTTTGCAGCTTCTTCCAATGCCTTTAACATAGAGTCAGCTGTCTTTTCCCATGTGTATTTTCCTGCTTTCTTATTTGCCTCTATACCTATTTGTTTTCTCACATTTTCACTTTCAATTAAAAACTTCAACTTTTCTGCAATATCTTCAGAATCTTTTGGGCTTTTCAATATCAATCCATTCTTGCCATCTTCTATCAACTCAGCCGCACCAACAAACTCACTGCTGCTGACTACAACTGGTAAGCCAGAAGCCATTGCTTCTATCACCACAAGGCCAAATGTCTCGTATAGACTAGGTAGAACAAAAATATCTGCTGCTGAAAAATATTTATTGATGTCTGTAGACAGACCAACACGAAAATAAACTCTATCATTCAAGCCAATCTCATTAACCAATTTCTGGAACCTACCAGGTTCATCTCTGCCAGAAACAAGTAGCTTTACATTTTTTTGTTTGATTTTTGATAAAGCTCTGATAACAAACTCTAAACCTTTCCTGTCGTATGGGTTGCCCACGAAAAGAAGTAAAATGTCATTTGGAGAAATCCCATGTTTTTGTCTTATTTCTTCTCTGTATTTTTTTCTGTTATCTGGATTAAATTCTTCTAAATTAACTCCACTGTAAGCAACATGTATTTTTTCTTCTGGCACATTGTAATATTTGATAACATCTTCTTTGACAGAATTCGAAATAGCTATTATCTTCTTTGATTTTTTTAAATTGATTGTTTCAAAAAAAGGAACGATTTTATAAATAAGGTCAATCTTATCTCCAAGACTTTTTTTGTAATTCACCCATCTTTTAAATACAAACTGCACTTCTGCTACATCTGGTGAAAGGTAGCGTGTTGGCTGGGCAAGAGTGACATCAAAAGAATGGAATTTGAGCAGAATAGTTTCAAGCAAGCTTATTGAGCCCTCTTTTAAATAATAGTTAAAAGGGAATGCAGGCACTTTGTGAAAAAATATTTTATCATTGTTAACAGTATCAAACTTATTTGCAAAGATGTGAACTTCGTGGCCTTTCTTAGTGAAATATTGGGATGTTTCCAAAACATATCTTGAAGAACCATGCCAGTGACATCTGCTCAAAACTATACCAATTTTCATGTTTTCACTTTAAACTCTTTAAATAATTATCAATTAAAAATAAAATTTTATTTTCTTTAAATGACCTTTTAGGTTTCCAATTTCTTGCTTTTGAAATGACATTTTTTATTTCGGCAATGTCATAAACCGCCAAAATCCTTCCTTGTTTCTCTAATTCTTTTGTGATTTGCAATTGGTGGTCATCTCTATGTTCGTTGAACTTTTTGAGTCTCGGTACAACTATTATACTCTTACTGAACTTCAGGCATGTCATTATTGAGCCAACACCAGCATGTGTAATTATTAAACTAGATTTTTTACAGATTTTCTCAAACTCTTGAGGACTGACAAACTTAAACCACTTGCATGCTTTTGGTTTGTATTCCGTGTAGCCTGTTTGAATTATAACATTGTCTCTAATCTTCTTCTCTTCAACCAAATCATCAATTTTTCTTACCAGTCTCTCAAACCCCTGGTCATGAGTTCCAACTGTGACGAAAATCAAAATATTGAACCTCCGTAAACTGCTTTATTGTAAAATTTCAGAAGTGGTTTCCACTGAACGATAAACAGGTCGGCAATAGGATGGACTAGAGAACCGGATAATGATGGACTGTCAACTCTGGAGAATGATTCTATGAAAATAACTTTTTTACCGAACATTTTTGCAAAGTAGCAGATTGGAACAGCGACCCCGGCACCAGTGGAAATGACAACATCCGGCTTCTGTTTGATGAAAATTGAAAGGCTCTGGAGGGTGTTTATCAAAAGATTCAGAGGATTTTTCCCTGGGTCCTTGACGAAAAAAACCTTTTCCTTTTTTGCCAGACTCTCACTCATCGGTCTTTTGAATGTCAGGAAGAAATGGTCGAACTCGCTATAGGTTTGCCTAAGCTGGAGCAACTGTAGCAGATGACCGCCAGTGCTACCTGCAATGCATATTTTCATAATAATTGATTTAACGCAAAAGAAAAAATACACTATGAACCATTAATTCTGTCCTGAATTTCCTTGATCTGCTCATCTGTCAGATGTTTGAATCTGGCCTGCTTAAGCAGATATTCAGAAACTGGCTTTTTACCTGGCTCGACTGTTATTCTCTTCACACCATTCTCAATCTCGTAAAGTTGCCATATGTTTGTCTGAACTGCCAACCTTGCTATCTCGACGGTCTTGGAAGAGTCGAATCCCCATCCAACCGGGCATGGAATGTGGATGTGAATATACCTCGGCCCCTTTATTTTCATCGCTTTCTGTATCTTCATTCTCAAATCTTGCAGAAAAGCTATCGAAGCAGTAGCCACATAAGGAATTTTGTGAGCTGCAACGATTGAAGGCAAATCTTTTTTCCATTCTTTTTTTCCTGATGGAGAAGTTGAAGTTGCAGCATATATTGGAGTTAGGCCAGATCTTTGAACGCCCGTGTTTGAGTAAGACTCGTTGTCATAACAAATAATCAGAATGTCATCTCCTCTTTCAAGAGCTCCAGACAAAGCTCCAAAACCTATATCAGCTAGACCACCATCCCCGCCGATTGCAATCACTTGAGTGTGATTGTTTCCTGAATATTCAAGTGCGGCTTTCACCCCTGATGCAACAGAAGCAACATTCTCAAAAGTAACATGAATCAATGGGACTTTCCAAGAAGTTGTTGGAATTTGTGTGGTTGTCACTTCCAGGCAGCCAGTAGCAATGCAAACAATTACATCATCACCAGTTGCTTCCAAAACTTGTCTTATGGCTAATGAAGAGCCGCAGCCCGCGCATGTCGAATGCCCTGGAACCAAATTCATATCAACCACTCCATCTCTCCGTCTTCCTTCTTTTTGGAAAGTTCGATCATCTTCTTGATTTTTTCCATCGAGACATCCACTCCTCCGAGCCCAGCGATGAAATTGACAACCTTTGGCTTTTGCTTTAATCCATAAAGACTGTCTCTTATCTCTGTGAACAATGCTCCGCGATTGCCAAGGGAAATGTCCCTGTCAATAACAATCACAATTTTTTTATCTTTCAAATTTTTTTTAACCTCATCCCTGGGGAACGGCCTGAAACATCTCACCCTAACCAAGCCAGCTTCTTTTGTTTTGTCAACAACTTCCTTTATCGTGCCGCACACAGAACCCATCGCAACTATGCAAATATTCCTGTCATTTTTATATTCTTCCACAAGCCCGTCGCCATATTTTCTTTTGAAGTGCTTGAAAAAATCCTCGTTAACTTTTTTAACAGTTTTTATGGAATTTAGAATCGAATCTGACAACTGCTTGCGGGAATTCATGTAAGGGAGTGGATAAGCAAATCCGCCCTGCGTGATTGGTTTTTTCGGATTCAAATAAAGAAACTTTGGGATGTATTCAGGCAAAAATTTATTTGTTTCATTTTGTTCAGGAATGTCAACTGGCTCAATCACATGAGTCAGATAAAATCCGTCCATGCAGACCATCACAGGAACAAAAATTTCCTCTGCTATCTTGTAAGCTTGCAACAAGGAATCAACAACTTCTTGAACAGTCTCAGCATATATCTGTACCCAACCAGAATCCCTTTCTGATATTGAATCTTGCTGATCATTCCAAATGTTGATTGGAGCTGATAATGCTCTGTTCGCCACAACCATGACTAAAGGCAGTCTCATCCCAGCTCCAGCAAACAGCAGCTCGTGCATCAAAGCCAAACCTTGGGAAGAGGTCGATGTAAAACTTCTGAATCCAGTTGCGGTAGCACCTATGCATGCGCTGAGTGCTGAAAACTCTGATTCCACCTCAAGGTATTTTGATTTTAATTTTCCATTTGCCGCCATCCTTGCAAGCTCTTCGACTATGTGAGTCTGCGGTGTGATTGGATAAGCAGCTATGACAGCCGGTTTAACCAGCCCAACAGTCTCAGCTACAGCCTTTGATCCTTCAAGAATTTTTTTCATTCTATTTTTTCTCCTTATCTTTTGCTATAGCCTTAACAGGGCATTCGTTCGCGCAAATCAAGCATCCTTTGCAGTAATCAAAATCTATAACGGCTTTTTTGTTTTTTATTTCGATTACCCCCTCAGGACAGAACTGGACACAAATTCCGCAGCCTGTACATTTCTCAGTCACTCTAGGTTTAAAGTTTCTCCAGTCTCCAGTTTTATTTTTCTTCGAGCTTCCAGGCTCATAAATCACATTTTCAGCTTTCATTTTTTCATCACACCATAGGCCTTCTTCAAGCATTTCACATTAGCATCAGCGATATCCTTACTAAACTTCTCATTCACCGCTTCCATCAAGCTCTTCAGGGAAATCAGATCTGTAGCTGCGGCAAATGCTCCAAGCATTGGAATGTTGACAAATGGTTTGCCGATTATTTCCAAAGCAATAGCTGTCAAATCTATTTTTTTGACTCTTGCCTTAGTCTTAAGTCTGATTGCATCTTGCGTGTTGACTATCAGCATCCCACTCTCTTTCAAGCCTTTCAATACATCTGAGTTTGCTAATAAAGTTGGGTCCAAAACCAAAACATAATCAGGATTGTAAACATGCTCTCTGACCCTTACGAATTTGTCGTCAATCCTGCAAAAAGAAGCTACAGGCGCTCCTGTCCTTTCAGTTCCAAAAAATGGAAATGCTTGGGAAAATTTTCCATCCTTGAAAGCAGCTACTGCCAATACCTCGGCTGCTGTGACTGCTCCCTGGCCTCCTCTTCCGTGTATTCTTATTTCTATCATAGCATCAATAGCTTTTGTCTTAACTCATAGAAATACTTTTTGAACGAATGGGTTGCCTAAATTTCATTCAATCTTAAAGAAAAAAATACATTATGAACCAAAGAGGCTATTTCTTTTTATTCTATTTAAATAGGATTAGCTCTAGATTACTCGTTCATAAAAAGCTAGTTTAAATATTTAGCTACAATTAAATTAGCATGGTGAAAAAATGAAAGGTGTTATTTTAGCTGGCGGATTAGGCACAAGGCTGAACCCAATAACAAAGGTGACCAACAAACACTTGCTGCCTGTGTACAACAAACCGATGATTTACTACCCTTTACAGACCTTGATAAACGTTGGGATAAAAGATATTTTAATTGTATCTGGCCCTGAGCATTCCGGCCACTTCCTAAGATTATTGGGGAGTGGAAAGGATTTTGGAGTTAAACTTACTTACGAAATACAAGAGGAACCTAAAGGTATAGCTCATGCTTTATCATTGACAGAGGATTTTGTTGAAGGAGAGCCGTTTGTAGTTATTCTTGGAGACAACATATTTGAAGAAAATATTTCAGAATTTGCTAAAGAATTTGAAAAAATGGGAAAGGGGGCATGTGTCTTTTTAAAAGAAGTTCCGGATGCAAACAGGTTTGGTGTAGCAGAAGTTAAAGGCGATAAAATAGTAAGCATAGAAGAGAAACCAAAAAATCCAAAATCAAACTATGCTACTGTTGGATTGTATATGTATGATGGTACTGTATTTGATATCATTAGGACTTTAAAACCTTCTGCAAGAGGACAATACGAAATAACAGATGTAAATAATGCCTATCTCAAGAAAGGACAATTAAAATATTTTATCCTGAAAGGTTTTTGGTCTGATGCGGGAACATTTGAATCCTTGTTCAGAGCTACATCATTTGCAAAAGAAAAAGAAGAATCAAAAAAATGTTTATAGATTTATTTAAATAGCCAAATTTATAAATTCAAATTGATTTGCATGAAAAGAAAACCAATTTATATGTTCTATCCGTTTGTGCCTGAGAGTGCAGCTGAAAAAGTTGTTGAAATATTGAAAAGCAGATTTGTTGGACAGGGCCCAAAAGTTGATGAATTTGAAGAGGAATTCGGCAAAAAGCTAGGGCTGCAGTATGTTATTTTTGTAAATACAGGTACATCTGCCCTGCGCCTCGCTCTGGCCACAGCTGGAGTTGGACCTGGGAATGAAGTAATATCTCCAGCATTAACGTGCACGGCAACCAACACCCCAATACTGGAACAATTTGCAACCCCAGTCTTTGCGGATGTAGAATATGAAACAATCAACATAAACCCGAACGATATAGAGCATAGGATAACTGATAAAACCAAAGCAATCATGTGTGTTCACTGGGCAGGCTACCCATGTGATATGGATGAAATTTGTAAAATTGCAAAAAATCATAATTTGGTGGTAATTGAGGATGCTGCCCATGCCATTAGAGCCAGTTATAAAGGCAAACCTGTAGGATCTATTTCAGATTTCACTGCATTTTCACTTCAAGCAATCAAACAAATTACAACGGGCGATGGTGGTGTACTTTCAGTAAAAGATAAAAAAAATTACGAGTCTGCGATGAGGAGAAGATGGTATGGTATTGATAGAGCTCACAGGAAATCTTCTGTCCTAGGTCATGATCCAGAATATGATGTTTGGGAGCTTGGTTACAAATATAATCCAAATGATATAGCTGCAACTATTGGCTTGGAGCAGTTGAAATATTTGGATTCTGTAATCAAAAGAAGAAGTGAAATAGCAAAAAGATACAGAGAGGAGCTTGAAAAAGTTTCAGAAATAACTTTGTTAGAAAACAAAAATGATAGAAAAAGTTCTAATTGGTTGTTCACCATACATGTGGATAGGAGACTGAAGTTTGCTGAAATGATGCAGTCAAAAGGGATTGAAGTGTCGGTTGTCCATTGGAGAAATGATAAATACACGATTTTTGGACCACAAAGAAAAGATTTACCAAACACAGACAAGGCACATGAAACTATGATTTCTATTCCTCTTAATATGAAATTGACTGACGAGGATGTTGAATATATAATAAAATCAATTAAAGGTGGATGGTAAAGGTTTCAATAAGGGATGATTATATGATTGACGGTGTGGAAGTAAAGCAGCTAAAAGTTATCAAAGATGAAAGAGGTTGGTTGATGGAAATATTGAGAAGTGATGAAAAAATATTTGAAAAATTTGGGCAAGTTTACCTGTCTGTTTGCAAGCCCGGGTATGTTAAAGCATGGCATTACCATAAAGTACAAACTGATTTTTTTACAATTGTAAAGGGGGATGCAAAAGTTGTGTTGTATGACATGAGAGAACATTCACCGACAAAAGGAGAAATTCAAGAATTTGTGATGGGAGAAAGCAATCCTATTTTAATAAAGATACCGCCTTTTGTTGTTCATGGATTCTGTGCAATAGAAAATGAAACATGCTTTCTAATAAATTGCCCAACAAAACTTTATAACCCCGATAAGCCAGATGAATTTAGAATATCGTTTGACTCTAAAGAAATTCCTTATGACTGGAAGATAAAAAAAGGTTGGTGATCAAATGAAAATTTTGGTAACTGGTGGTGCTGGGTTCATCGGAAGCAATTTTGTCCGCTATCTGCTAGAGAAATATCCAGAATCTGAGATAGTTGTTTTAGATAAATTGACTTATGCCGGTAGGATGGAGAATTTGCAAGATGTGATGGGAAAAATAAAGTTCGTCAAAGGTGACATATGCGATGAAGAGGATGTTGAAAAGGCAGTGAAAGGATGTAATGCCATATTCAATTTTGCTGCAGAAACTCATGTTGATAGATCGATAATGGAATCAGGTGTGTTTGTTAAAACAGATGTTATCGGCACACACAAACTTTTGGAAGCTGCAAGGAAACATGATGTTGAAAAATATATACAAATATCTACTGACGAAGTTTATGGGAGTATTGAAAAAGGTTTCTTCAAGGAAGGTGACTTGTTGGATCCGTCTTCTCCTTATTCTGCAAGTAAAGGAGGAGCTGACCTGCTGGTAAATGCTTATTTCAAAACATACAAGTTGCAAACGCTAATAACACGTAGCTCGAATAATTTCGGGCCATTTCAATTTCCGGAAAAATTGATTCCTGTTCTAATCATTAATGCAATTCATAATAAACCTCTGCCAATATATGGGGATGGAAAAAATGTCAGGGACTGGATTTATGTGGTTGATAATTGTGAGGGAATAGATTTTGTTTTTAATCAAGGAAAAATAGGAGAAATTTATAACATAGCTAGCCAGAATGAAAGGATGAACATAGAAGTTGCAAATTTCATACTGAAGGAATTAAATAAACCAAAAACTCTGATAAAATTTGTAAAAGACAGGCCTGGTCACGACAGAAGATATTCTTTAGACACGACAAAGATAAAAAAATTGGGTTGGAAACCAAAAGTATCTTTTGAACTTGGTCTCAAGAAAACTTGTAAGTGGTATGTTGAAAATAGTTGGTGGTGGAAGCCACTCGTCAAAATGTAGGTTATTAATTTTTGAAACTAGTTTGATTAGAATGAAATAGGAGAAAATATTCAATGAAAAAATATCCTCTTTGCTCGATGGTAGTAGTAAACTACAACAGTAAAGCTTTTTTAAAAAACTGTTTAGATTCTTTATCAAAACAAACTTATCCTAACTGTGAAATTATAGTTGTTGATAATGCGTCGACAGACGATTCGCTTAAAATAGTAGAAAATTATCCTAAAATTAAATTGATAAAAAGTAAAACGAATTTGGGATTTGCTGGTGGAAATAATGTTGGGATAAGGAAATCGAGGGGGAAGTATGTTGTTATAGTTGATAGTGATGTTGTTGCAGACGAGAATTGGATAAATGAATTAGTCAAAGTGGCAGAAACTGATAAAAAGATAGGTGTCGTTGGAGGTAAAGTATACCATCTCCTTCATGGGAAGAAAAAATCAAACATTTTGCAATACGCTGGAGGGAATTTGCACAAATTCCTTAACTTCTATCTGTTTACAACAAAAACAGGTTACAATAAAAAAGATTTGGGGCAGTATGAAAAAATAAAAGAAACAGATTTTGTATATGGGTGCGCGTTCCTAGTTAAAAGGAGTGTAATAAATGAAGTTGGATTGATGGATGAAAAATATTTTATGTATGGCGAAGAGATAGATTGGCACTATAGAATTAAAGAAATGGGGTATAAAATTGTTTATGTGCCTGGATCAAAAATATGGCACTTCGGTTCTCCTGGAGTTGGTAAAGTTTCATATAAAAAAACATATTATATTCAGAGAAGCAACATTAGAGTCGTGATAAAACTTTATGAGCCATATTGGGTTGCATGGTACATTTTTTTCGCCGAGCCGGTTCATATATTTTTAAAGGTAATATATGGTTTACTCAGGAAAACACTCAAAGATGATTTGCGTGCGATGTATGATGCGATAAAATGGAATGTGGAGAATATAAATGAAACTTTAAATGCGAGAAAAAAATGGTTAAAAATGAAGGAGAGTAAAAAACGATGAAAATAGCGCTTGTAAATTCAGGTAGGTTTGGAGACTACCAAGCGCCACTAAGTTTAGGCTATTTAGCATCTTATGCAGAAAAATATTCGGATAGGAGGCATTCTATAAAAATCATAGACGAAAATGCGGGAGATGATGTAGAAAAAGAAATTTTAAAGGACAGACCAGATGTAGTTGGAATTACAGGAACCAGCTCTCAGATATTGAGGGCTAATGAGATAGCTACCTTTACTAAAAAAAATTACCCTGAATCTACGGTAATCATAGGCGGTGTTCATGTTTCATCAATCCCCGAGCAAACTTTCAAGGAATTTGGCAATTTTGATATTGGTGTTATTGGTGAAGGAGAATTCACATTTATAGAATTGATAAATTTATTGGATGAAAATAACTTTAATGCTTTAAAAAATGTGAATGGAATAATTTTTAGAAATAAAGGTAAGATTTTTATCACGAGCCCAAGGTCACTCATCAAGGACTTGGACACGATACCATTCCCTGCAAGGCATTTAATGAAAATGGAGTATTATCTAAAGCCACGTGATGTGATCAGGGGAGTAATAAAAAGAACGGTTCAAATTATGATGTCGAGGGGTTGCCCTTATAGATGTATATTCTGCGCGAGCCAGATCATTCATAAAGGAAAATATAGAATTCATTCTCCTCAATACATCATCAGTGAAATAGAGCATTTGATAGACAAGTATAAAGTGGAAGGACTCTATTTTGTAGATGATATTTTCACTATTGACAAAAAGGTGGTTGAAGAAGTTTGTAAAACCTTGATAGAAAGGGGTATAAATGAAAAAATAGTCTGGGAGGCTCAACTAAAAGCCAATCTAATCTCAAAAAATGATATTGGGTTATTGAAACTGATGAAAAGTGCTGGATGCATACAAGCGAATTTTGGTTTCGAATCTGGCAATGATAGAGTTCTTGGTATGCTGAAGAAAAACACTGTTACAGTGAAACAAAATTCTGACGCGATTAAGTTGTGTAATAGCGTTGGCCTTAGGGTTCTTGGAAATTTCATTATTGGTTCGCCAACAGAAACTATAGAAGAAATAAATGATACTAAAAAATTCATAGCAACTCATGATATGGATGTTGTTCATGTTCATCTAGCAGCTCCATTCCCAGGGACTGAATTGTGGGATATCTGCAAAGAAAAGGGGTTATTAAAAAATGTGTCTTGGGAAAACCTGTGGCTGGGGCGACTTGACAAAGGAACAGGAAACCCTGTAACGTGTTCTGATATAATAGAATATGAAGAATTATTAAGAATTTATAGAGAAATAAAACTTTCTAATACATTAAGAAAAAACAGAATTCTTATGCTTAAGAAAATAATTCGTGATCCTAGGAAAATCGTAAAATGGTTCCCAATTTTAGTTTACCCAGTTTTAAAACACAAAGTAAAAAATTTATTTAAAGGTAACAAAGTTGAAAGTAATGAAATATCTTGACATGCGTTATCCTGAGAAAAATATAGAAAAGCACAAGCTATTTACCAAAAATTTTGTAGAATGGGTCCATAAAAGGTTTTTTAACAAACCTGGGAGACTGTTAGATGTTGGGTGCGGTAAAGGATTATATATGGATGGCTTCAGTGCCATCGGTTATAAAGTGTATGGTATAGATAAAGAGCAATATAGAAAGGATATTAAAACTGTTGACTTAGAAAAAGAAAAAATACCATTTGCTAAAAACTTTTTCGATTATGCTTTCAGTAAAGGCGTTATACATCATATTGAAAATACTGAAAATTTTTTGAAAGAAATTAAAAGAGTTTTAAAACCAAATGGCTTGATTTTTATAATGACATTGGATTGGGAAACCACTTACAAAAAAATTTTTTATGAAGATTTTACAGTAAAAAAGCCGTTCACTCTAAAATCATTAAAAGATATTTTAATATGCTATGGTTTTGAAATCATCGAAGCTAGAAAATTTCAAAATATACCTTACATTTGGAGATACACGACTAAAGCATTTGATTTTATTTATCCAACCCCCAAATCAATATTTGCTGTTGCTAAAAGGGAATAATATGAAAATTCTGTTTTTTTATGAAAATTATAATAATGAGCCACTTGGCATCATGTATTTATCTAGCGTATTGAAGGAAGCGGGCCACAAAACAGATTTTTTTATAATAGGCGATAACATTGAACTCATAAAAAAAATAAAGCAATTCAAACCAGACATTATAGCGATATCAACAACTACAGGTTTGCATAAACGGTATATGGAGATAAGCCGAATGATTAAAAGCAGTTTTGACACTTTTATTATTTTCGGCGGACCTCACCCGACATATTTCCCAGAAATAATTACAGAAGATTGTGTGGATGCAGTTTGTATAGGTGAAGGTGAATATGCATTTCTTGAACTCGTAAACAATCTTGAAGCAGGTAAGGATATAACAAAAATAAAAGGCATTTGGGTAAAATTAAATAAAAAAATATACAAAAACCCAATTAGACCACTAATTCAAGATTTGGATTCATTACCATACCCAGATAGAGAACTTGTGGAAAAACATTTTGGGAAAATGGAAACTCGGCACTTCATTGCTATAAGGGGGTGCCCTTATAGTTGCACATACTGCTATAACCATACATTGAAAAAAATGTATCCGAATCAACCATTTATACGTGCGAGGAGTGCCTCAAATATGATTGAGGAAATCAAAGAAGTTTTAAACAAATATCATTTCAAAAGGGTTATGTTTGTCGATGACACGTTTATTTTGAATAGAAAGTGGTTAAAAGAATTCTCTAAAAAATATAAAAAGGAAATAGGATTGCCATTTCATTGCAATATAAGAACAGATATTTTTGATGAAGAAGTGGCCAAGTTGCTAAAAGATGCTGGGTGCTTTGAAATTGATATGGCCATAGAATCTGGAAATGAGTACATAAGAAACAAAATATTAAAAAGAAACATTTCAAACGAACAAATAATAAAAGCAGGTCAAATCATAAAAAAAATGGGCATGAAATTGAGAACAGAAAATATGGTTGGCATTCCTGGAGAAACTTTACAAAATGTTATTGAAACTTTGCGTCTGAATACGAAGGTAAATCCTTATTATGCTTGGTGCTCTATATTTCAGCCATATCCAAAAACAGAACTGGGAGAATATGCAAAAAATTATCTGAAAAAAAGCATAAATCTTGAAGAAATTAACCAAAATTACCACACTAATTCCGTGCTTAATATCAAAAATAAAAGAGAGATGGAGAATATCCACAAATTCTTTGCAATCTGCGTAAGCTATCCATTTTTGATTCCGATGACGAAGATATTGATAAAGATGCCTTCAAACCGCTTTTTCAATTTAATTATGCGTGGTTATAAATATTATTGCTATAAAAAAAGCAAATTTTTCAAGTAACAAAATGGTTTGTTATCTAAAATATATTTATATTTTTTTGAAGAAATTTTCAAAAGTTTTAATAACATGATTGATTTGTTTTTCAGAAATGTGCGGGTGGCATCCAATAAAAAAGGCGTTATTCAAAATATAATTTGTATTTTTTAAATCTCCAAATATTTTAATGTTTTCATTTCTATACGCTGGTTGGAGAGCTAAATTGCCTCCCATGAAAGCTCTGGTCTCGATGTTATTTTCTTCCAAGAATCTAACAATATCTAATCGATTAAAACTTTCATTCTCTTTTACTATTATAACATATCCGTAAAAAGCATGAAACACACATTAAATCCGGCTTGAAATCTTGAAGTATTTTGGAGAATTCAGGAGAATCTGCTTTTATGCCATTAAGAGAGCAATCAATGATTCTTGCCTCATGCTTTTTGCCCAAGTTTGACTTCAAATACCCCAGGGCAAGCGGCATCACATATTTCATGTCAAAGCCAAAAGGCCATACGAGAGCTATTTTCATCCCATCACTTAAAGAGTTGTTAGATTTGTATTTAAATAACTGGTGAACTTGTTATTCAAATATACTTTTAAAAAGTATATTTGAATAAAGTGAAACAGTGAAAGAATCAAGATATCATGTACAAAAAATATCAATGTGCTTCCCTGCCTACAACGAAGAGAAAAATATTGCAAATATTCTAAATGATTGCCTGTCTTTGAAAAGGAATTCGGCTTTCAGATGGGAATTTGTCATAGTTGATGATGGGAGCAAAGACAAGACGGGGGAAGTTGTTAAGGAATATTCTAAAAAGAACAGATCAATTGTATATCACAAGCATGAGAAAAATCTTGGGTATGCGTCTGCGTTCAGGTCATGCCTGCAAAAGGCCACAGGCGATGCGGTTTTTGTTATAGACGGTGATAATCAGTATGATTTAAAGGAGTATATGAAATTCGTGGATGCTATAGCAAGTGGTTTTGATTTTGTTTCTGGATGTAGAAAAAAGATAGGCGATTCTTTCCACAGAATTTTGATGTCAAAAGGATACAACTTAATCTTCAGAACCCTTTTTGGAACAGACTACATGGATATAGATGTTGGCTTCAAAGCTTTCAAAAAAGAAATTGCAAAAGAAATTTCAAAGAAAATAAAATACGAGGGGATGCCTGTTGGAGCTGAAGTTTTTGCCTGGGCGCTTAAAATGAAACTAAAGATTAAAATTATTCCAGTGAAGCATTTTAAAAGAAAGGGTGACGGGACAAGGATATATTTTCCATGGAAGCTGCCGGTTATGATAACGAAAATAACATACAACATGCTAAAACTTAAACTAGAAACGATGTGATTTAATGAAAAAGAAGATTGTATTGATAAATCCGCCAAGTCCTTGGCTTATATGCGATAGGGACATGCCTTCACAGGGGATTCTGAACATAGCAGCATTCCTGAGAGAGAAAGGGATTGATGTATCTATAGCTGATTTGGCTGGGCTGCCAGAAAAGTATTGGTTTATTCCTGACGCAGACATTTACGGTATAACATGTGTTACTCCTCAGTTTCCTTATGTCAGAAAAATTGCAGAAAGAATCAAGAATAGGCAGAGTGATGCTTTGGTTGTTATTGGCGGTGTTCACCCTACTGTTTTACCGCAAATGACACTGGAAAAAATCAAATGCGACATTGTTGTTAGGGGTGAAGGGGAACTGGCGATGTTGGAAATAGTGAATGGTAGGAGAGATAGAATAATCGAAGGTAAACTCATTGAAAACCTGGATGAAATACCTTTTCCTGCTTGGGACATGATTGATATTTATGATTACCAAAAGATCGGGACTAACAGTTTTTTCGGCCCTACAAAAAATAGCAGAGAAGGATATATTCAAACAGGCAGAGGCTGCCCATACAACTGCGCATTTTGCTCACAAGCGTACTTTACAAAAAGAATTGTTAGATACAAGTCGATAGGAAGGATAATCGCTGAAATAAAATTCCTGATGGGGAGATACAAGTGTGATAGATTTTATTTTTTTGACGACACCTTTATCATAGATGAGAAGAGGGTTTCAAATCTCTGTGATGAACTGAAAAAAATGAAAGGACTTGATTGGCACTGCTTGTCAAGAGCTGATAGAACAAATCTAGAGTTGTATATTAAAATGAAGGAAGCCGGATGTGTTGGAATAACCTACGGCATAGAATCTGGCTCGCAAAAAATACTTGACATCATAAACAAGCGGACGACAGTCGAAGAAAATATAAATGCTGTCAAAATAGCGAAGGGGGCTGGATTGAAGGTAAGATGCCAAATAATTGTGGGGTTGCCCGGGGAAACCGAGGAGACGATAAGGGAGACAGAGGACCTGATAAAAAAATCTCCTGCTGACGCATGGGGAATTCATATTTTCATTCCTTTACCTGGGAGCGACATATGGGAACATCCTGAGAAGTTTAACTTTAAAATAGATAAGAGCACTGACTTCACCTATTATCACACTATTGGAAAGATGGGTGAGAACGAGGGAGCAAATCTGCACCAAAACCCAGAGCAGATAATCGAATGGAAGAAAAGATTGGAAAAGGTCATAGGAGATAAGGATATACATAAATATGCTCAGGTGAGGTCTGAAAGGTTGGACAAAAATGGCTGATGAAATAAAAATAATTGGATCTGGCATAACTGGCCTGAGCGCAGGCTATCATTTAAAAGACGGGTATGAGATATTTGAAAGGGATTCAAGGATTGGTGGGCTATGTAGATCTGAGAATATTGACGGATTCATTTTTGATCATTCAATCCATCTTCTGTACAGCAAAGACCCATATGTAACAGGCCTGATAAAAAAAGTTTTGGCAGAAAACTTCAATTCAATGACACGAGAAGCATGGATATACTATTTGGGGAAATATGTAAGGTATCCGTTTCAAGCAAATACCTTTGGTTTGCCTACAGACGTAATCAAAGAGTGTGTCATGGGGTTGATTGAAGCAAAGTATGTAGACAAAATAAATCCGACCAATTTCGAGGAGTGGATTAACAGCACTTTTGGCCATGGAATAGCAAAGCACTTCATGCTGCCCTACAACAAAAAGATATGGGCCATACCAACCCATCTTCTAGATTTTAATTGGGTCAAGGATAGGATACCAATCCCAAATATGGAAGATGTGATTGTAGGAGCTGTGTCTGACCAGAAAAAGGGGTTTGGCGATAATGCTCAGTTCTGGTATCCTGCCAAGGGAGGGATGGAATCTCTGCCAAATGGGTTCTTGCCATATGTAAAAAACATACGCTTGAACAGTGAAGTGACTAAAATATTTGTTGAGAAGAAAAAAATGATTGTTAATGGTGTGAGGGAAGTTAGCTACTCTAAAATAATTTCCACCATACCTTTACCCACTCTTGTTAAAATTATTGATAATGTGCCAAAAGAGGTCGAGGATGCTGCGAAAAAGCTCGAATACAACTGGGTTTTTGCCGTTAACATTGGGATTGATAGGCCAAAAATATCAAATAAACATTGGGTTTATTATCCCGAAGAGAAATTTATTTTCCACAGGATAAGTTTCCCAATGAATCTGTCACCGTTCAACGCGCCAAAAGGGAAAAGTTCTATAACAGCAGAAATTTCTGGCTCAAAATACAAGCCTGTTGACAGAGACAATATAGAAGAAAGGGTGTTGGGGGACCTTCAAGAAGCTGGTGTACTGAATAAAAATGATAAAATTTTGTTTACAAAAACGCTACTGTTCAATCCAGCGTACATAATTTATGACTTGAACCATCAAAAGAATGTTGGAGTAATCCACTCCTTCCTAATGCAAAATGGCATATTTCCTTGCGGGAGGTTTGGTGAATGGGAATATTTTAACATGGATCATTCTATACTTTCTGGAAGAGACATCGTATTAAAATTAAGATAATCAAACTCCATATACTTTGAATCCGTTAACGCTAAAAATTTTTGGTAAATCTAAGCTTTTATTGTATGTCACGATATATTGTGCGTTGTATTTGTTGGCTATGTTTAAAAATTCAGCTGTGGATGCCTGATTTTGACTATACAGTTGCATGACATCATCGTGCCTCTCTTTGCATGACTCTGAAATTCTTTTGCTATATGCACACCAACTGGCATCATTCCATAAACTGACAACTGACCTCTTAGACCAGATTTTTATTTCAATCCAATATGGCGGCACTAAAAGCGTTGAATCTTTGGGTGTGTTCTTGTCCAGCCATTCGCCCAGTTGAATTACTTTGGGATTTTCTTCAATGTAAATGCTTTTTGATTTCGTAATGCCTTCAAGTACTGTAGAATAATATAAACTGCTGAAAGGAATAAAAATCAATATAAAAAGCATCAAGCCAAGTATTTTTGACTTGTTCCACAGTGATGAAATCAATAGAGTGCAATATATGAAAGAAAAGTATAAAATATACTTAGCTGACCTAAGAAATTGCATTAAAAGCATCTCACTATTAAAATAACTAAAGATAGACAAAGAAGAATAGAGCAATATGATTAAAAGCCATTGAAACAGTTCTTTGTTCTTTCTTTTTATGATAAAGAATCCCGGTATGAGAACACAGGCAAATTTTAAAATGCTTTTACCAACACTTGTAGGAAACAGGTAGCCAGGGTCCCAATGTATTTGGATATAAAATTCCTCATTCTTTAATTTTGATGAGCTGTAATATTGAAATAGAAATAAAGAAGAGATGATCAGGCAAATGAAAAATGTTTTGTAGTCTTTTTTTTGGAAAAATAGAGAGAATAAAAATAAAATCATTATTGGAATGATAGTTACAGAATGAAAATTTAACAGGATGCCCAAAACAATAAAAATAGGTATCGACAATTTTTTATGATATCTTAAAAATAAGTAAAATACCAGCGGCATGAAAGCAAACACTATATCCTTTGCAAGAATAGATGAAACCCCCACCACTTCTGGACCCATGGAATGAATAAAAGAAAGCATGAAAGTGGCAAGCAATGCAAGCTTAGTGTTCTTCAATAAATATCTACTTAGTAAAAATGTTGAAAAAACAAAGATAGTTTTAAAAAACAAGGTTAAGATAAAAACAGAAAGGAACATATTATTAATCAAATCATTAAAAAATGACAAGAGATTAAACGCCTTAGACGGATAAAGCTCAATCATTTGGCTTGTCAAAAAGTCATTCAAGTAATAACCATCTTTTGACAGGCTGTAAGCTCCTGTGATTATAACATCCTGGTCTTGAGTCAACCAATTAGCATGAAAATCTATTAAAAAATAACTTGCATATGAAAACTCGAAAAGAAATGAAATTAAAATAAAAGACAAAAGAATAATTAGAACTTTATATTTTTTTGAAAAACTCTTCAAAAGTCTTGATAACATGTTTAACTCCTTTATTAGAAATGTATGGGTGACACCCAATAAAAAAGGCGTTATTCAAAATATAATTAGTGTTTTTTAAATCACCAAATATTTTGATATTCTCATTTCTATACGCTGGCTGTATAGCTAAATTACCCCCCATGAAACCTCTAGTCTCAATATTATTTTCTTCCAAGAATCTAACAATATCTAATCGATTAAAATGACTGTTTTCTTTTACTATGATAACAAATCCATAAAAGGCATGAAAACAATTGTCTGGTATTTTTGGTAATATTAAATAATCACTGAATTTACTTAGACTCTCATTATATCGTTTCGCAATCTGCAATCTTCTTTTATTGAACTTATCCAATTTTTTTAATTGCTCGACTCCTAGCGAAGCAGCGATATCCGTCATTCTCACATTATACCCCATCTTATTGAAGACATACCTTTCATCGTAATTTTTTAGCGTTTCATCATTGTAATAAAAACGCTTATCTTTTTCATATTTCTTCAATCGCCCAAATTCTCTTACCGATTCTAAAATATCATTTAAAATTTCATTATTTGTAAGAACCATTCCTCCCTCACCAGTAGTCATGTTGTGGGCTACGAAAAAACTATAGGTTGAAATATCTCCAAATGAACCAACTTTTTTACCATTTATTTCTGCGCCATGAGCTTCGCAACAATCTTCCATTAACGGTAGATTATGCTGATGAGCAATGTTCATAATTTTTTTCATTTTTGCAGGGCATCCAAAAGAATGCACCACCAGGATCAGCCCAGTCTTATTGTCTATCGATTTTTCAATTTCGTCTGGGTCAATATTGTATGTATCCATTTCAACATCAACAAACTTTGGTACAAGCCCGTTCTGAATAAGCGGCGAAACAACGGTAGTAAAGGTTGCAGCAGGAACGACAACCTCAGCCCCTTTTTTTACCATTCCTGATTCTATCATGGAAGAAATTGCAATCAAATTTGCGGATGAGCCAGAATTGACAGCAGTTCCATATTTAGTTCCAATATATTCACTAAAATCCTTTTCGAATGTTTTTACTTTTTCTCCCTGTGATATTTTTAAATTCAACAAAGAATCTAAAGCTGAAATAACTTCTTTTTCATCAAAAGCGGGGTATCCCACTGTTACCTTTGAAGTGTTAGATTCAAATTCAATTTTTTTCTTTTCAAAAAATTTTTTAATTGACTCAAAAATTTCGTCTTTTGTAGTGTCCATTTTTCGTCCTCTTATATTAGTTTTTAATCAGATTTTTTAGCTTCCCAAGGATATTCTCCTGGCTTTCCATTTTTTAGCCACCAATCTATTTCTTTTTTATACCAATCAAATGTAATCTTCAATCCTTCTCTGATACTAACTTTCGGGATATACCCAAGTAATTTTTTTGCTTTTGATATATCTGGCACTCTTCTATCAGTCCCTCCAGCAGGTTGCGGTACATATGTAGGATTTACTTTCTTGCCTGAAATTTCTTCCAAGTATTTTATCAGTTGATTTACAGATGTTTCAGCATTCTGATCTCCAATGTTAAAAATTTCATTTTTCCCTTCACCCTTAGTTGCGGCTAAAATTATTCCATTAACTTCATCCTCTACAAAACAAAAACTTCTAGTGCTTGTACCATCTCCTTGCACTGTAAATTCTTCGTTCAAGACCATTTTTTTAATGAACTCCGATATAACATGATCCCATCCCATCATTGGCCCGTATGGGTTATGCAACCTAACAATGCTAGTGTCAAACCCATATTTTTTGGCGTAGTTCAAGCACAAAACTTCTCCGGCTATTTTTGTAGAAGAATAAGAGAACCTTGGGTTTTTTGAATCAGGGACGACCAAAGGATGTGATTCTGGTGTGGGAAAAACTTGCGGCCTTGCATAAACTTCTGAAGAAGAAGTGAATAGCAACCTACCAACTTTGCTCTCAGCAATTGCTTTTAGTACATTCAATGTTCCTGTTAATCCAACATCCAAAACTAGGACAGGGTGAGTGTAAAAATACGAAGTACCGAGGATTGCGGCAAGGTGATAAACTGTGTCAACTCCATCCATTGCATTTTTTACTTCTTCGAAATTTCTTACATCAGCCTGAATGAATTCAATCTCATCTAGAACGTCTTCCAAATTCCTTTTTCCGAATCTCCAATTGTTGTCAAGAACTCGTACATTGTTTTCCCTTTTAACCAATTCCCTGACTAGATGGGAACCGATGAAGCCCGCTCCGCCTGTGACAAGTATGTCAGCCAATACCTACACCCTTATATACTAATCCCATTTTCTCTATTTCTTGTTTTTTGAAAATACCCCAGCCATCGTAGACTATTCCATCCTTCTTCATCCCGGAAAAAATTTCTTTAACATCCAAGTTTGAAAATAAATCATGGTTTGTCATGAATATCGCAACATCAGCATCTTTCAATCCGTCCTCAATACTTTTCACATGTTCAATGTCTAAACTTCTGATTTTCTCTTCTTCGACACAGGGATCAAAACCTATAATGAAAACATTTTCAGAAGACAAATGCTTAACCAAATCAAGTGTCGGACTTTCTCTCATATCGTTTGTCTCTGGCTTTCCTTTGAAAGCAAACCCAGCAATAAATACTTTTTTGCCTTTTAGTTGGCCATGCTTTTTCAATTCCTCAACCATACGTTTAGTCATGTTCTCGTTTATCTCTCTTGCCTTAGAAACCAAAGCTAGATCTTCACCAAATTTTTTGGCGCAATTTATAAGGATGTACGGATCTTTTGTCAAACATGCCCCTCCAACTCCTGGGCTTGGGATTGGGATGTTGTTTCTTGGATAGCCTTGATTTGCGGCATTCACAATTTCAAAAGTGTTCAACCCAACTTTCTCGCAATATTTGGCTATCTCGTTTGCATAGGCAAACCTCAAATCTCTGTATGAATTGTCAAGCAATTTAATCAGTTCTGCAGCCTCTAGAGATGAGACACAAAGGATTGTTGGTGTTGTATGCCTGAAGATTTTAGCAGCTTCGTCCACGCTCTTGTCGTTTATCCCGCCTATGATTTGTGGCAGTATTCTCAACTCCTTGAGTGCAACACCTTCAGCAGTCCTTTCTGGAGTGAATGCCAGGTAAAAATCTTCACCGGCTTTTAACCCCGATTCCTCTAAAATTGGTTTGACCACATCCCTTGTGGCACCGACTGGGACTGTCGAACGCAAAAGAACCAACTGCCCTGCCCTGAGATGATCTTTTATCTCATAAATTGCAGACTTTACAATTTCCAGGTTCGGAATCTTGGTCTTTTTATCAACAGGTGAAGTGACGGCGATTATGAAGACATCCGCATCATGAGCATACATCTCTTCTGGCTTTCCTACAAACAGATTGCTGCCAAGATGCCTTTTCAGAAGCAGATTTATTCCAGGTTCTTTGATGTGGGACTGGCATTTCTTGATGGCATCTAAAATTTTTTCATCCTTCTCAGAGCCATAAACCTGAAACCCTACATCGGCTAGAATGACTGCCAATGTCTGCCCCACATACCCTAGACCAACGATGTTTATTTTCATTAGTTAAAACTATCAATTCAAGCTTTTAAATATTTCATGAACTATGGGTCCAAATTCTTAAATATTGGTGAAGAGCTAAAACATTAGTATGAAAGGCAAGGTTTCGCTAATCCTCTTGACCAGCAACGAGATTGAGGGATGCAAAAAAATAGTGCCGATGATACCGAAAGGGGGGATTGATGAGTTCATTTGCGTTGACTTGAATTCAACTGACGGAACTGTAGAATACTTGAAAAATATGGGTTACAAGGTGTACGCACAGAAGGTAAAGGGGCGTGGGACTGCTTTCAGAATCGGCATGGAAAAGGCAAAAGGTGATGTTCTTGTATATTTTTCGCCTGATGGGAATGAAAATCCGAAGGACATACCAAAATTGATACAGAAGATAAATTATGGATATGACATGGCTATAGCCTCAAGATTCCATCCCGATTCAATATCGGAAGACGCTACTTTGGTAAGAAGGTTTGGCAATCTGATGTTCACAGGTTTGATCAACTTGCTCTGGGGGACAAATGTAACAGACGCAGTTAACGGATTCAGGGCTATAAGAAAGGAAGTCATGAAAGATTTAAAAACTCGAGCCAAATACTTTGAAATTGAGATTGAGATGACAATTAAATGTTCTAAGAAAAGGTATAAGATAACTGAAATACCGACTGTGGAGGCAAGGAGAATCGCAGGTAAGGGGAAATTAAAGACATTTAGAGATGGCTGGTTGTACACAAAATTTATTTTTGAAGAATTGGTTGGAAATAAAAATTAATCTATCTGGTTAAAAAGTAATTTATATGAAAATACATGAAATCTTCAGGAGCGGTTTCTTCTGGCTGATATTATTCATATTTTTATTGCATACCGTGGCATATCCTTCAATCCATCACATCATTGATGAGTATACTTATCTCAAGGCTTCTGAAAAGTTTTGCAAAATGGATTTCTCTGATTTTTTGGGTAAAAAGACTGAGGAAAATGTGGAATTCTATTCTCATAACACACCGATGTATGCAATTATTTTCTGCTTAACTTCACCTATTCATGGATTTGATGTTGAAAGGGCAGAAATTGTCACGTTCGGATTTTTAATAGCATTGACCGCTGGTTGGTATTATTCAATTCCAAAAGATTGGAAGTTGGATAGAAGGAAAGTTGTTTTGTTGATTTTTTCAAACAGCCTTTTGTGGGTCTATGGTTTGCGCGCGTTGAAGGATGTCCCACTTGCTTTTTTCCTGTCGCTTGGTATCTTCCATCTTTATCTTTACCTTGAAAATAAAAAAATAAAGAATTATTACATTGCATTCGTTCTTGTTGCGATAGCATTGATGCTGAAGGAAAGCGCGATACTCTATATCCCCATATTTTTTGTCTATCTTCTAATCAGGAGAGACCGCAAGTTGAAAGATTGGATTTTTTTAATTCTGCCTGTGATTCCTTACATGATTTTCACAGCCTTCCAACTTGCAAGCGGATTCCCTGTAGCTTACCTTTTCACAAGCTCCATGAAGTTCACGACGCCGTTCACGTACCAGCAAAACATTCCGTATGCAAGTCTGCCGACCATATTGTTCATGGCTGGGATTTTCGGCCCTGGAATTATTTCGGTAATAATAAGGTGGAAGGACCAGTTCTTTACAAGAAGCCAGTTCAACAACTTCCTGAAATTCTCTCTAATACTTTATATAATATGGGAGTTGGTTTTTGACATCCTGCTATTCGGTAACATGCCGAGATATCACACTGTGATCATCCCATTCTTATCTTTAATAATAGCAGAGGCTTCTGACAGAAGCAGGACTTTAAAAATATTGTTTTACTTGACAGTCGCATATTCAGTCCTGTCGGGTTTTTTGATATCATATTATTTCCATGTTAAAACTCTGGAGATATGGATGAACTCCCCGAAAAAAATTATAGAATCTATCTTAAAGCGATGATATGATTAAAACAAAAAAACTATTCAAAAATGAGTGGTTTTACATCACCTTGATTTCAATAGGGTACTTTATACTTCAGTTTTTTTTATCAAATAATTTAGCAATGAATTCTGATGAAGGAACGCACGCCCTCACTGGATTGTTCTATAAGGATATGATATTCAACTTGAAAAATTTTCATTCAATAAATGACATTGTAACCTTTGGAATAAATTATGTTGTAAGATATTCTAAGGTAACACTCTACTACCCACCTTTGTATCATATACTGCTGGTGATGGTTTTTCTGACAAAAGAAAATATAATGATTGCAAGGATTTTAAACATCTTAATAACAATTGTAACATCTTATGTAATCTACAAATTGGTTTATGAGTGTTTTGAGAACAAAAAAATCTCATTCTTTAGTTTGATATTTTTCCTAAGTTTCTCAATAATATTTTTCTATGCAAACAAAGTCATGATTGATGTTTTACAAATACTAACATTCTCGCTCGTTTTGTGGTATTACTTCAAGCTCAGGAAAAAACAAACAATTAGATTCAAAAATTTACTAGTTCTTTCTATTTTAATAGCGTTAAGTTTGCTCACAAAATTTTACTCCGTATTCATTCCAATCATAATTTTGATAGATTCATTCATCCAAAACAAAAGGTTTTTTATAAAAATACTCCTTTCACTGTTTTTGGCCTTCCTGTTGATATCGCCTTACATTTACCTCTATTACAAGTTCCACATGTCCAATCTTGTGATCGGGAAGGCAGTGACGCCTTGGGAAAGCAGCCTTGTCTTCTTTGACATATTCAGGAACTTTGGATTATTTCTAGGTTTTTTTGTTGCCTTTTCTTTGTTTTATTTCTTTTACAAGAACAGAAAAAACTACATATTTTTCATCTGGCTGCTCATACCGCTGATTGTTTTGCTGCTGCTAAAGAATGCCGACCCCAGGTATGGGTTCATCTTGATGCCAATCTATGCGATGTCATGCGGCTTCAGCTTCACAGAAATTGAAAGAAGACTAAAGGGTTTGAAGAAAAATATTTTAATTGTTTTCATTTTTTCAATAATAGTGCTACAAATAATTCAAGATAGCTATCAAAATTCTCAAGGCCCGAATTACCCAGTGGATGATATAATGAAAGCTGTTAAAAAGAATGGGAATATTTTGATAATGTCTGAAGACCCTGTTTACTCTTCTGTGTTCATGTTTTACGGCAGAATAAACGAAGTTCCTGGCAATATGATTAGATCTTGTGTTTTCTCCCAAAGCAACCTAACAAATGACTTCTTGAATGATTGGGGCATAAGATATATAATTGACCAGGAAAATGATTTGAATGATGGTTTGGTCAAATCGCTCAATCTCAGTCTAGTCCTGGAAAAAAATACTGGCGGCGTCTCTATGAGATTGTTTGAATCAAATGGAGAAATAAAAGAAGTGGATTGCAATTTTGTCTGTATCCTAATGGGCAAAGTTTGCAAAAATGCAAGTTTCAGGGAGATAATTCCATTAATCAACAAAAACATCTACACGAGGGATTGAATTATTTTTTTATCTCATACCAGACTCTGATTTCCCCGAAACCACCAACCCAGTAGCACCAAATTCTTTCGCAAAGGTGATAGTTTAGGTTTGCAAAAAAATTTATTACGCTGTTGGTGAAGCGGCGAGCGAAGTTGGTTAGGTCAACATCCCGCATCCATCTCAGCTCAATTCTCTTCAGCATGAAATTTGGATTTTTGTTGGAAAACAGTTTGAAAGCCTGACAGGAATAAGCTCTTTTGTGCTCCATTATATAAGACGCATAAACTGAAAAATGTGGAACTTCGATGTAAACCATGGCCCCATTTTTAGCAATCCTCAATATGTCTTTCAATGTCTTTTCTGGCTCGTTTAGATGCTCTAGAACGTGCCTCATGTAGATTTTATCAAATGAATTGCTCTTGAACGGAAGCGGGAGTTTGTTTAAATCATGGACTATGTCTGGGTTCGTTTCCTTGTTGATGTCCACGCTGATTGCTCCCTTTATTTTGTGCGGCCCAGAGCCCAAATCCAACTCTTTCATAATTTATATCATCTAGTGGATTTTTTAAATGTTTAGAATTAAAGCTTTTTCTTGAACAGTTCTGTTCTTCTGAACAGTTCGATGGTCTTTTTCAATCCTTCATCCAAACTAACTTTTGGTTTGTAGCCAAGTATCTTGGAGGCCTTTTCATAATTTCCGATAAAAAGACTGACATCAAAAGATTTTCCTGGGCTAACAACAATTTCAGAATCTGACTCGCACATTTTTAGCACTTTCTTTGCCAGGTCTTCAACAGAAGTGCCTTCTCCGGTTACAAAATGAAAATCACTCGCAATAATCTCGTCTGATTTCTTGAAGGCTCTCAATATCCCATCAATTGTGTCATCAATAAATGTAAAATCAAATGTCTGCTTCCCACCATGCACGATCAAGGGCTCGTTTCTAAGAGCAGCCAGTATAAACTTCGGCGTCACTCTGTCCAGTTGATCTCTTTCACTTCCATAAACATTTGAGAACCTGAAGATTATTGATTTGACGTCCGAATATTTGTGGTATGATAAAAACAATTGTTCTCCTGTAAGCTTTGAAACCCCATAGAATGACTTTGGGTTTTTTGGATGAGATTCAGAAACAGGCATTTTGTCTGTCTCCCCATACACCTCTCTGCTCGACCCCATGAAAACTGTTGCCTGATTTCCTGTTTTTTTAATTGATTCGAGCAAATTCAAAGTGCCGCCGACATTTACCTGAAAGCACTTGTATGGATCTTGCTGGCCCCATACGACCCTTGAAACAGCACCGAAGTGAAAAATTACATCCTTATTCCTCACAACTTTTTGCACATCCTCAAAATTCCTTAAATCACCGACAACCTTTTCACAGTCCATGTGCTCTGTGTTTTTATTGAAGACCAAATCAAATAGTGTTACTTCATTCTCCATCTCAATCAATCTGTCAGCCAAATGGCTTCCGATAAAGCCATTGCCTCCTGTAATCATCACTTTCATTCAATCACCTACTGAATTGTCAGTCCTCCATCCACAACTAGCATTTGGCCAGTTATATAATCTGAATCATCTGAGGACAAAAACACAACTGCCTTTGCTATGTCTATTGGTTGGCCCCATCTCTTTAGTGGAATTGCTTGAATGAATTGCTTTGATGTTTCATCGTCCATTGCTACTTTTGTACCAGGAGTTTCAACACCACCAGGAGCGATTGCATTAACCCTAATATTATAGGGTGCCAAATCTATTGCAGCAGATCTTGTAAACCCAAGAACGCCACCTTTCGAGGCAGAATAGTGAGCTAAACTTGGATAGCCAACAACAGCTCCTGCAATAGAAGCTATGTTTACAATGTTTCCGCTCTTTCTTTTTGTCATATCCGACAAGACAGTTTTAGTGCAATTGAATACGCCTTTCAAATTAACATTCAAAACTTTGTCCCATTCTTCTTCTTTCATTTCTGTTAAAGGTTTGAACGGATATATGCCGGCGTTGTTAACCAAAATATCAACTCTTCCAAATTCTTCTATTGTTTTCTTGATAAGATTTTCTACTTCTTTAATATTAGAAACATCTGCTTTAACGCCAATAGCATTTGTGTTAAAGGATTTAATTTCATCAACAGTTCTGTCAATATTTTCTTGGGTTATGTCAGAAACAACAACTTTGGCTCCTTCCTTTGCAAGTTCTAAAGCAATTCCTTTGCCAATTCCTTGGCCAGAGCCAGTTACTATTGCAACTTTATTTTCAAGCTTCAATTCATTCACCTCTATTTTTGTTTTTATCATCTGATAAAGGCGGCGGCAAAATTAAATTCTCATGAGCCATTTTATTTGCAAGATCGTATGCTTCTAAAGTGCTTATATCAATCCAATATGGCAGTTTTTCTATATAAGCCGCCAACTTACCTTCTGCTGCCAACTGTGGGAATAAAGAGTGCTCAACTTTCAATTTGCCCCTTGGTAGTTTATCAATTACATCCTCTACCTCAATGATGTAATACCCACTATTTGCATATCTAGAAGGCGCCTGTTGCAAAGGAGGCTTTTCTATAAAAAACTCAATCAAGTTAAAGTCTTTCACTTGCTTTACTTTTGCAATGCCAAATCTGTGCAGCTCGTTTTCTGGTGCCTCAAAAAGCAAAACCGTGCATGATGTGCCTAGCTCTTTTCTGCATCTCTCATGATAATCAATCATCTTATTGAAATTAAACTTGGTTAAATTGTCGCCATATACAACTATTATCCTTCCTTTTCGAATGTCAGTCTCTTCCAAAATAAATCTCAAATCCCCACCTGTCTCCCTCATTGGTGTTGGTATAGTTTTTATGTTCAAGCCGAGATTTAGATTTCTCAGATAATTGTCAATACTGATTCCCTGTATGTGTGACAATATTCTTTCATCAGGATCATTACCAACAGTACCAGGAACAGCAACAATTATTTCATCTATATCCTTGTTCAAAATGCTTCCAATAACCCAATCAATCATTGGCTTCCCTTTTACTGGCAGCAAGGGTTTTGGAATTCCATATGTCAACGGCCTCATCCTTGTTCCTTTACCTGCTGCAAGAATTATTGCTTTCACTCTCTTACTCCTCTGTCTTCTTTTATCTTATCGTTGACGTCACGTATAGCTTTAAGGAATATAGGATCAAAATCATGTTGCTCGGCAAAGTCTATGAAAGCCTGCAAGTCTTTTGGAAAACATTTGCCTCCAAATGCCATGCCATGGATTATGCCGTATGCCCCGATTCTCTTATCCATGCTTACAATCTTTGCCACCAAGTTCGAGTCCACACCAATTTTGTTGCAAATGTAGAAAACCTCGTTCCAGTAAGATATCCTGCTTGCCAAACAGCAGTTTGCTGCGTATTTTATCAGTTCGGCAGTCTTCAAATCAGTCCTAAAAATTGGTATTTTCAATTTCTTGTAGAGTTGCTCGATTTCGTCTCCAGACTTTTTGTCAAACTCTCCTATAACAATTCTGTCCTCAGTGAAGAATCCTCTTGCAAGCGAGGAATCTTCAGTCCAGGATTTGCTGATTTCAGTCAAGAACTCTGGGTTCATGCACAGGCCAAAATCTTGGCCACATTTTTTCCCAGAAAAATTTTCAAAGATTGGTTTGATGACACTCTCAGTCGTTCCTGGAATAACAGTGCTCTTCACGACAAAAACATGATACCCTTTTTTATCTTTCAAAGAATTTGCCATCAGTTCTGCCGCTGATTTTATGTAGCTCAAATCAATTTTCCCATCAACTGTTGGAGTTGGGACAGCTATGAATGATATTTCCGAATTTTTTATCGCGTGATTCATATCTTTCGTAGCAGCATAACCTTTACCTTCCAACTGTTTAATCCTCTCATCGCTGACATCGTAGAAAATTACCTCGTTGCCAATCTCCTTGAGCCCGCTTCCAGCAGCAAATCCTACAAAGCCGCTTCCGATGATACTAATCTTCATTGCCAAACCTCCTATATCTTATTTTTACATAAAACTATTTAAATATATAAAACTATGTAGAATTCGTGAAAAGAACCACAATTCAGATATCTGAGGAGCTTAGAAAGAAGCTGAAAATACTGGCTTCCCAGCGCGACTTGTCCTATGAAAAATTGTTAGAAGAACTTGTTAACATGTCTTATTCGAGAATTGAGAGTGGGAAAGCGTGTGTGGTTCTTGCTGGCGGCGACCCGAAAAAACTTTTCATCAAGGAACTTAAAACATACAGGCCTCTTGTGAATATTGGCAAGAAAAAGTTAATTGAGGATATAGTTTTGAAATGCAAGAATATTGGATTCGATAGTATAGTAATTGTCGGCTTTTCGAAAATCGTCTCTGAATTGCAGAATGTATTAGGAAATGGGGAGAGATATGATGTTAAGATTAATTATGTGGAAGAGAAAAATGAGTTGGGCTCTGCAAAAACTTTGGAACTGGCCAAGGAATATCTGAAAACTGATTTCTTATTTTTGCCATGCGATCATTGGCTCGATTTTGATTTGAAAAAATTACAAGATTTCCATTTAGCGAATAATGGAACAGTCACGCTTGGCATCCACACGAGGACAAGCTTTGACTGGAGTAAAGGGGTGGTTGTTCTTGATGGAAGCAAGATAACTGATTTCGAAGAGACACCAAAAAAACCTAAAACTCACCTGACATCCGTTTTCACTGGTTTCATGAAGATGGATGTTTTCAAGTACATACAATCAGGAGACGTTTTCTGCAGCTTGCAAAACGATGTGTTTCCAAAGCTGGCCGCAGAAGGCAAGTTGATTGGATACCCTGTTCCTGGAAACTGGGTGAATGTCCACTCAAAGGAAGATATTGAAAAGATAAATAGTATAAAAGAAAAATCCAAATGATAAGTGGTTTGGATGGATTTGGTTAAAAATATAAAACTGATTATACTCTTGGCATTGCTACTCGTAGCCGGATTTTTTCTAATAAAGCCGCAGCTCGTCAAGAATTTTGGCGTTATGGTCGTCTCATTGGATGATGGCAGCAAATGCTCTTTGAATGAGGGAGATGTTATAACACAAGTTGGCGGGAGCACTGTTAGCAAACCAATTGACTTCAAGAGTGCTGAAAGACTTGTTAAGGCAAACGTATACACGACAATGGTGATAAACAATGGGCCTGGTGGATGTGTTGCTGCTAGAGATGGTTATTTTGGCGTGAATGTAGCTGACATTCCTTCCAAGAATTTAAAATTTGGGATTGAAATTCAAGGCGGCGTTGAAAGCACGTTCAAACCAGTTCAGACTTTGGCAAGCGACCAAATGAACAAGATGATAAAAATATTGAGCAAAAGAATTCAGATCATCAACCTGCCAGAATCTAAAGTTTACTCTTCAGGCGAGGATGTAAAAATTACAAGCTTATCAAGTGAGAACATTGGGACGCTTGTGATGCCTGGAAACTTCGAGGCAACTATTTTGAGAGAGGTAAATTTTGATAATGGTGTTGGAGAGTTTGGGGCAGGAAACAGCACTTACTCGATAAAAAAATTGAACGAGAGCTTGATTAATATAAACAATAGCACATATGAGATTGGCCAGAATTTTTATTTGGAAAAGATAAAATTCCATTTGTTAAACATCACAAACAATTCTGCTACAATCGAAGCAACTGTTTTTACAAATGATGACATAATCCAAGTATTGCAGTCGTACATCTATGTCAAGTATGACTCAGCTTATCAGAGATATGAGTACAGCGTTCCTGTGGAGATTTCGAGTGACGCATCAGATAGGTTTGTGGCAATCACAAAAAAATTACCGACAACCTACATCGCTGGTAGTCCGACTCTTGAAGGGAGCTTGGTTTACTATCTTGATGGCGTAGCGTTGAACAAATTGGGGATTCCATTTGAGATGATGGGTAAAAAGCTTGACAACATATCAATAGTAGGATTCAAAAGAACAGCAGCTGAGGCGTCAAAGGAAAAAACAAAAGTTGAGGTTGCTGTTTCTGGTAAATTGCCGGCCGAGTTAAAAATGATTGATGTGAAACATTTTGAACCCGCTTCCAGAGAAAAAATCCTCTGGATAATAGCAATAGTCATTGCTGCTGTCAGCTTCTTTTCAATTGTGTTTAGCCAGTTTAGATACAAGAAAATAAAGTTGGGCAGCTTGATGATTTTGCTGGTTGGGGCTGGAGCTGTTTTTGTACTTGGCGCAGCAGCAATAGTTCAAACATTTTACGGCTATGGGTGGATTTTTGACCCAGCATCCGTTGCTGGCCTGTTAACATTTGTAGTATTTAGTAGCGGCCAGATGATTTTGCTTGCTGAAAATACCATGAAGAAAAAGGATTTCGGCTTTTACATGAAACACAAAAAAATATTTAATCTGGCAACATTTCTGAACATTACTGTTTTTCTTTTCGCGTTCTCCATGCTATTTTTCTGGAAGGGGTTTGGATTGACATTGACTATTGGACTTGTTTTTGGTTTTATAGCAAAATCAATATTCAAAGATTTTCTAAAGAAACAGTCAATCACAGTATCTTGATTTGGTGCCGTTGGAATAGAAAAATATCTCGCTGCCGCAGCTCATGCATCTACCAATGAGCGGCGACCTTCTGAAGGTCTTGTTACATTTGTTACATATGAAACCTTCAATTGTTTTAACTGGTTCTTCCCTTTCATGATTTTTGATTGCGTCTGAGAGCAGCATCTGTTTGCCTATGCTGATAAACTCAGTTTTTGATATACCAATTGCCTCGAAAACTCTTTCAAGCGGTGGTAGAATCTGGCTTTCAATGTAATATTTGGAATCAACTTTCAAGCCGTGCTCCTTGATATAATCTGGGTCTTCAGCCCTGTCAGACATCAGCTGCAAGCCTTTTGTTATAACAAAACCCACCCTGTCGCCAATCCCTGGAGCGCCAGCCGGTGATCTCTTTTTCATTTTTTTAACCAGTTCCACATGTGGTTGTATCCCTTTGTAATCTTTCAAAGCTTTTGAAATGCTTTTTGTTATGACAAGGTCCTCGATCTGTATTTCATTTTTTTCAAGGTTAGTTATGATTCCTTTGACATGATTAAAAGCTTTCTTCGGGTTTTGCTCCTCCAATAAAAGTTTCAAAACATCGAATAGAGTTTTTGATGTCAGGTCGCACCAGTCCCTTCTAACAGTCTCTATCCCTTTCATGATTAGCTTGCCTTTCCATTCACCGTTTGATTTCTCAAAACTCCAACCAGCATATCTCTTTTTTGTGAGAACAAGAAGCGTTTTGAACACATTCTCTATCTTTATTTGTACTATCCCTTCGAGACCATCATTTATTTTTTGCTCAATTTCTTTGCCAATCCTAAAAGCTTCATCCAAGTCAGTGGTCTGCAACTTGACCATAATTGAATCAGTATCACCGTAAACCACTTTCAAATCTTTTTCTCTCTCGACAATCTCCTTTGTTCTTTGGATTAAATTTCTTCCGCAACTTGTGATTGTATTGGCTATGTCAAGCATGTAGAACCTTGCTCTTGCATACCCTGTATAGCCATAGAATGCATTTGCCATGATTTTCAGCGCGTATTGCCTTGCATCCAAAACTTTCTTTTCATTCTCATTTGAAACATTTGGCAATTGTTTTTTTACCTTGTTTCTTTCATCTATCAAATATTTTAATATTCTCGGCAGCACTCCTTCCCTAACTTTTGGCAAGGCAAACTTGGAGCTGTAGGGAGTTGTGATATGTTCAACTTTTTCTTCTGCCAAAATTAATGTGGTGGGGCAGATGTTGTAGGAAATTAGTATTGATGGGTACATTGACCTGAAATCCAAATAAACTACACAACTTGTATGCAAGCCTATCTCCGGCTCAAGGACCAAAGCCCCTTTAAGGCCAAGAGCAGCCCTCTCATCCATCCTTTTCAAAATCTCTTTTGACGAGGGTTTGTTTGGGATTACAAATCCTAGCCTGCCAAATTCCCTCAGCAGCAAATTCTCAACTCTTGTTGACTCGCCCCCATCCAATGCGTCCTGAAGTATCAACCCAGATATTTTAGAGAGCTCGATGAATTTGCTAAGCATGTCCTTATCCAGCAAAAGTTTTAGAGCAAGCTCTGCATCTTTTCTAGCATATCTAATCAATTTTTCAATCTGCTCCTCATTGCCATTCCAGTGCTTCCCTATCTCGCCGTGCGAGATGTCAATTTTCCCTTCGCCAATTAACTCTTTGGAGACATCACCAAGAGAGTATCTCTTCAATCTCAGCAGCCCTTTGCCAACAGATTCTTTTATTAGATCATAAACGTCAACCACAAACCTTCCAGTGATCGAATTCCTGAACCTTATCCCAATTTTCCTGCTGTGCATTTCCTTGCGAGTGCATCTACCAATTGCTCTGGAAACTTTGCATGCTTTGAGTCTTTCAAAAATATATGGGATATCAAAATTGTTTATATTGTATCCGACAAAAACATCTGGATCGAAAGATTCGACTATTTTTACGAGTTCTTCCAGCATCTCCTTCTCGTTTTTAAAAAATAGAGTGTCTTCATATTTTTTCTTGGTAGGTTTTGACATAAGCACTAGCGAATTATGTTTGCCATACGATGGAGAGAATGATAAGCTGATCATTGACACTGGATCTTTTGTAGGGTCAGGAACTGTCTCTCTTGCTGGGACTATTTCCGTGTCTATCCCCATGTACTTTAGATTCACGTTTGAATTTTCATCTGTAAGCTCAACGGATTTTGCAGTTATTGCTTTGTCTGCTCTTACTGTAGAAGTTTTTGTGAAGTCCCCGTTAACCTTCACCCATTTCATGCCCGAGATGTTAAAGTCGGCCATGAACCTGTACTTGAAAAGGATGTCTGCCTCAAAAACTTCCTGAACAAATTTTTGATTGTTCAACTCATCTCTGATGAGCGGGACTTGTGACGGATCTTTCAGGGAAATTTTGAACAGGTTCGACTTTTCTTTTCTAAACCCTATCGGAAGAAACTTTTGCACGCTCTCAATTCTTAAAATTAGCTGTTTGAACTTGTTTTGAAGGAAGTTGATGATATCTTCTTCCATTCCTTGCTTCGGCAGGACGAAAAAATATGGGTAATATCCTTTGTAGAATGCGCAAATCGTTTTGTTGTCCTTTGATCTTCCGAACAATCTGACAATTGGTTCGTTGTCAACTAACATGTAATCGCAATCTAAAAGCTGAAAGGAAAGTTCCATAAAACTTCTTATGTGAAATTAAGTTTAAAAGTTTCTCGTGTTCTCAAATTTATGACCCAGAAGATGGGTTGAGTTAAAAAACTTCCGTTAGAGATTATCGTTGTGCCTTTGTAGTTCAAAATGCCTGGTGAATGCAGGTGGCCAGAAGTAAAAATGTCTGGAACAGTGTCAAGAACAAAATAATCTTGGTCAAAAATCTTTGTGCATGAATCAAAAATTGGGTCGATGTGCCTTTTCTTCAGCAGGTTCAACATTATTTTCTCTGGCTGGAGGTTTGGCCATATCTTTGAATATTTTTCAAGGAAACCTCCATGCGACAGCAGCAAAGTAATATTATCAATCTTGATTAAAGAAGGGTCTGTTATATTCATCACATCTGAAAATTCAGGGTCATCCTCGCCTCTCAAGAAAATTCTCTCTGACTTCTCAGGTAACTTGGAAAAAAACTCTTTCATATCACTGATTTTTGAAGAAACACCTCCGAGAACGAAAATATAAAAATTGTCATATTTCACTTGGTTCAACCAACTCAAAAATTTCTTGTAACTTTCATGATTGAATTTTTCACTGTCCATGTGTATGTCAGAAATGAATAGGCAGAACACATCTTCTTTTGTTTGGGTGACATCCCTCTTTAAAGGGACATCTGGCCATATGGTATTGCTAACCACGATTCCTTCGCTGCCTGCTTCACACACCAAACCAATCACTTCATCCAAAACAGTCTGATCAAGAAGACTTGAAATTTTCTCTTGAAAACGGACAACCACCTCACCTGTCAGGTCTTCAACAACTATGGAATCGGTGTCTGGAATTTTCTCTTTAACCATCGCAATTATTGAGAACTTCTTTGATTTGGAATTGATTTTGTTGATTGAAACAAGGTTGACCAAATCCAGCCTGCCATTCAGAATTTTTTTTATTTTTTCATATCTGTCGATGAAAAACTGAATTGCTTTTTCTGTAGTAATCTTTTTTTGCTCTTGGGAGAACCCTTTCAAAATTTGTATTTGCGTCTTTCCTTTGAGTGCTGATTTCACAATATCCAGAGTTATGGTTGATGGTTTTGCTGCTGAATTGCCAATTTCTTCCAGAAAAAAATTTATCTTGTTTGGGTCCTGAGAAAAAAAATCTAGGGACAGAGAGTCTAATTGAAACCCTTTTTTGAGAAATAGTTTGACAATTTCCTGCTGTTCCATTCAAATCATTGAAATATTGTTCTTTTTGATATTAATATTTCCTTGAAGAAATCTTCCTGCTATTTCTTAATCTGATAGACAGTCAAGCCAATCTTGCCTTCAATCTTCGAGTGAGGAAGCGGTAAAGGCTGTATCTTGCCGACTTGAACAAGTTCGTCTAAATATTTCTGAACAGTGTTCCAGCTGACAGTTCTTCCGACTTTAGGCGAAATCGTCTTTGCCAGGGAAGAGACTGTAAAAGGGATCTGAGAAGAGGAGAGCACTTCCAGAATATTAGCTTGAACCAAGTTCCTTGCGCTCGGCCTGCCTCGTTTCATGTTTATTTTTTATGATTTCACATATTTATTAATTTCTGTGATTTTTCTAATCAGTGTTTGAACATGTGTGGTTAGGCTAGGTTATAGTTGAACCATTTCGTCAATCTTTCTCGATTTAACAAACCTGAATGACTTGGGATGAAAACCAGTCAGCGTATCTTCTATCATTCCAGCTGCTTTGAGCCTTACTATTCTATGGTAAGCATTGCCCATTGTTATGTTTAATTTTTTGGAGACGTCTGCTACTGTGAAAAGCTGATCTTTAAAATGAGATTCAATTAAAACATCATATTCATTAACAAACATCCATTTTCTGGTTGATTTTTTAGGTGATTTGGGCGGTTTGTAATAATAAACTTCCGGGTCTGGTTTTTTGAGTATATGCAAACCTCTGCTGGTGACTGTCATTAGCCCTATGTTAGTGAGGGTGTTTGTTTTTTGAAGGGTTTTCCAAAGTTTTTCAAGAAAGCACATGGGGGCGAGCAGGTATATGTGAGAGTATGTCTTTTTTGCGTTTACCAGCTGGCCTATTGTTGAACATTCACCTGATCTTGTTCCTTTAGCCTCTACAGCAAAATGCTTGCCATCTGAAAGGATTTCATAGTCTATTCTGCTGTTCTCAACCGGAACTTCTCTTTCAATAGGTATTTTAAAGTCGGAACAATGTTTCTCAAAAACCTTTTTAACTATAATTTCGTTCATGTTCGATTTTATATTATTATATTATTATATTTATGAACTTTATATAATGTATAATATATAACTTGATAGTAAAACCGATTATACTTATTCGTGGAACTCTCATATTAAACATTAAAATACCCATGAGAAAATTCATAAAAAATGAGAATTTACACAGACGCTTGGTTAGAATAATTTTTGAACATTTTCATTAAATTGCTTTATTAGAAAATTCATAAAAATTTAGTCAACCCGTTGATTAAGAAGAACTTCATTATAACTGCTCTGACCAACTTTTCCTTACCACCAATAGGTGAATAGTTTGTTGGGTTAGTGTTGTTTATCTTGAACAAAAATTCAAACCTGACAAGGACTTCCAACCTCTTCCTTAATGCCTCCATCCCTATCTTCAGCCTGTGAACTTCTTTCATCTCCTTGTACAAAATTGGGAAGCAGTATGGCTGGGTGTCGTTTGGAAATTCCTTACCGGTCGTATAAAACTTTCTAAGTATCTGAACATCAATAAAATCCAACCTTTCAACCAGGTCAAGAAGAATTGTGTCCAATTCCTCAACTTGTCTCTGTTCTGTGCTTTTTTCTATAGAAATATTTAAAAGCGAATCTACACTACTCATTATTTATCTTCCTTTTCCGTAGCTTTCATCTTCTTCCTTATTCGAGTATTATATCTTTTGTTAAAGGATTATTAAAATGCTTTTTGGTGATGGATGTGCTATATCAGGCTGATTACTTCTGCTTTCACTGTGTTGTTTTTTATCGTTATCATACCACAATAACCTTCAGGGAACCTTCCTGGATTGATTAATTTGGTTTTTTTCAACTCGTCAACCCCCCTTGCCTCATGAACATGAGCGCTAACCGCAACATCCGGCTTGTTCTCTTCAATAAACTTCCTCACAACCTCAGAACCTATGTGAGCTCCAGTATATGCCACATCTAATTTTGTCCTTGCAGGCGGTATATGAGTGATTTGAATTTTAATTTTGCAGTTTTTCACCTTTTCAAAACCTTTTTTCAAACCTTCTTCAATCTCTTTCTCGCTCGGCTCAAGAGGAGTGTTAAACGGGGTCTTCGCTCCGCCAAACCCGTAGAATCCCACATCCTGAAAAACTCTTCCTGTTCCATGCAACCCAACCTTTTTTTCATCAAAAAATCCAATCAACTCCTTATCGAAATTTCCTGGAACTGTCAGAATGGGCTTTTTGAAGGTATTCAGTTCTTCCAGGATCAGCTTCGCGATATCAACTTTTGTAAACCCTTTCGGGACATTGTAATCAATAAAGTCTCCAACAGCGACTACAATATCAACATCCATCAGGATCAGCTTGTCAATGTAATTCATTATATTCTCTACATCATTATGGATGTCGCTCAAAACCAAAACTTTCATATGTATCAATCCTAAATTTACATTTTATTCTTAAATATGAATTAAGATTTATATGGTCTTCTCAAAAAGAAAAGGATATAGGGTGGAACGGAATGTCAGACTGATTCTAGAAAGCGAAGGATGGAAGGTTGTAAGAGCTGGCGCAAGCTTGGGCGAAGCAGATTTGATTTGCATGAAAAACGGGGAATGCATCCTACTCCAAATCAAGTCGACCAGTAAGAAAGCTCTGTATTATTATGGCTACATGAAAAACAAGATTGAAGGATTCCCATATTTTCTTGTCGTTGATTTTGGTTATGGCAAAATCAGGATTCTGTACCCTAAGGGGAAAGTTGAGGTTGGCGAAGGGCTGGATTTCATAGAATTTCTGCGTAAAATATAAGAAAAAGGACTTGTATATAATGTAGGTGGTATTGTGGTCATACTGGTAAAAGAAATCATGAACAAGCCTTTGACAATAGATTTGAACAAGAATGTAAAAACTGCTGGGGAAATAATGAGGAAAACCAGAAGGGATGCCATAATCGCTGTTAGAAATAACAAACCGGTTGGCCTTCTCACTGACAGTGACCTGATTAAAAAAATTATTGCTAAAAATATCAAACCCTCTTCGATAAAAGTCAAGAAGGCGATGTCCAAGCCCCTAGTTGCAATAGGGCCTGACGCGACAATTGTTGAGGCGGCAAGGAAGATGAAGAGGAGCAACATCAAAAGATTGCTTGTTATTGACAACAAAAAACTCATCGGAATCATTTCTCTTTCAGACATAGCAAGATCCTCTCCTGACATGATTGACCTTCTCGAATACAAGCTCAAAATGAGGGAAATGCCTACAGAAATCCGTGAAAGGTTCACTTCAGGTATATGCGATTCATGTGCTAATTACAGTGATGACCTGAAAAACTTGGATGGGCAATGGATGTGTGAAGACTGTAGGGAAGAAGTTGAATCATGAGCATAGAATTGGAAAAATCAGGGCTGGATAGGTTTCAGAGTGTAACCAGAATATCAAATCCAAATCCAACCTTTTGCAAAGAATCCGACAAGATAACTGATGCAGTAAAAAAAATTCTGGCAACGAGCCATAGAAGAATTCCGATAGTCACGAGAAGGCATGATGTTGTTGGCGTACTTTCTTTGATGGATATATTGAACGCATTTCTTAGAAGGCAGAATATGGCGGACAAAATTTCTACAATAATGAGCAGGGACATGATTTTCTGCAATGTGGAAGACCCTATCGGCCTTATTCTTCAGAAGTTCAAGTTTTCTCGCAGAGGAGGCTTCCCAGTGCTTAGCAAAAAAAAACTTGTTGGCATGGTTAGCGAGAGGGATTTTGTCAAGCATTTTTCTAATGTTGATTTTGGAATGAAAGTAGAAGAACTGATGACGAGAAAACCTTTCTTCATCACTCCTGACATTACAATACTTGACTGCTTGAAGAGCATTGCCAACACAAGGTACAGGAGGCTGCCTGTCGTCAAGAGCTCAAAATTGGTTGGCATCGAAGCAGGTACTGATCTTCTGAAATACATAAAAGAAAATGGATTCAGCTTTTCCTCGCTTGCAAAACCAATTGAATCAATCATGATTAAAGACGTGATTTCCGTTTCAAAGGAAAAGGATGTATCTGATGCAATAAAGAAAATGAAAGCAAAAGACATTGGAGGTCTTCCAGTTATTGATGATAAGGGTAATTTAGAGGGTTTCATAACTGAAAGGGACATACTGGAGGAAATTGTTTAAACCATGTTTTCAGAAAAGATGAAAAAAGTTTTAGTTGAACTAAAGAATAATGATAGTGTTCCTGTTATCGTGGAAGGGAAAAAGGATAAAATTGTTTTAACAAAACTTGGGTTTAAAAATATTTCTGAAATTTCAGGTAAACCACTTCACACTGTCATTGAAAATATCAAATCTCTTGGGCCAGACTCTGTAATAATTTTAACAGACTTTGACAGAGATGGTGAAGAGAAAAATTTACATCTCACAAAATTATTCCTTAATGAAAATATCAAAATAAATTCATCACTTAGAAAAAAATTCAAAACTTTATTCAAAATTCACAAAATTGAGGAAATCAATTCATTCACAAAATTATTGGAGGATGATTACTATGGCAAAACTTGCTCAATCTACGATAAAATATTTAATCGAAGCCGAGTTTACTGCAGACGGAATAGTGGAAAAGCCGGACGTCATAGGAGCGATTTTCGGCCAGACTGAAGGATTACTCGGCCAGGATTTAGACCTGAGAGAGCTGCAGAGAACTGGAAGAATTGGTAGAATAGATGTAGACACAACCTCTGAAGATGGGAAAACCGCTGGAAAAATTTTGATACCATCAAGCCTTGACAGCTCTGAAACTTCACTCATCGCCGCTTCCTTTGAAACCATCGAGAGAATCGGGCCATGCACAACTGAAGTCAAAGTAACAGATGTGAAGGATGTGAGGATGGTGAAGAGGGAGTTCATGCTTGACAGGGCGAAGAACATCTTGCAAAAATTGATTGGAGAGGAAATCCCTTCAACTTCCTTCCTAACTGAGACGATAAAAGAGAATGTGAGGGCTGCTCAGATTCAAGAGTGTGAAGGGCTGCCTTGCGGGCCTGACGCGTTGACTTCAGACGAAGTTATAATAGTCGAAGGCAGGGCTGATGTGTTGAACCTGCTGAAGAACGATATAAGGAATGTGGTTGCGATCGGCGGGGCTGTTATTCCTCAAGCAATAATCAGCTTGTCAAAAGAGAAAGTCACTACTCTGTTTGTTGATGGAGACAGAGGCGGGGAAATAATAGCAAAGGAAATGATGCAGCTGGGTGAAGTGGATTTCATCACCAGAGCGCCAACAGACAAAGAGGTTGAGGAGCTTTCAAAAAAAGAGATTTTCAAATGCCTGAGGGAAAGAGTCTCGGTTGAACAGTATAAGGCTGAGCCGAAAACAAAAGAGTTGAAAGAATTCATTCAACCTTGAGTTTTGATTCGTGGATTGCTGTATATATCGGCCCGCTTTTACTTAGTTCACTCCTTATCAATTGGATAGAATCAACAGTAAAGTTTGTTATTTCCCTATCTTGCAATTCTTTTATTCTTTCAACAAAAGTTTGCTTGTCTTTTACTGATCTAATTCTGCAAAGAGTGAGATGAGGTGGCTTTGCATCGCCACCAACTTCTTCTTGGATGCTCTTTATCATTCTTGCCAGCGTGCTGCCGCCATCCACGTCCAAAGCTAGAACCCTAATATAATTCTCATTTGGTATCATCTTCATCCCATGGATTTTTACATCAAAACTGGAATAATTGCTGGCGGCAGAATCAATTCCAGAAGAAATATCCTTAATTTTTTCATCCTCAACCTCTCCAAGAAAAGAAAAGCAGAGATGGAGATTCTCCTCTTCAACGAACTTACATTCCATCGGCAGGCCCTTCAATTCCTCAATGACCTGCCTAATTTTTTCCTTTGATTCCTCTTGGATCAGAAATCCTATAAAACATCTCACCATAAGCTTTATTTATTGCTCGAGAAAGTTATAAATTCATTCGAAAGCAATATGTTTATATGGTGATTTAATGGGTGAAACAAGAGTAAGAGCTGCCGACGTCGTTGGCAAAACAATAATTAGCGAGGAAACAGGAAGAAAGTTTGGAGTCGTAACCAACATCGATTTCATAACTGAAAGTGGAGAATTGCTGAATGTGATTGTCGAGCAACCTACGAAGCATCTTTCTGACTTGAACCTGAAGGCAGATGACAAGGGAAGGTCATTGATTCCATTCAGTGCAGTGAAATCAATAGGTGACTTTGTTATAATCAGCGAAAACGAATTGATATAGAACTGATTCACTTCATCAGCTCTCCATTTTAGTCCTCTTTTTCTACATTTACCTCTTATAATAGATGTATTGATGAGTGGTTAGAATGAAGATTGATGAAATTTCTTCAAGTTATCCAATTTTAAAAACTGCTGTTGATTCAATCAAGCAGCATGACAATATCAATGATTTATTCCCTCCCCAGGTCGAGGCTATAAGGAAAAAGGTTTTGGACGGGGAGAATCTGATCCTTTGCACAGGCACGGGAAGCGGGAAGACTTTGATCGGTGAGCTTGCTGCTCTGAAATGCATTCTTGAAACAGGAAAGAAAGTGATGTATCTTGTCCCGCTCAGAGCCCTTGCTACAGAAAAATATTACGATTTCAAATCAAAGTACGAACCTCTTGGGATAAAAACAATCCTTTCAATCGGGGATATGGATTCGAATGATGCATGGATCGAGCGGTGCCAATTGATTTGCTGTACTTATGAGAAGGCTGACAGTTTGATTAGACACGGTGCTTCTTGGCTGAAAAGCGTCGGGTTGTTGGTTATAGACGAGACACATGATTTGAACCTGATGGACAGGGGGCCCACCTTGGAAATTGTTATAACAAGGCTGTTGAGAGAAGTTCCTAACATGCAAATCATCGGCCTATCAGCCACGATAGGAAACCCAGAAGATTTGGCGAAGTGGCTGAAATCCAAGCTTGTCATCAGCAATTTCAGGCCCATCCCGCTTTACGAAGGGATTTATTATGATGGGAAAATTGATTTCGGAAAAAAAGAAAAGTATGAACCTATGGGCGAGGTGGATGAACCAGAGTTAAAAATTTCTGAGGATGTGATCAGAAAGGGCGGGCAAGCTTTGATTTTTGTCAATACGAGGAAAGAGGCAGAGGCAACAGCAAAAAGAGCCGGGATTGTCATACAAAAAACCCTCACACCGATTTTGAAGAATGAGCTGAAAAGAGTGAGTGATGAAGTGTTGAATGCGCTTGAAAACCCAACAGAACAATGCAGGAAATTGGCAGATTGTGTTTTGCACGGAGCAAGCTACCATCATGCTGGTTTACTCAACTCTCAGAGAAAAGCTGTGGAAGATGCCTACAAGAAAGGAATGATAAAACTTATTGTTGCCACACCAACCCTGATAGCTGGTGTCAACCTCCCAAGCCAGACCGTGATCATTCGAAACGTCAGAAGATACAGCGGCAGCACAGGAAGAATGGAATCTTGGCCTGTCAGCTTATACAAGCAGGCGGTCGGCCGTGCAGGAAGAATAAAATTTGACAAGGAAGGACGCTCGGTTTTGATTGCCAAATCAGATGACGAAGCAGCCGAGATGTGGGATTATTATATAAAAGGGATTCCGGAAAGTATAACTTCCAAGCTTGCGGTGGAGCCGGTCCTGAGGATGCACACACTGGCTTTGATTGCAAGCGAGTTCTGCAAATCAGAGAACTCCTTGCTTGATTTTTTCTCCAGAACCTTTTTTGCGTACATCTATGGTGATATTTCTTTGATTGAAGAGAAAATTTTTGAGATACTTGGTTTGCTGGAAGACTGGGAGTTCATAGTCAGAAAAGATGGGAGATTGCTGGCCACAAGAATAGGAAAAAGGGTTTCTGAACTTTACATTGACCCGTTGACTGCGGATATTTTTATTGAGAATCTAAATGCTGCAGTGGGAAAGAAAACAGGCTCGTTCAGTTTTCTCCAGCTCATCTCAAACACAATCGAGATGGAGCCGCTTCTTGCAGTCAGGTCTGCTGAGTCTTCTGAGATCATCGAGAAGATTTTTGAAAGAGAAGAGTTTTTCCTGCAAAAAATTCCAGAAGAATGGGACTTGGAGTTTGACAATTTCCTGAAGAGCGTGAAGACTGCCCTGATGCTTGAGAGCTGGATTGATGAAGCAACAGAGGATCAAATCCTCACGAATTACAGGGTTGCTCCTGGTGAGTTGAGAGGGAGGATGGAGAATGCCGATTGGCTTGTCTATTCTATTCAAGAGTTAGCTCTTCTTCTGGGGCATAAGGATATCCTGAGGGAAATAAGAAAGTTGAGAATCAGGATGATGTATGGTGTAAAAGAAGAGCTGGTTCCTTTGGTCAAACTGAAGCAGATAGGTAGAATCAGAGCAAGACGCCTCTACTCGGCTGGCTTAACATCTCTAGAAAAGTTGAGAGCTATTCCAATCGAGAGTTTATCGAGAGTCGTCGGGCCAAAAACCGCTTCTATAATAAAAGATCAGTTGAGTGGGAAGGAAAAAACAAAAGAAGAGCAGGCCACACTAAAGAAGTTCTGAATCATAGAAATGTTTATAAGCCGAGAATTTAATCAATACAACGTAAGATGACCTCTTTCTTTTTTCAGGGATTATGCTCAGGGTGTTGAAGATTTCACAACTAGAAAAAGTTCCAATAGTCGAAGAAAGCTATCCTGATGTTTATTTAGATAAAAAAATACTCAAAGCTAGAGCTAAGCGAGAAATTGAATTTAGATTGGATTGTGGGTTGACTTTGAAGGATCTTGGAAAAGTTTGCTATTTTTTAGATAAAAAAGGCCTTGACAGCAACATGCTCGTCCTGACTACTGCTTTTTATGATCCTCATTTCTATGGCGAGGCAGATCATGTCTATAATATTAAACACAGGCAAATGAGCTATGATAAAAAATTAGAGCTTATTCAATTCTTGGAAAGCATGTTTCCTTCTATTAAAATTAGAAGGGTTGATTCAACAGGTACTGGTTTGAAATATGGGTGAAACATTTAATCAAATCAAAATCAATTAATTAATTATGCCTTTTGCAGTTACGCATATTCTGATACCTATGATTTTGGTTGACTTGGTCAGAGACCATCTGTTCAAAAACAAAAAACATTTGTTGCCGAACATGTTTGTGTTTGTTGCAGGAATAACTGGCCTGCTTCCTGACTTGGACGTGCCTATTTCCTATTTTCTTTTTGGCAATTTGGAGCTCCACAGGACAATCACCCATTCGATATTCTTCCCTCTGGGCTTCTTTTTCCTGTTCCTTTTCTTCTATTTCATCAAGCGCAAGCCATTCTTCTGGAAATTCTTCCTCATGTGCTTCGTTGGATTTTCCATGCACATAATCCTCGACTATTACATTTTCGGTACTGTCAGCCTGTTCTTCCCGTTGATCGGCGAGGTGTATGGATTGAACATTTTTCCAATAGATAAGATGTATCTGTTCTACAGCGCGGTGGATGCGGTACTGCTGATTCTCTGGCTGATTCACGAGGAGCTGGAGCACAAGATATCAAGTTTTTTTTGAGTGGGATTGCTGGGATTTGAACCCAGATTCTAGCCGCCCGAGGGCCAGGTCCTAACCAAGTTAGACTACAACCCCTATAACTGTGTCCTATCTCCCAAGATAAGAATTAATTTAAAAATATCTTTACTTATTTCTGTCGGAGTAGAGATTAAAATATTATAAAGTACCTTCCAAATACGGAATTCCGATAAAATTTCCTTTCTAATTAAATTATTATAAGTATTAATTGGTTTATCATCTAACAAAGAGTTTGCTGCTAATTCTCCACTTCTAATTCCATAGTATATGCCTTCACCTGTTATAGGATTTACAAGTCTTCCCGCTTCCCCTATCTTTAATACAGTTGTATTACCTCTTTTATACCCTAATTCCTCATCCCCGTAATCTAAAGAAATTGGCGCAGCATTTTTTTCTATAATCTTAAGCTTGTACCTTTTTATTAACATTTTAAAAGCTGTTTCAATTGGTATTCTCCAACTTTTTGAAAGGCCAAATATGCCAACATTGGCATAGTTATCAGAAATAGGAAATACCCAAAAATGACCCATTGGATTTATTTTTCTATTGAATACTATAGTCATAACAGGATTTTTAAATTTACAAATTGCAGAGATAGATGCACCTATTTGATTTGCGCTAACAAAACCTCTAGCATCTATTACAATATCATTTTTTAATTTTTTTATATCACATTTTTTATATACGAAATTTATGTCATAAGATTTGGCAATTTCTCTCAAATTTCTATCAAACGTTAATCTATCCGTAACATATATAACTGGTTTTTTAAAAGAAAATTCAAATTTTCTATAGTCGAATTCAAATTTAAAAAAATTTACTGGGTACAAAGGACTATCATTTAGCAATTCTCTATATCTTTTAATAACTCTCCAAGTAAGGCCACCAGCACATGCTTTTCTTTTGTTAGGAGATTTTTCATAAATCACTACTTTGTTAAAGCCTTCTTTAGCAAGAAAAATTCCAGCCGCGCAGCCAGCCGGCCCAGCCCCAACTACAGAAACTGATATAAAATCACCTAATTATTATTTTATCTCTAAAGTTATTTTCACTTTCGTATTTTCATTTCACCTTTCTAGCAAAACTGATGAATCCTGTATGCAGTATCCCGCTTCTCTCTGGCAGAGTGTGTTCCCTAACTTGCCATCCCCTAACAATATTTTCAACTGTTTTCACTTCAGAAAATCCTTTCTTTTTTATTTCCTCCACCACTGCTTTCACCTGTTCAATGTATGGGGAATAAACAACCAGCCATCCGCCAGGCTTCAAAACCTTGTAAGCATTACCAACAACCCTTTCCGAATTCTTCATATCAAGTGTAACAAGGTCAACATTCTTCTCGTCTATTCCATTTCTTATGTCCTTCTGCTTGAAGTGAATGAACTTCTCCAATCCAGAAATTTTTATGTTCTTCTTCGCAACTTTTGCAAATCTTTTTTCAATTTCATAGGTCACAACCTTCCCCCTGATATAGTTTGCTAGGAATATCGCCAGGAATCCAGACCCGCAACCAGCATCCACGACCAAACTTCCAGGACCAATTCCAGTATATGCAAGAATCAAAGCAACATCCTTCGGCATTATTATCTGTGGCAACCTGCTAACTTTTCTATCCAAGATGTCTTTGATGTTCGGCTTGACAATAAAAAATTCTTTCCCCTTGTGGGTTTTTATCTTGCCTCCAAATTTTTTCTTTTCCAGTTTTTTCAAATCAATTTCTCCACTTTGAATGTTGAGAATTCTATTAGAAACTTCAGTGAGATAAGAGTCATCTTCCGATACCAATAAAACAAGTTCTCCTTCTTTCAAGAGTATCCCCAATTAATTACATCGCGCGCAATATTCTTATTCTAGAATCGATGTCTGGGTGCGTTGCAAACAACTCATCCAACGGGCTTTTGTTTGGGTCTGCTATAAATATGTGAGAGACGGCTTCACTCACTTTCATTTTTCCTTCGTTATGTTTTTTTATTTTTCCCAGCGCGTCAGCCAGCCCATCAGGGTATCTTGTAAGTTGGGCTGAGGATGCATCGGCCAAGTATTCTCTTTTTCTTGAGACTGCAAGCTGGACAAGCCTGACAATTATCGGCGAGATTATTGCAAGCGCCAGCCCGACCAGAATCAGAAGCCCCGCGTTCCCCCTCCCCCTTCTACCACTTCCTCCCCACATCCAAGACCTTAAAATCATGTTGCTGACTATCGCAACCAATCCGACCATGACCGCGACAATCATCCCGAACCTTATATCATAATTTTTTACGTGGGACATCTCATGGCCGATCACTCCCTCGAGTTCATCCCTGTCAAGATTTTCCAGGGCTCCTGTCGTGACAGCTATGCTTGCATGCTTCGGATCCTTTCCAGTTGCGTAAGCGTTTATCTCATCGCTCTCCATCACATATATCTTCGGTTTAGGAATTCCAGCTGCGATGCTCAGTCCATCGACAGTGTTTATCAGATGCACATATTTTCTGTTGTCTTCGACCGGCTTGGCTCCAGTCGAGCTCAGAACTATTTTGTCGCCATAGTTGTAGCTTACGAAAGTGTGGGCGATTATAAGAACAGTTGCGAAAATTAGAACGACGGAAAATATTTCAGGGAAAAAAATATATGAAACGGCATAAACAAAGGCAAAAAGAAAAAAGAAAACTAGAACTCCAAGTAAAACAGACTTTCTTCTATTGCTCTCTACCTGGTCGAATACACTGACTTTTTCCATTTAGAATTCCACTTTTACAGGAGCTCTCTCAGTTTCAGTAGCTTCAAAGTATTCTTTCACTGGCCTGCCGCCAGCAAACCAACTGCCTGGTATCGTTGTTATCAAATTATTGAACTCTAGAACGGAATCGTTGTAGAATTGCCTGGAATACGCTACCTTGTTTTCAATTCCTTCCAATTGCTCTTGAAGCAACTTGAAATTCTCGCTTGCCTTGAGGTTCGGATAGTTTTCTGCCAATGCAAAGATTGTTTTCAAAGCTTTTGACAGCTGCCCTTCTGCTTTCATTCTATCTTTCGCATTGCCAGCACTGAGCATCTTCTCTCTGGCCTCAGTCACCATTTTTATCGCGTCTTTCTCATGCTTCATGTATCCTTTGACTGTGTTGACTAGGTTTGGCACCAAGTCAACTCTTTTCTTGAGTTGGACATCTATCTGCGACCAAGCATTGTCAATCCTGTTTGAAAGAACTCTGATTCGGTTGTAATAGTAGACCAGCACTAGAACAAACACCGCTATTATCGCTCCTGGTATCAGCAAAATCCACAAGTTAAATGCCATTTTATCACTTTGTATAATATTGTTGTTAACTTAAATTAATACTAGGCTTTATATCTTTTTACTTTTATAGATTTTTTATGCCAGATGAAAAGTACCTTGGGTACTGTTTGAGATGCGCAGACTTCCCGCCAAAATTTAAAGATAAAGAAATAAGTAGTAATTTGTGTTATAAACCATGGTGTACACTTTGCTATCAAAAAGATGGAGATGAGCCGACAGCATTTGGGGAGAAAGGAACCTCTGGCAGATTTTCTTATAAATGCGATCTCAAAGTTACAAAAAAAATAATCGGTCCAATAAAAAGAAAAAAGATATGCGATTGGGCGTCACCAGTAGACATAACCAAATCCCAGGACTTCAATAAATCATTGATGGAACATTTGCAAACTGCCCACGGGATGAATTTTCAAGATGCTAATCGCGAAACGATTCCTATAATGCGTAAGCAAGTCGTCGATAAGTATTTAGTTCCAAATCCTAAAAGATAGTGAAGTTATTAAGTATAATTTTCGAATAAAAAATATGCGAGCTTACATTATTACAACTTTCATCGGCAGCTTTGGGGTGGATGAGAAGAATAGAATTGTTGCATTTAAACCTTTTCCTAAAATTCCAGAGAAGATGGCTGAGAAGCTGAAAACTTCTGAATTTGAACTAATAGAGGAAGAGAGCCAGCTGCAGCAAGAGCTCTGGAAGAAGAAATTTAAGGAATTCGTTTTTTCGGTCAGGAAGACTGGCGTCAAGCATGCAGAGCCGAACAACCCAGCCGAGAAGTTTGTCAAAGAAAACCTGAGAAAGGTGGCTGTTGAAAAGAAGGTTGTCAAGGATCAGATAGAATTCAACCAACTACTGACAAAAGTCAACCTCGAACTGACAAAAGTGAAAATAAAAAGAGCTGTTGAACGGGATAGTTTGATCATCCAAGCAAACGGGGCGATAGAAGAATTGGATAAATCGACTAATGTTTTAGCCGAAAGACTGAGGGAATTCTATGGGCTGCATTTTCCTGAGATGGATAGAATTGTTTCTGAGCATGAAAAATATGCTAGGATAATTGAGAAGTTTGGTTCAAGAAAAAATATTGAAGATGAGGAATTGAGTCAGTTCAAAGAAAAAAGCATGGGTGTTGACTTGACAGAAGAAGATGTAAAGGCTGTTCAATCATTAGCTGCAGAAATTCTTTCTTTATACAGATTGAGAGAAGATCTGGCGAAATATCTTGAAAAACTTTTAAAAGAGGTTGCTCCTAATTTTACTGAACTGGCTGGGCCAATGCTTTCAGCAAAGCTGATTTCAAAAGCAGGCGGGCTAGACAAATTGGCAAGGATGGCTTCAAGCACGGTTCAACTGCTTGGGGCAGAGCAAGCGCTGTTCAGATTTTTGCATGGAAAAGGAAAATCTCCACGCTTTGGTATTTTGTTCAATCATCAACTGATTCAACATGCTCCTGAAAAGGTCAAAGGAAAAATTGCAAGAGTGCTAGCTTCAAAACTTTCAATAGCAGCTAAGATGGACTACTATTCAAAAGAATACAAGGGAGACAAACTGAAGAAAGAGTTGCAAGAAAGAGTTAAAAATATTTTAAATTCTAAGTAGTATTATGAAAATCAAGCCGCACAAAAAATTTGAAGGAATATTTTTGATTGATCATCAGTTAGCCACAGTCAATCTTACCCCTGGCCAGAAAGTTTACGGAGAAGAATTGGTCAAGGAAAAAAACATTGAATACAGGATTTGGGATTTCTGGAGGAGCAAGCCAGCTGCTGCTATTAAAAATGGCTTGAGAGAATTTCCTTTGAAAGGTGGAATGAAAGTTTTGTATTTGGGGATCGCCTCAGGAACTACTGCTAGCCATTTTTCAGACATAGTTGACAGGGAAGGAATAATTTACGGAGTTGACATATCAGAGAGAGTTTTGCGAGAACTGATTGCTCATGCTGAGAAGAGAGGAAACATCATTCCGTTCCTCGGAGATTCAAGGAAGCCAGAAGATTATGAGAGTGTTGTGATGGAGAAGGTTGATCTTGTTTACGAGGATGTGGCCTCGCCAGATCAAATCCAGATTCTTATCAGGAATGCACAAAAGTTCTTGCAGCCAGACGGAGTTGCGATGATTGCGATCAAGTCTCAGAGCATAGACGTGACAAAAGAACCAAAGCAAACTTACAAGGAATGCCTGGAAGAATTGGAGAATTATTTTGAAATTATTGACAAAGTTGAATTAGATCCTTACGAGAAAGCTCATCTTTTCGTCGTCATGAAAATGAAAAAATAAAAAAAGAAAAGAAAAAAAATTAAACTGGCCTCAAAAAGCCAAAAACACGATTCTCTTTTATGCAATTAACCCTGACCTTCTTCAAACCTCTGTCTTGAAACAATGTGATGTTCACTGATCCAATCTCTTCCATCTACCCACCACCATGGACAGGAAGACCAAACTCAACCAGATTCTTCTGATCCTGAAACTTGACAAATGAATGTTCCAAAAAACTATTCCCACACCACTTGCAAAAAACTCTTCTTTCGCCGAAGCCATCAACAAACTTCAATATTCTTGGTGACTTGCATGTCATACATTTCATTTCCATCGCCTGAACAAGAATTAGTTCTGGCAACTATACCCCTTTTTCGAGGTCAGACTTCCGATGAAATCAGAAATCAAGTCAGAATAACCAATTTAAAGTATAAAATAAGCCAAAACATGGCTGCTGCAGACGGGAAAATTCATTTTAAGCCAGATTTTTCAGAAATCTTTCCTTATATTCAACCGGCACTCTCGCTCCACTGGCTTCAGGGTGCCCACCGCCAATTGAATCCGGTATGTTTCTTCTGGCTTTCTTCACCAATTTTGCCAAATCAATTTTTACATTCTCCCCTCTTCTCAGGCTTACATCGAAATATTTCCCATTCTTCTGCCCTATAACAATGATTTTTTCACGGTGAGAATTGCCAACAGCCGTTGCCAGTGTCGATTTCAGCCTGAGCTTTGAATCAAACTCATAGAATAAAATATTCTTCCCGATCAGCTCGCTCTTTTTCTTAAAATCTGCTTTCAGCCTTTCAAATTCTTTTCTTGCTACATCGCTCCACTTCAGCAAAGTTTTGGTCTCTTCAGTAGAGCCATCCAAAATCTCACGGTAATCTTTCACCCTCAGCAAAGTTTTTGAAACAAACTCCGCCCCCTTCTTCCCCTCAACAACTCTGCCGCTGTCTATTATTTTTGTCAATTGCCCAACAGCTGAATTCTCGTACAGAACATCATCTTTCAGTTCCATCTTGTTAAGCATCTCAGGATAAATTGTTTTCAATTCCTCAAACAAATCTCTGCAGCTCTCAACCCCATGATCCCCGAGAACTCCGACAGCAGAAACCCAAATCGCATCCTTTGACTCGATTATTTTCTCAAAAATCTTGTAGACTATGTAGCTGACTGGCAAGTAAATCCCAGCTTCAAACTTCCTTGGATTGCAGTAAGCAACCCCGTCATACTTTTCTGGAATATGATGATCAATTATTAAAATCTTCATCTGCCCTTTCAATTTATTCACAAACCTTTTCGACAGTTCAGGAGTGTCTACAAAGATGACATGTGTTGCCTTCTCTCTTAGAATCTGGTCAACAACTTTTTCTGTCAGCGAAACATTCCATTCAGTTGAAACAAGCCTAGGGAAGTAGTCAAAAAGTTTTTTCACAAGCAAACCAGTTATCGCGCCAGAACAAACCCCATCGCAGTCATCATCATGGACAACAACCACTTTATCTCCTGAATTAATCTTCTTTATAAATTCTACAGCAGGTTCAATGGTTCTCTCAACGATTTCATTTCTTTTCAGCATTTTCACCAGTTATCTTCTTCAAAGTTTCCTCATCCAAAACAACAAGCTGGACTGGCTGTTGCTGCTGCTTCGTCCCTTGAATGTGGAACTCGACCAGAGAAGCCATGCTGTCAAGGTGATGCAATATCAATGCTTCAAAATTTCTTGGAGGTGTCGGCCCGTTCTCGCCGAAATGGCTGGCAATTATATGTATGACTCCCTCAGGGAATCCTCTGAAATAGAACTCTGCAACGCCCAGCATGGTGTGGTCCAAAAGGACTCCTGTGTGTTCAAACCCCTCCTTCCCTTTCTTCCACTCGAAAATTTTTGGTATGTCGTGCAGAATGGCCGCAGCAACTAAATGATCCTTGTTGATTTTGATTCCATAATTTTTTTCAAAAATTTCTGCAGTGCTCAAGCAGAGATTTACCAAAGAAATCGTGTGAGTCAAAACATCCCTCTCCACGGAAGTCGACCCGGAAGACCCACCGACTGTGAAAACACTCCCTGCGTCCTCTATCTTCATCCTAGGATATTTTTTGAAATCCTTGTGCGACAGCCTTGGATCTTTTAAAAATTCCACTACCCTTTTCCTTAATTCCACATCTTTTATGTTCTGCGCCAATTCAATTAGCTTCTGCATTTCTTTCAACCAAACAGTTGACTGAGCCCAGCTGCAGCAGTTTCCTCTTTCTTCTCTTCATCTTCCTTCTTCTCAACTTTCTTCACTTCAGCTGGTGCAGCTACTGCGACAGCAGCCTGCTTTATCAATTCATCTATGTTCTGCCCTTCCAAACTTGCAACCAGTGCCTTGACTTTAGCATCATCCGGTGTTATTCCCACACTGTGCAACACCTTCTTCACGCTATCTTCAGTGACTGGCTGTTTGGCTGAATGGAGCAACAGAGCACTGTACACATATTCCATTTAACTCAAACCTCCAATTTTATTTTTCAAACCACTCGCTATTCTATAACCCTTTGCCAACAAATGCTTGATGTTTTCCTTTGTTGGATAACAAATAGCCACAGAAAGATTTAAAGCTTGGTTAAAAGCTTCTACTAACTTGCTCGGGAAGATGTTCACAAAATTCAAAGCGTCTTTCTTATAGATCATCCCGTCGTGGCAAATGGCAACAACATTCAATCCCACTTCCACCGGCTCTATATTCAATTTCCTCAAAGCAGCCGACAGCAGTTTTGAAATCTTATCTCCTTTTTTCGCTACAACAACATCCTTCTTCACTGCAATCTTTCCTTCCTCCACCCCTGCCGGTATTCCCGCCCTCGTCAGCTCACTGATTGCAGGCCCAGGCAAAAGATTGGTCGGACCTGCCGTGACCAAAATATCGCTCGGAGCAACATCCCCTTCCTTGGCTGCCACAGGAGATTTCATCTTGTCAATTAAAAAATAGAATCTGAACGGCTCTTGCTCAGTGAAAAATATAGCTGGTTGCTGAGGAACAATTGCTTCCAAAGATTGGATTCCTGGCTTGCCAGAAGCTTTTATCGCAAACATGAGAATAGATTTTTTGACCACTCTTATTTTTACCTTGCTCCTGATCCTTTTCTGTATCTGCTGGAACTGCCTGCTAGGAAGCTTGAACATGTCCAGTATTCCGACTACTTGCGACTGGTCAATCTCCTTCTTCAATTCCTCAACTGCTTTTATTTTTTCTTCCTTGGTCAATTCCTACACCTCGATTTTCACCGGCTCACCCATCGTGAACTTCAGCAGCAGCCTTCTTATGTTGCGTTTGCCTTTTGGCAGTCTTAATTCCAAACCCTTTATAACAGTTTCCACATTTTCAGCAATCTCATCATCTTTCATGTCCTGCTTGCCAACCAGGCATTGAATGACTGGCGTATCCTTTACCCTTATCCTCACAGTATTCTTGTAGTTCTTCACCATGCTTTTTATATTCTCTCCTGCGATCAGCTTGGGCATCCTGCCTCTTGGGCCTAAATAAGCACCTAAAACTTTTCCAATCAGCGGCATCATCTTGGCCTCAGACAAAAAGAAATTTGTGGTTCCAGCAAGTTTTTTGGCCGACCTCTTGTTCTTGGCCACCTTGTTCAAATCTTCCGAAGTCAAAATCTTGCAATCCAAATCTTTCACCGAATCAGAAAAAACAACAACCTCTGCTTCCTGCCCTCTCCCATGTGGCAGGACAATGTCCTCGCTGAACTTGTTCTCTGGCTTCTTGACATCTATTTCTTTCAAACTAACGATTAGATCAAAAGTTTGAGAAAAATTCCTTTTAGTCGACTTCTCTCTCAGTTCTTTTATTGCATTTAAAATCTTTTCATTCACTTGAAACCCTCCTACCGAAGTAGTGTTTGCGGGTTAATTTTGATTGGTGTTTAACATTTAAAAAGATTACTTAATCAGCTGGTCGTACTTGCCTTCTTCAATCTCCTTAATTACTTCCTTCGGCCTTTTGTTCTCGACCATCACTCCGGTGAGGCTGTTGCAAGTCCCAATCACAAGCTTGACAGCAGCTTTCAAATCCTTCGCAAGCAAACCATCCATTTTCATCTTTGCAATCTTCACGCACTGTTCTAATGAAATATTTCCTGTGGTTGTTTTCCCGGCGGTCTTCTCCTCTTCAGTTATTTTCGCCAGCTCCAGCCCAATCTCTTTTTTAATCAGGCTGCTTGTCGGAGGAGTGCCAACAGAAACATTGAATTTCTTCGTCTCAATGTCAATCTCAATCTTCACCGGCACCTTCATTCCTTTGTATTCTGCTGTTTTTTCATTGATTTGCTTGAAAATATCTTGGATGTTCACCTTCAGCATGGCAAGCTTGGGTGCGATCGCAGGTCCAGGTGAGGCCTTCCCTGCCTCGACCAACGTCTCTATCTTCTCTATTTTACCCATATCATCACTTCTTTGCCTTCTCCAGTATCTTCACGAACTCGACTCTGATCGTGATAGGAATAGGGACAGCCACCTCTAAAAGTTCAATCGTCGCATCACGCTTAGTCTTGTCATATCTTGAAACCTTTCCTCTCTCGCCTTTGAAAGGGCCTCCTATGATCTCAACAATATCTCCCTTGACCAATTCAATCTCGACAGTCTTGGGCTCAAGGAATCTCTGTATCTGCTTCAATTCAATCGGAGCCTTGATCAGTCCTCTTACATGGGGTACCATCTGGACCGCCTTTTCTATTTCTTTTATTTCACCCTCGACAAAAATGTATCCCTTGATCTCTTCAGGGTGGACCAGTGCTTGAATGTTCAAATTTTGGCTCTTTATTTTTGCGGTGATCACATCAAGCACAATATTCTCTCTTCCAACAACGGTTTTTACAGTGTAGATCATTTTCTTTCCTCATATGTTAAGCAGAATTGCTATCATGTAAAGCACAAACCCTATCATTCCAATCAGTGCAATGCCTATCGCGCACACTTTTGATGTGTCCAGGAAATCCTCGCCAGTGGGCTTCTTTGCAATGCTCAAAATCCTCTTGTAATTCCTAAGTTTTTCTTTTATGTTCAGGTTCATGCTAATCCCTTTATAATTTGTTTATTCGTATTAAATTAATAATAGATTTAAATCTTTCCTTTTTAGAACAAGTTCACTATATAAATTCCACACCCAAAGTCTGCTCTATATCCTTTTTCTTTTCGCCTGACCAGCTTTTGCCTGGGCCGAATATCTGCGGCGATTGGACGCCAGTTATTATCAGCAATGCCCTGACAGTCTCTCCAAGTTCCTTTGCAATCTGCACACCCCAGATGATTTTTGCTTCTGGTGACAGCCTGTTTGAAACTGCCTCGCAAATCTGCTGGGCTTCCCTTATTGTTATGTCTGGCCCGCCTATCACGTTTATCAAAGCTCCTCTTGCTCCGTTAACATCCACAGTTATCAAAGGATTGTTAAGAGCCTTCTCAACAGCCTCGAACGCCCTGTTCTCTGTATCACTCTCTCCCATTCCAATCATCGACAAGCCGCCTTCAGACATCACAGCTCTCACATCAGCAAAATCCAAGTTTACTAGCCCTGGCTTGGTCACAAGCTCGGCAATTCCTTTAACTGCATTCACCAATATCTCGTCTGCAACCTTGAAGGCTGTGGCAAGCGAAACATCAGGCACAATCTCCAACAACTTGTCATTCGGTATGACTATCAACGTGTCTGTAACCCCCTCCAGGTTTTCCAAACCTTCTTTTGCATTCCTCATCCTCTGCTTCCCTTCCATGGTGAAAGGAAGAGTGACGACTGCAACTGTCAGCGCTCCAAGTTTTTTCGCGACATCAGCAATCACTGGCAGGCTTCCTGTTCCAGTTCCTCCACCCAACCCGCCAGTCAAAAATACCATGTCAGCTCCCTGCAACGCCTTTTTTATATCATCCTTGCTTTCTTTTGCAGCTTCCATTCCGATTTTCGGATCTGCACCTGCTCCCAAGCCAGAAGTCAGTTCTTTTCCAATCAAAACTTTTTTGTCCGAGTCTGTATACAACAAATCTTGAGCATCAGTATTGACCGCAACAGTCTCTGCTCCGACAATTCCCACTTGCATCAATCTTGTTATTGTGTTGTTGCCAGCACCTCCGGCTCCAACCACCTTTATCTGTGTTTTTCTGCTCTCAAGAATAGACCTCAATTCTTCGTCCACTTGAACAGTCCTTTCTGCCACAGACCTTTCGCTCAATTGTCTTATACCCATAAAACAGCTCCTGATTATTATTCAGGTGATTTATCTATTTATTTTTTCAAATACTTCTGAAAATTTAACTTTTTCTATGCCAGAGACCCATTTCAAAATATTTTTCGCTGATATCTCCTTTCCTTCGATTGTAAGATTGATTTTTTTCTTGAACATTATCTCAGCTTCACTTCCACTTGTTTTCAAATCTATATCATCCTTGCCCAATCCGGTGAAATAGCAGACCACGGCCTTTATTTTCTCATCATTCTCTTTTATCTCGCCAGTCACTTGTACTTCGTACAAAAGAATTTTTCCTGCAAGAGGATGGTTGAAGTCCACTTTCACTCTCCCCCCATCAACGCTGACGATTCTTCCTCTCATCCTGTTTATCGTGACATACGATCCAGGGACAGCATCAATATCCTGATGCTTGAATGTAGATTCAGGGATCAATTTAATCAGTTCAGTATTTCTCTCGCCGAAAGCCTTGTCTGGCTTCAGCTCAAATGTTTTCTTCTCGCCAACTTTCATTTTCTTTATTTCTTCATTCAATCCAGGCAGGATCAAATCAGAATCTATTATCACAGCAACTGGTCCATACTTGAAATTTTCTCTGTAGAGGTTTTCCTTTTTCGCGACATCTTCTTTTGTGATGTCAAAAATCTCTCCTGTGTACTTTACCCTGCCCACGTAATCAACGTAGACAAAATCTCCTGTGTCCATCTTCTCACAACCTTTTTATTTGTTTTCTTCCTTTGCAGATTTTGCAGAAGGCTGTTCCTTCAACCACACACAATGGACAAATTTGAGCCCCGCAAGCATGACATCTGAACAGGCCTGGTGAATACTTTTTGCAACATTGACACATGCCGCCGAGTGTAATTCAAATCACCTATCATAGAATAACATTTTTTATAAATAAATGCTGGTTGATATCTGCTTTTTTTGATTCCAGCATGAAAATCTATTTTCTAAATTTCAAATAGAACAGGATTGCCAGCATAGTTGCCCCATCAAACAACATTTTGCGGGATCCATCTCTTTTTATAAAGTATTTTTCAAATGTTCCAACTGGAACATTTACGACTTCTTTTATATATTCCTGGTCCTCAGGCTTTTTTTGCTTTATTTCAAACTTTTCTGCATAGTAAATGTGAGTAACCTCGTCTGAGATGCCCGGGCTGTTGAAAGAGGAGAACAGATAATTAACTTTTTTGGCTTTTAATCCCGCTTCTTCCAACAGCTCTCTTTTAGCTGCCGATTCTGGGGTTTCATTTTTTTCAACCCTGCCGCGAGGTATAGAAATGATGTATTTTTTTATTACTGGCCTGAATTCTTTCAGCAAAACAAAACTGTTATTATAGACAGGCAAAATGCCGGCTGCCTCGGGATTTTTAATTTTTACAAATTTTTTTCCTTCAAACCAAAACTCATGAATTTCAAAAAGTTTTGGAAATTTATAAGCAATTTCCAATTTTTTCCTCATATAAAATATTTAATTGCGCATTATCTTAAACGGTTTTATTCCGCAGCGATTTTGTGCCAATTCTATATGCGGGAGGTGGGATTTGAACCCACGGAGGGACTAACCCACAGGATTTCTTCTTTCATCTTTTGATCAACACTTAAGATTTTCTCTTAAGTCCTGCGCCATTGCCAGACTAGGCGACTCCCACCCATTAATTATCCAGATTAATCTAATAAAAAGATAGTGTTTAGAAATATTTACTTTAACTTGCCAATGATTTTCTCAAGCTGGCTTGACTTCTCTTCGAGCCTCTCAGCAGCCCGAACAACAACTTCCTCTGGGCTCAACCCAGAAGCACTCTCAACATTAAAAATAAAACTGTCCTCCATCATCTCAACCTTTATCGCACCCTTCGGGCAGGCATCCACGCACTGCAAGCAAATATTGCACATTGCAGGATTTGCCAGAACAACCTTCCCCCTTTCCATCGTGAGCACATTCTCATTTTTCTTCACGCATTTCTCAACACACTTCCTGCAGCTTTCTCCGGTGCATTCCTTACTGCTTATCGTGATGTTCGGGACATTCTTGTATCCAACAACAGCAGCCTGCCACTTCGCATTCCTATTACCAAGCCCCAGCTGGGCTACAGCCTCAAACCCAATCTCCTGCCCCTCAAACAATTCAACAATAGGGATCTTGTCAAAGACCGGCTTCACGCTCTTATCCTTTGATTTTAGATCACCAGAATAAACCATCCCAGGACCTTTCTTCTTCAAAATCAACTCAGTCTGGCATCTGCTGCATCCTTTACCTTCGCACTTGCAATTCTCAGGAAGTTCGTAAGCCTTGTCGTCAAACGTCAAAGGAAGTTGTCCAAGTCTATTGGCCATCACCTCGTCAGGCATCGGAGTATCATTCGCACGGAAGTCGACCCACTCTATTGCCATGGTCGGTATCTCCCCGATCATTATCCTCCTCAATTCATTAACAAATGCATAATTAGTCCCTTCGACCTGAAAACTGATTTCACGGTCATTTTTGCTCAAAACTTTCACTTTCATTAAACCACTCGAATAACCTTATTTGTTTATTCAAATATTTTATGTTTTCTTTAATAATAAAACAAAAAAAATTCAAACTCTGCGGCCTCTTCTGCCTCCCTTGGCTCTCATCTTCCCATGAATAATCGGTGTGATGTCCTCTATCATTCCGATCCTCAACCCAGCCCTTGCCAAAGCTCTTATCGCCGGTTGCGCTCCTGCACCTGGCGACTTGGACTTGGTCCCACCAGCAGCGCGTACTCTGATGTGAACTCCTGTGATCCCTTTTGCTATCGCATTCTCGGCTGCCTTCCTTGCAGCTAACATTGCTGGAAATGGACTTCCACCCTCCCTACCTTTGTCTGTCATCATCCCTCCGGAAAATCTTGCAATCGTCTCTGCCCCATCAATTGTTGTGATGAGGACGATTGTATTGTTCGTGGTGCTGAAGATGTGAGCTATCCCCCATCTCTCTTCATGTCTTCTCTCTACGATACTGCCTCACCTCTTTTTGGCAATTCTGCTGCAACAGCTTTAGCAGATCTCACCGGCTGGACATCAATCTCTATATTGCTTTCCTCATCCTTCAAAACAAGATAACTTGGATAGACAACTTTTTTTCCGTTTATTCTGACATGCCCGTGAGTGATGAACTGGCGGGCTTGTTTTGTAGAATTTGTAAATCCTTTTCTGAAAATAATTGTCTGCAACCTTCTCTCAAGCAAATTCTCAAGAGTCAAAGTCAAAACATCATCTAGTCCAGAATTCTCATTCAAAAGCCCCAACTTGGCAAGTTTTTTCACCAAAACCTTTTCCTGCTCTTTATCCTTTTTTGCAGCAAGCTTCCTTGCGATTCTCCTATATTTTCTCAGCAATGCTTCTGCTCTCCAGATGTCTCTCTTCTTCCTCAGTCCAAAACTTTTTACAATGACTCTCTCCTTTTCGATTCTGCCTTTGTCCCAAGCTTTTACAGGGCTTTTGTATTTTTTTCTCTGCCTTTTCATCCTACTTCTTCTCCTCAGTTTTCTTCCCCTTTCCTTCCTTCTCCATCTGCATCCTAATCGTCTTTCTTATGACACCGACCACTCTTCCCTTTCTGAAAGAGCTTCTCGTCCTCTGCCCTCTCACAGGCAAGCCGAGCATGTGCCTGACTCCCTTGTAGCTTTTCATGTCAACCATTCTCTGGACATCAAATCTTGTTGCCATGTCCAAGTCAGGCCCTGTCAAATGCATGTCAGCTCCTGTCATCATATCTCTTCTCCTGTTTACAGCCCAATTTGGGACGCCGAATTTCATTGGATCACTTATTATTTCCTCCAGCTTTTGTATGTCGGCTTCCGATAAAGAACCAAGTTTCCTATTGCAATCAATTCCAGAAACAGTACAAATAGCATTGCTCATCATCTGGCTAATTCCTTTAATTCCTTTCAATGCGTTCACAACCGACTTCTCTCCGTCCAGGTCAGTGGCCGCGACTCTGGCTATTACCCTTGCCTCTTCCTGATGTTTTTCGATTTTCACTGGCTTGGCTGCCTTTTTTTCTTTCGGCTTCTCTTCCTTTTCTTCTGTCGGCCTTATTTTTGTCGATCCCATACCTTCACTTTATAATATGTTATCTATAAATAATCTCTTAAAACGCTTAAAAAGTTTTATTTCTTAAGGTATTAAAAGAAGGCATTGTCATGGATTATAAAATACTAAAACCAATCAAAATTTTAGGATTTGATTGGGATGGCACATGTATAGATATTTTTCCTAAAGCTGAAAGTTTTGCTGAGAGTATAGTTAACTATTTTGGTGATACACATCCTATCTTGAGAGAAAGAAAAAGCCCGATTACAAAATTTTATTTGCTAACTGGCGGGACTAGCAGGTTTTGGCAATGTAGGGAAGCATGCCAACGAGAAGGTAATTTCACTCCAAAAAATTCAGACTTAGCCAAATGGAGCCAATTATTCACTGATAGCTATATTAAAAAAACCAACAATTGTTCTGGGACACTGAAGCCACCTTAAGTGAGCTAAAAAATAGAGGTTATAAATTATTCCTTGGCAGCAGCATACCACAAGAAGATTTTGAAAGAACAATTAAAAATTATTCGCAAATGAGCAAATACTTTGAGTTTATGTACGGCAGTTCTGAAAAAATAAGAAAGGGTCCTCTTTTAATCGGTTATGCGGCTAAATATTTCAACTTAGAAAAACACAACATAGCCTTTGTTGGTGATGGGGTGGAAGATGTAAAAGGCGCTTTGGAGGCCGGCGCCTTGCCAATAGGCAAATTTGATTCGCGGCTGCCTGAAATGAAGGAGAAGCTAAAAGAAGGTGGCGCATTAATAATTGTAAAAAATTTAAGCGAGTTACTAGACTTTATGGATGGACCGACTGGGATTTGAACCCAGAACTTCCTGCATGCCGTCTGCGGATTATCCATAATCCTATGCAGGCGGTCTACCGTTGACCTATCGGCCCTTGTAATTCCATGGTTTAACAGCTTTATAGCTTTTCTAAGTTTATGAGGATGTTTAAAACCTATTTTTTCCATAAATTTTTTAAGTTGCTCAAATCCATACACTCTTACTTGATACAGAGGTTTACTGTTGTTTATAGAAGATGTTAGTTTAGCCTTAATACCTAGCTCTAGCAATATGCTTTGAATATCTTCTGCAAATTTTTTACTCCTTGAGCTAAATTTTATTGTTGGGTAATTTAAAATATCTTTATTTTTCTTTGTTGACAAATCACCATCGGCGTCCATGGCTCCACGAACAAAATTTGTTTTTATTTCTAAAGAATTTATTTTGATCCACTCTGGCATACGTACAGTAAAAGTTTTTGGGCTAACTATGCCCCATTTTTTTAATAAATTTGAAGCAAAACTAGAATTGAAGAAGCATCTATATGCATTTGAATTGTTAGATTCTGGAATCAAATTAGGAGTAATATTAAACAATTTTTTTACAACGGGTATATAGATATCCAATAAAAAATCAAAATATTCATCTTTAACTTCTATTAACGAATTATGGGACGATACATATCCGTCTCCGCAAATTACACCTACAAAATATGACATATCGTCTTCATTCATTTTAATCTCCGAAAATATGTTATTACTAAAATATTAATATTATTTTTTGCCTCTGGACCATTTTCTCTTTTTCGCTTCTCTTCCCATGAAAAAGTTTTTCTCGCACTTGGACTTGTCAAAAAAATATACAGTCCCGTCAATCTTCACGAACATCTTTCCTGTTCCCGACGTTAAATTGCTCCCGCAAAAAGAACACTTCATGTTTATCGCACAGCCATTCTTGAAACGTTTTCCATTTCAGTCTCTCTCAGCATCAGTATGTCCCCGACTCTTATCGGGCCAAGCACGTTCCTAGTCAAAACTTTCCCCTTGTCATGCCCTTCCAATACCTTGCAGCGGATCTGCATCACTCCTCTGACTCCGCTCCTGCCTAACAATTGCAATACTTCAGCTGGGAAAGAAATGTCTGCCACAAAATCACTTGTTCAATTCACTTAAGCTCTTCAATATTGTCTTCAAGAGATCCTTTCCTTCTCCAGGCTCAACTATGCTTATAGAGGCCGATGCCACATCTATTCCGGCAGCCTTTCCAAGCTCAAGCTTGCTTGGGACATAAACATAAGGTATTTTCTTCTCTTCGCACAGGGCTGGCAAATGCATCACAATTTCCTTAGGCTCGACATCATCGGCTATAACGACCAATTGTGCAATGCCCTTCTCTATTGCCTTTGTTGATTCATTAGTGCCCTTTCTTATCTTGCCTGTGTTTCTGGCCATCTCTATTGCTTGCAGTACCTTGTCGCTCAGGTCCTTCGGCACCTCAAACTTCATATTTTCTTTCGGCATTTCCACACCTCATTAATCATTTATTTATGAGCATAATATAAAGCTATATCTTTATCTGCTTTATCCACTCGGCAAAAGCCGATCCTGACTAATTGAATTAGCTGGTTAACTTTTAAGCCTTTTATGGACGATTCGGCCATCCCTTCCTTTGATGTTCCGTCGGGCATGATTAATTTTATTTTCACGTTTTCCTCTGGAACCCACTGAATCTTCTGTATTTCCATCTTCACCTTTTTGCTCGTGACCTCGGCCTCTCTTTTCAATTTCACGCTGAACAAATTGATAAGGCCGACTTCTTTGTTCTTGAATTTCTCGAAGTCGCCAGCTTCCACGTAAATTTTTTCACTGGCGTTTATTTTCCTGAAACCCCTCTTAGGAAAGTCAGGGTGAAGCGGAACTTTAACCTCTTCCATCTTTGGAAAATTTTTTATCGAAATTTCCACAGGATTCAAAACTGCAAAATAGCGGTTCGATTCCGAGTCTATCATTTTCCTGTTTTCTGCATACAAGATTTCAGCAGGGACAGTCACATCCGCCAAACTCAATCCCATTCCAATTATGAATTTTCTTATCGCCTCAGGCTGGATCCCTCTTCTTCTCATTGACTGCAGAGACCAAGTCCTTGGATCGTCCCAGCCAGAATATTTTCCAATCTCAATCGCTTTCCTGCTCTCAGTTTTGCTCAACTTCGCTTCCTCGATATTCAGCATGCCGTAGTGGATGAACTCAGGCTTTTTCCATCCAAGCTTGCTCCAGATGAACTCCTCCATCATGTCTTCCATCACCAGGTCTTTCCCCCTGAGTATGTGGGTGATTCCGAGCAGGTGATCATCAATCGCCCATGAGAATTCAAGCATTGGCCAGACCCTGTATTTTCTGTCAACCCTCGGATGGTCGCGGTCAGCTATCCTCAGCAGCACCCTGTCCCTGAAAGCAGGATTCGGATGTTTCATGTCAGTCTTCAATCTTACCACCGCTTCACCCTCTTCAAAACTTTCAAACATCTTCTTCCAGAACTCCAAATTCTTTTCCACCAAATTATTTCTGTGGCTGCATTCAACCCCGTTCTTCCTGTTCTCTCTCAGAACATCTTCAGGACAGGTGCAGACGTATGCAATATTTTTCTTTATCATTTCCTCGGCATATTTGTAAAAAATTTCCATCCTCCCTGATTTGTAGATTAGCTCGTGGTATTTCACTCCAAGCCACTTCAATCCTTCAAGAATCAAATCGTAAGCTTCAGGGATGATATGTTTTTCCTCAGAACCTATCGTGTCATCTATCACCAGAAATAATTTTCCCTTATATTTTTTCACAAACTCATCATTCAGCAAAATCATTCTCGCGTTTCCTATGTGCAGCGGGCCAGACGGATAAGGGGCAAGCCTCATCACCACCTTTCCCGCTTCAGCATTTGGCAGGTCAGGCAAGCCTTTCTCCCCAATTTTTTTCTTCTCGATTTTTATTCCCAGTTTTTTCATCTGCACTTCCTGCTTCTTGACCGGCCAGGAGTTAACCTCTTTCACAATTTCTTTTATCTCAGGGATCATTTCCTTTATTTTATTTTTCAAATCCGGCTTCTCAGAAATTACTCTGCCAAGGACTGCTTGGACTTGTGCTTTGCCTTCATGTTCGGCAGCATTCACCAAAGTGTGTCTCAAAATCAAATCTTTCATAATATTAGAGAATTCTTAGAAGTTAATAAATCCTAATCGCAGCGTAGCCGACCACCGAAGCCAGATCACCGCTGACATCGCCAGAAGTCCTGTAACTCAGCAGCTCGGTCTTCTTCGCTCCAAGTTCTTTTGCCGCAACCATTGCAGTCGCTATCGGCCCATATCCGCAAACAGTAGCATTCCTCTCATTGATCCTCTCAAAAAATTCTTTCTCATCCATCTTCTGAATGGCCTTGATCACATACTTGTCGTTCTTTGTTGCAATCCCCTGCGGCACGTAGTGAGAGAAGTCAGAGCTTGCCAGGACAATCCATTTTTCTTTTTGTTTTTTTATCACTCCAGCTATTTTCTTCCCGACGAATCTGCAGCTCTCAAGCATGCTCTCATCAGCAAACTCGTTCATCACGCTTATCGGGACGAACTTGAAATCATTTCCGAATCTGTGCTGAAGGAACGGCAACTGGACTTCAACCGAATGCTCGTGCTCGTGAGCGAGCACATCGTACTCAAGTATATTGCATTCTTTCATCAGCTGCTCTGCAACCTTTTCATTCACAGCAATCCCCCCGAGTGGGGTTTTCCATATACCCCTCTTCACAATAGCGAAAGTGGATCCAATCCCGGTGTGGTTTGGCCCGAGGATAATGTAGTTCGCAGGTTCAATTCTTGAATATATCCAAGCAGCCACGGCCCCAGAGTATTCGTACCCAGCATGCGGTACAACTGCAGCAACAATCTTCTCCTGCTTGAACGATTTAGGACCGAACTTGTGGCTGAAAGAATGGTTTATCTGCTTTTTCAGCGCATCCACATTCAGGTCGTAGAATGTCCCTGCCGCAGCAGGCGGTCTTATGTCTACATACATGCCTATCAATTAAGATTACATGGTCCTTCGCTTATTTATTTAGCGTGCCTGGCTCATTGCCTACTCTATCATATATTTCTGATAAATAGATTTTTTAAAGCATATTTATACACATATCTTTCAGAAGAAATATGTTAAAAACATATAGTATAAATACATCATCATGACAATATTTAATTAGAGCGTGAGAAATTTTGCCTAAAGAAAAACTTGCCTCAAGACTTTTTCTGAGATCGAAGCCAGTAAAACTGCTAATCAGTTTGAAGAGCGGGCCGAAGTATGCGACGATTTTGTCAAAGGAGGTCGACTGCACCTATTCTCACACTGTAAAGCTGCTTGACCAGTTCAAAAACTATGGCCTGGTGGAGTTCGAGAAGAAGGGAAGGATAAAAATTATAAAGCTGACTGATGATGGAGAGGATCTTGCTCATTCTGTTGAAGGAAGCCTGATGAAACTCTCGAAACTTAAAGAAAAAAATAGCTGATGATATTCCCAAGCTCCTGCTAAAAAGCTTTTTAAATACACCTGACAATTAAAATTCATGCCGAAGAAGAAAAAATCAAAATCATTGAGGAGATTGGAAAGGGCTGTAGTGAATCAGGAAAATGTCAGCGAGGCAGAGAAGGAAGAGCTTGACCGTGAGGTTCAGGAAAAGCCAGAAGAGACTGATGAGGGGCTGGGGATAGAGAAAGAGGAAAGAGAGGAAGCCGGCCTGCCGACGCCAAGCGAAGAAGGATCCTTGGAAGACGTCGAGAAAGATGAAGAAGATTAGAATTCCTGCTGACGATTTGACGTTCGCGATTCTCCTGAATTGATTAGAGAAAGTGGCTGAGAAGATGAAGTGGGAGAAGCTAATAAAATTTTTTGACGAAGCCAATCAGCTGAAGAAGGTAAAAAGGCAGGGCTGGGTTGTCGAAAATATTGAAAGCCCGGAGACAGTTGCCGAGCACACATTCAGGACAGCTCTGATGTGCATGTTCCTTGGAAAAAATAAGAAGCTGGACATGGAAAAGGTTCTGAAGATGGCGCTTGTCCATGACATTGCTGAAGCGAAGATAGGAGACATAATAACATACTGGAGATATGAGAAGGCTGCTCCAAAAGAAGAGAAGTTGAAGAAGGAGAGGGAAGCCATTCAAAAGATGGTTTCGGATCTTGGCGACAAGGAGATTTTTGATCTTTGGGATGAGTTTGATGAATTGAAGACAAAAGAGGCAAAATTTGTGAGGCAGGTCGAGAAGCTGGAGATGTCCCTTCAGGCATTGGAATACGAAAAGGAAGGGCAAAATCTTAAAGGCCACTATCACATGCAGACTGAAGAAACAATCGAAGACCCTGAGCTGATGGAGTTCTTCAAGGAAATGTTATTAGTCATGAAAAAGAAAAGATGAATGTGGGAGAATGAGAACTAAAAAACCAAAAGTTGAGGAAGTTGCTGAAGAGCCGGTTTCAGAAGTTGAAGAGCCGAAGAAGGATATAAAACTCGGGGAGTTCAAGCTCAAAGAAAGTTCTGTGCTTCTGATTAAAAAGACGAGCTACATGGGCCAGGACAGGATTGATTTCAGGGTGTGGCTGAACTCGCCGAAGTACAAGGGTCCGACCAAGCAGGGGTTCCAATTGACCATGGACAAGATCGATGGCTTCGTAGATGTTGTAAACAGCATGAAGAAGAAACTGGAAGAATCAGAAGAATAAATTAAATCTTAAATTATTAATGGGTGTAAAAAATAAAATTTAAAAGTAGAAAAGAACTAACCTTATTTATGAATTGGAAAGATTTTCTAGATTGGAGAAAGATTCTATTAACAATTATCTTATTTGCACTTTCTACAGGTCCGTTATTTCTACCATGTGCAACAATTGCAGTAGTTGGAGCACCTGCACTTCATCCTCTATGTTTTCTTCTAGTATTTAGTTGGTTGTTGTTTCCTATAGTTTCTATAGTTGGAACATCAATACCATTGCTTTATCTTTTTGGTCTCCTTGAAATGTATCTTTTAAGCTGGATAATTGTTTGGTTAATAGATAAAATAAAACGAAAGTCATAAACCCAAATTTTATTGTTTGCACTCAATAAATCTTAAATAATTAATTGGTTTGACCATTAAATATTTCGGTTGAATTCTTTTCATCAAACTTAAATTTTTAACATATTATAAACTTTTTCTGAAGGTCGCTTTTAATTTTTGAAATAAATTTTAAAGATTGTCCAAAGGACTTTTTACTTTCTTCAGATCGTCTGTTGATATGTGGGTGTAAAGTTCTGTCGTACTGAGCGAGGTATGGCCAAGCAGAATTTGTATTTTTCTTATGTTTTCTCCTGACTCCAGCAAGTGAGTGGCGAAGCTATGTCTCAAACTATGGACATGGACTGACTTGTTTATCCCTGCTTTCTTCGCGGCCAATGCAACAATCTTCTGGACATTCCTCGGCGTCATCTGTTTTTTATATCCTGAAAAAATAAAATCAGTCTCATTTTTCCCACTGGTTTGTTTTTTCAAATCTTCGATTAATATGTTCGGCAGAATAAACAGCCTGTCCTTAGCCCCTTTCCCAGATCTGACCCATCCAATCTTTTCTTCAAGTTCAATATCCCCGACCTTCAGGTTTATCAATTCGCTCAGCCTCAAGCCGGACGAATACAGCAATGAGATGATCAGCTTGTGTTTTTCATTCTTCGTCGAGTTAATCAGCGATTTAACCTCTTCCTTTGTCAACACCACTGGCAGTTTTTTTGACACCTTGGGTGATTTGAGGTTGACAATTCCTCTTTTCAATATTTCATCGTAAAAAAACTTCAGGGCAGCTTTAATCAGGATGATGCTTTTCGGTGATATGTTTCTCCCCATCAGACCCGCAATGTAATTTTTTATATCCTCTTCGCTCACCTGCTCAGGTTCTTTCTTGGCAAACTCGAGAAATTTTCTGTTGTAATACAGATAGGATTGGATGGTTCGAGGAGAGAATGCCCTCAGCCTCAGCTCAGTCTCCAGCTTTTCCAAGGAACTCATATTTACTATTTGTCAAAGTTCGTATAATAGATTTCATACTTCCATCAGTGGTGAAAATTCATCTTCTCTTCTTGTATTCGAAATAAGAATAGACTACTAAATAAGCGGATGACACGATGGCAAGTAGAAGAGCCAAAAAAATTACACCACTGAAGAGGATTCCAAAAGCAAAAACTATTCCAACAATCTTGAACATCTTCCCTCCAAGCTTGTTTGTCTTCTCCCAAACCCTTTCACTGCTCAAAGTCCAGGGTGTCCTGATTCCGATAAACCAATTCCTTTTTGCATTCTCCAGCATCACACCACAGTAATAGAAAACCACTGCCAGGGCAGGGGACAAAAACCTGATTATATCAAACATTATCCCGATGTTCCAAAGGATTGTTATAAGCTGAAGGTAGAACATCAAACCAATTATCAGCAGCACAAAATTGTCATAGTGCTTTCTGAATTTTTGTATGTTGGACTTCAGCGGATCGATCTTCGGTATCAATGCAAAAAGAAGGAAAAGTATTATGGAAATGGATGGAACTAGAAACAACCCCCAGAATTTTGACATGTAGCCATCCACCTGGCCTTGGGAATTCCAGTGGGATGCGATCATCTCTGGCAACTGGTTGTAGAAATATACTCCAGTGGCGAATGTAAGCAAGATGATTCCAGTCGCAACCAGCTCTTCCTTTCTCATAAATAATTTATAGGGCCAAGAATAATTAAGATAATATGGCTGACAAAATTCACTGTTCGCACATCCTTGTCAAGACAGAGCAGGAAGCGAAGCTTGTTTTCGACCAGCTGAACAAGGGCGAAAGTTTCTCCAAGATTGCAACGGAAAAATCTCTCTGCCCTTCCAAAAGAAAAGGCGGGGATCTAGGAACATTCGGTAGGGGCCAGATGGTCAGGGAATTCGAACGGGCTGCTTTCAATCTGCAGAAGAGTCAGGTTTCCCAACCGATCAAGACAGAATTTGGATGGCACATAATAAAACGATTGGAATAAGGTTTAAATCTTTTAAAATAATCAGCACATGATTTAAATCAATTAGGTATACAACCGAGCAGATTTTTGCCTTGTTTTTTATTCATAATAATTAATGATTCATTAAACAATTAAAATAAGCCACTATCTCTTCACAAAACTGCCAGCACGACAGCTCCTAAAACAAAACAATAGGCAGCAAACCAATAAAATTTATCCGAGATCAGAATCTTCTTCACAGCCTTTATCGCAAAATATCCGACGAATGCAGCCACGACCAACCCGGCTGCAGAGCATGTGCATAAATCGTTCATATTCACACTTCCATACTCCATGATTGTGGCTCCGATTATCGCAGGTATCGAGAGAAGGAAAGAATACTTGAACACATCCTCCTTCTTCACTCCGCTGAACAGTCCGGTTGAGATTGTCGAGCCGCTCCTTGAAATTCCTGGAGCAATTGAAACTCCCTGCACTGTTCCGATCAACAAAGAGCTCTTCCAGCCCAATTTTTTATTTCCATTCCTGAACCTCGAAAGCAGGAGCAAGAGTCCTGTCACCAGGAACCCAACACCCACAGCTCTAACATCCAAGAACAGTGATTCAAAAAATTTCATCAGAAAAAATCCGATTACAGCAGTTGGGACGCTTCCGATCAGAACATATGTGAAGAGCTTGAAATTCTCATCTCTCATGTCACGGTTGAAAACAGAAACCAGGATTTCTTTGATGTCCCTCCAGAAAAATATGACCACAGACAGCAGAGTTCCGAGGTGTAGCATCACGTCAACCCCTACAGGAACAGTTAGGTTCATCAGCCTCTGAGCCAAAACCAGATGGCCAGAACTTGATATAGGCAGCCACTCTGTCAGCCCCTGGATCAGCCCTAGGACTATAGATTGCAAATAATCCATAAAACTTTTTTAAATTCCCTAGTTTATATTAGTAGTTAATGATTCCATGAGCAAAGTTGTTCTAATTCCTAAAGGCAAACTGGAGAAGCTACCTGAAATAATGAGGAGTTTTGGTTTGGAAAGATTCAGCGGGAAAGATGTCTTGGTCAAGCTACACATGGGCGAGAGAGGGAACAAATGGTATGTGAAGCCAGGATATGTGAAAATTGTTGCTGATGAATTGAAGAAAATAAAAGCCAAGCCGTTTCTTTTTGATACAGCTGTCATCTATCGCGGCGGCAGGGACTCTAAAGAAAAATACATGGAAGTTGTGAAGGAGCACGGTTTTGATAAGATAGGGTACGAAGTTGTGATTGGAGATGAAGGAAAACCAGTAAGAATGAGCGAGAGCGGCATCGAATTTACCTATGAGGTGGCTAAAGAACTTTACAAAACAAAATACACAATTGCAATGTCCCATGCGAAGGGCCACATACTGACTGGTTTTGGTGGTGCGATAAAAAATTTTGGCATGGGAGGGGTTTCTAAAAAAGCTAAACTTGACATGCACAGCGCAAGCGTGAAGAAAAAGATTTTATCTTTAGGCAGAAGTAAAATTAGTTTCAACGAAATATTGTCATTGGGTGCGAAAGCCTGCTTGAATAAAAAGGATGTGATGTACATCAATTTTCTAATGGATATAACAAAAAACTGTGATTGTGATTCAAATGCTCTGCCAATAATATGCGAGGACATCGGAATTATTGTTTCGAATGATCCTGTGGCCATTGATATTGCTTCAGTAGATTTGATCGAAGGGCGGATGGGCAAAACTTTCAAAGAGGTAACTGGAATGGATGCCAGGACTCACATAAGATTCGCAGAAGAAATCGGAATGGGCAGCACAAAATACGAATTAATAAAAGCAAAGTGATTGATAGAATTATGAAAGTTGCCGTTCTATTTTCTGGCGGGAAGGATTCCACTTTCGCATGTTACAAGGCGATGGAAAAGCAAGAGGTGGCTTGCCTGATTACTCTGATTTCAAAAAATCCTGAGAGCTATATGTTTCACACGCCGAACATTTCTCTCTCAAAAGTCCAGGCCGAGGCCATTGGTCTTCCTCTGGTTTCAGCCGAGACTGAAGGTAAAAAGGAAGAGGAGCTGAAGGATCTGAGGAAGGCCATGGAAAAAGCGAAAGAAAAATATGGGATTGAAGGGATTGTCACAGGAGCTGTCCAGTCTGTCTACCAATCCACTCGCGTGCAGAAGATCTGCAATAGTTTGAATTTGCTGTGTTTCAATCCCCTTTGGCAGGTTGATCAGAGGAAATATATGGAAGAGTTCATTTCGTCTGGATTCAAAGCGATGATAGTCGGTGTTTTCTCCCAGCCGTTTGATGAGTCTTGGCTGGGCAGGATCATTGACAGGAAGACTGTGGAAGAGCTGATTGAAATCTCCAAAAATTTCAAGACCAGCCTCACAGGCGAGGGCGGGGAGCTGGAGACATTTGTCTTCGATGGTCCGCTGTTCAAAAGAAGGATTGAGATATTGAAAGCGTCAAAGGTTTACAAGGACTACAACGGGACTTACAATATTGAAAAGTTCAGGCTGGTGAAGAAATGATTTTGATTTTGGGCATGTGCTATCGATAAATATCTTGCTAGAAGTTAAGATCACAAGGGAAGCTATCTATTCCATTTAACAAATCTTTCAGAGCTTTTATTAGAAACAAAGGTAAGATGTTATATATGACAAAGGATCAAGAAATTCTTGAGGTAATAAAAGAGCTGGCAAAGACCGAAGGAAACAGAATTACTCTTCCTCTGCTTTACAGGAGTGTGGTCAAAAAAGGCATTTATACATCCAGCAAAGCAATCCAGAACACATTGAAAAAGTTGGAGATTTGTGGGAAAATAAAAACTAATGAGTTGAATTCAATCGAGCTAGTGGAGGATTGAACTTTTTTCTTGTAATGTGAGTTAGAAGAATTTTATTTGAGTCACTTCCTTATATCTATGAGATAGAAAATTCTAAAGGAATAAATCTTTAACTTACAATTGGTTTTTTAGTGATTTTATGACTCAGGCATTGGTGTTTTTTAATGCTCAAAGTGGAAGAGAAGAAGATGTAATAAAATATCTCAGGACACTTCGTCAAGTGAGAGAAGCATACGTGACTTTTGGTGTTTATGGTGGTGTTGCTAGGATAGAGGAAGAGAACAAGGATGCTCTAAATGATTTCATAGCATCGAAAGTAAGACGTTATACAGATGAAAAGGGAGAAAACCCTATAAGAAGCACAATGACTATGATTATTGCTCGCCAAGATAAATAATTAAGAGTTGCTTTAATTTTCTTAAAATCCCATTCTTGTCTTATACATAATTCGTTTAACATGAATTAGAAGAACTAAGTTTTAATTTAATTTAAAACAAACTTTAATTATGAAAATTAGGATAATTCCTGGAGCAATTTTGACATTTTTGGGATTGTGGACTGCAATTTCAGCAATATACGGAATTTTAACCGCCGGTTTCAGCGATATGGGCGTGCTTGGCAATACTATTATGACTATTTTTTTCCTTTTGCCTGGAATTCCTCTTTTATACACAGGATTAAGAAAAGAAAAAACTAAAACTTAAATTATTCAATTGTTTTTAAGTGGAGTTAGATTAAATTCAGGTGATTTTTGCATCGCCCGCATTTCACCCGTATTTACCCGAATCTGTAATCCCCTTCTGTTTGCCGCCAATCCTGCGTAAACCTCAATATTTATTCGGGCAATTTGCGGGTAAGATTAGGGCATGCCCTTATTTCGCCCGCATTTCACCCGAATCAGAAGAAACATAAAATGTGTTTTTACCGTTTCCGGCCTTTTTCAGCATGCCTCTATGGACCAAGGTATTCAACTCGTATTTGGCCACATCGTGAGTGGTGCCGTTGATCTTTTGGTAGGCATCATTTGTTATCCTACCTTGAGACTTCACATATCCCATGGCATTGATCTCCCTTGGGTTGAACTCTGTGAATTTCAGCTGCTGGTCGCTGAGCACAATGTTCATCTTCCCAGTCAACCCGAACTTCTTCGCGATTAAATCCACCACGTTCGCACCGAGCAAACTTGAAACTAAACTCCCCAAACTTATTCCTATTGAGATTATTCCAAGCTGGGAAAGGAACAATCCTCCGAACATTCAGAAGATGCTTCAGGCAAATGAGCAGAACAGAACTTGAGGATTTCCATTCTTTTCGAACTGCCAGTAACAAAATGGCTCCATATATAAATTAGGTAAAAAATTATTTATTTATGGAAGACAGGCCGATAATCGGGATTGGGATAATTGTAATAAAAAACAATAAAGTCCTCCTCGGCAAGAGGAAGAATGCTCACGGAGAAGGATCTTGGTGCTTTCCCGGCGGGCATCTGGAATTCAACGAGGAAATAGAGGAATGTGGCAGGAGAGAAGTCTTGGAAGAAGCAGGAATTAAAATAAAAAACATCAAGCTCTGGCCTTTCACGAATGACATCTTCAAAAAAGAAGGGAAACATTACGTCACACTGTTTCTGATTTCTGATTATGATTCTGGCGAAGTGAGAGTCACGGAGCCGGATAAATTTGAGAAATGGGGATGGTTTGAATGGGGCAAGCTTCCAAAGCCACTTTTTCTGCCTATCCAGAATTTACTGAAGCAAAAGTTCAATCCATTCAAACTTGCATAAACTTCCAAATTATACGAACTCTAACCAGTTCGTCTAATGTGTATTAGACGTAATTTCCCTTGGAAAACCCCGTTTTTTAAATTTTCTTAGTAAATTGCGCCAGATATTAGGCGAAACTGAGCAAATCAAAGATAAGTTAACAGAAATCAAATTATTATTTATGCAGTTTGAAGTTTTGCTGGGATTAATCGGCTTCTTATTTGTGATAATTTCTTTTCTGCAAAAATCAATTAAAAAATTATACTTTTTCAATATAATTGCTACATTTTTCCTTGGATTGTATGCTTATTTGATCGGCAACTGGATATTTTTTCCTCTAGAGATTGTTGTCTTGATTGTCGTAACTTGGGACTACTTAAAAACAAAAGAAATAAAGCCAAGGCATCACACGATTCATGCAAGAAAGAAGAGAAAATAAGAATAAATTGCGCCACTAACTCTAATAGACTGCGCAATTAGTGGATTTTTTCTAAAACAATCATTTCTATGAAAATTCCTATGTTACATAACATATTTTATTTTATATAAATATACCCATTGGATGAATTATGTAGCTCAAAACAGTGAGACTTGACATATTTTCACTTTATTTTTATTTTTAAGATTAATTTTGGGGTTTCAGCTAATTTATAATATTTAATAGGCTCTAATTAAAAGTGAGATATTGTTGTAAATTATATACATTGTATAATATTGTTATTTTATATATAAAATCATTCTTATCCTTTATACAATATTGATTTATATCATATATTTTCATTTACACAAGTGAGGTTTTTTGAATTTTTTAGGCGAAGTGAGAGTTGATGCTAAAAATTGATGATCATTGATATCTGGCGCACTTGTGAAATTGTTAAAAAACTAGATAAAAAGCATGCTATATAGAAAAGTGAGAGTTAAAGTGAAAAACATGCAAACTGCCAATAGTGAGGATATAGGTAAAGTAAGAGTTAAATACTAGCATAACTAATTAATATCATGGTTTTTTTAGATCAATTACGAAGGCTTTTTGGAAAAAAAGCGCCATCCCAAACGCTTCAAGCGCCTTTAGAAGCGCTTCAAATCGATTCAAATAGATTTAAAGCGCTCGAACAGCGCTCTGAATCGATGCAAATTGAAGAAGGACCTTCAGAAATTGAACTTCAAAAGGAATCCTTGCAATTAGGTATTGCTGCAGGTTATACCGGCAGAAGTTTAAAAAGCATTGAATCTTCCCTTGATAGAATTGAATCTCTTATGGTTACAAAAGATTGGTTTGTATCTCAATTTGAAGACCGTACTCCAGAATTAATTCAACTATTTAAAATGTATGACGATCAGGATCAAAAAAGATTCGAAATCCTACAAAATTCAATAAATTCTATAAAAAGTATAGCTTCTATATCTCCAGAACCTATTAAAACCCAGTTAACAAACCAGATTCAAACTATGGAAACCCAACTTTCTTTAACCCCTAGAATGCAAGATTTGCTTTCAATCGTAAGTCAATATAAAGAAATAAGCTATGATGATCTTTCTAAAAGACTAAACCTTACTATTTCTTCGTTGCGTGGTCTTCTGTCAAATATGACAGAAAGAACAAGCCAAATTGAGCGATTTAATAAATATGGAAAAGGCTGGGTTCGTTTTATTGGTAAAGAAGGCTTAAATCTCCCTGAAAATGCTCAAATAGTAGGTGAATCGTATTTTAGAAGTAAGTTCATGTCTGTAATTGAAAAAGAAGGATTTAAACTTCTTAAACAGCTATCTCAAACTTCACCAGATTTTATTATTGAAAAGGATGGTAAAAGCATAGGTATAGAACTCAAATTAGGTACAGATACCCCATCTCTTCAAAAAGCCTTAGGGCAACTTATTTTTGCCAAAAGCTTCTATAATTTAAAGGAAATATGGCTAGTTACACCATTACAAGCGCGAGTATTCCCAGAAGATTGGCTAAAAATATTCAAATCTAATAGCATTAAAATTTTAATGTTGGAAAACGATATGCTAACAGAGCTTTAGCATTGTAAAACAGCTTATTTTTTGAATTAAAGCACCGATTCAAGCGCCAAAGCGTCGATTTAAATCTAAAATATTAACCTATGCTGACTTTTTAGCCTGAAAAAACTTTAATTCATCCATTTTAGAGATAATTTAACTTTAAACAATACAGATATACTCCCATAACAGAAATTCCAATGGGCATAAATCTTGTATTTCAGTAATCAGACAGTTTAAAGCCACTTATTGTTGCAGAAAGGACAGAAAGCAATCTTTTCGTAGACTCCTACCTTTACAAGATTGTTGCATTTTTTACAAGGAACATTTACCTTTGACATATAATGTCCATTAAATTTTCCCAAAGAGTCACCGTAAGTAATATATTTGTTTTTCTAGCATATAAAACCAATGGGTTAGAAAGATGACATCTGGCGCATTTCTATGGAGCGATTTCTATGAAAAATCACAAAAATTAATTTCACTTGTTGCTTATCTTTTCCATCACAGATAGGAACCTAAAAACACTATTCACATCCGTGTCTGGCTTCAATCTTATCATCTGAGCATTGAAAGGTTCCAACCTCTGCACCTCCACGAACATGGTCAAGTGGTTGTTGATCAGTCTGGAAACAGTCTTGTGATGGAGATCAACCCTCCTTGATATTTCTCTGGCCCAAAGCCAACCTTCCTCAGCCTGCTTTAGGCACTTTACTATTTTTATCAAGTTTTCCATTGTATCTTTTCTCAATTCAACCAACCTTCAACAATAAATTGTTCGTGTCTGGCGCATTTCTTATACCAATAAATACGTTTGGCAAACACTTATATTTTTCCTCTTGCTTTCTCCAAATCAAGCTTAAAATGGGTTTCCTCTTTTAGAAAAGCTCTATTTCCCATCATCTCATCTGCATAAGCTTTATCCTGCCTCTTTTACCACATTTCACCGGAACTCTGACCCCAAAACTATACTATATTCACCCTTTCCATATTTTGTTTGATGGCATTCAAAAGAGAAAAATGGTCTCGTCTGGTTGTTAACTCTGGTTTTGACAGATATACAGTCCCAATATTCAGCGCATGTGCTGGCTCAAGAAAGGTCCCTTTACTTAAAACCCTCATTTCAAACCACTGCCAAAACAACTGCAAGTTCTGTGCTATAAGATGTGAAGAGAGGATGACAAGGGAAAAATGGGAGCCAGAAGAGCTGGCAAATGTGACTTTAAAATTATGGAAATTTGGGAAAATCAAGGGCCTGTTCCTCAGCTCTTCAGTTGAAAGGGATCCTGACTATGTGGTTGAGAAAGAAATCGAGACTGTTGAAATTCTCAGAAGGAAAGGTTTCACTGCCTACACTCATCTAAGATTGATGCCTGGCACAGATATAGAATTGATCAAGCAATCAGTAGAAATAGCTGACAGGGTTGGCATCAACATCGAGTTTCCAAGCAAAGATCATTACAATGACATGAAAATTTTCCTTGATTTCAACCAAGACATAATCAAGCGGTTAAAGTTCATCTCACGCCAGGTTAAAAAAGCCCAGAAAGAAGGGAAATGCAAAGCTGGAATAGACACGCAAATGATTGTAGGAGCAAGCGACGAGACAGACAAGCAAATTTTAGACGTCAGCGAGTGGATGTACAAAAAGCTCAATGCGAGAAGGGTTTACTATTCTGCCTTTCAGCCAATGAAAAACACACCTCTGGAGAAAAAACCAGCAGAAAGCAAATGGAGAGAATACAGACTTTACCAGTGCTCCTTTCTAATCCAAAAATATAACTTTTGTTCAAAAGATTTTGTGCTGGACAGTTCTGACAAACTGCCAATCAACCAAGACCCGAAGCTCATGATTGCGAAGAAACTCAATCTAAAAGTAGACATCAACAATTGCAAATATGAGGAGTTGATTAAAATCCCAGGGGTCGGCCTTAAAACAGCCAAATCAATCCTTCAGAACAGGCCAATCAAAACCTCCCAGCAGTTAAAAAAGTTGGGAGTTCTGAGCCGTGCACATCAATTCATCGACTTTAAGAGAGAAGTTCAAACCAGCCTGAATTTCTGGAAATGATTTATTCCACTCAATAAAGCCAACCATTTGACCATTAAAATAGCGTTCAATATTGCATACAAGAAATTGCCCGCCATGTAAAAAATTTCATGAAGATTTAAAGAAATATGTTTTTATTCTCAGGAATGAAATAGTTAATAAGTTTTTATGAGTCTGGCAAACATCAAATGTCCAAGATGCAAGAAACAGGTATTGAAAAGAATTCTGAAAATGACAAACGGGAAATGCAACAGCTGCGGCTTCATTCTGGCAAGCTCCCTTACGACTTTCACTTCTGCCAGGTCTAGAATAAAAAGTAAATATAATACTAAATAAATCGTTCAATCTTCGATTTTTTGATCGAATTCATTTCTTGTATTTCATCAAAAGAGCTTTGAAGAATACAATTGCTCCGACTAGCATCAGCATGTCTGGCCAGAACTCCTCTAAAGTCACTCCAAAAAGGCCAGTATTATTCGCGTACCAAAGAAATCCAATCAAAAACAGGAAGCATCCCATTAGTTGCTTCTTGCGTGTGTAGTCGCAGCATTCCTCTTTTCTATTAACTATCCTTTTAGCAGGCACTTTTTTATTCCTCCTATATCTGATATTTTATTTTCCAAGCTTAAACATTATGTTTCATTTTTTCTTGACCAGAGGAAGACCTGTTCTTGGATTTTCTACCACATTGAATGCTTCAGGCAAATCTATAGATTCGCTAGAATCTTTTGAAAAGAAAAAAAGTGTTGCTCCACCCCTTCCTTTTCTCATGTGCAGCCAGTACGTCTGTCCCCTCGAGTTTGTGTGTTGATATGCCATTTCATTAACCTCCTGTATTCTTCTCCAAGTAACATTTTTAAATTAATTGAATCCTTAATTTAATAAATATGGGATTGTCCATCTTAAATGTTAAGATTTTAGAGTGCATTCGCTCCAAGGTCCGCGGTCCTTTGGAGATATCAGAGCTTTTGAACGTCGACCTGGGAGTGATAAAGGAGAATTTGAACTGGTTGGTATACAAAAAATACATCACCCCTGAAGGAAAGCTGACGAAGAAAGGATTCTGCAAAGCACCCTGCGGGATATATGAAGAAAGTCCGCTGAAGAGGAAAAAATAATAGGCTATTCTATTATGACTGTTTCTTCGGTCTGGGCAACAAGCCCGCCAGTCTCTTCTTTTAGAATCGGATAGCCAGTTATGGCATCTATATCAGTCAACTGCTTCAGCGCCAAATCTATTCTCAAGGGAGAAAATTCTTTCAGCCATCTCTTCGCAAACGGAAGCCCCTCAAACTCTATCTTCGCCTTCTCCAAAATTTTTCTCGCCTCCCAGAGCCTTACAGGCTTGTCCTGACTGAATCTGTAAATTAGAACTGGTGAAGATTCTTTTACCAAGCCAGCACCATCTGTCGTGAAGACCTCCATGGCAATCACCTGGTTCCCTTTTATTTCCTCCTGGATTGTGTTTTTCCCGTTCGGGATCGAAGGCGGGGCATGCTGGTTGAACTGCTCGAGCCCATGCCCGCACAGGTTGTGAATCGGGTTGAACCCGAGCCCTTTAACAGTATTCTCCACGGCTTCTGAAATTTCAAAAATCTTCGTTCCTGGCTTTATAAGTTTCAATGCTTCCTGCAATCCCTTCTCTGAAGCCTCGATCAGAGGATGAGTTTTCTTTCCCACACAAACGCTGAAAGCCTTATCCCAGATGTAGCCATTGCAGTGAACGCCAACGTCAACCTTAACCAAATCATTTTCTTTCAGCAACAGCGGATCATTGACATCCGGGGTGTAGTGTGCAGCATTTTCATTTATTGAAATGTTCACCGGGAAAGCATTCTTCCCTCCCAACTCTTTTATTTTTTCCTCTATCTCCTCTGCAACATCCAGGACTTTTGCATTCTCCTTTACCAAAGTCCTCGCAAACTGCATCACGTCTTCTGAAATAGCCTGAGCCTTTTTATAATTGTCCAAGATTTCTTTTTCCATTAGATATATTTTGTCAATAAAAACTTTAAATCTAAGCAAACCATATACTGCAAAATCTATTTGCGATAAGAGAAAATAACTTAATAATCAAATCATTCAGCATTATCGATAGGCTATGCATTTTCCCTTGAGTCGCCATAACAGTATCCTGAAAAAGTCTTGCATAGTCTATTTTATAAAAAGTATCATTACAACAGATTAGTTTGGGATGATTCCTTTTTCTGATGGAGGACCACAGAAACACTTCAAACCTCTCTGGTAAATTTTCTATTGAGAAAGGACTAACAGCTAACCACATGGAGGATTCCACCTACACCAGCTTTTTATCCTCCCTCAAAAATTTTGATGTTGCATCTATTTACAGACAGCCAATATTAATTTAGTGGGATTATGGTAGAAGTGAAAAAACTTGGGAGAAAGGTAAGAGGTCTTGTCCGCAGATGCGAAAGATGTGGGAAGAGGGGGCAGGAGTTATTCAAGATTCACACGTATCCTGGGCCTGAGAACGAGAAGGTAAAATTTTATTGCAGGAAATGTTACACGAAAACACTTAGAAACCCGAAAGAGAAAATTTAACTTTTTCAATCATAAAATAGTTTTATGAAGTCATTTCTGACATTGGCACTCGTATCAGTCTGTGTGATAGTTTTTTTACTGGAACCTTTTATTTCCACAGAATATTTTTCATTTGTCCCGGCATATGCCTTTAGCAGGCCATGGACGTTCATCACCTCAATCTTCCTTCATGCTAATTTTGAGCACCTCTTTTTCAACATGTTCGCCCTTTTAATGTTTGGAATTTATCTTGAGGGAAGGATAAGGCCGAGCTACTTCATTCTCATTTTCTTTTTGGCTGGGATAGTTGGCAATCTAGGCTATATGATCACTGCACCGACCGAAGCCACTCCTGCAGTTGGCGCATCAGGGGCAATATATGGTATCATGGGTGCTTTGGCTGCCATAGCCCCATCAGCAATCGTTTACATCGGCTTCATGCCAGTCCCGGTTGCCGTCGCGGCAGTCATCTGGTGGCTGACAGAATTTCTTGGACTGTTCGCGCCTGGAACAATCGCACATGGGGCTCACCTGGCTGGCCTATTCGTAGGAATCCTGTTTGGCATCTACCTGAGATCAAGATTAAGAAAAAGAGTCATTTCTTTTTAGTTCCTTTCCTCTGCGCCATATAGTTTCCTAAATATCCAATCACTACCAACACAGCACCAGCCACTATTGCAATCAAATATGCATTTGATATTGAGTTCAGCATCTTGTTAATCAGTGGCTGAGCTGCAGAAGCCTCGGTCGGCAAATTTATTTTTTCTTTCAAGAATTTTGTGAAGATTATCGGCATGCCAACAACGATTAAACTTTTTCCAAAGTTTTTTGGAATCTCCCACCCCTTGGACGAGATTAAGAGCATCAAGCCGAAGAGCCCAGTTCCGATCCAGAGATATATCAAAACTTTTTTGAAGAACTGGTTTGCAAACGAGGTTGAAAAGAGGGAAATTTTTCCTTGGGTGTCTGACTGCTGATAGCACTGAATAAACTCGCAATCATACTCCTTGTAATAGATTTTGTCAAACACCGCTCCTCCAATCAGAGTTCCCAAATCCTCTGGTTTACCGGTCTTTACAGAAGAGCAGTTCAATGTCACGTTCAAAATTTCTCCCGCAGCCATTTCCACAGTTTCCTCGCCAGAGCACTGGCTTAGGAGCTGTGTGTGCATGGAAGAAAGCTGTTCAGCATTAATTTGCTTCGTGAATTGTTTGGCAATCATATCGGTAACCAATGGCTTGAGATTGCTGTATTCAGTAATTTCTATAACTGCCATCATCAGAATGGCCATGGACAAAAGCAGTACAAAGAAAAATCCGCCGGCGTTTCTCCCAATACTTCTAATAACTCCCATTTATTATATTTTAAAGTTTCGAGTTAAATGTTTTCAAGAAATCTTCGCATCTTTTCTCAGCGCTTCTGCCTTGTCTGTTCTCTCCCACGTGAAATCCGGATCGTCTCTCCCAAAATGGCCGTAAACAGCAGATTTCCTATAGATGGGCCTGAGCAGTTTCAAGTGTTCAATTATCGCCTTTGGCCTCATGTCGAAATGTTTTTTAACAAGTTCAACAATCTTCTCATCCGGAATTCTTCCTGTGTCAAATGTGTTTACCATCAGGGAAACAGGCTGTGCCACACCAATAGCATAAGCTATCTGCACTTCGCATCTGTCTGCCAATCCAGCAGCAACAATATTCTTTGCAATATATCTTGCCATGTAAGACCCTGACCTGTCAACCTTTGAGGGGTCTTTTCCAGAGAAGCAACCACCACCATGGCTCCCAACTCCGCCATAAGTATCAACGATTATTTTCCTTCCTGTCAATCCACTGTCAGCCAGAGTCCCTCCAATCGCAAACCTCCCAGTCTCATTCACATGGAATTTAGTGTTTCCATCCAGCATGTTCTTTGGAATCACATGTTTTATCACATGCTCTATTACATCCTTTTTCACTTGGCCATGATCAGCTTGCTCGTTGTGCTGCGCAGCAACAACAACAGCCTCCACCCTCATGGCCTTGCCATTTTCATATTCGATTGTCACTTGCGATTTTCCATCAGGTCTCAGATAAGGAATAATTTTTTTTCTTCTGCACTCAGCCAACCTTCTGACAATCTTGTGCGCCAGCATTATCGGCAAAGGCATCAGCTCTGGAGTTTCATTCGTGGCATAACCGAACATCAACCCTTGGTCACCAGCTCCTTGCTCATGCCCTTCACTCTGAGTAACACCCATTGAGATGTCAGGCGATTGCTCTTCTATCGATGTCAGCACACCGCAAGTCTCCCAATCCAAACCATCCTTCGCATTATCAAAACCAATCTCTTTCAGAGTTTGCCTGACAATATGAGGAATATTTACATATGTGTTTGTAGTTATCTGGCCAGTAACGATGACAGTCCCTTGCATTATCAAAGTTTCACAGTCGACCCTGGCATTTGGATCTTTTTCTAATATCGCATCTAAAACAGAATCAGAAATCTGGTCGGCTACTTTGTCTGGGTGCCCTTCGGCCACTGACTCTGAAGTAAAAAAATGTTTCCCTCTGTTTGCCATTGAATCACCTACTTACTATATATCCGTTTTTAATATTTCTTTTGAAGATTTTTATATTTTAACTCATTTCTTTATCCAGGCTTCGAGCTTCTTCTGAACCCTTCCTGTCAGGACCTCTTGCTCGGTATATCCCAAAGCCTTCAATACCCGCATGCTTGCTGGAAGGATTTGATGCCCTATATAATACTCTGGATCATATTGGTTTGGCTTGACATCCTCGACTGGTTCTGCTCTGTCAGAGATGCTGCCAACACCTTTTGTTATGACAAACCCGATTACAGTTCCTTCGCCAACTGGTCTGCCGCGTGCCTTGGCTTTCTGCGCTGCTTTAACATGCGGGCCAATCTGCTCATAGGAAGTCAAAGGCTTGGTTATCTGCTCGAAAATTGTCAGCTCTTCAATCGGAACCTTGCCTTCCTTTATTTTTTTTACAGTTTCCCTAACCAGTTGTATTGCTTTTACTGGATTCTTCTCCCGAAGGATTATTGTCAACACTTGCCTTTGAATCCTCTTGCTCAGTTCGCACCAATCTCTCCTGACGGTTTCAAATCCGCGGATTTCAAGTTTTCCTTTATAATCTATCAGGGCATATCTTTTCTTTGCACCCACTTCTTCTGCATGCCTTGAAACAAATATCCCGCCTTCATACAAATTCCTGAACTCCAACTCAATTATTCCAGGCAGCTTGTCATTGATCATCTTTTCAAATTTACCCCCGACTTCTTTTATCTTCGCCTGGCTCAAATCTTTAGAATACTTCACCATGAGCGAGTCGGTGTCTCCATAAATTATTTCAAAACCAAACTTCTTCGCCTCTTCTATCACATAATTGATGTAGTGCCTCCCCCAGGCAGCAGCTGCAGCACCGCATTCTCTCCTATACCATTTGCTGCCGAAGTATCCCAGGTATCCATAAGTCGCGTTTGCAATTATTTTCAAAGCATACTGCTCATTGTCTAACATCCTCTGCTCGTCAGAACCCGGCTTGGCTTCCTTCATTTTTTCCTTGATTTGCTGACGAGTTTTAATCAGGTATTCCAAATATTTTGGAATGAAGCCCACATGTTTTTTGCAGAAACACCACTTCTCGCCCGGGACCCTATTTTTCTCACAATCCTTGTGTTTGCAATTGAAAGTCGCGGGGTCGATGTTGTGCGTGACTATAATTGTAGGGTACAGCGAACGGAAGTCGAACACCAAAACATCTGAATGTATCCCTTTCTTCGGCTCAATGACAATCGCTCCCTTGTAAACTGGTGCCATCCTCCTTTCTTCAATTTCATCTGTCTTCGGTCTGTTCGGTATCAGGACACCTTCAGTGAAAGATTTTTTCATGTAGAATGATTCCACAAGCTGGCTGTACGTGTATCTGGAAGCATCAAAAGGCATCTGTCCGGTCAGCTTGCTCAAAACGAATATTTGGGGAAGGATGTGCTCGGCCAGTTTTAATGCAAGTTCGGAGTCCCAGAGATTGTATTCAGCCAATCTCCCCAGCTGCTCCTTCTTGCTCCACATCTCCACCATTTCCTTGTATTTCATATCCTTCTTTCCGACGCCAAGAAGCTCTTGCGCAACTTCATCCAATGTCAGCACTTCACTTCTCATGGAAGGCGAGAGGATGTGATCAATGAAATTGAAAAGATCAATATTGACTCTTCCTTTTATTTTTGCAGAAGAAATTCTTCCCCGTCTAACAATATTAACAGGCACATCATCCCTCCCAATCTTTAGGGATATCTTCAGTTCACTGCATCTTTCCTTTAATTTTGGAAAGTCGAAGTTGTCGCCATTGTAAGAGCAGAGAAAATCTGGATCGTACTGCTTGACGTCTTTAATAAATTTTTCAATCAGTTCCTTCTCATCTTTCACAATCTCAACATAATTCGGTTTCTTCTCCCAATTGCAATAAGTAAAAACTTTCTTGAACCCGTCGCTTCCTGCAAGAGAGAGCATGATCAATTTTGATTTCCCATCTTCCTCAACAAACTCGGTGTCAAAAGCCAGAACCTTGAACTCAATTCCTTTTTTGATTTCAACCGACTTGACCGAACTGGCTTTTACCGTCCTATCAACCTGATAGTTCTCTTTATTTTTTATTTCCTCACCAGAAACTTCCAGCCAATTCATCGGCTCGATCTGCTTGTCTATGATAAATCTTTTGGTGAATGGTATGTCGTACTCATAAGTCTCTTCCACTTCCTTCCAGCTCTTCACAGCATCGCGCACATCAGGAATTTTTCTCGGGCTGTCAATAGTTACTTTGATCAACTTGGTTTTTTCCATCATCCAAACCTTTTCAACAGTCTCGACTTTCAGGATTTTTGTCTCAAGTTCCTTCGTGTCCAATTCTTCAATTTTCTTTTTCAGTTCAGCTATTTTCCCTTTCTTCGGCATGACAAGAAAATAAGGCTCAAACAAAGATTCTAACACGAGAACAGTTTTTCCTTTATCATCTTTGCAGTATAGGCGAATTACTGGCTTGTTCTCAATCAGGGTGTAGTCTGCATCTATCAGCAGCAAGTTTTCTTTCAAAATCTCACTAAATAGAATATCTTATTTTACAATAAATCATTTAAAAATCATTCCAGTCTCTTCGGACCAGAATAAAAGATCCAGTTCATCCATCGGTATTTTAACCAGTTTAGAAAAGTTCCTCATCTTGCTTTCAATTTCCAGATAAGCTTTTTTTGTCAGCACTTCAGGAATCTCCTCAATCACTCCGTATTCCTTCAAGTTTTTTAGAATGTGCACGTCAAGTATTGCCATGTCATTCCCTAATCCGATGTTCCTTATGAAGTGACTGGACTCCTTCATCCCCAAGCCTTTTATATTTTCAGCCGACCATTCTCTCAGCTTGAACTGATCATCAAAAGATTTTATTTTTTCTTTTATTTTCAGTTTATTGCTTTTTGTAAAAAAGTTTCTTGCTTCGACAATATACTTAGACTTGTTGTCACAAAATCTCACAGTGTTTAGGAAAGGTCTTATCACATTTTCACTCCCGCTGAACAGGTAATCATTCTTCACCAAAGCAGCTATCGAGTTCCAGGCAGCAGTTGCTTTTGATTGAGGAGTGCAGATGCAGAAAGCAAGCTCAGCAAAAATTCTTTCGTCTGATTGATTTAAAACCTCTTTGAATTCCTCCAATCTACTTTTAATTTCATCTCTTTTCAGTCTGTAGGTTTTGACCAACTGATTAATGTATTTAGCCATGAGCGAGCCCTCTCCCTATAGTATATCAATTTTGAATTAAATACCACTGTAACAATCAACAGAGCAGCTCCTAAAATTTCGGTCAAGATGGTAAACAGTGTAAAAGAAAGAGTCAGGGGCCCGCAATTGAACGGATAATTTACAAGAGGATAGAACCAAGGAACAAAATGCTCAGCGTCTTCTATAAGATGCATAAGAGAGCCGAACATAATCCCTAATGACAAATCTTTCCTTTTCGTTATCAAAAATATTATTGAGCCTATGATTGGCCCGAAGAAAACAGTGTGAGCAGCAAACACCCCGCACGGCACAACTCCTGCAACAAATAAAACTTTGTCAACCACGTCTGGCAGCAAAACTCCAATCAATGCAAACTGGGCTGGCAAATAGAGCAGTGTTGCTAAGAAAACTGTGATTCCTATATGTCCTAAAGGATACATGCTATTTTCCTTTTCTCATGTTTATAAAATCCAATATTTTATCAATAGATTCTTCTATTGTCAATCTTGAATTTTCAACAACAACATCAGCATCCTTTTTTTGTTCAATATAGTCAATCCCATAAATTTTCCTCCAATTTTCCCTTTCTATTTTTTCCCGTTTTTTCGTTTGTTCCAACGCTTTTTCAAAAGGCAGTTTGTCTCTTTTTGCTGTTCTTTCTGCCCTTGTTCTCAAATCACTGTCAATCCATATTTTGTAATCAGCCAATCCCTTCAGCATGAAAATGGAGAGTTTGCCACAAATAATTATATTTCCTATTTTTGCCTTTTCAATTTGGATTCTGTCAAAATTTTTTTCATGGAAGTCCTTTTCATTTCCAAACGACTCCCAAACTTCCAAAGCGGCTTCCGATTCCCTCTTTTTTGAATATCCTTTGAAAACTTCGCCCGGTGAATAGTAATCCAACTTTAGTCTTCTGGCAAGTTCCTTAGCTATTGTCGTGCTGCCAGATCCTGGCAATCCAGAAATTGCAATGACTATTTTTTTCATTTTTCCATCTTTTTTCTCAAAAATTCCTTGACAAGTTTGACAGGAATTTCTTCAGCTTCCTTTTTTGTCAGCTTCTGATTGTCAATTACAAAGTCGTATATTGACTTGTCAAACAGATCAATCCCATACAATAATTTGTATTTTTTGTTGTCCTCCTCATCCCGTTTCTTTATGTTGCTTATCGATTCTATTAACGGTAGTTTATCCCTGCCCGCGACTCTAGCAGCCCTTACTTCCAAAGGGCAATCGTAAAAAATCTTTACATCAGCCCAATCCCCAGCGCACCAACCAGAAAGTCTTGCATCGATCACAACCTTGCCCCTCATTGCAGATTCCAAGTTTCTCTTATCCATTTCATAGTCGATTTGTCTGCCTCTGAGCTTGACCTGCTCCTCCAATGTTATTCCCTTTTCTTTGGCTATTTTTCTCTGAATTTGCCCGGCAAAAATATATTTCAGGCTGAAAGCTCTGGCAATTGCTTTTGCTCCAGTTGACTTACCTGAACCAGAAGAGCCGGAAACAGTAACAGTTAGACCTTCCTTCTTTATTTTTTTAACCAATTCATTCTCAAAAGGTTCTAGAAATTTAATATAGGTTTTTGCCATAAACAAGAATAGTTTTTTTAAATTATAATGTTAACCCATAAGCTTGATTTCTATATGGACACCTTGGCCGATATTAACTCTCATTATCTGCCTTAGAGCCCTGTCATCAGCCTGGACGTCAATCACTCTTTTGTGGATTCTCATCTCCCACTTGTCAAAAGTAGCATTCCCATGCCCGGTCCCATCCCCGCAAGGAGTTTTTAGGGTGGTGACCTTCAATATTTTCGTCGGCAAAGGTATCGGCCCACGATAGTCAACCCCAAACTTTTTAGCAATATCTCTAATCTCATTTGAGATTGAATCCAATTCCCTTGGATCCTTTCCTGAAAGTTTTATTCTTGCTATTTGCACAACACCACTTTAACTCTTTTGGTTAATCTATATTTAAATCCTTTACTTTTTCTAGAATTGATTTCCAAATTTTATTTATACATATTTAAGCTGATAAAAGATTCAAATTATTTGTTTGTCAGGAGCACTAGCGATATTATACCTAATAACATTCCAAAAAATTTAATTGCATTTATTGGCTCATTGTAATAGAAAATGCCCATTGTTGCAGTTGTAAGAACAATTCCAACACTAAAATATAAGGATCCTCTTGCTAACCCACTACCATTTTTTAAAGAAATCAACCAAAAAAAATTTCCAAGAGCATAAATTATTAAAATTGATAGAAGAAAGAAAAAGTTTAAATTTGAATATAAAATTCCTGTAAGAAAATTACCCACACTCTCAAAAATTAAAAAAATTAAAAAGGTAACAAACCATTTCATCAAACAACACCCATAATTACTATTGTTATTAATGCAAGAACCGCTCCAAATAATTGTTTACTGTTTAATTTTTCTTTGAAATAAAATATTCCGATTGAAATTGCAGCAATTTGTTGCCCAATTGCAAATACAACTGCTCCTCTACCTATTCCAACACCATAAAAAACAGATAAAATCCAAAAAATATTTCCAATTACATAAAGAGAAAGTGAAGCTATAAGAAATATTTGTTTATTTTTTAAGGTCCATTTTTTTCCGAGAAAATCTGCTGAAAGTTCTGATATAATTGCAAGTATCATTGGTGACATCCAGAATAATAATGAAGTGTAGGGCAATGGCATAAAATAATTTAAAATTTTAAATTAAAGAACTTTAAATCCAAATTACTTGGCTTTAACTACAT
>Ga0315289_10000145_pt1 | contig 114718 bp, 131 predicted proteins | sample YL17G11_40_MG_FD_203452 | JGI IMG/M metagenome (GOLD analysis project Ga0315289, IMG submission 203452) | Sediment microbial communities from Yellowstone Lake, YNP, Wyoming, USA - YL17G11_40 | ecosystem: Environmental > Aquatic > Freshwater > Lake > Sediment | place: USA: Wyoming | collected... | reverse complement strand
GGATTGGAAAAATAAGCCCAGTAAGTTCAAAGTATATTGTTCATGCCACTATTGAGATTGATGGCGTTGTAGAAAGACCAGATGTCATTGGTGCTATTTTTGGCCAGACAGAGGGTTTGCTTGGAGCAGATCTTGAGTTAAGAGAGCTTCAAAGGTCAGGAAGAATAGGCAGGATTGAAGTCAATGTTGACACAAGTTCTGGCAAATCAAAGGGAAGCATAATTATCCCTTCAAGCCTTGACAAAGCTGAAACAAGCATTGTAGCAGCTGCTTTGGAGATAATCCAAAGGATTGGCCCATGTAATTCTAAAATAAAAGTTATAAATATAGAAGATGTCAGGGTAAGCAAGAGGAAACTCGTCATAGAGAGGGCAAAAGAATTGCTGAAGCTAATGAATGACAAGACAATGCCTGACTCACAGGAATTAACAGATGAAGTAGCATATTCTGTAAGAGTTATGGAGATTCAGCAATATGGCAAAGACAGGCTTCCATCTGGCCCCGCAATAGATGAAAGTGATGAGGTGATTGTTGTAGAAGGAAGAGCAGACGTCTTAAACCTGTTGAAGCATGGAATTAAAAATGCCATTGCTATGAATGGCACATCCTGCCCAGAAACAATAAAAGAGCTTAGCAGAAAGAAAACAATAACTGCTTTTGTTGATGGCGACAGGGGAGGAGATCTGATCATAAAAGAGCTCTCTCTGGTTACTGAATTGGATTATGTTACAAAAGCTCCAGCTGGAAAAGAAGTAGAGGAGATAACTAAAAAAGAAATCCACAAGGCCCTGAGGGCAAGAGTTGCTGCTGAACAGGCTAAATTAGAGATTAAAGAAAATGGAAACGGCAGTGCTAAGCCTCAAGCTATTCCAGAAAGAAGCTATTCAAGGATTCCTTCCAGACCGCAGCCAACATCGATGTATAGGAAACCAAAATTAATCCCAGAAGATGTTAAGAAAAAATTCAAAGGAATGCTTGAAGACCTAGTAGGAACTCGTGGAGCTTATATCCTTGATGAAAAAATGGAAATCATGGGAAAAGTTCCGGTAAGCGAGCTGACAACAACAGTCAAAAGCCTTAACACAGGGATATTTGCAGTAATCTTCGATGGCATAATTGACAAGCAACTGCTTGAAGTTGCAGAAATATCAAGAGTCAAATACCTTGTTGCGATGAGCAGCAAAGCAGAAGATACTGGAAGAGTCAATATTGTAACTTCTAGTGACTTATAAAAAATAAAAATTTATTTTATTTTTTGCAGTTATCTGCAAATGTTTTTAATGCAGCCTTAGACATTTCTCCCATCTTAACTTCTTGGGTTCCTGCACAAATGAATTCAGGCACGCCTCCTTGGATTAAATCCTTGAAGCATGCATCTACAACATCCATTCCTTTTCCGCTTGTTGTTTCAACCCAATGGAATTTGTAGCCTTCTGATTCCAATTCCTGAACAATAGGCATCATATTCTGGCAATGTGGGCACCATTCTGCATGATAAAATATGACTGTATCAGAACTTAGTTTATAGTTACTGTAACATTGGTCTCCTGTGCTTGTTGCTGTTAAATTGCCTGTTTGTTCAGTTGTTTTTAGCAGAATTACTATATTTGCTTTGCTTTTTAGCCCATCAAGATATGTCTTAAGCAACTCCCTTTGTTTTTCTAACTTCAATAATTCTTTTATAGAATCCTTTGCTTCGCTGAAAGGTATTTTATCCGGCTCTCTCTTGATTATATGGTATCCGAATTGAGTTTTAACAACCACAGATAGCTGGTTTACATTCAGTTTAAATGCAGCTTCCTCAAACTCAGGCACCATCTGTCCTTTGCTTACAAAACCCAAATCTCCTCCTTTCTCAGCACTAGGGCATGTTGAGTTCTCTTTTGCAAGTTTTGCAAAGTCTTTGCCTGTTTTCAGTTCTGCTAGTATTGCATCTGCTTCTTCTTTTGTTTCAACCAAGATGTGCCTTAGCCTTATCTGGCCTTCCTGTGCGACATAAGATTCGGAATTTTCATCATAATATTTTTTTGCTTCTGTATCGTTTATCTCAGTGTCTGGAAATGTCTTGTTAAGCAGCTTGGAAATTAGCATCTGGTTCTTATAATAATCATATAAATCCTTCATTGAAAATCCTGCATTATTCAACTGTATCTCAAATTCGTCTTTTGAGATGGGGCTTTTTGAAATCAGCAGGCTAACTTCATCTTCAACTTCCTTGTCAAGGACACTTATTCTTTCTTTTGCAGCTTCCTGCAATAGAAGCTCCTCATTGATTAGCTGATTCAAAAATGATTCTTTAGTTATAAGCTGTTTGTATGATTCAGGATAACCTGTCAGGAAAAAGAAAAAATCATATTTGGCATCTAATTGTTTGACTGTTATTTCATTTCCGTTTATAGTAGCAGCAACATTGCTTTTTGATACAAACCTGTTAAGATTAAAGCTGACTGCTAGAATTACTAGAACAGCTATCAAAGCCACGACAATTATTGTTCTTTTTGATTTTAGATTATTTTTAGCTGATTTCAAAAGCTTGTGCATTTTGACTGATTTAAGATTTTTCGTAGACATGAGATCACCTTGATTTCGAGCAAAAGAATCCAATTAATAAAGTTTTCGCTTTTACTTACTATAAAGTAAGCATAAATCTTTATATTAGTCCTTATATAGGTGTTAATAATGGTTTATGAGATAGTAATAGGCAGGAGCGAATCTGACAAAAAGAAATTTGGATTAAAAGGTACAATATTCCTTGGAAGGCATTATGTTAAGATGGGTCAGACAACATCTCTTTCTAGCGATATCCTGTTAGACACAAATAGGACTCATATTGTTTTCATTTGCGGAAAAAGAGGTTCTGGAAAATCTTACACGATGGGCGCTATAGCAGAAGGAATAGCAGGCCTTCCAGATGAAATAAAGAATAATTTATGCACAATCATATTTGATACAATGGGCATATACTGGACAATGAAATTTCCCAATAACAAAGATAAGGAGATGCTTAAGCAGTGGAATCTTGAAACAAAGGGATTGGATGTAACTGTTTACACTCCAAAAGGTTTTTTTGATAGTTACAAAGAAAGAGGGATTCCAACTGATTTCCCATTCTCAATAAAGCCTTCAGATCTGGCTTCATCAGACTGGTGCTTGACATTTGACCTTGATCCAAACAAGCCAGTAGGAGTATTGGTTGAGAGAGTGATTAACAAACTGAAAAAAGAAAAAACAGACTATACTATCTCTGATATAATAGAAGCAGTTAAAGCGGATGATAAATCATCTGAAAATGAAAAAAATATGGTGGAAAACCAGTTTAGGAAATCAAAAGAATGGGGATTATTTTCAAAAGAAGGAACTTCTATTGAAGACCTTACATATGGCGGAAAAACAATTGTGATTGATTTAAGCCCGTATGCAACGCAGGCAGGAACATGGGGCATTAAAGCATTGATTATAGGGATTATTTCGCAGAAAGTATTTTTAGAGAGACTGACTGCAAGAAAAGTAGAAGAGCATGGGATTTTAGAAAAATCAATGAGGTATTTTGGTGAAGAAGAGAAGAAGAAAATACAGAGACAGACTCCCTTGGTATGGCTGATGCTTGACGAGGCTCACGAATTCCTTCCAAGAGAAGGCTCGACAGCTGCGACAAACGCATTAGTCACGATACTTAGAGAAGGCCGTGAGCCAGGAGTTTCCCTTGTCCTTGCATCCCAGCAACCTGGAAAAATCCATTCAGATGTAATGACTCAGGCAGATGTTGTAATTGCCCATAGATTGACTGCAAAAATCGATATTGATGCATTAGGGAAATTAATGCAGAGCTATATGAGGCATGGCCTGGACGAAGAACTGAATAAGCTTCCAAGAGTTACTGGTGCTGCAATTGTCTTTGATGACATGAATGAAAAACTCTATCCAATGCAGGTCAGGCCAAGATTTACATGGCATGGAGGAGAAGCTCCTATCGCAATCGGAGAAGCAGAAAAAAAGATTGAATTCTAGTGAAGAATATAAAAATATAAAAATAGATGTGTCTTAGAATCAGTTAGGGGGTGTATTATGCCATTTAGCAAATCTTTTCCAAGGACTATCAAAGGAAGCAATTATCCTAGATGGGAAGAGGTCTCTATCTCTGATGAAGAAGAAAGAAAAGAAGAGCAGAAATGCAGAATAGACAATATATCGCTAATGAAGGAATGTTTTGAAGATGCCAAAATGATATTTGCTGAAAAAGACCTGAAGAGGTATCAGACTGATTTAGTGAACATAGCAATTGCATTGTTTGAGAAAAGAGCATCTTATGCAATCCATTACAAAGAAAAGAAAGCAAAAGAAAGATTTGATGGATTATTTAACAAGTAAATGCTCTAATGTATTTGCATAATATTTTAGAATGTCTGGCCTTCCTACTAAATACCCATTAGCTCCGTTAGATATTAAACCCCTTCTTTCAAGAAGCGTTAGGCCTCTACGAACTATCTCAGTTAAAGGCATGCTATTTACTGTTTTAAGATTTGCATTATTCCTTTCAAGAATTCTTAAATTTCTTCTTACCTCACTAGTCAATTCCCTTATTGAAAATTCAGAAGAACCATTAATACTTGCTGCGCTCAAAGCCGGAGCTGTAACTCTATAAAGTCTTGCTGCTTGTTTAAACACATATATTCCAAGACTATGTGCTGTTTGTTTACCTTGTCTTAAAAATTTCTCGATGGAAATTGGCTCTCCAAAATCAATATAGATATTTCCACCTTTTTCCCTACTTATTATCAGTTTGCGAAGATCTTTCCATTCTTCTTTTCTACACTCCCTAGTCAAATCCGAAAGTTCAAAATCCTCTAAAACAAGATCATATGAAACAGCTACAGGCACGACATAAACAGGTTTCTTTCCTTGCCTTTGGGCTTGGATGGGTACTCTAAATAACAATGGTCTTGTTGGCATAATTCCCCCAGAATAACTCCTTCCTGCTTCAGGAAAAAGTACTAAATCATGTCCGTCTAACATTTTCTTTGTTAGAGAAGCACATAATTCCATTAGATACGCTGTACTAAAATCCTTTCTCTTTATGAATACTGCTCCTGCACTATTAAGAAGTTTTCCAAATGCCCCTATATCAAGATTATCTCCTGCAATAAACAATGGAATCCTTAGCCCACCTTGATAAATAACCCTCCCAATAACAACATAATCTACATGGCTTTTATGTGTTGAAGCATAAAAGAGTGAAGCATTTTCCAATGTTTTTATAGAATCTAAACCACTAATAACAATTCCTTCAAATCTCCTATCTAACCGCTTTTTAACTAGTCCGTCCAATGCCCCATATAATTCTACATTACTCTCAACCATAAATTAAGAATATAATAATAAATATAAAAAGTTAGCTATCTCGCTTTTTCAGCAACAGGCGCATGCGTCATTGAGATAAAAGATGCTATAAACATCACTGCAAAAATCAAGAGCAGTGTAAACTTCCAAGAAATATCTTTTATCAGATATGCTGAAGTCAAAAACCCGATTATGCTAGTTGCCATGAACGATGCTGGCAAAGGAGCTACTTTGTCAAAAAGTCCCATTTTATTTCACCTCTTTTTTATCTTATAAATTCTAAATCCTTAACTTCTTTTTTTGCTTGCTCTATCTTCTTGATTAAATCATCCATGAAGTTAGTCATCAACTCACAGCAGTTTTTCTTGTCTTCTCCGCATAACAGTTTTCCTGCTTTGCAGTTCTTGTAAATCTTGTCTAATTCCTTGTCATCTTCAACCAAATGCTGCTTGTATAATTCAAATATAATGCATTTCTCAGGCTCTCCTCCTAGCTTTTTCTGCTCTTCCACAGTATCTCTTCCTCCTGTCTTTGCTCTCAACAATTTCTTGCAGACTTGCTTGGGGTCTTCTGGCAATTCAATGCAGCTCTCTGGCTTGCTCTTGCTCATTTTCAATCCGCCGTCAAGCGAAGGAGTATATTTGTGATATAGGCTGCTTGGAGCAAAGAATTTGTACTTATCTTTTGTCCTTCTCACAATGTCTCTTGTCAATCTTATATGCGGGTCTTGGTCAATTCCAACAGGGATTATTCCAGGCATCCTTTCTTTCAATTGAGGATATAATATATCTCCAACTTGTGTAAAAGCAGAATAGATTCTTCCTGGTTCAAGGCTTCCGTATATTGCCTTGAATTCGCTTGCAGTAACTTTTTTTGATGTCTCTGAAGCAAGATGTGTTACTTTTATGTTTTCAGATTGAAAATAAAATTTTGTTTTTTTAGGATCTAGCCCTAAAGCAATAAAAGCAGGGATATGGAAATTCAAAGCCCTTTCCTTTGCTTCTTTAAGGCTTACTCCTCTTGCTGCAGCTGATTCTAGGTCAGCTACTAGGATATATGCTTCTGCGCCTTGCTCTTGAAAATACCTCATGTTTTCTACAACCATCTTGTTTCCAAAGTGTATCTTATCAGCAGAAGGCATAATTCCAGATAAAACATAGAATTTCTTCTTGCTCTTTATAGCATTAGCTATCTGTTTCAGATCTCTTCCAGCAAAAACAACCCCCCTCCTCATTATCTTGTTTGGATGAGGAAATATTTTGCAGTCAAAAATCTCTAATCCAAAGTCTTTTACAATCTTCTCGTAATCTTCTACTAATTCTGAACCCCAAGGGTCAATTATTTTTTCAGCCATATTCCTCTTTCTGCTCTTCTAATTTAAATACCTTTCTAATTATTTCTAGTGCAGCTTCTTTTTTCTTGGGAAAAGCTGCAATATTTATTTTTATATGAAAACAATTTCCTTTGTCAGTCAGCCAGAGCTCATTCTCATTAAGCAATTTTTCCTTGCTGAATCTCAAAAAGAAATTGCACTCTTCATCTAGTCTGGTTTCAGCATGTCTTAGGATAAGCTCTTTTGTATCTTTGCTTAGATGGCTAATCAAGTTTTCTAAAAATGCTCCAATGTGCCTGTCCTTTTCCAGTAAAATTTCAAAAATCTTAATTTTCTTTTCACTGAAACCAGTTGCTGTCTGTTGATTTAATTTTATTTTTTCTTCTTCAAGTTTAAAAGGGACTAAGCTTAGCAATTTTTGCTTAACTTTCTCTTCATCCTCTTCTTCTTTTACAAAAACAGTTATTCTTATTGAATGTCCTATTTTCATAATACAACTAAATAAATAAATTTATATAAGGTTTGCTATTTCAATAGTACATGAAGCACACATTAAAAATAACCCTGATTCTTGTTGCTATATTTCTTCTATCGCAGATTATTGGCCTTGCAATAACTAACAATTACATAGACCACAAAGCAACAGCTGAGACAGGGAATGTTACATGGGCTGCTTTGCCTTACAACATATCACGGCCGGTTGTAGAAGAAACAAGTTCATTCATGTATATACTTGCCGCAATATTGACAGGCACATTGATAGTGTTCCTTATAATGAAATTTGGCAGTATTCTATGGTGGAAAGTATGGTTTTTCTTTGCGGTTGCAGTAACATTGGTTGTTGCATTCAAGACATTCATGCCAGATTTGATTGCATTAATCCTTGGTCTTGCCTTAGCAGGTTACAAGGTGTTCAAGCCAAATATATTTGTCCAGAATATAACTGAATTGTTTGTCTATGGTGGCTTGGCAGCGATATTTGTTCCAATCATAAACATCTTTTCAGTGTTCATGTTGTTGCTTCTAATATCTGCTTATGACATGATAGCTGTATGGAAATCAAAGCATATGGTGAGCCTTGCAAAGTTCCAGGCAAAATCAAAAGTTTTTGCAGGACTTCTGCTTCCTTACAAAATGCCAAAAAATATCCCAAAAGGGATTCCTATCAAGAGAATAAAGGTAAAGACTGCAATCTTAGGCGGAGGAGACATTGGATTTCCATTGATTTTTGCAGGAGTTGTTATGAAAGGGCTTATGCTCACAAATCCAGAATGGAGTGGCTTCTTGCAGGCATTGATAATTCCGATTTTCACTTCAATTGCTTTGTTGTTTTTATTGATGAAAAGCGAAAAAGACAAATTCTACCCAGCAATGCCTTTCTTGTCAGCAGGATGCTTAGCAGGTTATCTAGTTATATTGTTGATTAACTTAATTTAAATTAGAAATCTAAATGCTTCTGATGCTCGTTTTTGGGTTTTTCTGATTCTTCTTCAGCAGGCTCTTGCCCTAAATCTCCTAGATTAGATTCTTGTTTTGGCTCTTCTCTTATCTCTTCTATCTTCAGTCCTCCTGTTCCGCTCTTCTTAAAACCGCCGAGCCTTTTTTGTTTGGACCTTGCTGCATAAGAGCCAGGAACAATCCCCATCCCATCCTTTGCAGCAATTACTTGGATATTTGTTTTCTTCTGCATCTCTCTTCCTTCATATAAAGGATCAGATTTTAGCATTTTAATTCCAAAGTGAGTTATGATAGCAAGTTTTGGATTTACTTCTTGTATTATCCTTGTAGCTGTATCTGAATTTAACCAGTATTCAGCCTTTTCTGAGCCAGGCTCAGAGACATTTAATATCAAAATATCTGCTCCCATGTATTCTTTTACCAACTCTTTAGAATAGCCTGTGTCAGAGCTATAAACCAAAGTAAACTCAGGAGCTAAAAACTTAAATCCAACTGCATTTGGATCTGGATGGATTGTAGGCAATGCATGTATTTCAATATCTTCTATTGCTAATTTTTGCCCTTTGTTTAAAACAATTATCCTTTCAACAAATGATTGATGAAGTTTTGTTAAGAATGGTTTTGATTCCTCTGTTCCATTTACAAGAGTGTTGTTTGCAACCAAAACTCCATTCCTGTCAGTTCCGCCATAAGTCATTGCATCAATGACTGCATTTACATCATTGCAATTCAATAGACTGCTGTTGCTTACAAGAACAGCGGTATTTGCTCTTAGGTTAATATCATTTTGGGCAGCCCTTACTAAAGCCCCTGGCCCTGGGTCAAGGTGAAACTGAAGCTCATCTATCTGAAGTATTATACCTCCAGAAGCTCTCATTTGCTTTCCAGCAACCTGGCTATCTCCAGCTGTCCCTAGAAATATTATTTTGCTTACCATATTTCCCCCAATTATTACTAAATACTTGTAATTTAAATAATTTTTCCTTAAAAAACAAACCTTTAAAAACCACTATTTTATACATTCCTTGGGCAAGCTAGACTGGTGCATTAGCCCTGCACTGTAACTGCAAACGGGCTTCATGGCAGAGTCGAAGCCTGGGAAGAGGTATAAACTAAGCATATTAGTCTTGGTTTGGCCTATGAGGCTCTGTCCTGTAGGATTGATACCTATAGGAACTGTGTCAGGTCCTGACGGAAGCAGCACTAACTATTCGTACTAATGCTTATGGGGTAGCGGAACTGAGAAGAAATCAAGGTAGCTAATCTGTTTGGCCTATATCCATTCTTAGGTATGCTTGCCCACTTTTCATGTTCCCACCCTGAAAAGCATAATATTTATATATTTTAAACAACATAAACCATTAAAATGAAAGCAACTAGCACATCACGAATATTGAATGTTATTCTGCTAGTGCTAGTCCTTATTTTAGTGCTGTAAGGCCAAAAACTGTTTTCTGGCTTTGCAGGAAAAATTTCTTCTTGTCAAAGCTGGAAACAAAAACCAAGGTGACAAAAATGCCAAAAACCACAATCAGGATTGGAAGATTTGAGCAGCCAACTGTTCTTTTTCCAGTAAAAGAAGGAGAACATTATCATTTTAGCAGAGATATGGCAGAATTGCTTGTGTCAAATAATGGAGCATGTTCACTTGAGGGAATTGTCAAGAAAGCTGAGATTAAAAAAGCTCATTCAAATATCTGGGTAGACACGATAGGGTGTGAGTATCTGGCACTGCCCTCAGGATATCAAGAAGGAACATACCATACTCAAACAATCAAAAGTTAGAAATTAAACAATAAGTATCGCAGGCTTACCAGGCATTGCCTGCTTGGCCTTTGCCTCTTTGCTCTCTTCAGCCTTGAACACTGCAATCCTGTTTGTTCCAAACTCTTTCTCAAACAGATCAATGCCTTTTTTTAATGCCTCAATCTCGGTATGCTGGTCTAATACAACATGAGGAATCTTTGAAGGATCCTTGACCAGTTTGGGGACTAATGCAGAAATATCTTTTCCATGCTCTTTGATCATCACTTTTTTGATTAATTCTCCGACATTCCTTGTTTTTTCCATCTCGCTCTTTAAATCTCCAACAAACTTGTATTTCCATTCATCTGCAACAAACAACACTATCTCGTTTGGTTTTTCTAGTTTCATCAATTCCAATACTGAGTTTATATCGGTGATAGTGTTCTCAACTATTTTCTCTTCTTCTTCTGCCCTTAGGTCAATCTTGCTCTCATCATATTTAGGCCAGCTAGTTGCTGAAATAAATCCTTCTCCATTTCCTTTGTTCCATAATTCTTCAGCCATGTATGGGCAGAACAAGCTAAGCATCTTTAGGAAATCCATAACTGTTTCTTTTGAAAGTTCTTTTTCTTTTTCAAAATCCTCAAATAATGCTCTTAATTTGATTATTGCAAGGTTGTATTTGAAATTCTCAATATAATGTGTGTATTCTTTGATTGTCTTGTTTAATTTGCTTTCAATCTTTTTAGAAGATTTTCCTGTTTTTATCTTTTTTATGAAGTAATATGCTTTTGATAGGAACTTAAAGCTTGATTCCATTCCCCTATCGCTCCAAATGCTGTCTTTATCAGGAGCTGCTAGGGACATCAAGTTAAATCTCAATGCATCTGCACTGTATTTCTCAATCATCTCAATTGGATTGATAACATTCCCCAATGATTTTGACATCTTGTTTCCATCGCTTCCGTGAAGCATTCCCTGGTTAAACAATCTTGTAAAAGGCTCGTCTAATTGGAATATCCCTAAATCCCTCAATGCCTTTGTAAAGAATCTCGCATAGATAAGATGCATGCAGGCATGCTCTGCTCCTCCGATATACTGGTCAACAGGCATCCAGTATTTTGCATTGTGGTGCTCAAACGGTTTTGCATTGTTCTTGTTATCGCAATATCTCAGGAAATACCACGAAGAGTCAAAGAAAGTGTCCATTGTGTCTGTTTCTCTTCTTGCCTTTCCTTTGCATTTTGGGCATTTTGTGTTTACAAATCTTGAGTTTGTTGAAAGAGGATTTCCTTCTCCAAACTTTACCTTGTCAGGCAATTTAACAGGAAGCTCATTTTCAGGAATAGAGACGATTCCGCATTTATCGCAATAAACCATTGGGATCGGCGTTCCCCAATATCTTTGCCTTGAGATAAGCCAATCCTTTAACTTGTACTGCACTGTCTTTTTTCCAAGCTTTTTTTCTTCAAGGGATTTTGTTATCTCATCAATTGCTTCTGTGCTTGAATAACCGTCAAAAATTCCTGAATTGACCAGAACCCCTTCTTCTATGTAAGCCCTTGTCATTTTTTCTGGATTAAGGTCCCAGTCAGGAGGGTTTATTACAACCTTTATTGGAATGTTGTATTTTTTTGCGAACTCAAAATCTCTCTGGTCATGGGCAGGAACAGCCATCACCATTCCTCCGCCGTAATCTGCGATTACAAAATTTCCAGCATAAACAGGGATTTTCTCATTTGTCAGCGGATGTATTGCATAGCTTCCTGTAAATACTCCTTCTTTCTCAAGCAATTCCAGTTCTTCTGCAGTTGCTTTTACACTGGTTGATCTTATCTTCTTCAAGAAATCTTCTACTTCATCCTTTTGCTCTTCTGTTACAATCTCCATCAGCCTTGGATGCTGCGCAGCAATTACCATAAAAGTTATTCCATAGATTGTGTCAGGCCTTGTTGTGAATATTATCCAGTCTTCTCCATTTATCTCAAATCTAATGTCTGTTCCATAGCTTTTCCCAATCCAGTTTTCCTGCATTAGTTTTATCCTGTTAGGCCAGTGCAGCTTCTTGATGTCTTCCAACAATTCATCTGCATAATTTGTTGTCTTGATGAACCACTGCTCTAATTGTTTTATCTCGACATCTGTATCTTCATGTCTCCAGCATTTTCCGCTGTGAACCTGCTCATTTGCAAGAACCGTATTGCATTTAGGGCACCAGTTGACTGCAGATTTCTTTCTATAAACCAGACCCTTTTCATAGAATTTCAGGAAAAACCACTGATTCCATTTATAGTATTCAGGCAAGCAGGTTATAACTTCTCTATCCCAATCATAGCTTAATCCAAGCGCTTTCTGCTGCTTGATAAAATTTTTGATTGAGTTTTTAGTATAATTCTTAGGATGCTCTCCTGCTTGTATTGCTGCGTTCTCAGCAGGCAAGCCAAATGCATCATAGCCCATTGGATAAAGAACATTAAAACCACTCATTCGCTTGAATCTTGCATAGACATCTCCAATTGTATAATTCAGTGCATGGCCCATATGCAAGCCAGAACCAGAAGGATATGGAAACATCTCTAGGCAGTAGAATTTAGGCATATTGGGGTCTTCTTTAACATTGAAGATTCCTGCTTCTTCCCATTTCTTCTGCCATTTCTTTTCTATACCAAGGAAACTAGCCATATTATGAATAAGATTTTAAGAAGGTATATAAAATTTATGATAAAAATAAAAATTAAAAGAGATATTAAAAGGTTTAGAACTTCTTGAACCGTCCTGCAATGTCAACCAAGTCAACATGCCCTAAGAACAAAGCTCTGCAGCAGTATCTTTCTAGCCCTAAATCATCTAAAACCTTTTTTCTGTCCTCTCCGCTGCTTACTCTTTCCTTGAATTCTTCCCAGAGATGACCTACTGGTTTTCCGCAACTGAAGCATCTTATTGGAATTATCATATACTCACCTGTATGATTTTTGTTTTTTAGCTCTTGCTTGTCCTCTGCAGTTTGGCTTTGAAGACTCTTTTCTCCTTACATCAGCGACTAGCAGATGTCTGTCATAACTCAAAAATACTTTTTCTAATTTCTTGTTATATTTTGTCAAAGCCCTTGCTATTGCTAGCCTTGCTGCCTCTGCCTGAGACATAATTCCTCCGCCATTGACAATTACTTCAATGTCAACCCCAGAAGCTGCATCTCCTGCAAGCACCAGCGGCTCTGTTATTTTTAATTGTGTGATTTTTGTTCCATAAACATCAAGCATCTGATTGTTAATCCTGACCTTTCCAGTTCCTTGCTTCAAAGTAGCTCTTGCTATCGCCCTCTTTCTTTTTCCAGACTGATGAATTTGTTTTACCATTTATTTAGCACCTATTAATTTGCAAATTTCTCCTACAACCACATATCTAATGCTCTTTGCATTTGAAATGTTTGCTTTTTCTATTGTCTCTATCTGTTTTCCTTTAAATTCTTCAGGAACGCCTATATAACACTTGACTCTTCCGAGCGCTTTTCTGCCTTTGTCCTGCTTGTATGGGAGCATTCCCCTGACTGTTCTTTTTACAACCCTGTCAGCTCTCCTGGGAAAATAAGGGCCGTGAAACATAGCTCCTCTTGCTACCCTATCCTTATATTTTGTAATTATTTCTTGCCTGTTTCCTGTTATAACTGCTTTTTCGCAGTTTACGATGTCTACTTTTTCTCCTAAGATTGCTTTTTTTGCAACAACTGTTACAAATCTTCCCAATATCAAGTTTTCAGCATTTATTATCATATTTTAACCCATTATCCTTATTCTTTTTCCTTTTGGATCTTCTTTGATTAATTCATTCAATGGAATTGCTTTTCCAACCTTGTTTATTTTATCTGCTGCGGCTCCTGAAAATGTAAAAGCAGCGACAGTAACATTATGATCTAAATCTCCGCCAGCTAAAACCTTTCCAGGCACAACAATTGTCTCATTTTCCTTTGTGTACTTATTTATTTTATATAAGTTGATAATTCTCCTCTGCCTTGTAGGTTTTTCTAGATCTTCAGCTATTCGTTTCCATATCTCAGCCTTATGTTCACTGGCTTTTTTCCTTAATTCCTGTATCAATCCTTTTAGTAAAGGATTTGTTGGTCCTGTTCTTTTCATTTTAACTTATTTTTAATTATTAATGCGAGGGACGAGGTTCGAACTCGCGCAGGCACTAAGCCACATGGCGTTTGAAGCTCGGCTCCAAGCCCAGGAAACATTGTGTTTCCGCTGCCTCAACCATGCCCGTTTGGCCACTCCGGCACCCTCGCAAAAGTATCTTCGAGAGTGCTTATTCCTTGAGGAGTTTGACAAACTCGTCTGTTTTTTGCTGGAATCTGCTTACTGCTTCTTTAACAATTTCTTTTGGCTCAAGCTGACCCCAGCTTTCAATATTAAAAATGAAATCTGTCTTGCTTTCTTCAACCTTGATTCCATCAGGGCAGATGTCTACGCAAGCATTGCAAAAATGGCAGTTTAATGGATTAGCAATTGTTAGTTTGCCTTTCTTGAATTCAAAAACTTTTACCGGGCATTTTATTGCAGCTTCTTCGCAGCTTTCTCCTTTTGTATTAAGCTCAATTTTAGGATATCCTTTGTAAGCCACGTGCCCTGGGCTCCATTTGGCATGGTCTTTGCCCTGGCCCATTGCAGCAGTTGCTTCTAATTCTATTTTCTGGCCCTTCAATAACTTGGCAATAGGCATTTCTGGATAAGCAGGAACGCATTTTGGATCCTTGCTTTTCATCTCTTTTGCATAAACATAACCAGTGCTCTTCGAAGTTAAAGTCAGTTTCAAAGTGCATTTAGCGCATCCTTTTCCTTTGCATGTGCATTCGCTTGGCAAATTATAAGATTTCAAGTCTGTTTTGATTGGTATAAGCCCAAGCCTGTGCGCTACAACTTCATCATAAAGAGCAGAGCTGTTGTCAATTAATTCAACATCTTCGATAGCAAGCGTTGGCACTTCTTCTATGATCATTCTTCTTAAGGTATTTACAAAAACAGCTGTTGTGTCTTTTGCAATGAAAGAAAGTTTTCCTTTTTCCTTATCTTGTTTTAATAATTCAACTTCCATCTTATACCCTCCTACCTCTTTTACCTCCTTTTTTCCTGCATCCATCGTGAGGCATTGGAGTAACATCTTCTATGATTCCAATTTTTAATCCCATCCTGGACAATGCCCTGACGGCTGCTTGTGCTCCAGGACCTGGGTTATTAGGCCCATTGTGCCCTCCTGGCGCCTTTATCTTAACATGGATTCCGCTAATTCCTTTTTCCATTGCTGTTTCAGCAGTTTTTTTTGCAGCAATCATTGCTGCAGTTGGTGAGCTTTCTAGCCTGTCTGATTTAACAACTTGGCCTCCTGAAGAAATTGCAACGGTTTCTGTCCCAGTGATGTCTGTAATATGGATGATTGTATTGTTGTAGCTAGAATAAATATGTGCTATTCCCCATCTGACATTTTCTTGTCTTCTCATCTTGCTTTGCCTTTTACTGTTTTATGAAATGCTTTCTTTGGCTCTGGTTTTTGTTCTGGCTTTTTTGGCATTTTTGTTTCCTGCACTCTTTCAGGGTGCATTGAATCAGCCAAAGCTGAGTTTTGTGAAAATGCAACAAGCGTTTCTTTTGATTTTGGAACCAAATAATTTGGAGCAGTCATTTTTTTACCATCAACAAAAATATGGCCGTGAGTAATGAATTGCCTTGCCTGTTTCATTGTCTTTGCTAATCCCTTGCTAAATACTATGCTTTGAAGCCTTCTGCCAAACATATCCTTTGGAGTGATTCCTAGAACCTCATCAAAGCCACCAGACTCGGATATTAATCCCAATGTCCTTAATTTAGTCAATAATTGTAATTTTTCCTTTTCTGCCTGTGGTGTTTTTAATGCAATCAGTCTTTTTGCCTGTCTTGCAAACTTTCTTAATTTAGAAGTTAGCTTCCAGATCTCTGATTTATTTTTAAAATAAAATTCTTTAATTAATTCTTTCTCTTCTTCTATCCTTACTCTGTCCCAAGCTTTGAAAGGTCTTGAAAATTTTCTTCTGTTTTTCTTAGGATCTCCCATTTTTATACCCTACCTGCCCTTGAGCCTGCTTTTCTCTTGACTCCTAATACCTTACCCTTGCTCTTTCTGAAATTGGACCTTGTTTTTTGCCCTCTTACTGGAAGACCGAATGTATGCCTTACTCCTCTGTAAGACTTTATTTTCTTCATCCTTTTGATATCATTATCTTTTGCAAATATTAAGTCAGTAGTGATTATGTGTTTGTTTTTGCCATCATCATAGTCTTTTCTTCTGTTAGCCATCCATATAGGCATTCCAAATTCAAGAGGTGATTTTACAACCTTGTCAAGTCTTTCTATCTCTTCGTCAGAAAGCTCTCCTACTTTTTTAAGAGCATCTATATTAGCTATTCTGCAGACTGCATTTGCTAATTGAAAACCAACCCCTTTGATATTCCTTAGAGCATATCCTATATTCTTATTTCCTTGCAAATCTGAATTAGCGATTCTTACCAGATGCCTGAATTCTTTTGTTGGATTTGTGATTGCCATTTTTTATTATGAGCCCAAGAAGTCTATTTAGACACCCTATAAGACGCTCTTATAGAACTCGGGCGTATTTAGACAAAAAACAAGGGGTTATTTAAAAAGGTTGCGGTAAAGATTGCAGTTAAGGATAAGATAAAGGGCGGTCAGCGAGAATCGAACTCGCATCACAGGATATCTATCCGCTCTGATTCATTCGCAAAAGTGAACGATTTTTTGGTCCACAGTCCCGTATTCTACCACTGAACTATGACCGCCACAGTGTTAAAGAATTACTAAAACGCTTATAAATGTTACGTTAATATTATTGGTAGGCTTTAATCTTTTTCTTGACAAAAAGCGTCCAAAGATAAGGCAGCAAGAATGCAATGACATACAAAGCGCTTATTGTTAATGGATTCTCTCTTAGAGAAGTTATTTTAAAGACGTCGTTGAGTGCATTTACTATCCTTACTATTGCATATAGATTAATGACTGCTAAGATAGGGATTGCTGTGCTTGCTATCAAATGGTGCGCCTTTGTCAAATGTTCTTCTATATCCCAAACTAAAAAGTTGAATAAAAGCCCTATTGCAAATCCTATGACAACAACAAAGATGTCAGCTCCAAACTTGTTTATTGTAAGAAGCACTGGAATAAGGACAAGAGCAACCAATGCATTTCCAATGATCATCACAAACAAGACTGTCCAGAATAAGATACGATTTGAATAAGCCATTGACTTGCTTTTATCGTGCAATGCCCTGGAAGAGATTATGTCTTCTGCTTTTTTGATGTCTTCTTTGCTCCATCCTTTTTTCAACAGCTCAATTTCACTCTCTTTTTTCAACTTATTGCCTCTTTCTTGTATTAGTATTATTCTATTTTATTTAAGCCTTTCTGCAAGTCTTTTGAATTCAATAGAGACCATTGATTTTGGCTCTAGATAAACAGCAGGATGCCTCATTTCTTGCGCTTGCTTGATTGAGATGCTTTCAGGGATTGCAGAAATAACTGGTTTGCCAAGCATTGTTTCCACATTTTCCAAAGAAAGCTCATTACCTTCAGGCCTTATCTTGTTTAATACAACTCCAAGGACAACCTTGTTTTCCTGCTCTGCTTTCTTTATTGTCTTCAATGCATCTGTTACAGCAGCAAGCTCTGGATTTGTCACAATCAAAACTTCATCAGCAAGATTCATAACAGCCAAAGATTCCTTTGTCAAGCCAGCGCCAGTATCAATCAGTATTGTCTCAGCAACTCCTTTTAGCTTATTGAAAGTTTTTCTGAGTTTGGTCAGATCTAACTTTTCCAATGCATCCAGCCTTATGCTTCCTGGAATAAATCTTAATCCAGATGCATGCAAATAAGTTGCGTCCTTTATTTCATTTTTTCCTTCAATTATATCATGTATAGATGCAACAGGATTTGTGATACCAAGATAAATTCCAAGGTTAGGCGCTGTTAAATTGCCATCCAGAACTATAGTATCCTTGCCAAGCTGAGTTAATGCAGTGCCGAGATTAATCGCTGTTGTTGTCTTGCCAACACCGCCTTTCCCAGAGACAACTGCAATAAACCGGGTCATGCTACTTTTTCACCAACATATTCTGCAAATTCAAGTGTCTTGTGGTAATATTCTTCAAGCAAGTCAATATTAACTTCAACAATCTTTCCAGGCTCTAGCATTGAGGTCATTGTAACATTTCTTCTGTATTCATCCCTTTTGTCATATTTTGCCTGGAAGATGTCCCTCATCTCAAGATAAAAATCAACAAATTTTATCAGTTTTGCATCTTCTGCAAAGATCTCCTTTGCCAATTCGCATTTTTTCCTTGGTTGTTCAGGCACTTCTAGTTTTTTCCTTCTCTTCTTTGTTTTGACCAGCATTGCTTCTATGCCAATATCCAAGGCATTCATCAATCTTTCAAGTACGCTCCTGATAACATCAACTGTTCTTGTATATTTCAGACTAACATAAAACAGATGCTCTACTCTTTTCAATTCATTCCTAAGCCGCTCTAGATAATCCTCCATATTTACCTACAATATTATCTATTGCTTCTATAAATACCTTTGCCCTATTGATATATCTCTTTATGTCTTCTATAGAGACGGTCTTTATGTTATAGCTATCAGAACATATGACAAACTTGTCCCCTCTCTTGAACTCAATTGGGCTTTTTTTATGCTCAACGATGATGTTCTTGATATCTTGTATCTCAGTTAGATGGCTCTTATCAAAATTATACTTATGTACGCATCTTTCCCTAAACATGCTAAATTTGCTTTCAAATGTCTCTTGAAAAGGAGGAATGTTCTTTAGCAGCCTTTCATAATGCAATATTGCTGCAATTGAATTCGTGTATGCCAAAAAGATGTTCTCGATAACAGCTAAAAGAAGTTTAGTGTCCTTCACTAACGGAAATGTCACAGATAGCATATGGTCTGCTATCTGGATGTTCTTTTTAGCCTTATCCCTAGCCTCTTGAAATTTTTCCATTAAGCCCTCAAGAAAGTAAAGAACAGATTATTTATATAGTTTATGTAAAATTTAACTTTGCAAATCAAGAATAGCTTTTGCAATATCTCCTTTTGCTGCTTTCAGGGCTTCTTTTGCCTTTTCTTCATCAACACCTGCCTGTTCCATAACTGTGTTGATGTCTTCTTCTGTGATTTCTGGTTCTGATGAGATTTCCCTTTCATGAATGTTTCCCACTACCTGGAATGTTTCCTGCCCCATCATGTTTACCTTGCTGACATTTGGCTCTGTGATGACAATCTCCTTGTCAGCGCATCTGATTATGACTTCTTTGGCATCTATCTCTTGCTGGGCAATGCCCATCTTTCTCATCATCTGCTGCATCTGCCTTGGATTTATTTTCCCTGGAAACATTTTAGACAGCCTTACATGCCTAATAGCGCATTGCCATATAAATGCAGAAATATCATTATTACTATGACAATTATGCAGAAAACAATTATAAGACCTGGTTTAAAGGTTAATTTACTTTTGTATTCATCAAAATACCTTACTAATCCACCCATTGAACTGGGCATTTGGATTTTATCAGCCATTTTTATTCACCATTTGAAAATTTAGGTAGGGAAGTTGTAAGCCGCCTTTTGTCAGGCTCTACAGAAACTATAGACAGCCTGTCTTAACATTCTACTAAGCGTGCGCAAAGGCACTTGCACCAGCCAGGTCCATAAAAGACAAGTCTTTCAGGACCTCTCGAAAGTCAAGCTTTCGACAAGGTTTCGCCGTTTCACCGTTCCCTTTGACATCATCAACAGATTAACTCACTTGCCTCGCAGCAAGCTTCGCCATATCATCTTAATCAAAGGACGTTCCGTTTCTAAGCCATTGCCATCCATTTCTGAATCTCGCATAACACGAGTGGCTTTTTCTAGGGTGGGCGGACTTTCCTCAGTAATAAGCCATTAAACACCTGTTTAAAGCTGTTTAACCACCTTCTTACCGTTAGTTAAGCGCTTCCCTACCTATAAAATCAGAATTTCTAGAGCTTTAAAAAAGTTACTATTTTTAGTATTTCTTCTCCTTGATTTACATCTCTTTCTTCTGCAACCTTAAACCCTGCATTTTCAGCAAATTTCTTTAAGGTTTCTGTTTCATTGCAGCAGATAACAATCTTTCTGCCTTTTTTTAAGGCATTCTTTGCATTGCTGAATAATTCTTTGTAGTCAGTCTCTATCTTTATCTTGTTTGAAAACCTAGCTAATTTAGGGGCATTTGTTGCGATTGAGTCTATTTCTTTAAACTCCTCGCTTATCCAGCTAATCTCTTTTTTAGAAAAATTAATCTTGACTCCAGCAACTTTTGCATTGTTCTTAGAAGATTTGACATGACCAAAAAGCTCGTCAAAGCCAAAAATATTGGTTTCTTTCTCTTTTGAATCAAATGTGTTCAGATCAATATTCAAGAATTTCAAAAAAGGGAATTTTGTTTTGTTGTAAAAATTAACACTTTTGTTGCTTCCAAACAAAGCAGCTTCAATCGCAACAGTTCCGCTTCCGCAAAAAGGATCTAAAAATATCCCTTCTTTAAAATCGCTTAATCTCACTAATGCATAAGCGATTGTCCCTTTCATATCATTCCTATGGAGAAATACCTTGTATTCTCTTTTGCTGATGTCTCCTGAAAAATCAATTCCAAAATAACAATCGTTATTGAAGATGTAAGCGAAAAGAGTTATATCGGGATTTGCCAGATTTACTTTTGCATCAATCTTGTCTCCTATTGCAATCTCTATCTCTTTGCTGCTCAGCTCTTTGTTATCAATTATTTCACATCTTGCTGCAAATGTCCTGTTTTTAAGCCATTCTGAAAAATCTATTTTAGATATTCTCTCAAAATCCTCAAGTTTTTTTATCTTGAACTTGTCAAGAAGCAGCAAAACCCTGTTGACACTTTGCCCTTTATAGCATAGCAAGGCTAAATCTTCCAGATTCTTGATTTCAAAAATAACACAGCCCTGTTTTAATTCTGTTTTTGCATTCAAAAGCTCTCTAATCTCTAATGCAGTAATATCTTCAATCCCCTTATTGCTTATTGCTAATCCTTGCATTATGATATTCTCCTGACTTCAATATTCTGAAAGCCAAGTTTGTTTAATAAACTTCTTGTTGCATTGTTTCTGACCCAAATTCTTGAAGCATCTGGCAAGTATAATTTTGGAGCAACTAATTGGACTGAGTGGGGCTCTTTTCTCGCTTTTCTTAGCCAATCTGATTCCTTCCAAGAGGGCTTGAAGATTAATTTTTTTTCATGGTATGTCATTGAGTAATTTTTGTTGTTTGCATTTAAAATAAAATGCCAATACTGATAATCCGTGAATACGCCCTTAACATCGTTAAATGAAAATAAAACATTGTTTGGGAATTCACCTTTTTTTCTAGAAGTTTTTGCTATCCAATTATCCCCATAGCAAGTCATTTTAATATCTTCTTCAGTAGCTCCAACTGCTAAAAACAAAGGATAAAAGCCAACTTCTTTCTCTAACCATAAATAAGCCTTTCTAAAATCTGGATCAGAGAATTCAGGATTTCCTTTGACTTCGCCAAAAACAACACTTTCTAAATCTCTTGAATGGTGGTACAACATAATATTACCAATGCGAAAACTTTTAAAAAGCTTATTCTTCAACAACCTTTGCAACAGCAGCAATCTTGTCTCCTTCTTCTAGTTTCATGATAGTTACTCCTTGTGTTGCCCTTCCTATAACAGAAATATCTTTTGCATTTACTCTTATTCCGATGCCCTTCTGGCTTATAAGCATTAATTCATCTTCATCCTTAACTGATTTTACATCAACTACTTTTCCATTCCTTTCTGAGCAGATGATGTTGGTTACTCCACTTCCGCCTCTTGAAATCAGCCTGTACTCTGAAACAAGGGTTCTTTTTCCATATCCATTTTCAGTTATTGTCATCAATGTTTCATCATCTTTTGCAACAACCATTCCAATAACATAGTCTCCTTCTCTCTTTAATCTGATGCCTCTTACTCCTCTTGCTGTCCTTCCCATTGGCCTTACATTTGCCTCATTGAACTTTACAGCCATTCCTTCTCTTGTTGCAATTATTATCTGCTGGTTTCCATCTGTTAATTTGACATCAATAAGCTCGTCCCCTTCATCAAGGTTCATTGCAATTATTCCTGATTTTCTGGGTCTTGAGAACAATTTAACAGAAGTTTTCTTTATAGTTCCTTTCTTGGTTGCCATTACTAGATATCCTTGTTCAAAATTCTTTACAGGAACAAGTGCAGTTATATTCTCTCCTTCTCCTAGATGCAATAAATTAACAACAGCTGTTCCTTTTGCAGCTCGCCCTGCTTCTGGAATCTCATAAACCTTTAGCCATCTTAATTTGCCTTTGTTTGTGAAGAATAAGACATAAGAATGTGTATTTGCGATGAATAGGTTTTCAACAAAGTCTTCTTCTTTTGTTCCAGCTGCGATTACCCCTTTGCCTCCTCTTTTCTGCGCCCTGTAAGTATCAGCTGGCAATCTCTTGACATAGCCAGAATGTGTTATAGTGATGACCATATCTTCTTTTTCAATCAATGCTTCTGGAGCCAGTTCCTCTTCCTCTTCTTCAACAATCTCTGTCCTTCTTTTATCTCCATAATTTTTCTTTAGCTCTTCTAGCTCATCTTTTATTATCTGCAGGATTTTTTTCTCATCAGCAAGGATTTCCTTTAACTTAACTATCAATTCCAGCAATCCCTTATGCTCTGTCTTTATCTTTTCCTGCTCTAAGCCAGTCAATCTCTGCAGTTTCATGTCAAGGATTGCCAAAGCCTGTTTTTCAGTTATTGTCAATCTAGAAATCAATACCTGCTTTGCTTCATCAGCAGACTTGCTTTCCTTAATCATCTTTATTGTTGCATCAATATTCTTTAAAGCAACTAGCAAACCTTCCAATATGTGTGCTTTTTCTTCTGCCCTGTTCAAGTCAAAAGTGGTTCTTTTCCTGACAGTATTTCTCCTGTGTGCAACATAGCTCTGGATTAGTTCTCTTAAATTCAGGACCTTTGGCTGGTTGTCAACAAGAGCAAGCATTATCACTCCAAAAGTTGTCTTAAGTCTTGTATGCTTCATCAACTGGTTCAATACGACATCTGGATTTGCATCCTTTTTCAGGAAAATGACAACCCTCATTCCCTTTCTGTCAGATTCATCCCTGATGTCAGAAATCCCGTTTATCTTTTTGTCATTGACAAGGCTTGCTATTTCCTCCAGCAATTGGGATTTGTTGACCATGTAAGGAATCTCAGTAACAATTATCTTTTGCTTTGTTTTTCCTTGCTCAACATGGGTTCTTGCTTTTACAACAACCCTTCCTTTTCCAGTTGCATAAGCATTTTTAATGCCTCTTCTTCCAGAAATAATCCCTGCTGTTGGGAAGTCAGGACCTTTGACAAATCTCATCAAATCTCCAACAGGAGAATTTGGATTATCAATCAGATAAGTGGTTGCATCAGCAACCTCATTTAGATTATGAGGCGGGATGTTTGTTGCCATTCCGACTGCGATTCCAGAGCTTCCATTGATCAGCAAATTAGGGAGCTTTGAAGGCAGGAACATCGGCTCTTTTAAGCTGCCGTCAAAATTAGGAGCAAATCTTACTGTTTTCTTCTCGATGTCCTGAAGCATTTCTTCAGCTAACTTGCTTAATTTTGCCTCTGAATATCTCATTGCGGCAGCTGAATCGCCATCAACTGAGCCGAAATTGCCTTGGCCTTTGAGTAATGGGTATCTTAAGCTGAATGGCTGGACCATCCTGACCAAAGAGTCATATACAGCAGTATCTCCATGTGGATGGAATTTACCTAATACCTCTCCAACAATCCTGGCAGATTTCTTGAAAGGCCTGTTGTGGAACATGCCCATCTTGTGCATTGCGTAAAGAATCCTTCTATGGACTGGTTTAAGGCCATCCCTTACATCAGGCAAAGCCCTTCCTACAATGACAGACATAGAATAATCTAGATAAGATGTCTTCATCTCTTCTTCAATCACTCTTTGCACTATCTTTTCTTTTGGTTTCTCTTCTGTATTTGCCATTTTTTAGACGAGAACTTATAGCTGATTGGAATCTACAGCTCTATATAAAGCTTTGCATTGTAAAATGCCTTTATAGAGGCTATAAACGCTGAATTCAAGGTTTTAAGACATTTAACAAATCAGAGTAATATTGCAAAAAGGGTGGTTTATAAACACCTGTTTATTAGCAAATTTATGGCAATCTATTTCGGAAGAGAAGTCAAGGCACTTATCCCAAGAGGCGCGCCAGTGGTACAGATCGATGTCATGCAAAAAGATGGAGACTGCCCTAAGGGATACAGCCGCGCAGAAAGAATGAATTGCATAAATGACTGCCAGGATACTTTTGCTACATTTATGTACAGCATATTAGAAAAAAAGATTGTAGGAATGGGTGCATTGGCAAGAATGAATCCTTCATTTCATGCGGATATTATGAAGAAACACAATCTGACATATGAACAAGCCAGCGCACTTGTCAAAAGTAGAGGAGAAGGTCTAAGATATGAGCAATTTCCTGCAAAGATAAATGTTTACTATAAAGGAGATTTGTTGGTTAGTGTCGCCAAATGTGAATTCCAGGTTGGTGACATTATATGGTTCCATGAACCGGAATTGAAACAATATTTTGATTTGATATTGGGAGATCCGATAAAGATAATGGAAGAATGTGGAGTAAGGTTTGTTAGAAAAGAAAATTTAGAGATGATTGTTTATGATAGCGAAGAAAATCGTTGTGATTTGCCTAAGCCTTTGATTCCTGATAGTGCTGAAGAAGTATAAATCTACTTAAGAATATACTATATGACTAGGAAACTCTTTCTGCAGTAAAAGTACATTTTACTATTGTCTGCCTTATTTTTTGCATTGTAAAATGCCTTTATAGATGCTATAAACGCTGAATTCTGGCTTTTTAGCTGTTTGGGGAAAATCAAAAAAACAGCCTAAAAGTGAAGCTTTATAAATAACCTCTTAACCCCAAGCCTGGCTTAAAATGAATCAAATCATAAGATACCAAAAAACATGTGGAAGCGAAGTAACTACTAAAGACCTTGCTGCATTAAGAGAAGAGCTTTTATGCAAGATTCCAGGGTCAGATGGATTAGTAGGCATCCTTAATGGAACAACAGTGCTTGTAGCTGAACCAGAATGCCCAATGCATAGAAGCGCTATCAAGGAAGTTCTAAGCTATTGTGGATACGTTAGAAATTAGTCAAATATTCTTAACAATATTGTTTTTAACAGTTATATAATGTCCGCAGTAGACACATCGCTTGCTTTTGCCTTTCAGCTCAGTTGTCATGCTTTGATACTTCATCTGGTGCTTGCACTTCGGGCACTGTAGCATAAACATTTTTGTCTTCCTCTTTTTGTATTTCTTTGATATCTTTTTCAATCTCATTAATTTCTTTATCTTCTTTTTCCTGAATCTCTTTAAGCTCTTCTTTGATTTCAGTTGTAGCCTCAGAAGCTGTTTGCTTTTCTTCTGCCTTTGCTTTTTGTTTCTCTTCTAATTCCTTCTTTTTCTTCTTTCTTTCTTCCAGTTTCCTTTCTGCTACATCTATCTCTTTTTCAGTATTCTCTACTTTTTCTTTTATTTTCTCAGGAACAATATTCTTGAAAACTTCTTTTGCCTGCTCTTTTGTTGGCAGATCAAAATATTCAAAGAATTTCTGTGTAAGAGTAAGCTTGTTTGTCCTTCCGAATTTGACCCTCATGATAAATCCAAGCTCCTCAAGCTGCCTCAGATGGTCATAAGCTTTGTTATGCCTTATCTTGACAACATCTGCCTGCAGGACAGGATATTTCCATGCAATGACTGCAAGAGTTTCCATCAATGGCCTGTCTAGCTCTGTTTGTGTAACAACTTTCTGTATTATAGACATATAATGATCCTTGAGGGTGAGCTTCCAATAGCCATTTCCTTCATCGTATAAAACCATGGAAGAGCCTTTTGCTTCATATTCAGTCTTGAGCTCGTTTAAAACCCATTTAATCTTTTCAATATCATAGATTCCAGTTATCTTTGAAATCTCATCTATATGAATCCTCTTTGCGACAGCAAACATCAACGCTTCAACCTTATTTTTTTCGTTTGTCATTGGTAACCCAAGTGTAAGAATCTCCTTCTTTTTGTATATGCCCTTGCTTGATCAGTTTTTCTAAAAACTCATTCAAATCTTTTTCAGACATTCCGCTTGCTTTGGATAAATCCTTAAGTTTCCTTGCTCCTGATTTCATTAAAACAGCCACAAGGTTTGTTGCTAAGAAATATGTGTTTCTCTGCAATAACTGATTTTCACTGGTCAATTGCTTGGCCATCATGTCTAGCTTATGCAGCTTTCCCTGCAAGTCATTCATTATATTAGAGAACTCTCTTTCTTTTATTCTAAATTCAGCAGGCGCGATTATCTCGATTGAGCTAGGCATATAATCAAAACAAAACCCTACTAAAGAGATGATGTCTTTTGTCAAAAATTCAACCTCAACAAAAGAAATCCAAAGCCCTTTATTTTCCCCTTCTAGTTCCTTGGCTTCTTCAAAATCTGCGTTTAAAAGCTCATAATCCTTGTTTTTTTTGATGTGCTCAACGTATCCTTTTAATGTCTGCTCTATATGCTCTTTTGGTTTTCCAAGAATCTCTATTATTACCTTGCTCTGGATGTATCCTTTTTCCAGTTTTTCTTGCGCATTTGCCATTTTAGAAAATTAAAGAAAGATAGCATTTAAAAAGTTTTGGAAAATTTAACTTTCCAAAACGTTGAAAAACAAAGTTTTTCATAAGTTTTTGAATTGATTTAAGTTTGTGGTTTCCAAAGCATTATTGATACTAGTAATACCAAAGCGAGTATAAACAAATAAGGGATTATCTGTTTTGATTTAAAAGAAGTTGATTCATATACAATCGCTTCTGAAGCAAATGGTATTAGGCCTTTTTCTTTATGCAAGTTTTCTAAAACAGATGCATTACTGTCTTTGGCTTCTGACACTAATTTCAATGTCTCGGTTATATCATTTGTTGTCTTTTGGTCATTTTTTCTTATTTTGACTTTGTAGCTATATTCTCCGGGGCTTGCTTCATTCACAGTATTTTCCAAAGTTACTGTCTCGGTTTCTCCTGCTTTCAGATTAAAAGATTCTTTGTTTTCTTCTCTTTCGCCGCTGTAGCATTTGTTTCCATTATATACATAACTCCATATCTCTATGTCATAATCTTCATCATCATTATTGGTTAGCTTTACTTCTGTTTCAAATGAGCTTCCAATCTCAATTTCATTTGGTTTTGAAGCAATCTCATATTCAAATTTTTTAGAACTTTCTGATTCTGAACTGCTGGTTGTTGTGCTTGATTCTTTGCATAATGAACTTGTTATCCCTTCTATTTTGATTTCTTCTGAATCAGACAAATCAAGACCTTCTATGACAACATCATACTTCCCATCATTGTATTGTCCGTCGCAGTTTGGCTTTAGCTGGATTGGTATCATGATCGTTTGATTCACAAATTTTGTTTTGATATGTACTGTGCTCTTCTCGCTTACCTTTTCTCCATCATCCTCAACATAAGCATATAATGCATATTTTGCAGTATTTCCCCTATAAACATCAATCTCTGCTTTTACAATGTCTCCAAACTCTGCACTATTGGGAGTGACTTCCCTGATATGCAAGCTAGATTCTGAACTTGAGCCATTTCCGCTTCCACCCTGCACAAATATCAATTCAGAAATGTGATTGTTAGAAGAATCTTTATCTTCGCAGCTGATGTCAGTAATATCTGCTTTGATAAAATACCCTTCTCCTGCTGCTAATGAAGGATTATATTCACTAGAAGTGCTTTGGCTTAATGCATTTTCAATTTCAATGTCAGAATATGTCTTAACAACTTCTCCATAAGAATCTTCAACCCAATGCTTTATCGTGATGTTTGCTTTTCCATCTCCAGAAAGTTTTGAAGCCCTTATCTGCCACTGAGGATCATAAGATACACTGCTGTTCATTATAGCTGAAATCCTCCAGTCGCACCCTGAACTGGTTGCAACACTGTTGATGCTGCCAGGAGTTCCTCCTGAAATGCTTTCTGCCCAATTGTCAGGGTCTGTTGAAGATTCTTCAATAGAAATTCTTTCCAAGGATTTGCCATTGTCATTCCCTCCCCAATCATCTGAATAAGAAACAATATCTAAGATGCTTTCATCAGGCTCTCTGAAGAGGATGATATCTCCATCATTATTCAGATTATTACCAATAGTAGCTCCTGCAGAATATATAGAAGCATTTATGTTGCTGTAATTAAATCCTTCTTCAACAATCAATGAGTATTGGCTGTTATGAGAATTCAGCAATGCAAGAGTATCGCTTGATTCAGCGTCCTCTATGATATAACCTGTCAGATTTATTGCTTCATCAGAAAACACCTCAATGTATTCTTTGTTATTGTCAGAACCAGAAGGATTATACATTATCTCGTTGATAAAAACATCTGCAATTGTTGGTTCTAAGGAAATTAATAAGACGAGTATCCAGATGGATATTCTCATAAACCACCCTATCACCCTTATTTCCAAACCCCTTCTATCTTTTCACCACAGCTATAACAGCTTCCGTTCTTTATATTGTTTTCTGTTGCCCTGAACCATTCTCTGTTGACTAATACTTTTCCACATTTAGGGCATTTTGTTTGCTCGTCTTTCTCTGTCTTTAGGTTTCCAATGTAGATGTATTTTAATCCAGCTTTTTCAGCTATTTCTTTTGCTTTGATTAAAGTTTCAGGAGAAGTAGGAGGCAAATCCATTAGTTTATAATCAGGGAAGAATCTCGAGAAATGCAAAGGTATATCATCTCCAAGCTGCCCTTTTATCCACAAGCACATTTTCCTTATCATAGCTGCATCATCATTTAAAGTTGGAATAATAAGATTAGTAATCTCAATCCAGACACCTTCTTTTTTCAATGTCTTTAAGGTGTCAAGCACTGGCTGCAGCCATGCTCCTGTTATCTGCCTGTAGAAATCATCAGAAAACCCCTTTAAATCAATATTTGCAGCATCAATATATCTGCATAATTCTTTTAGCGGCTCTTCATTGATAAACCCATTTGAAACATAGACATTTTTTATTCCTTTCTTCTTTGCAAGTTTAGCAGTATCCAGCATATACTCATAAAAAATAGTTGGCTCTGTATAAGTATAAGCAATTGATTTGCATCCATTTGCAATTGCTTCTTCAACAACCTTTTCTGGCTTCAAATCAATAAAAGGGACATCTTCAGGCATTGCCTGTGATATCTGCCAGTTCTGGCAGAATTTGCATCTCAGATTACAGCCAGATGTTCCAACAGAATAAGCAGTTGTTCCAGGCAAAAAATGGAATAAGGGCTTTTTCTCAATAGGGTCTACATTAACAGAACAAGGTATTGCATAAACCAAAGAATACAGTTTTCCATTTCTGTTCTCCCTTGACTTGCAGAATCCTCTTTCCCCTTCTTTTATGATGCACTTCCTTGGGCATATGAAGCACTGGACTATCTTGTTTTTCAGTGCTTTATAGTATAATGCCTCTTTCATAAGGAACAATAAGAATAAAGCCAATAAAAATCTTTCCCAATTTTTGTCACTATTCGAGTGTACTAAGAAATGTTTTTATAAAGAAGTGGTTCTTAAAGTACTAATTGGGGAGGTGTGACTTGTATGGGACTAAAAGATTTCTTTAAAAAAGGCAGAAGAACAAAGGGATTTGAAGCAGGAGGACTAGAGATACCAACAGCACCGCCCTCAAAAGAAGAATTGCCGACATTTCCTACTCCAGAAGATATTCCAGAGATAAGGGAAAGAGAATCTCCTAAAAAGAGAGTTGCTTCTCCTCTTGAAAGAGCAGAAGAATATGCAGTAAGGCTCCAGAGGGAAGAGCTGGAAGAAAGAGAAGATCTAAAATTAAAGAAGCCCATCTTTGTCTATCTTGAATCATACAAAGAGATGATGAATGAGGTTAGCCTTATACAAACTACATTGAAAGAAGGAGCAGACAGTTTAGTAAGGGTGACTGAATTCAAGGAAGATGAAGACAAGGAATTCAATAAATGGGAGAGCACAATAAAAGATATTCAAAGAAAATTGACTTATGTTGATAAAACATTATTTGCAAGTCAAAAATAAAAGGTGATAATATGACTGAAGGAATGCCTGTCTATGTAAGGATTGATGAATACAAGGATGTTTTAGATGTTATGAACATGATAAGGAACAAGATAGAAGAGGCCAAAGAGACATTAGCTAAAGTAAACGAGCTGAAAAATGAAGAAGATGCTGAGCTAGAGCTTTGGCACACTGGCCTAGAAGAAGTAGAGAGAAAGGTCGTCTTCGTAGACAAGACTCTATTTGAGCCAACAATGCTTTAAGGTGGAAAAATGCCTGCTGAAAAAGAAGAATCAGTGTTCTATGTCGGAATAAAGGACCCTATTGAGATAAGAAGGTCTTTGCTAGAATCTGCCAAGGAAATGCTTCAATATCTCCAAAGGGCTGAGAAATTCAAGGAAGTAAGAAGAGAGAAAGAAGTCCAGATATCTAAATTAAAAGAGACTGTGCAAGAGATTCAAAGCCTTGTGAGAAAGCTTAAGTCAGAGCTTCCTAAGGCAGGATTAAGAGCAGTACCTCCTCATGAAGAGCATAAGAAGAAAGCTGTCAAGAAGAAAACAAAGGCTGTGAAAGAAGAGAAAGCAGCTCCAGTAAAAGTTGAAAAGCCAAAAGAGATGACTGAATTAGAGAAGCTTGAGGCAGAGCTTGGCGAGATAGAAGGCAGACTTACTAAACTAGTTTAATTTTTTATATTTCTAAATTTTTAAAAATTAAAAAAAAGAAGATTTCTTTTTATTTCAAAGAAATTAAAAGATTGAAGGCATTATGCCTTCATTTTTTTCTCCTTAATACCAAGAATCCTAATGCCAATGTAATCACTAGCAATGCTATCAAGATTCCCATTGTTGAGAATTCTGGGACAGTGCCTCCGTTGCCTCCAAGAAGTCCATAAGTAAACCCTGCTATCTCCTCCAGCATCCCTGCGGTTGCAGAATCTAAATCTCCGCTGACTATAACGGAATCTGCTGTCTTGTTAATTAGAATAGTTTTTCCATTGCTTGTTTTGGATGTTCCATTTGTTGCATTTATTTCAGTGAAATTGAAATTAAATATATTCTCAGGAAGGCTGCAAGTTGTGTCTTGGTAAGAATGCCCTTTTTCATTGCAGACTGAGATGGATTTTGTGTCGTTTGAGAATATTATTTCTTTCTTCGCCATCCTTGTATAATCTGAATCATCAACTGTAACATTTGCCATTGTTCCGTCAAAATCGGTTTCTCCATATTGATAGTTTGCATCTGTTAAATCCAAGCTTTGGTTCAGAGTATATCTTAACAATAGCTGATTATTGCTTTTATACCTTACCAATACTTTATTTGTTGAGATGTTGTTTACTCCTGCTAAAAGCACTTGCTCTCCTGCAAACTCATCTGCAATGACATTAAAGTCAGCAAGATAACCTGCTGCAACAGTGACTGAGAAGTCGCATAAATCTCCTATGCCATCGCTGTCTTGGTCTGCCTGGTCTGAATTGGATACACTTGGGCAGTTGTCTATGCCGTCAGGGATGCCATCGCCGTCACTATCTGTTCCTGTCTTACAAGTTCCTGAACTTAAATTACAATAATATCCTGACCAGCAGTCACTGCTTGAAGTGCAGCTTGTCTTGCACGAGCTGGTTGATGCTGCCAGATACGGAGAGCATGAAATGCATGATGTTGAAACACATCCTCCAGTTGCTCCTGAAGTGCAGGTTTCTGCCAAATCATAACCTGACTGTGAGCCTCCGCCTGCATTGCAATACTGGTTTCCATGGCAGTTAACCTGTGAGCCCCAGACGCTGTTTGAGCATGATTTGTACCAATAAGCTCCAGCAACTCCGCCACACCATTCATAACCATTTGGTCTGTCATAATAATTAGGGGGGTTGTTAGAATCTGCACAGCTTGTTGCAGTATAATGGCAGTATTTGTTCGCAGTATTAAAGTCAAGGTCACAATTAGGATATACACAGTCAGAATCTTCTGTGCACACATTTCCGTTTGCCAAGTCTAAGGCACAAACATCTCCTGCTGCGCAGTGATAATATTGTGTTTGCAAACTTCCGTGCACGCATTTTGTATCATTATTTGATGCGCAGTTTGCAAAACATCCGTCTTTTGTTGTCAGTGCCCTGTAGCCATTTGTGCAGTTAGTGCATGAAGGAACATTCCACCCCCCAGTCATTCCAGAATCACAAGTATTTGGTAACTGCCAGCCTCCCTGTGAATCTCCCTGTGCAGTGCAGTATGTATTCGATGGGCGCGGATTGCTAATCACAGCTCCCCAAGTCGCATGCCAGGTAGGAACGGCTAAATTATTTACACAAGATCTATAATATGAATTTACCCAACAAAGTTCATAACCAACATCATACTCATTTGTGCCATCCGGGCATTTGTTGAAAGTTGCATGGCAATATTTATTTGTACCATACATGTCTAAATAACCGTCACAGTTTCCACTCGCACAAACAACATCGCCTGATGTTGGAAATATTTGATAGCAAATAGCCCCATTTATAAGGAGACCAAGAGTACAAGGAGTACTGCTGCATGCTCCTGAAGTTCCTGTGCATTCGACAGAGGTAGGGCTAGAATCAAACCAATTCCCACAGCCCGGTGCTGAAAACAATGAACAGTCATTAGATGTTCCATTATCTAGATTTGTTCCAGTGCAATTTGCAGCAGAAACACAATAAGCAAAAACTAAAATGCATAAGGGGCTTAAAAGAATTATTAATGCTTTTTTAAATTTCATCATTTATGCCTCGTTTTATAACTATTAGTTACTAAACCTATCTAATATGTATATATAAATATTTCTCAAAGCTGCAACATAGCAAGTTTTTTAAACAACTATTTTATTCTTTAGTTTGCGAATATAGTAAACATTTGCGGGCAGCGCAAACATTCGTTTGCTGGTCCGCTCACTTCGTTTGCGGGGATGCCAGAGTGGCCAAATGGGGCAGACTCAAGGCATTTAATTGCTGAGTGCTCAATGAGTGCGATGAAGGACAATGTAAGTCATCTGCTGGCTTAGTGCCTACGTGGGTTCAAATCCTACTCCCCGCAGTTTATTTTTTCGGGCTATTACGAGCAAAGCGAGTAATAGACCACAGGTTGATAAGGATGTAATCCTTATATGGAAATCCTACTCCCCGCATTTTTTCCTTTAAGACGTTTTTTCTTTACAAACTTTTATATATTAAATATCAAATCTGGATAGCATGCCAGTAGAAATATGCACAGTAGGCGGATATAATGAAGTTGGAAAGAACTGCACTGCAATAAAAGTAGATGATGAAGTGATTCTTTGCGATTTAGGAGTTTTCTTAGAAAGCTATATTGCATTGACAGATGAAGAAGGAGAAGACATTGTCAAGCTTTCTCCTCATCAAATGATGAAAGAAGGGGCAGTTGCAGATGTTTCTGCAATAAAGGACTGGAGAAACAAGGTCATTGCAATAATCCCAACCCATGCTCACTTGGATCATGTAGGAGCAATCCCATTCCTGGCAAGCCAGTTTGAAGCCCCTATCATATGCACTCAGTATACTGCATCTGTCTTGAAAACAATCCTCAAAGATGAAGGCATGAAGATAGAGAATGAGATAAAAACGCTTTCAGTAAACTCAATCTACAAAATCTCAAAAAATATCACTATAGAATTCATCAATATGACTCATTCTACTCCTCAGACAGTCATGGTTGCAATCCACACAAAGCATGGAGTCATAATCTATGCAAATGACTTTAAGTTTGATTCAACTCCTACTTTAGGGAAAAAACCAAATTTCAAAAGATTGAAAGAATTAGGAGAAAAAGGAATCTTAGCGCTAATAGTTGATTCAACTTATGCTCCATTAAGAGCAAAATGCCCTTCTGAAGCAGTTGCAAAAGAATTGCTGAAAGAAGTTATGCTTGGAACAGAATCAAAGAACAAAGCAGTCATTGTAACAACTTTCTCAAGCCATTTAGCCAGATTAAAGTCAATCATTGAATTTGGGAAACAGATGGACAGGAAAATTATCTTCATGGGCAGAAGCCTTGCAAAATACATAAAAGCAGGAGAAGATATTGGAATTGTTGATTTCTCAAAAGATGTAAAAATACTTAGATATGGCAGGCAGGTAAAAGGAAAGCTAAAAGAAGTAGCAAAAAGCAGAGGAAAATATCTATTAGTTATAACAGGGCATCAGGCAGAGCCAAAATCAATCCTTTCTAAAATGGTCAGAGGAGATTTGCAGTTTGACTTTCATCCAGAAGACCAAGTCATATTCTCATGCAAAGTTATCCCAACAGAGAAGAATATCAGGGATAGGGAAGCAATGGAAGAGGCATTAAAAAGCAAAGGAGTAAGGATATTCAGGGATGTCCATGTCTCAGGCCATGCTGCGAGAGAAGATATAAGGGATCTTTTGAACATGGTCAAGCCAGAGCACATAATTCCAGCCCACGGAAGCATGGAGATGAGGCAGGCTCTGCATGATTTGGCAATTGAAATGGGCCATGACAAGAGAAAAGTCCATCTTTCTAATGATGGCAACAGGCTTGTTCTTTAAAAAAACAAAAATAATATAAATAGGTAATTATTTTATAGTACTAAATCATGTTTACTGGGGGGTATATAAAATGAAATTAAGCTTAGCTGAACCTAAATACTTTAAAGACAGCATTTCTGTAATATCAGAACTAGTCAATGAGGCAAGATTCAAGATAACAAAAAACGCAGTTGAACTAGTGGCAATGGACCCTGCTAACGTGGCAATGGTCATCTTCAAGCTATTATCTTCATCTTTCACAGAATATGATGTCAAAGAAGAAACAGAGCTTGCAATTAATCTAGGAAATTTAAAGCAGATCCTGAGAAGGGCAAATCCAGACGATATGCTGGTTATGGAAGTTCAGAACAACAAGCTAAAGATACAGCTAAAAGGCAATTCAACAAGGACATTCTCATTGCCGATAATAGAGTTAGAGGAAAAAGAGCAGAGAATCCCAGAATTGACATTCCCGATGGCTATAGAGATGAATTCATCTGTCTTGAATGAAGCAATTGATGATGTTGACATAGTTGCTGACTCTGTATCATTTGTAGCAGATCCTAAGAAATTCATAGTTCAGGCAGAAGGGGATTTGTCAAATGCCCATATTGAGATAAATGCAGGAGAAAACATGAAGATAGATGCAGAAAACTCTGACAAGATAAAAGCAAAATACTCAATTGAATACCTGAAAAAGATGATGGCTGGCGCAAAGCTTGCAGATAAGGTCACTATCAGGTTTAACAAAGATTATCCATTAAAGCTGGAGTTCAAAGAAGTTGATAAAGTAATGCTGTCCTTTATCCTGGCTCCAAGAGTGGAAAACGACTAAAAAGTGCAAAAGTATTTAAATATGTTTTTTATTTTTCTATTTTTATGGCAAATGACGAATGGTTTAAAAGGGAAAAGCGAAATAAAGAGATTGTTATTAGATTAAGGCATGAGCACCTTAAAAAAGCAGTTTTTGTTCTTATGATACTTGCCCTTGTAGGCATTATTGTTGCTCAGCATTACGAGCTTATCCCGACTGTATCAAAAATAAATAAAACAGAAAAGAACCACACTGAAAAGACATCTGAAGTTGTTGGCCCTATAGAGAATAAGACTACTGAAGTAAAGGTAACAGAACAGAATAAAACAACTGTAATAAATGAAACAAAAGCTGCAAACACGACAAACATTTCAAAAACAACTTCTAAGACAGAAGAAAAGACCTGGCCTATAACAGGAGAGATAACATTCACAATAGACAAGGTAAATTATACTTTGAAATCAGGGGATTTTGCAGTAATCAATAGCATAACATATACAATCATAAATCAGAAAAAGGATTTTACTCCTGTAATAAAAGGATATTTCTATGATGATAGTGATGACCCTGATTATGTAGAAGAGACGATTGAGCTTGAAGAGCTGGAAGCTGGAAAATCATTGATTAAAACTTCTTCAATTCACATAAGCTATGACGAGATTAATAAGACAAAAACATTGAAACTAGTTCTAGAAGATGACGAAGAAAATACATTAAAAATAGCAAAGAAAGAAGGAAAATTTAATTGATTTAATTTGGAATTTCTAGCTCAGAAAAATCCTCATCTGGATTGTCATCATAATTAAGATTATATTTAAAAAGAAAATAATTAGTCATTACAAATCTTTGGTACATCTGTTCGTGGTTCATTCTGAGGTTTCTTCGCTAGCAGCTTCTTCAGCAGAATAAGAAGGCACTGCTGTTTTGCTTATGATAATTACATCTCCTACAGCCTTGACCAGCTGATGAGGTACAATAACTCCTTTTGCGCTTCCTAAAACCTTGGTCAAGAATGAATTTTTTGTTGCCTTTACCTTCCATCCAAATACTTTGGTTGTTGTTAGGATACTTTCCTCAACATCTCCAAAATACTCGCCAGAATCAGTAAAGACCTTCATGTCGTATGTTTCTGATATTTTTTTCATCTTAAGCATATAAATCACCCATTATAATGATTCTCAATATAAAACCCCATTAATTTATATATTTTTCTATTTTCAATAATCCATATGGAATACAAGAATCTGATATTGATAGGAACATCGCATATAGCAAAGCAGAGCATGCATGAAGTGACATCTGCGATAGAGACAGAGAAGCCAGAAATTATTGCAATAGAGCTGGATAAAAGAAGATACTATGCATTGACGCACAATATAAAAAGAAAAGTCAGCCTGTTGGACATTAAAGTAATTGGATTAAAGGGATTTCTCTTTAATATTATAGGCGCCTGGATTGAAAAAAAGCTTGGGAAAATGGTTGGAGTAGAGCCTGGCTCTGAGATGATGACTGCAATCAACCTTGCAAAAAAACACAATATAAAGATTGAATTGATAGACCAGGATATAGAATTGACTCTCCAAAGGATATCAAAAGAGCTGACATGGAAAGAAAGACTGAACTTTGTCATAGATATTCTCAAAGGGATTTTCTTAAGAAAATCTGAGTTAAGAAAGCTAGGCATAACAAACATAGATTTGACAAGAGTCCCTTCAAAAAGCCTGATAAAAAAGTTAACAAAGATAATGAAAGAAAGATATCCAGGATTGTATCGTGTATTGGTGGAAGAGAGGAACAATGTAATGGCCGCTAACCTCAAAAAGATAATGGAAGATTTTCCAGACAAAAAGATTGTCGCTGTTATTGGAGCAGGCCATGAAGACGAGCTGATGGACTTGATAAAAGAAAGCCCTGAAATAACATATTCATTTAAAATAAGAAATGTTTATAAACAAGAAAAAACAATAAATGAAAAATGGTAGAGTTATTTGAAAGAATAAAAACATACCTCACTTTTAATAAAGAGGAAGTCTTGGGGATATTGATTTCTGCATTGGTTCTTGGTTTTGTTTTTACATTCGGAGATTGGAGCATAAAAAACATGGTGCTGGCAGCTATTATAGCATTGCTGAGCTTATTGTTCCATATTGTTGCGCAAAAGATAGCAGCGCTGCAGGTAGGGTTTAAGGTTGATTACAAAATTTGGTGGTATGGCCTTATAGCTGCATTGATATTCACATTTGTCTCAAACGGAAAATTCTGGTGGCTCTTGATTCCAGGAGGGATTAGCTTCTCTTTATTGGCTGGGCTTCGCCTTGGAAGATACAGGTATGGCCTGAACTATTGGCCAATGGGAATAATCGGTTTCATAGGGCCTATTGCATCGATTGTTTTAGCAACAATATTCAAAAACATTGAGATTTATGTTCTTAGTGCGCCAAATCCATTGTTCCACAAGATATTCATATTCAATCTAGCATATGCTGTTTGCCAAATGCTGCCAATACCTCCTCTTGACGGGCATTATATGTTCTATGCCTCGAGATTATGGTATGCTTTTTTGTTCGGAACAATTGTTGCATATGCAATACTTGCAGTATGGCTTAGCTTTTATTCGTGGATTTTTGCATTATTGATAGGAGGATTGTGTTGGCTTATATTTTATGTAGGGTTTGAAAGAAAGGCGTGGTACTGATGGGAATTGATGAACTATTTTGGAAAAGCTGGGGAGAATTGTCTGCGCTAGCTGTGCTGCTGGTTGGATTCATTGTTGCCATCTCATTAGACAGCGCTCTTTTCGTATATATTGTGATATTCTTATCTGGAATTTTTGCAGGAAGGTATTATTTCTTGAAAATAGGCAGGCAGCCGTTGTTTCCATTTTTCCTTATCATAATAGGTTTCCTTTTTGGATATGTGCTTGGCACTTTTGCAGCAAGCAGAAAATTGGTTGTTTTTTTATTTTTCGCTGGCTGGGTTGTAAGCCATATTGCTCATAAAAAAGGATATCTCAATAAGTAAATTTCTAAGATGGTAACAAAAGAAGAATTTGGGCAGTTCATCGCAGAGTTTGAGTCATTCAGAGACATGGTGCTGGAAGAATTGACTAAATTAAAGTCAGACATAGAGGATGTAAATGAAACCCTGAATGACCTGGTAAAAGAAACAAAAGTAGTGATAACCAAGAGGATAGGATAGCACTGGTCACTGGACACTACCCCATAAACTATATAAACAAAACAGTTCTTATCTAAGATATGATTAAGGGGTTTACACCTAGGTTATACCAAGAAACAATTCTTGCGACAGCAGTAACCAACAACACATTAGTTGTGCTTCCAACAGGCATGGGAAAGACAGCCATTTCAATGCTTTTGGCTGTCCAGCGGTTTAATCAATACCCTGCTTCAAAAGTGCTAATATTAGCTCCAACAAGGCCATTAGTTGAGCAGCACATTGAAACATTTAAGCGATTCCTAGACATGCCAGAAGAGCAGTTTGCTGTCTTCACAGGAATGGTAAGCCCTGAAAAAAGAGCAGAACTATGGAAAACTGCAAAGATAATCTTTTCAACACCGCAGGGATTGGAAAATGATATAATAAACAGCAAGATAAATCTCGAAGAAGTCTCTTTGCTGGTTTTTGACGAAGCGCACAGGGCAGTTGGAGACTATGCTTATGTTTTTGTTTCAAGCCAGTATAACAAAAAAGCAAAATATCCGAGAATTCTTGGATTGACAGCTTCCCCTGGCTCTGACCTAGAAAAGATAAAAGAGGTCATGAAAAACCTGTTCATAGAAAAAGTCGAAGTAAGGACAGACAATGATCCTGATGTCCAGCCCTATGTCAAAGAGATAGATATTCAATGGGTAAACGTGATTCTTCCACCCCCATTTGAACAAGTGCAAAAATTCCTAAAGGCTTTCTTGAAAGACAGGATGTCTAAATTAAAGAAATGGGGTATTCTGCAGAGAAAGAATATTGATTTTGTAAACAAGACAGACCTTCTTGCGCTCCAGGCGCAATTGAGAGGAAGAGCTGCTTCAGGAGAAAAGGATTTTGTATTGTGGAATGCAATCTCTGTCTTGGCAGAGATAATGAAAGTGCAGCACAGCCTAGAATTATTGGAGACGCAAGGAGTAGTATCCTTGCATTCTTACCTCAAGAAGCTGCAGGGAGAAGGCCTTTCATCAAAAACAAAGGCAATAAAGAATGTTGTGGCTGATATAAACTTCAGGTCAGCTTTGCTAAAGACAGAGAGCATGTATCAACAGGGATTCCAGCATCCTAAGCTGATTGAATTGCAAAAGATTGTTGAAAAAGAAGTAAAGTCTAACAAGGAAATCAAAATGATTATTTTCAACCATTATAGGAATAATGCGCTGAATATAGTAGAAGAAATCAACAAGATTGAAAATGTTTCAGCAAGATTGTTTGTAGGCCAGCAGAAAAAAGAAGAATCTGGCTTGTCGCAAAAAGAGCAGAAGCAGATGCTTGATGATTTTAGAGAAGGCAATTTCAATGTTCTTGTAGCAACCTCTGTAGGAGAAGAAGGGTTGGATATCCCCAAAGTTGATTTGGTTATTTTCTATGAGCCAATACCTTCTGCAATCAGGCATATACAAAGAAGGGGAAGGACAGGAAGGCAGGAAAAAGGAAGAGTGATAATTTTAGTTACAAAAGACACAAGAGATGAAGCTTATAGGTGGTCTGCCCACCACAAGGAAAAAAAGATGTATTCAAACCTGTCAAAACTGAGCAGCATTGTTCCAGAAGCTAAAAAGGATTTAAGCTTGGAAAGATATTCTCCTGCTGAGCAAAAACTAAAGATATTTGTTGACCACAGGGAAAAAGGCTCAGGCATCCTCAAGGAATTGGTTGATATGGAGATGGATATAAGGTTAGAGAGCCTGGAAGCAGCTGATTATATTGTAAGCGAAAGAGTAGGCGTAGAATTAAAGACATCAGAAGACTTTGTCAATTCAATTATCGACGGAAGATTGCTGCAGCAGATAAAAGAATTAAAAAGAAACTTTGAAAGGCCTGTTGTCATAATTGAAGGCGAGCAGGATATCTATTCTGTAAGAAATGTCCATCCAAATGCTATCAGGGGGATGCTTGCAACAATTGCAGTCAGCTACGGGATTCCAATCTTGTTCACAAAAAACTCGAAAGAGTCAGCAGCACTGCTAAAAATAATTGCAAAAAGAGAGCAGGAAGCTGATTCCAATGATTTCTCGCTGCATGCTTCAAAAAAACCATTGACATTGAAAGAGCAGCAGGAGTATATTGTCTCTGCTTTGCCAAATATAGGCCCTAACCTAGCAAAAGAGCTCCTGAAAAAATTCAAGACAGTAAGAAAGATAGTGAATGCAAAAGAAGAGCAGTTGAAAAAAGTTGAAAAAATAGGAGATAAAAAAGCAAAAAATATCAAAGATGTTGTTGATTCAGAATACCTTTCTTAACCAACATCGCTTGCGATAAGAGTTTCAGTGCTCTCTATATCCTTGTTGCCTCTTACCTTATCCAATATGAATTTCTCAACTTCTGCCATATCTTTTGCCTTGATCTTTAGTATTATGTCAAACTGTCCATAAAGAATATGCACATCTTCTACTTCTTTGTGTTTCATAAGCTCTTCAGAAACTTCCCTTTCTTTGCCGTATTTTGTTGTTATTAACATATATGCAACTTGTACCATTTTTAATCCCCCCTACATGCTAAGCTCTTTTAATCTTTTTATCCTTTCATCCATTGGCGGGTGTGTACTAAATAAAGTAATTAAACCCTTTGCTGAAAAAGGATTTGTTATAAATAAAGATGATGCAGCCTTGTTTCCAAACCTTAATGGATCGTGTTTTACTCCTTCTTCTAGTTTGGCCAATGCGCTTGCCAATGCTTTTGAGTTATGTATTGTCCTTGCTCCTGTTTCATCTGCCATGTATTCCCTGCTTCTTGAGATTGCTAATTGAATTATTGTCGCGATTAAAGGAGTCAGTATTGCCAAAACCAACAATTCAAATATGTTCCCATTATCTCTGTCTCTTCCTGATCCTCCAAACAAGGCAGCCCATTTTGCCATGACAGCAATATAAGATATTACTCCAGCTATTGTTGCTGCAATTGTTGCTATCAAGATATCTCTATTCTTGATATGAGCCATCTCATGGGCAATAACTCCTTTTAATTCCTCCCTGTTCAATAATTTTAAGATTCCTTCTGTAACAGCTACAGCAGCATGCTTTGGATTCCTTCCTGTTGCAAATGCATTTGGGCTTGTTGTCGGAATAAGATATAGTTTAGGCATTGGTAGCCCAGCCACATCAGCAACTTCTTTCACTAGTTTATATAGTTCCTTATCATCCTTCTGCCCTATAGGCTTTGCTCTGTACATGAACAAAACAATCTTGTCAGAAAACCAGTAGCTTCCAAAATTCATTATTCCTGCAAAAACCAGCCCTACAAAAAGCCCCTGCCTCCCCCCTAATAACTGACCTACTAAAAGCAATAGGCCTGTCAATACTCCTAATAATATAGCTGTTTTGAATTGATTCGTTCCTCGCCCCATTTTAATATGTTGAATAACTAATTATATAAAAACCTTTTTATAATTAGACAAATAATAAATCATAGGGGGCAAAAATGCTAGATCTAAGTATTATCTTAAAACATTACAAAAGAGAAGATGTCCAAAGAGAGATGGTGCTCCATGCAAAAAATAAAGAAGTAGTTGGAAGCTTTGGTGGAGAAGGATATGCTAAAAGGCCAGATGTTTTGACCTATCCAAGAGATATTCTAGAGCTGGTTAAACAAGGAATAACCTCTTTCCACGCTTCAGAGGAATTGTGGAGCAATCCATTGCGATTAGACCCAATGCTCAAAAAGCAGGAAATAGAAAGCCTGAGGATAGGCTGGGATTTAGTGATTGACATTGACTGTCCTTATTGGCTATATTCAAAGATAATAGCAGATTTGATAATAAAGGCATTGAAACACCACAACATAACTGCAGTAAGTGTTAAGTTTTCTGGCAACAAGGGGTTCCATATAGGTGTTCCATTTGAGGCTTTTCCTAAAAAGATAGCTGGCCAGGATGTCAGCAAGAGATTTCCAGAAGATATTAGGGAAATTGCGCTTTATCTTAAAAACATGATAAAAAGCGTATTTGTAAAAAAAGTGATTGAGATGGAAAGAGGGGACATAAACAAGATTGCTACAAATTTGAAAAAAGATGCAAAAGATATCTTGATAGGAAATCGGCTTGATCAGTCTAAGATAATTGACATTGATACTATTTTGATTTCTTCAAGGCATTTATATAGGATGCCTTATTCTCTGCACGAGAAATCAGGCTTGGTTTCAATACCAATTGACCCAAATAAGATAATTGAATTTGAAAAAGACCATGCATTGCCAGAAAATATCACAGTAGACCCAAGACTGCGGTTTTTGAACAGGGAAGATGTCAAGCAAAACCAGGCAAAAGAATTGTTTGACAAAGCTGTTGCAGAAAGGGTAACAAGAGAAGATAGGCTTGAATTCCAAAAAAAAGAAATAAAGCAGCATGATATCCCTGAATCAGCTATTCCAGAGCAATTCTTTCCTCCATGCATCAAGAATATGCTTGCTGGATTAGAAGATGGTAAAAAACGCTCTCTCTTTATTCTGACAAATTTCTTGACCTCTGTTGGATGGGATTATGATAAGATAGAATCCTCGCTAAAAGAATGGAATAAAAAGAACAATGAGCCATTAAGAGAGGTCTTGTTAGTAGGCCAATTAAGATACCATAAACAACAAAAAAAGAGTATTCTTCCGCCAAACTGCCAAAACAGCATGTACTACAAGGATTTTGGAGTATGCAAACCAGACAACCTTTGCCCAAAGATCAAGAACCCTGTCCAGTATTCAAAAAGAAAGACTTTCTTCCTAAATAACAACAAATCTAAATAAATTTGTAGCCAGATAACTTGTATACTGCTTATAGGGGATGTGAAACCACAACCTTTTTAAATACCCCCTTGTTTCTCATAATTTCAACAGTGTTTAAATATCCTATAAAACAAGTTTAAACACATTTAGTAAACCACGCCTGAAAAAAGGTCTTTTTCAGTACAACGGTTTAGGAACTGTTTCTTACTAAAAGACTTTACTAAAAGGCGATTATCTTGATAATAAAAAAGAGATAGAAATATGGGAACCCATAAACCAAGGAGCGGATCATTGCAGTTTTGGCCGAGAAAAAGAGCCAAGCGAGCTTATGCTAGAGTCAGGACTTGGCAATCAGCAAAAGGAATCAAACCTTTGGGATTTGCAGGCTACAAGGTCGGGATGACACACCTGTTCTTCACAGACAACAGGGCTAACTCAATGACAAAAGGCCAAGACATCTCAACTCCAGCCACTATCGTTGAATGTCCTGCATTAAAAACTGCTTCTATCATTTTCTTCAAAAAAACAGGTTATGGATTAAAGGCTTCTTCTGCTGTGCTGGCACAAAACCTTGACAAAGAGCTCAAGAGGAAAATAAGCATGCCAAAATCAGCAAAGAAAAAAATAGAAGATTTCAAGCCAGAGGAATATAATGATATTAGGATACTAGTTTATACTCAGCCAAAATTGACGACAATTGGCAAAAAAAAGCCAGAGGTATTTGAGCTTGGTTTAAGCGGAACTGTCCAGGAAAAATTCAATTGGGCAAAGGCAAATCTTGGAAAAGAGATAAACATTTCAGATATATTTTCAGAAGGCCAACTTGTTGATGTTCGTGCTGTATCAAAAGGAAAAGGGCTGTGCGGTCCTATGAAAAGATTTGGAATAGGCAGAACACACCACAAATCAGAGAAAGGAGTTAGAACGCCTGGAAACGTCGGACCATGGCATGGTGCAAGACAATGGAGAGTCGCCAAATCAGGACAGCTTGGCTATCAGCAAAGGACAGAGCTTAACAAATGGTTGTTAAAAATAAGCAAAAATCCAGAAGAAGTAAACATCAAAAGCGGATTTAGGGCATATGGCTTTGTAAAAAATTCATTTGTTTTGTTAAAAGGCTCTATTCCAGGGGCTAATAAAAGGCTAGTGATGCTTACAAATGCAATAAGGCCGAATAGAAAAATACCTTCAGAAGCACCTTCAATACCATATATTGCTAAATAAAATGGAACTAAAAATATTATCGCAAAATAACGAGGAAAAAGGAAAGAAGAAGCTTCCTGCACAGTTTAATGAAGCTATAAGGCCAGATTTGATATACAGGGCAGTTATTACTTTGCAGGCTAACAAAAGACAGCCGTATGGAGCAAGTCCTGAAGCAGGCAAGAGAGCTTCTGCAATAGTGTCAAAAAGAAGAAGAAAATACAAAACAACATATGGAATCGGCCAGTCAAGGACTCCTAGAAAAGTCATGTCTCACAGGGGATCGAGAATGAATTGGGTAGGAGCATTTGCACCTCAAACAGTAGGAGGTAGAAGAGCACATCCTCCGAAAGCAGAAAAGATATGGGAGATTAAGATAAATAAAAAAGAAAACAGGAAAGCAATAAGATCTGCATTGGCTGCTACAGTAAACAAAGTCATTGTAAAGCTTAGAGGCCATTCAGTCCCTGATAAATATCCTTTCATAATAGACAATTCATTTGAAAATATAGCTAAAACAAAAGAAGTAAGATTATCTTTAGAATCTCTTGGATTTAAAGAAGAGCTTGTAAGGGCTTCTAAGAAAGCAGTAAGGGCTGGAAAAGGAAAGGCAAGAGGCAGGAAATACAAGAAGCGAAAGAGCATCTTGCTGGTTGTTTCAAAAGATTGCAAGCTGGAAAAAGCTGCAAGAAATATTCCTGGAATCAATGTTGTAAAGGTTAACAGCCTTAATGTGGAATTGCTGGCTCCTGGGACATCTCCAGGAAGAGCAACCTTATTCACAGAAGCTGCTTTGGAGAAGCTGGAAAAAGAAAAATTATTCATGTGATTAAAATGGACCCATACTCAATAATCAAATACCCATTATCGACTGAAAAATCGATAAGGTTGATGGAATCAGAAAATAAATTAGTTTTTGTTGTAAACAAAAAGGCAACAAAAAATGAGATAAAGAAAGCAATAGAGGCTGTTTTCAAAGTCAAGGTCAAAAGCGTTAACGCATTTGTTACGCCGCATGGAGAAAAAAGAGCATATGTCAGGTTTTCACAAGAAACTCCTGCTATCGATATTGCAACACAGCTGGGGTTAATCTAGGTGGATTAAATGGGAAAAAACCTAACTCAGCAAAAGAGAGGAAAAGGAAGCTCAACATACAGGGCACCTAGTTTTAGGTATTTAGGAGAAGCTGTTCATAATAAATTAACTGATAAAACTGTGAAAGGAAAAATTTTAGATATTGTAAAATGCCCAGGACATTCAGCGCCTTTGGTAAAAGTAGCATATGAAAATGGAGAAAAAACATTGGCAATTGCCCCTGAAGGGATAAGAGTAGGGGATGTTATAGGCTCTGGGCCAGAAAGCAAGATTGAGACAGGAAGCATCTTGCCTTTGAAAAATATCCCAGAAGGAACCTCTATATATAATATAGAATCGAGCCCTGGAGATGGCGGAAAGTTTGTAAGGGCTTCAGGCAATTTTGCAAGAATAGTTGGAAAAACAGGCGAAGGTATTGTAATAAAACTTCCATCAAACAAACAAAGGACATTCCATCCAGAGTGTAGGGCAAGCATAGGAGTTATTGCAGGAAGCGGCAGAACAGAAAAGCCTTTCCTAAAAGCAGGAAATAGGTTTCATGCAAAGAAGGCTAAAAACAAACTATATCCAATCACTTCCCCAACATCCATGAACGCTGTTTGCCATCCATTTGGAGGAAAGGGCTCTCACACAAAAGGAAGGCCTTTACAAGCCCCTAGAAGTGCTCCTCCTGGAAGAAAAGTAGGAAGCATTGCTCCAAGAAGGACAGGATATAAAAGATAGATGATCAAAAATGGTAAAAAAAGAATTCACATACTACGGGAAAAGATTAGATGAGTTGAAAAAGATGAGCTTGAATGAGTTTGCAGAGATTGCGCCTTCAAGGGCAAGAAGATCCTTAAGAAGAGGATTGACTGAGCAGCATAAAATACTGTTAAAAAAGATAAGGGCAAAAGAAGATGACATAAAAACTCATTGCAGGAATATGGTAATCTTGCCAGAGATGATAGGCATTACAATAAGAGTCTATAATGGCAAAGAATTTGTAAAAATCGTTATCCAAGAAGATATGCTCGGACATTATCTAGGAGAATTCACGCTTACAAGAAAAGGAGTAAAACACTCAGCTCCAGGAATAGGTGCGACAAGATCGTCAGCAGCACTATCTGTCAAATAAAATGAAACAAGGATATGCAATAAAAGAATTTAACGAGCACATGGCAAAAGCATTAGGAAGAGCCTTGCCTATCTCAGCAAAACAGGCTGTAGAGATATGCAGCTTTATCAGAAACAAGAATCTTCAGAAAGCAAAGGCAACTCTAAGCGGCGTTATCGCAAAAAAGATACCTGTTCCATACAAAAGATACAATCGTTCAATGGGGCATAAGCCAGGAAAACTATCAGTTGGAAGATACCCTGCTAAAGCATGCAAGCATATACTTGCAATATTAGAATCAGCTGAATCAAATGCCCAGGTCAAGGGACTTAATACTTCAAATCTAGTAATAACCCACATATGCGCTCAAAAGGCTGGACTTCAGATGCATTATGGAAGAAAGAGAGGAACAAAAATGAAAAGAACGCACATTGAAGTCGTTTTAGAAGAGAAGGCAGAAAAGAAACCAGCTGAAAAAACTGCTAAAAAGGCTGAAGCAAAAGTGGAGAAGCAAAAGCCAGCAAAGTTGGAGCCGAAAACCGGAGGTTTTCAAGCATGATTGAAAGGGATTTTGTAAAACAAAAGAAAAAGGAATTCCAAATCCAAGAATTTGTCATAAATAATCTCAATAATGTAGGGCATTCCAAAACAAGAATGCAGAGAACCCCTCTTGGCGAGAAGATAGTAGTCTATGCATCAAGGCCAGGATTGGTAGTTGGAAGAGAAGGCCAGAATATTAAGAAACTTACTCTTGCCCTTAAGAAGAAATTTGATCTTGAGAATCCTCAGATAGAGATAAGCGAAGTAGAGAATATAAACCTCGATGCAAACATTGTTGCAGAAAGGATTGCTTCATCTTTAGAAAGATTTGGTATAAATAAATTCAAAGGAGTAGGCCACAAAGTAATGACTGATGTGATGAATGCAGGAGCAATGGGCGTAGAGATAACCATCTCAGGAAAAGTCCCAAGCGCAAGGGCAAAAAGATGGAGATTTTATTCTGGCTATCTAAAAAAGTGCGGACATGTTGCTCAAGTAGGGGTAGACACAGCTTACGCTGCAGCAAAACTCAAGTCTGGTATAGTGGGGATACAAGTTAGGATAATGCCTCCAGGTACAAAGCTTCCTGATGATATTGGACTGATAGAAGAGAAAAAAGAGGTTGTTGAAGAAGTTAAGAAAGAAGAGCCTAAAGTTTCCAAGCCTTCAAAAGAAGAAAAAGAAGGCAAGAAGGAAGAGGCTAAAGAAGTAAAGGAAAAAGCAAAAAAGGCTGAAGAAAAACCAGCACAATAAAAATGAAAATAAAAGATTTGCGCTCAATGTCAAAAGAAGACCTTAATTCAAAATTGATTGAATTAAGAAAAGAACTTATCAAACATAATGCTCAGATTGCTGTGGGTACTACTCCGAAAAGCCCTGGGCAAGTAAGAGGAGTCAAAAAGACTATTGCCAAGATAATGACAATAGTAGGTACACAAAAATTTTCAAGCAAAAGCGAGAAAGTTAAGAAAGAAGAGCCAAAGGTTTCCAAGCCTTCAAAAGAAGAAAAAGAAGGCAAGAAGGAGACAAAGAAGAGCTCTAAGAAATCAGAGGAAGAATAAATGGTTGAAGTATGTCCAAACTGCGGACTACCAAAAGAACTATGTGTTTGTGAAACAATTGCAAAAGAAAGCCAAAAGATAATAGTGACCACTGAGAGAAAGGCATTCGGCAAATTAAACACGGTGATAAGAGGCATTGATGAGAAAGAGATCAATCTCAAGGAGCTTGCGAAAAAGCTCAAGAATGAGTTTGCCTGTGGAGGAACAGCGAAAGAAGGCAGGATTGAATTGCAAGGCGACCACAAACAGCACATCAAAAAAAGCTTGGTTCGATTTGGTTTTGCCCCAGAGACCATAGAGATAAGATAAATCGTTTGGCGGAAGCATGAAGATGAATGCAAGCGATATAATAAAACATGAACTTATAGGTTTGGAAGCAGAGATTACTGATTCAAAAAACAAAAGCAATGTTGGGATTAAAGGGACTATCATAGACGAGACAAAAAACACGTTGACTATTGAAGACAGAGGCAAAAGAAAAAGACTGTTCAAGAACAACATCATACTCAAAATCGAAATAAACAGCCAGGCAGTAAGGATTGATGGAAAACTTTTGTCTGGCAGGCCAAAGGAAAGAATCAAAAACTGAAATGAGGTTCAAGCATGGCTAATGCAAAAAATATCGGAATTGACGTAAAAACACCTGAGAAAGAGTGCAAAGACAAGAAGTGTCCTTTCCATGGAGAATTAAAACTAAGAGGAAGGACATTTACGGGAGTAGTTTTAGCTAAAGATACCCATAGGACTGTAACAGTTGAATGGGAATATACTGTCCTTGTTCCAAAATATGAAAGAAGCGAGACGAGAAGGACAAAGATCCATGTGCATAACCCTTCATGCATTGATGCTCAAATCGGAGATATTGTCAGAATATCTGAAACAAGGCCATTATCAAAAACAAAAAATTTTGTCATAATTGAAAATTTAGGGAAGGAAAAGGGTTTTGTCGAGAAGATGGCTGCTAGGGAAGAAGCTAAAGTGAAAGAGAAAGAGAGAAAAGCTAAAGAAGAGCAGCAAAGCGAAGCAAAACAAGCTAATGAGCCAAAACAAGAAGAGCAAACAAATGCTGAAGAAGAAGCAGAAGAGGTCGAAGAATAATGCACGCAGTCAAAGCAAAAGTAACAAAGGCGCTTCCAGTAGGAGCATGGATTAAAACATGCGACAATTCAGGAGCCAAGGTAATCAGGATATTCAACGTGATGGGCAGAAAAACAGTGAAGAACAGATATGCTTCAGGAGGAGTTGGGGATCTTGTCATGGGTTCTGTTAAAAGCGGAAAGCCAGACATGAAAAAACAGGTTGTTTTGGCAGTTATCGTAAGGCAGAAAAAAGAATATAGGAGACCGGACGGTATGAGGGTAAAATTTGAGGATAATGCTGTAGTTGTATTGAAAGATGATAAGGGAACTCCAAAAGGAACCCTCCTAAAAGGGCCGATTGCAAAAGAAGCTTGCGACAGATGGCCTGGAATAGCAAAACTTGCAAGCATTGTGGTATAAAAAATGAAAACATTTTCAAAAAATTGGAAGAGCAGCAAGCAGCCAAGGAAACAGCGCAAATACAGGTATAATGCTCCTTTGCATATCAAAAATAAATTCATGTCAGTCCATTTATCAAAAGAGCTTAGAGCTAAGCATCATAAAAGGAACATAACAGTAAGAAAAGAAGACACAGTCAAGGTTTTAAGAGGGCAGTTTAAAGGAAAAACAGGAAAGGTAGAGCGTGTTGACCTTAAAAAAACAAAATTGTACATCACAGGAATCGAGGTTTCAAAAAAAGACGGAACAAAATCTTTTTTTCCATTCGAGCCATCAAACCTTATGATAATTGAATTAAATCTTGAAGACAAAAAAAGAGTCAAGGGTTTAGGAAGGAAGTGATATAAATGGGAAGCAGAGTTGAAAAACATTTGTCAAGGCTTGCAATGCCTAAGACCTGGAAGATTAAGAGAAAAGGAAGGAAGTGGGTAACAAGACCATTACCAGGGCCGCACTCCTTAAAAGTAGGCTTGCCTCTAAATGTATTATTGAGGGATATGTTAAGTTATGCTCAAACAGCAAAAGAGGTTAAATATGTCCTGAACAACCAGGAAATACTTGTTGATGGCATCAGAAGAAAAGAGCCTAAATTTATCGTAGGCCTGATGGACGTTGTTTCTATACCATCTATCAAGAAACAATTCAGGATACTTATCAATAAAAAAGGCATAATAATTGCTTCTGAAATAAAGCAGGATGAAATCAAGATAAAACCTTGCAAGATAATAGGCAAGACTGCTGTCAAGACAGGAAAATTACAACTGAACTTATTCGACGGAAAGAATATCCTGACTGAAGACAAATCATTCAATACAGGAGATACTGTAGTCATAGAAGTTCCTTCTCATAAGATAAAAGAAGTGTTAAGGCTTGAAAAAGGAGCTGTTGTCTATTTGACAAAAGGAAAGCACATCGGTGAAACCGGCATAGTTGATGAGATAAAAGGGAAGAAACTGATATACCTAAGTGGAAAAGACAAGTTAGAGACCCTTAAAGGCTATGCTTTTGTGATAGGCAAAGAAAAACCAGTAATTGAGTTGCATGAATAAAATGAACCTGATGAGAAATATAAGGATAGAGAAGCTCACCCTAAATATAGGGGCTGGAAAAGAGCAGGCTAATCTAGAGAAGGGGGTTAAATTATTAAAAAAAATTGCTGGAATAGACCCTGTAAAAACAGTTGCAAAAAAAAGGATACCTACCTGGGGATTGAGGCCAGGGCTCCCTATTGGATGTAAGCTGACGTTAAGAAAAGGCGCCGCGAAAAACCTGCTTATTAAATTACTAGAAGCAAAAAACAACAGGTTGTCTCCTTCACAATTTGATGCTGAAGGTAATCTTGCATTCGGAATTAAAGAATATCTCGATATACCGAATGTAAAATATGACCCTGAAATAGGGATAATGGGCTTAGAGGTTTGTATCACATTAGAAAGGCCTGGATTCAGGATAAAGAGAAGAAAAATCAAGCAAAGAAAGATTCCAGCAAGGCACAGGATAACCAAAGAAGAAGCAATAGATTTTATGGCTAAAGAATTTAAGATTAAGATAGGTGAAGAAGAATGACTGCAAGCAGCTACAAAAAGGTTTTCAAGCAATTAAAATCAAAGCCTATAAAATTTAAGAAGTTCATAAAGCACAACTCCCCTAAAGAAAGAAAATGCGGAAAAAACCTTAGACTTTGCTGTAGATGTGGCAGAAGGGGAGGCCATATAAGCAAATACGGCCTGGATTTATGCAGGCAGTGTTTTAGGGAGATTGCAACAAAAATAGGATTCCAAAAATATAGTTGAAGGTGAAAAAACAATGTTAAATGATCCACTTGCAAATGTTTTGTCAAAGATCCTTAATGCTGAAAGATTGGGGAAAAAATCATGTTCAGTTAAACCTTCCTCTAGGATAATCAAGGAAGTTTTGAAGATTATGCAGGAAAATCTTTTTATCGGAGAATTCAAGGAAACAGAAGATGGAAGAGGAGGCATAATAATCATAGACTTGATTGGAAAGATCAACAACTGCGGCGTTATAAAGCCGAGATTCTCAGCAAAAATAAATGAATTTGAGAAATTTGAAAAAAGATACCTTCCTGCAAAAGGATTTGGCGTATTGATAGTATCCACGCCAAATGGTATAATGACTCAGGAAAATGCTATAAAAAATAAGAGCGGAGGAGTGCTGTTATCATTCTGCTACTAAAATGAAAAAAGACATTAAAGAAGAAGTCAAGATTCCAGCTGGAGTTGAAATTAAGATAGAAAGCAGGATTGTAAAAGCCAAAGGTCCGAAAGGCGAGGCTTCAAAAGTGCTCTATGCTCCAAAAATAAATATTGAAGTAAAAGATAATAATGTTGTTGTTTCAGCAAAAAATGCAACAAAAAGAGAAAAAAGGATGATTGGCTCATTTGCATCTCATATTGAAAACCTGATACAAGGTGTGACAAAATTGCATGTCTATAAATTAAAGATATGCGCAACACATTTCCCAATGAGTGCATCTGTAAGCAAAGGAGAATTTGTCTTGCAGAACTTTTTAGGAGAAAAAATCCCTAGGGCAGTTAAGCTAAGGCAAGGGGTTAATGTAAAGATAGAAGGTGCAGAAATAACAGTTGAAAGCGCTGACAAGGAGTTGGCAGGACAGACAGCAGCTTCAATAGAACAGTTGTGCAGAATAACTGACAGGGACAGGCGTGTTTTCCAAGATGGAGTTTATATTACAGCAAAATCTGAAAAAGAGAGATAAAATGAATAAAAAACTTTTGGAACTAAGAAAGAGAATGAAGGCAAGGAAGCCTGAATTTATAGGCCAGGACTCTTGGAAAAGAAAGGAAATAAGAAAAAGATGGCAAAAGCCTAGAGGATACCATTCAAAACTTAGGAGAAGGTTGAGAGGATACAGGAAGCTTGTGACTGCTGGATATGGCTCTCCAAATGAGGTTTATGGGTTACATCCATCTGGTTTAGAGATAATAAGAGTAAGTTCAGAAAAGGATTTAAAAAATATCAATAAAGAAACTCAAGGAGCTCTTGTGTCTGGCGCTGTTGGCATGAAAAAAAGGATGGGTATAGTAAAGAAAGCAAAAGAGGCTGGCATAAAGATACTGAATGTAAATGATCCTGATTCATTTTTAAAGATGGTTGAAGAAGATATCAAGAAAAGAAAAGAGAAAAAGGCAAAGGAATCTGAGAATAAGAAGACAGCAGAAAAGAAAAAACCTATTGCAAAGAAAAAAGAGAAAGAAGCCGAGCTTGCTGAAAAATTATCAGAAGAAGATAAAAAAGAAGCTGAGAAAAAAGAGAAAGATAAGTTGTTGACAAGGAAGGAGATATAAAATGAACTTAAGACTTCAAAAAAGACTTGCCGCAGATGTGCTTAAATGCTCTGAAAAAAGAGTATGGCTTGATCAAGATAGATTAGAGGACATTAAAGAGGCAATAACTAAGTTAGATATAAGGTCGCTGATTGTAGATGGAGCTATTAAAGAAAAGCCAGTAAAAGGCATTGCCAAATTCAGGGCAAGAAAGCTTGCACTCCAGAAAAGAAAGGGTAGAAGAAAAGGAGTAGGCTCAAGAAAAGGAAGGAAGACAGCAAGATTGCCTAGAAAAGACGCATGGATAGGAAGAATAAGGATGCAAAGAAGATTCCTTAAAGAACTTAGAGAAAAGGGCCTTGTAAGTACTGCTGATTATCATTCGCTTTACCGTAAAGCAAAAGGTGGGTTTTTCAGAAGCAAACGTCACGTAAAGCTATACATAGAAGAACACAGGTTAATTAAAAAATGAAAAATTCAACAAGATTCAATGTCCAGTTAAGGAGAAAGAGACAAGGAAAGACGAACTACAAGAAAAGATTAAAGTTATTGCTTTCCGGCAAGCCAAGGCTTGTTGTAAGGACTTTCCTTAAAAATATCTCTGCTCAGGTAGTTGAATATATTCCAGAAGGAGACAAGGTAGTTGTAGCTGCCTCTGCAAAAGAGCTGGAAGCACTTGGCTGGAAATTCAGCAAAGGAAACATACCTTCTGCTTATCTAACTGGAGTATTGGTTGGCAAAAAAGCAGTTGCAAAAGGGGTTAAAGAAGCAATTTTAGATGCTGGCTTGAGAACCCCTACAAAAGGCTCAAGGATTTTCGCATGCTTAAAAGGTGCTATTGATGCTGGACTAAATGTCTCGCATTCGGCGGAGGGGTTCCCTTCTCAAGAAAGGGTATCAGGAAAAGATATAGCGGGATATGCAAATGCTATGAAAGCTGACAAATTGAAATATGAAAAACAGTTTTCAAGATACCTCAAAGAGGGTCTAGATCCTTCAAATATGCCAAAATCATTTGAAGAAGTAAAAAGCAAGATCAAGGTGAAATAAATGCCAAAAGCTAAAAAGAAACTTACAGAGAAAGAAGAAAAAGAAGTAGAGCTTTTGCAAAAAGAAGAAGAAAACGAAGAAGTTGAAGTAAAGGAAGTAATTAAAAAAGAATATGTAAAGGGATTTGATAAAGATGCATGGATTCCAAAAACTGAAATTGGCAGGAAAGTCAAATCAGGAGAAATCAAGGACATAGATGAGATATTAGACAGTGGACATAAGATACTTGAAGCTGAAATCGTGAATATTCTTCTTCCAAATGTTGATGTTGATCTTTTGTTAGTAGGGCAGTCAAAAGGAAAATTCGGAGGCGGTTCAAGAAGGATATTTAGGCAGACCCAGAAGAAAACCGCAGAAGGAAATAAGCCAAAATTTGCAACAGTTGCTGTAGTTGGAAATAGGAATGGTTATTTCGGAATAGGATACGGCAAAAGCAAAGAAACTGTTCCAGCAAGGGAAAAATCAATAAGGAATGCTAAATTAAACATGGTAAAGATTAAGAGAGGATGTGGAAGCTGGCAATGCGGCTGCGGAACACCTCATACAATACCTTATAAAGTGCGAGGAAAATGTGGTTCAGTGATATTGATATTGATTCCTGCTCCAAAAGGAACAGGCCTTAAGATAGAAGGCGAATGTGCAAAGATATTGAAGCTGGCTGGAATAAAGGATGTCTGGTCAAAGACATTAGGCCATACCAGCACTAAACTAAATTTAGTATATGCTTGCGTTGCTGCTTTAAAGCAATTGATAGCAGTAAAAACAAAGGAAGGAGATATTGCTAAACTCGGAATTGTAGAAGGAGCAATAAAAAATTAGAAGGTAGAAATAGATGCAAACAAAAAAACAAGAACCAAAGAAAACGCATGGAAGAATCGCAGTAGTAAGGGTAAAAGGCTCTATAAAGCTGCAAAAAGAAGTAAAAGATACCCTTAAGATGTTAAGGCTATACAAACAGAATTCTTGCGTGGTTCTTGATGCAAGCCCTTCTATATTAGGCATGGTCAAAAAAGTAGAAAGTTATGTTACTTGGGGAGAAGTTGATGAAGAAACATTTAAGCTGCTTAGGGAAAAAAGAGAGCTGAAAGCAAAAAACAAAGAAGGCAAGGAAGTAGTAATGCCTTTCTTCAGGCTGCTTCCTCCTAGAAAAGGATTTGGAAGAAAAGGGATAAAGCTTCCTTTTAAATTAGGCGGTGCTTTAGGGTATAGGGGAGAAAAAATTAATGATCTAATCAAAAGGATGATTTAAGATGGTTGTCAACAAACGTAAAAAAAATTCAAGGCTGCATGGTTCAATGACTCATGGATGGGGTGCAAAGAAAAAGCACAGGGGTTCTGGCCATCGCGGCGGAAAAGGTAATGCAGGTACAGGCAAGAGAGCAGACTGCAAAAGACCTTCTGTCTGGAAAGACCTGAAATATTTTGGAAAATTTGGATTCAAGAAAAAAGGTATGGTAAAAGAAGTTAAGCCAGTTAATCTCATGTATTTTGAACAACATCTTAACTCATTATTGGCAGATAAGCTGATTAAAAAAGAAGGCAGTATTTATGTTGTTGATATTGAAAAACTAGGTTTTAACAAGGTTTTAGGATGTGGAAAATTAACAAAGAAATATAAGATAACTTCACCTTCATTCTCAAAAGAGGCTATTGAAAAGATTAAGCAAGCTGGCGGAGAGGCTATTGAATTAAAAGAAAAAATAGAAACTCCAAAAGTTGTGCAAAAATCTAATTAAGCCTTTTAGAGGAACTAAAAATGAGTTTATGGGAAACTATTCTGACAAACCTGCCAGAGGTAACTGGTCCTGAGCAGAAAAGATTGTCTTTTAAAGAAAAATTAAAATGGACAGGAATTGTATTAGGCTTATTCTTTGTGCTTGGACTAATTCCATTGTTTGGCCTAGGAGCAAACGCACTGCAGCAATTTGAATATTTATCTTTAATACTTGGAGCTAAATTTGGCGCACTTATTTCATTGGGAATCGGCCCATTAGTAACATCGTCCATTGTTTTGCAATTATTGAATGGGTCTGGCTTGCTTAAGTTTGACTTGACAACGCACGAAGGTAAAAAAAGATTCCAAGGAACTCAAAAATTGTTGTCTTACTTCTTCATAATCTTTGAAGGCGCAATCTATGTATTTATGGGGGGGCTTGCTCCGCCTGTTGAATTAGTAGGGACTGCCCTTTATTTCCAGCTTCAGCTAATACTTGTATTCCAGTTAGTCTTGGGTGGAATATTAATCATGTTTATGGACGAGGTTGTATCGAAGTGGGGATTTGGCTCTGGAATCAGCTTGTTTATTGCAGCAGGTGTTTCAGAAGAAATTTTCATCAGGGCTTTATCGCCTTTGCCTTCTCCTGCTAATCCAGGCATTGCGACAGGAGCTATCCCTGCATTATTCCAGTCATTGTCAGCAGGAGATCCTGTTACAGCTGCGCTTATGATAGCGTCTGTTCTTTCAACAATCTTTGTATTCCTCCTGGCTGTTTATGGCCAGTCAATGAAAGTAGAGATTCCATTGTCTTTTGGAAGGATAAGAGGACATGGAATAAGATGGCCTTTAAGCTTTATCTATACATCTAACATCCCGGTAATATTGACTGCAGCATTGATGGCAAACATCCAGTTATGGGCTAGATTGCTTCAAAATTGGGGTCATCCTTTATTGGGAACCTTTATTGGAAATACTCCCTCCACAGGATTAGTAGCCTGGATGTATTCTCCAGATATAGTTGGAAAAATAATAAAAGGAAGCTTGACATTAGCAGACATATCTCATGGTTTAATTTTTATGCTTATTATGATTGCAGGAGCTGTAATGTTCTCAGTATTTTGGGTCCAGACAGCTGGAATGGATGCAAAAAGCCAGGCAAGGCAAATAATGGCATCTGGATTGCAGATACCTGGATTTAGAAGAGACCAGAGAGTTCTTGAAAGGTTGTTAAACAGATATATTTGGCCATTGACAATAATGGGCGCAATTGCAGTTGGATTTATGGCAGCTGCAGCTGATTTAACAGGAGCATTAAGCAGAGGAACAGGAATTTTACTTACAGTCATGATTGTTTATAGGCTATATGAAGAAGTAGCAAAGCAACACATGTATGACATGCACCCAATGATGAGGAAATTCATGGAAGGTTAAAATGCTAGAATCAATACTAAATCCAATACTTTTGCCATTGCTGAAGTTGCCATCCTTTTGGGCAATACTAATTATCTCATTAGCTATTTCTCTTTTAATCACTTTTGTCTACAAGTGGATGACTGACCAGCATCTTATGAAATCCCTTAAAGATGAGATAAAAGATTCCCAGAAAAAGATGAAGGAATTCAAGCATGATGCTGCAAAAGTAATGGAAATCCAGAAAAAGGCAATGGAAACAAACATGAAGTACATGATGCATTCAATGAAACCGACATTGATAACATTTATACCTCTTATTATAATATTTGGCTGGCTGAATGCGCATCTTGCATATGAACCAATTATGCCAAACCAGGAATTTACAACCTCTGCATTGTTTAGCAAAGGTACAACTGGCACAATAAAATTTATTGCTCCTGAAGGGATTGAATTAGTTAGCAATGCTACTCAAAAAATGATGGATAATAAAGCTGACTGGATTCTAAAAGGAAAAGAAGGCAATTATCTTCTGGAATATGAATTTGATAACCAGACATTTAACCAAGAATTACTGATTACATCTGAAAAAATGTATGAAAAACCCGTAAAAGTTATAAAAGGAGGCAATTTGCTAACATTACAGATAAATAATGAAAAAGTAAGGCCCATCTCAGGGATTCCTTTTGGTTGGCTAGGTACATACATTATATTATCTATAGTATTCAGCATGGCTTTAAGGAAAATAATGAAATTGCACTAGGGATGAAAAATGGTAGGACCAAAAAGAAAAACAAAAGTTAAGATTCAAAAAGTGGGAAGGTATGGAAAATATAAATCCAGGTCAAAGATACAAAAGTTTGTTAAAACACCAGGGGGCAGAACAATAGTCCATTATAAAGGTAAAAAGCTTTCAAAATCAATATGCGCAATTTGCGGCAAGATGCTGGCAGGAAAAAGGCCTGAAAGACCGCATGGTGGAAATCTTTGTTCAAGCTGTACAAGAAGAAAGATTATAGAAAGCGCAAGAGCTAAATAAGTGATTAAAATGATAGAAGTTGGAAGATTGTGTGTTAAGATTGCTGGCAGAGATGCTGGCAGGAAATGTGTAGTAGTTGAAATCATAAATAATAATTTTGTTCTTATTGATGGAGATGTCAGAAGGAAAAAATGCAACATCAATCACCTTGAGCCATTAGAAGAAACAATTGATATTAAAAAAGGTGCTTCTCATGAGGCTATTACAAAGGAATTTAAAACATTAAAGCTAGATGTCTGGAGCACAAAGCCAAAAGAGAAGAAAGCAAGGCCTAGAAGAATAAGAAAAGCAAAAGTAAAGCCGGTTGCAGAGACGCCAGCAGAGAAAAAAGAAGCCAAGAAAGAGAAAAAGCCTAAGAAAGCTGCAAAGAAAACAGAAGCAGCAGAATCTAAAGAATAAATTTTTTTATTTCTTTATTGCATCAAATAATTCTGTTAAATTCAGCTCAAAGCCAACTATAGGGACGTTCAAGTCAAAATTATTTATGACAACAGGACTTATCTCTCCGATATACGCAACTTTCTTTCCATTTACAATTACTCTTCCTACTCTACCTTCCATAAAGCTGTCATGCTCTATCTCGTCTATCTTGTATTCTATTCCAAATGCCTTCAGTATAAAATCCAAAGCCTGCCTTGCTTCTGTGTAATCAGCATTAGCATGAGCGCTTAAAGCAGCAATTCTGTGATAATCAATAACCTTTTCACCTTTTCTTACCGTAACTATTCCTTCTTCAAATATCTTTTGAGGATATTCAACATGCCTATTCTTGCTCAAAACATCCATCAAGATAGGCATTACCCAGCTTCTTACAGCAGAATAATTATCTGATATGAACTCTTTCAACTCGATTGTCCCAAAATCCTTGATATTCATTTTGTTATACAGCAGTTCTTTATTAGATAGTATTGCAGACATTACTTCTTGGTAACCGATGCCAACCATTAATTCCCTTGCCTTATTCACAAACTTAACAATTGGAAATGTCTTTCCAACCGTATAAGACTTCATATGCATCATTTCAATATTGCGATATCCATAAGCAATCGATATGTCTTCAATAATATCTGCTGGATGCAGTATATCTCTTCTATAATTAGGGATCTTCACAATTCCATTTTTATAATTATATTGCATCTTCTCTAGCATTTTCTTTAGCTCCTCCTCATTAAATTCAAGTCCAGTCAGTTCTTTAACTTGTGAAAAAGAAATCCTTACAGACTCGTCAAATAAGAAAGGTGTTGTTATCTTATCTCCTTCTGGATATTCTACATCAGCTGATTCTATCTTAAATCCTCTGTCATAGAAAGCCTGCGCAAATACGTTTGCAGCCAATAAAACAGCGTCTAAGTCGTCTCCTGTTGCTTCAAAAAACAAATCTTCATCTCCTATCTCAATCTTTCCAGAATAATCTGAGTTAATTATTGGAGGAAAGCTTAAAACTTCATTGTTGCCATCAATTAAGATAGGATATTTATCAAAACCCTCTAAAATCCACGCATACTCCTTACCAGTTGGATGATCCTCTAGTATTTCCTTTTGGCTCATCTCTTTCCTGAATTCAAGAGGTACAAATTTTATGCTTTCAGGGCCAGTTGCCTTATACGTAAGTGGGAATTTTATTTTCTTATAATTATAAATGCCAACTGCAACCTTTTTCCTTCTTCTTCCATAGCTTTCACAGAACTTCTCTTGCAAGTCAATCAGCTGTTTTATTAGATAATCATTGATTTTGCATCCTTTTGCAACAAAGGCTGCAATATAAGGCCTTACTTTTTTAACAGATTTATCTACAATCAGCTTGTGCTCTGGTTTTATAAAAGCCTCAAATTCAGGAATTCCTTTTTGTTTTCCAATAAGCCCTTTTATTAGTCTTGAAATGCCTTCAACACTCCAAAGATACGGCAAGTTGGTATCTCCAGCTGAAACAGTTATTTCATCTGTTTCCTCGTCGTATGTGTCTAATTCTATTTTGCCGTATTCAAGCAGATCAGAAAGGTCTTTGATAGGAATCTCTTTTCCAACTAAATTGCACAAATCCTTATATTGAAATGTTACTGTTGGCATATTCTATAGGTTCACCTTTGCCTTTCTTAAAAAATCTAAATCATGGCTATACAACTGTCTTATGTCCTTTATTCCAAGTTTAAACATGGCAATCCTGTCTATTCCTAATCCCCATGCCAAAACCGGAACTTTAACTCCCAATGGCCTTGTTAATTCAGGCCTGAAAATGCCAGCCCCTCCTAATTCAATCCAGCCAAGCTGGGGGTGCTTTGCCATAAGCTCAACTGAAGGCTCTGTAAATGGAAAATACCCTGGAACTAATTTTATCTCATCTGTATCAGCAAACTCCTTTGCAAACATCTGCAGCAGCCCAAACAGATGTCTTAAATTTAATCCTTCCTCTACGATAATCCCCTCAACCTGGTTGAAATCAGGCAAGTGGGTTGCATCAATGATATCATACCTGAAATTTCTTGCGATTGCAAAATATTTAGCAGGAATCTGCAATTCTTTAGAAGCAAGCATCCTGGCAGAACATGCTGTTGTTTGGGTTCGCAACAGTTGTCTTTTTGTTCTTTGTGTATCGAACTTATACTGCCATCCTTTGCTTCCTGTGTTAAACCCAGTTTCGTGTGCTTTCTTTACATTGTTGACTAATTTCTCGTCAAGCTCTGCAAACTCAGGCTCTTTGATGTAGTAAGCTTGGTGTATATCTCTAGCAGAATGGAATTGAGGCATGAATAATGCATCCATATCCCAGAAATCGCTTTCGACAATCGGACCATCCATCTCAATAAATCCCAAAGAAAGGAATTTCTCCCTAATTTCATCTAAAAATCTCCTATAATGCTGTTTTTTACCGCCAAAGATTTCAGGAACATTTATGCTTACATCATAGCTTCTGAATTTTTTCTTTTTCCAGCTTCCTGTCCTCATCATCTCTGGAGTAAGCCTATCTTCAAAGTCTCCTTTGACTCCTGCTTTGACAGCCTTCTTGCCAAGCTCCAAAAGCTCTACTGCCTTTATCTTCTTGATTCCTGCAGATACTATATCGCTTCTTTTTTTTAGTTCTTCGAAAATCCCTCTTTCTTCTTCATTCAATAGTTTAGTCTCAATAGGGAATTTCTTTTTTAAGAATGCTTCTACTTTTTTTAAGTTATCTAGTAAGAATTTTGCAGCAGCTGTTGACTTGAAAATCAATTTACCTTCTGATTTGCTGATGATTATCGCAGAATTCCTCTTGAGAATCCCCATGCAAACCCCAAACTCCTGTGGAGACAACTCAGCTTTTTTTCTTATCTCTTCTTCTGACTTCTCTCCTTCTTCAAGCGCTTTCAAAAATCTCTTTTCAGGCAATTCTTCTTCTAGATATTTCTCGCCGTTTTTTCCTAATTCAACAACTTCTTTAAGCTCTTCTTTTATCTTAAGGACATCCTTGTTAGAAAGCCATTGCAAAGCCCTCATGACCTCTACATCCTTTAGCTTTGTTTTAGAGACAATCTCATCAAAATCACTCACTTTATCCAAAACAGGCAGAACCTTCCTCTCCAATGGATGCAGTTTATTGATGAGTTTATTTACGTCCATATTCATCAGAAAGATTGAATTTGTTTAAAAAGGTTGCTAAAAGAAAAAATAAAAAAGAATAAGCTTACTTGACTGGCTTCATATCTTTCCAAGCACTGTCAAATAAGCTGTTCAAGGCAGAAGCAAAGAAAGGTGCTTTTACCCATATTCCAACATCATAAGTTGGATGAACATCTTTGTCATCCATGATCATAAAGATTACATCTTTATTATCAACAATGCAGAATCTTGCCTTGGGGTTGTTTACATTTCTTACTTCAGCTACTCCTGCTAATTCTTTAATAGCGTCCTTGGATTCTTTGGTTATTGGTGCAGCAATCCTTACACTAACTCCCCTTTTCTTAAGTTTTTCAAAAACAGGTTTTAATCCCTCAACCTTTCTTAAGAATCCTTGGGTTGTAGTCATTATTGTGACAGCCCTTTCTGCATTCCTTATTGTAAGCTCTAGGTGATTATATAAATTATGCCTGCCTCTTAGACTTCCGCTTAAATCAGAAGGCTCTATCAATTCTATGCCTTGGCTGTGAAGAGTATTTAATTCAGTTACAACATCCGTGCTCTTTAAATTTTCAAGCCTCTTTATTTTTTCATCTGCCTCTTCCTTCATGTTCTTCTTGACTCTTTCAACAACTTCGGAAGGAGGAACTGCGATGTATTTGATTGGTTTTCCTAGTTTCATTACAACAAATCCTTTTTTCTCAAGGCTTTCCAGGACATCATAGCTTCTTGATCTTGGGACATTTGCTATGTCGCTCAATTCTCCTGCTGTAGAAACTCCTCTTGAGAGTAAAGCAGTCCATATTTTTACCTCGTACAAGTTCAAAGAAAAATATCTTCTTAGTTTGCTTAAAAATTCTTCTTTAACAATCATTTACAACCCCCCTCTTTTTTGTTTTTACTATCTACCCCTACGAATAAATAGTACCACTTTAAATATGTTATGTTTTTTCACTTCACCGCAGGCGTTAATCTTTTACAAATTATAAAAACTAACTCCTATATAAATATTTATGTTTTGGAATATTTCAATTTAAATAATAAAAAAGTTTAAATACGTCAATAAATGTATAATAGTAAAATGCAACTTTTTGATTTTAACAAGACGATAAATCTATTGGATAAGTATAAAATCCACTATCCTAAGTCAAAGATTGCTAAAACACTAGAGCAGGCAAAAAAGTTTGCAAAGGAAATTAGATTTCCGGTTGTTCTGAAAATAATTTCAAAAGATATTGTCCACAAGTCTGATTTTGGCGGAGTTAAAGCAAATATAAAGGATGAAGATGAGCTGGTTTCAGCTTATGAAGGGATAGTTAAATCAGTAAAAAAGAAATTGCCAAGGGCAAAGATAGAAGGAATTCTTGTCCAAAAGATGGAGCAAGGAACAGAAGTCATCATAGGGATGAAGAACGACCCCCAATTTGGCCCAGTTTTGATGTTTGGCCTAGGAGGAATATTTGTTGAAGTTTTGAAAGACATCTCTTTTAGAGTTGCTCCGATAAATGTGCATGAAGCTGAAGAGATGGTAAATGAAATAAAAGGCAGCAAAATTCTCAAAGGAGCTAGAGGAGAAAAACCTGTAAAAATTTCAGCATTAGTTGATTTATTGATGAAGGTTTCAAAGCTTTCAATAGAAAACAAAAAGATAGTTGAGCTAGACTTAAACCCAGTCTTTGTTGATGAAAAATCAGCTAAAGTTGTTGATGTGAGGATAATGGTAGAATGAAAGCTGTAAAGAATCTTGATGCTATCTTCAATCCAAAAAGCATTGCAGTCATAGGGGCATCAAGGGATATAAACTCTGTAGGTTACGGCATTCTTAAGAATATTGTAAGAGGATGTGTATTTGAAAGTGAGCACTGTAGGCCATTCAAAGGAAGAGTCTATGCAGTAAACCCGAATGCAACCGAAATCCTAAAGATTGCTTCTTATCCAAAGATAACAGATATAACTGATGATGTTGATTTGGCAGTAATAGCTGTTCCAGCTAAAATAGTTCCTGCTGTGATGAAAGATTGCGTAAATAAAGGAGTCAAGGCAATTATTGTTATATCAGCTGGTTTTGCTGAGCTTGGCAAAGAAGGTAAAAAACTGCAAGATGACATCAAAGAGATTGCTGAAAAAGCAAAGATTCCTTTGATGGGTCCAAATTGCTTGGGTATAATCCGGCCTTCTGCAAGCATCAATGCAAGTTTTGCCCCTTCAACTCCTCCTGAAGGAAACATAGCTTTTATTTCCCAATCAGGCGCAATTGCTGACAGCATCATTGACTGGGCGATAGAGCATATGTTTGGTTTTTCTACAGTAGTCAGTTATGGCAATAAAGCTATGCTGGATGCAACTGATTTTTTAGAATGGCTTGCAAAAGATGAAGAAACAAAGGCAATTGCCATTTACATGGAAGGGATTGATGATGGAAAAAGGTTTATGGAGGTTGCTGAAAAAGTCAGCAAGATTAAGCCAATAGTTGTCTTAAAAGCAGGAAGAACAGAAAAAGGAACAAAGGCAATTTCTTCTCATACAGGTTCATTGGCAGGCTCTTATGAGGTATACAAAGCAGCATTTAAACAAACAAACGTTATTCTTGCTGATACAATAGAAGATCTGTTTGATATCTCAAAAGCGCTTGCAAACCAACCAGCCTGCAAAGATGGCAATATTGCAATAGTTACAAATGGCGGTGGCTGTGGTGTATTGGCAGCAGATTACTGCGCAGAATTAGGATTAAATGTAGTTGAGTTAAAAAAATCAACAATCTCCAAGTTAGATAAAACAGGAAAAATGCATCCTGCTTATTCAAGAAGCAACCCCCTTGATATTGTAGGAGATGCGTTGCCAGACAGATATTATGCTGCAATTGACACCTTGCTTAACGAAAACTATATCTCTGGATTGATTGTTATTCAAACATTACAAACAATGACTAATCCAGAAGAGGATGCAAATGATATAATAGAGCTTTCTAAAAAATATCCAGGCAAGCCCATTATTTGCGCATATATGGGGGGAAGATTCAGTAAACGTGGCAGATATATTTTAGAATCAAAGGGGATTCCTGATTTCAATGATATTAAAAAAGCTGCAAAAGCAATGTGGGCTTTGGTAGAAAGAGGTAGAATTCTTAAGAAATAATCAATAATTTAATTTGTACCTCAATATTGCTCCGATTCCTCCTAAACCATCTAGCTTCTTTCCGCCTTCGAATTCAGAAGAAATAATATGTACTTCTCCTTTTGTTGCATCAACTGTTTTCATTATGCTGTCAAGGAGTTCATATTTTCCTTGCTCTCTTTTTTTGTGTATGCATGCATCTGTAATAAGTAAAGTCTTGACAGCTCCTGCATTTGCTGCTTTTTCAACTTCTTCTGAGCCATAAGCGCCTAATCCTTTTTTTGAAATCTCTGCTAATAATTCTTCTACAAGATTTGTTTCTTTTGAAATTCTGTCTTTTTTCAGCACTTCTTTTGTCTCAGGCCTTCTTAAGATTTCGCCAATTGCGTTTTCACTGACAGAGCTGCATGTAGCAAGTGTTATTTTTTTCTTCAAATTTTCATCTTTTATGTGGTGCGCTAATTCTTCTTTCCAGAAAGCAGGGCTTGCTAGAATGATATGCTCTGTCTTGTATCTACTGGAATATTCTTTTAATAAATTTATGATGTCTTCGTAAAAAGAACCTTTTGCAATGACTCTTTCTTCTTTTTTCTGGACTTCTCCTTCTATTGAGGTTAATATGGAATATCCTGCTCTCTTTGAAAGAGCAAATATGGCTTCTTCTCTGTCTAAAACGCAAATAAGGATTGCTGGCTGCTGGAATGCAACAGCTTCTTTCAGCCTGTCAAGCTGGAATTTAAGCCATTTTTCTTTTATTATTGCAGCAATAGTGCCTTCTTCAAAACTAAATGTATGATAGCTTCCTTTGGGTACATCCTCTGGCCCTTCTGAAACCTTTCCAGAAACCCTTAGCTGATCCTCATTGAATTCTATCTTCTCAGCCTCAATAGCCATGAAAACCTTCTTTTTTATTGCCTGTGCTTTCCTCTGCTCTTGGTCCCCAATCTTGATCTTCCTTAAAGTCTGGCCTTTGATAGTGTCTTTAGGCTCAATTATATGGCTTAAATACCATAAATCATCCAGGTTGTCTACTCTTACTTTAATCTCATTTTTCTTCAGGTTTTGGCTTATAATCTTCATGGTTTCTGAAATTAGAAAAACATTTATATATAGTTTGTCATTTTAATAGGATAATAATAATCTCTTTAGAGGTGTTAAAACATGTTTTTCAAATCAAAAAAGGGTGTTGAGGTCAGTGCCAGCGCTGCAGCTGCCCTAATAGCAATAATAGGTGCTTTAATTGTATTGTACATTCTGTTCCTTCCGCCAGAAGAAAGGGCCAAGATTCTTGAAGAAACAGAAGAACAAGGTGGAGTAAGTGGAGAAGAGGAATTGACATTATTGTTGACAGAATCTCCAAAAAGACTGCTTCCTGTTGAGAAAAAAGAATTTGAAAAACTGTTCCCTTCAGTCAATATTTATGTTGGAGAAAAAGGGATAAAATTAAAAGAAGTTGATTCCCTATATGTCAGCAGATCGTTGTTCAGCAGTGAAAAAGCAAACATAACCTTTGAAATATCTGATTTAGAAAATACCAAGAATTCCTTGCTTAATTTCTTTGTAGAAAAAGGAGCAGGAAGATTGGCCATAAACCTTAATGGAAAAGAGGTTTTTAACAGGGAAATAGAGGCAGGAAACATAAATCCTATAAATCTAAAAGAAAGGCTTGTGCAAGGAATAAATACCCTTGAATTTAAGGTATCTTCTCCAGGAGCAGTTTTCTGGAAAACTAATGAATACTCCTTAAGCGACATTCTGATAACAGCAGATGTTATCAGCCTTGAAACCCAGAAAAGCACACTGACATTTGTAGTGGGTGCAGATGAAAAAGACAACTTAGAAGATTTGAAGCTTCGCTTTTTGCCTGAATGCAAGGTACAAGAAGCAGGAACATTGTCTATATCTGTGAATAATTATGAGATATATTCAGGGATTCCAGACTGCGGTTCTCCAAACAGGCCATTAGAATTAACTCCAGAAAGATTAGTAGCAGGAGAAAACGAGCTTAAGTTTATCACAAACAAAGGGTGGTATTTGATAGACCAGCTAAAATTAACAGCTGGGTTAAAAGAGCTTATTGTCCCTGTATACTATTTTGAATTGGACAAAGATGAGTTTAAGCGGGTTGATAACAAAACAGCGAATGTCACATTATACATGAAGTTTGTAGATGACACAAGCCAAAAAGTAGCAGACATCTTTGTGAATAATCACGCAATGAGGCTTGACCAGACAGAAATTGAATATAATGAGACTATTAATAATTATTTAGAACAAGGCAATAATGCATTGAAGATTGAGCCAGAAGAAGTGCTGGATGTAGTTAAACTAGAAGTGAGATTTGAAAAATAAAAATTCCAAAAGAGGTGAATAGGGAATTCTGATTATACTCCGTTAGATAGAAAATGGTTTCAAAAGAAGAAAAAGCAAGAAGGAAGGAAATGGCAAAGCCAGCCATGGCTGGAAAAGGTAAACAAGCATCATTAAAAGAAGATCTAATAAAAAAGCAAACAGAAAGAAGAATGAAGGAAATGCTTGGCATAAAAGACAAGCCTCTTGCAAAACAAGAAGAAACAGAAAAAGAAATCGCAGAAGAAAAAGCAGGCGGAGGAGCTGGAAAAGCAGTGGCAGGAGCTGCTATAGCAGGTTTAGCCAAAGCAGCTGCACCAGAAGCAGCAGGAGCAATAGGCACAGCAAAGATGGCGGGCGAAGCAGGTAAAATGGCTGCTTGGGTAACTTTATTTGAAGGAATAGAGGGTTTTTTTACAGCAATCAAAGATCCAGGATTTATTCTTTTTCTGGCTGGACTTGCGCATTATTTTTTATTGGGGTTTTTGTACTCTTATGTACCTTGGCTTAAAGTAATTTTTTCTCTTGTATTTCTTGGCTATAGTGTTCTTTTTATTTTTAAGGGCAGAGGCGCAATAGTAGTAGTATTATTTTTGATATGGTATTGGATATTTAAGTCTGCTATAAGCATTCCTTTCTTTGCACTCGCTGCATTAGTGCTATTGGCATATGCTTGGTGGATAAAACACAGAACAGGAAAAATAGTTATTGAAGAAGATATTATAGGCCTTTTGCCAATTTTAATTTTTTATATAGACCTCGGATTGCTAAGCTTCTTGCAAACTCAGTTTGGTCTGCTTTCAAACTCTGTATTTCTGAGCCTCGTGTCTTTTATACCTTGGTGGGCTCTTTTAGGCTTATTTTCTGCTGAAAAAAATAGCAAGACAAAGACATGGATAATATCTATATCTAGATTTGTTGCAATTGCATATGTAATAATTCTATTGGTCGGAGCTGTTCCTAGTATTGGTTTTAAGAAAGCAATACCTGGTTTTGGAGAACTTGTAAAAACCAAAGAAGGAGAAGGAGTTGTTCAAATACCTGGATGGAAGTTATCATTTTACAGGCTTTCCTGCACAATGAGCTACCCTGCAGAGCCTGATATGATTAATGATTGTGTAAAACAAAAGACAGCAGAAACTGTCTGTGCAAAATTCAAAAAAGAAGGACTAACTCATGAATATGAAGACTGTTATGCTAAAGAAACAGGTGTTGGTGCACAAGGAGAAGCTCTTAAAGAGCTGACTGCTACAAAAGTCCAGTTCGTAAGGCCAAGCGAACTGTATTCAGAAACCCTGAAAAAAAACAACACCCAATACCCAATACCTTATGATTTAATACTGGCAAGCACAGTAAAGCCAATAAGAGTAACAATTGAATGTAAATTTAAAACAGAGATAAAAAATGGGACAAAAAATATTTCAGGAACAATCTCTCCAGAACAGTACAGGGATATTGAAGTTTTTGGCCCAGAAATAACAAGAAGAGTATCATGCATGCCAGAAGAACCATATGTCACTGGAGATTATAGTGTAACCTTTGAAGCCACGGTGCAGGGAGTTACTACAATCTCATTTTTAGACAGAATATTTGTCGACAAGGAAATTACTCCTGAAAGAAAATCTGAGTTATTGAAGAACAATAATCTGAAAACAAAAGAAGGCTCAAAGTCAGGGCAAGAATTTGCAGCATTTTATTTTGAGATAGGGACAGATGAAACATTTATTTATGGAGGAGAATCAGTAATACCTATAATCGGCAGGGTAAAGAATCTCAAGGAAAGAGAAGGAGAAATTATTTCTGTTGAAAAGTTGGAGATTGATTTAAGAGATCCAAGAATATATCTAAATGTAGGTTGTCCTGATTTTACCCCAACCTCTGATAACAGGATAGCTTGGCAAGGTTATGCAATGCCTAGCGGACAAATCAGGGTAATGCCTGATATTAACTGCCAGCTAACTCTGCCAGAAGAATTTACAAACCTTGGTTTAAAATACCAAAGACCAGAATATGTAATAGAAGATTTCAAAGCTAGCATGACATATAATTACAAGATAAAAAAAGAAGACAAATTTAAAATAGTTAGCATAACAGCTACTGCTTAAAATGAGAAAAATATTTTTTATAATGTTTGTATTGTCTGTTCTTATTATTTCTGGCTGCAAATCCAAAACACCTGGTTTAGAGCCGACTGCAATACTATATCATCAAGGAATAGAAGCTCTAGACATACAGCCAGTTAAAGGCCTTCCTCCTGCTGAGATAATGGAAGGCAATGAATTTATAATCGGGCTTGAACTAAGGAATAAAGGCGCTTATGATATTGAAGGCGGAAGGATTTCTATCTATGGTTTTAAGGGAAGTTATGTGGCAATAGAAAACTCTGTAATTGAGGTTAACATAGAAGGCAAAAAGACTGGTTTTCCAGAAGGAGGGTATGAAGTAATAAATTTCAAGGCTAAAAACATAGGGGTCCCAGAAATAATAGAAACCTTCACTCCATCATATACAATTGATGCTTTTTATAGATACCAGACAGAGGCAGGAGTTGATGTTTGCATAAATCCAAATGCTTATAGTTATATCAAGACAAAAGAAACTATATGCGAGCCAAAAGAAATTATCCTAAAAGGAGGTCAAGGAGCTCCTGTTGCTGTAACAAGAGTAGAAGAGGCAGTAAGTCCTTTTGGAGATAAGGTAAAAATAAATTTCATTATTCATTTTGAGAACCAAGGCAATGGAGAAGTAAAAGGAGGAGTTTATGTTACTGACGTAAGGCTTTCAAATGTACCTATTTCATGCTTTCCTGACAAGCCTGTAGAAATTAAGAAAAAAGAAGATAAGTCTATCCTGTGCACAGCTGATACTTTGTTAAGTTCAGGAACATACATAGCTCCTCTTTCAATAAAACTGGCTTATGAATATAATACACTAATAGATAAGAAAATAAAGATAATCCCGCTTAGATTAAAAAAATAAATATCAAATATTTCCGAAAAACTTAAATAACTCAATAATAAGATAGTATAAACATGAAAAAAATGTGTTTAGCTATAATTGCTTTAATTCTTGTAATCATATCTATATTAGCAGTTGGTTGTAAAAGAACGCCAGGACCAGATGCCCAGCAATCTCCAGAACAAGTGTACATAGGCACTAAAGGTCTTGAGATGGGATTTGCAGGCAATATGCCTCCAAGCAAACTTTATGATACTAGCAGCCTGGACATCCTTCTGGAATTGCAAAATAAGGGAACATTTGATTTGTCAGGAAGCAAATGCAGGCTTTATTTATCTGGTTTTGATGACAAGATAATAAGGGGATTGGAAAGGGAAAAGCAATGCGCAACATCACTGGAAGGCAGAAGCATATTAAACCCAGAAGGGGGCTATAACACCCAACAATTTTCAACAGATATCATAGAGCTTCCAGATTATCTAGATAGGCTGCTTCAAAAGATTCTGATCACTGCTTGCTATGAATATCAAACAGCTGCAAGCCCTGTTGTATGCATAGACCCTCATCTTTATGAGATTGGTCCTGTTGAAAGAGCATGCACTGTAAAGGATGTTGTTATGGGTGGAGGCCAAGGAGCTCCTGTTGCTGTAACTGGTGTAAGTGTTGAAATGGCTGGAAGAGACAGGGTTGCATTTAACATAAAGGTTTCAAATGTTGGAGGTGGCACTCCATTATATCATGGAGTAGGAGTATTCACAGAATGCCCTTATAAAATAGACCCTAAAAATTATAATATTGTAAGCTATACAGTTGATATGTCTGGAGCAACCAAGGTAAGATGTTCTCCTGAGATTGATGGAGATGAGAGAGTGAGGCTAGTTAATGGCCTAGGAACAATATTTTGCACATTCAAGATAAGCGGAGATACTGCATACACAACGCCATTGAGGGTTATTTTAGATTATAATTACATGGACTCTGTTTCAAAAGATATTGAAATAATAAAAACACCGCAATAGTTTTGAAGTTTAAATAAAGTCGTATAAAAGGAGGTTATAAAATGAATAAAAATTATTTAGTAATTATTTTGTTAACAACCATGGTCCTATTGGTTGGTTGTACAGCAGAAGAAACCCAGACAGGCCCTTCTCCATATATTGGCGGAAGCAATGGAGTATTGGCTGAATTTGAGCCAATGGGTATTGAGGAAAATGGGATGTACACTATTTTCGAAGATGAAAGCTTTCCAATACAGGTTGTGCTCAAAAACAAAGGAGAGCATGATTTAGCAGCAGGGGATGTTAGGATAGTCATTCATGGAATACCTCTATCAGATTTCACAGGAATCTCTTCTGGAGAATTAACAAATACAAAAAAGATTGAAAGAATTTCTGAACTAAATGAAGAAGGAGGAGAAGAGGTAATCAACTTTGGCCAAGATGTCAAGTATATGCCAGAGGTTCCAGGCTCTTTCTATGACATCAGTGTGTTTGCAAGCTATACCTATAGTTATAAAACATATGCATCTGTACCAGATGTGTGCTTTAAAGAGAATCTTAGGGATGAAAGGGTTTGCGATGTAGAATCATCTAAAAAAGTTTATTCCTCAGGAGCGCCAATCCAGGTTAAATCAGTTGTTGAAAAGCCAGCAGGAGCTGGATTAATCAGCCTTGAATTTGAAATTGAGAATGTTGGCGGTGGAAAATCAACATTGCCTGGCCAGGAGTTTTCAACGCAGTACAATCAATTAGCATATGCGATTGAGCCATCTACTGAAAAGGATAAGTGGACATGTGCAGCAGCAGGAAGAGAGAATGAAGCTAGATTGATTGATGGAAAAGCAACTATAAGATGCAGGCTAAAAGACTCTCTTGAAAAAGATGCATTGTACACAAAAGCAATTGGATTGACATTAAGCTATGATTATAGAGATATAATCCAAGAAACAGTTAGAATCAAGAAAACACTAAGCTAATTCTTTATCTTTTTTTATTTATTTTTATTTCTCATAGCCAGCTAGAGTGATCTGGCTTAATAACGCCTCTAATTGGACAAACTCGTCGCTTCCTTCTGTTAATCTGAACTCTATTTCCCCGCATTTGTCAATCAATGCAACCTTTTTCCTGTCATCAATATCTAATTCCCATATCTCCTTTTGTATCTGCCTGATTATATCTAATCCAGAAAGGCCGTAATTCAGCATGACTTCCAAAAGCTTGTTTCTTGCATCAATAAACTTGTTCTGCAAAGCCAAATTCAAAGCCTCTCTTAATTCAGCTGGCCTTGCTACAGATGCTAATGAAAAAATAACATCTTCAGTGATATTGTTGGTTATTGCAGCTGAGCTTTGCAGTATATTCTCAACCCTTCTGCAATCTCCTTCGCTTATTATGTAAAGCGCCTCTTTTGATTTATCATCTATTTTCAAACCTTCTGTGTCTGCAATCTTCTCTATTATCTCAAGAACATCTTCTTTGTCCAATGGCTTAAACCTGAAAACAGCGCATCTTGACTGTATTGGATCTATTATTTTTGAAGAATAATTGCATGAAAGGATAAACCTGGTTGTTTGGGTGTAATTCTCCATAGTCCTTCTTAATGCCTGCTGAGCCTCTTTTGTCAAAGCATCACACTCATCCAGATAGATTATCTTAAATGGCACATCTCCTATTGCCCTTGTTCTTGCAAAATCCTTTACCTTGCTTCTTATTACATCAATTCCCCTTTCATCAGATGCATTTAATTCAAGAAAATTCTGCCTCCAGCCTTCACCAAACAATTTCTTTGCAATTACCAATGAAAGTGTTGTTTTTCCAACCCCTGCAGGGCCTGAAAAAAGCAGATGAGGCATATTCTTCTGCTTGACAAAGGCCTTTGCTCTTTTAACTATCTCTTTCTGCCCTTTTACTTCAGAAAAATCCTTAGGCCTATACTTTTCAGTCCATATGGCGTTGTCCATTTTGCCCCCTGTATGATATTTAAGTATAATAATAAGAAAAAAGAAGCAATTAAAAATTTTTCTAAATAATGTCTTCTTCAGACACAACCATGAAATCTCCGCTTGCAATAACTGCAGAGAATGGAATCAGGATGTTTCCTGCTTTATCCTTTTCTAGTTCCAGTTTTTCAGTGTATGCTGTCGGATTGACTAACACAAGATGTATTAGCTCTCCTGACCTTGTTTCAAATATGATATCCCCTACTTCGCCAAACCTTTTTCCAGTCTTGCTTACGACTGTTTTCCCAAGCAGTTCTTTTGAATATTTCTTGTCTTCTTCAGCCATTTTTACCCCTCGCATTATTTTTGATTATTAAGTGATAATACAATTGATTAGTTTAAGTGATATTTAAAGTTTTTCATTTTGTTAAAAACTTGAAGCTTTTGCTTGCGTTATTTTTGGATTAATCAAAAGTATAAGCTCTTAAATTAGAAAGATTTAAATATCTTTAAAAAGGAATATTTGAAAAAGAGGTAAGCATGCCATCATATGATCCATCTAAGCTAATAGGTCCTAACGCTGATCTTAAAAGGGTTACGTGGCTTGAGCTATTTTTTGACGTTATTTTTGCTTTGGCCTTGACAATGTCAGCTAAGCCATTAGAAGGGCTTACAGAGTATTCTATGGGTTTATGGAAAGCATTGGCTGAATTTCTCGTAATATATATATTCCTTGTGATTTTCTGGTATAGGCATACTTCACTAGTTAACAGGTTCCGCAGGTCTTCATTTTTAATGGAGGTTTTAACCCTGCTTACAGGCTTCCTTGTAATCGCATTTATCCAGTTTATTGGTATTTGGAAGGTTAATGCAGAGATAGGCAGTTATCTTGCAACAGTCACTATATTTTTAGTATCGCTTTCTGTAGCTTGTATTTATTTTGTATGTTCATTAAGGATTGTGGATGCAGGTGAAAATGAAAAAAGATGGGCAAGAGCATCTGCCAGATATATGCTTTGGGAATCTATAGGGTATTTAACAGCGATAATAGCAGCTCCTGAAATCAGGCCTTACTGGTTTATGGCAGTATTCATATACTTTAATAGGTTCCCTGTTATTAACTGGCTAAACCCGAAAGCTGTAACAACAATACCTCCAGAACTCCAGAATATCCCTCCTGAAAACCTTCCTCACAAGAGTGAAAGAGTCGGCTTATTTGCTTTGATGGTATACGGCCTTATAGTTGTTCTTGCTGCAATTCCATTGATGGAGATTGATGTCTCTTCAACAGAAGGCGCATTGACGCCAATAATCATTTTTGGAAAGATGCTTCTATTTATTTCTGTAATTTGGTTTATCCATTATCGGTTGTTTGACATCGCGCAGCCAAAAGGCAACCAGTTTAATACAATGACTTTCATAACATTAGCCTTGCTTGTTGCATCAACTGCATTTATGAGGCTGTTATTGACCAATCACTCTCCTTTTATAGAATTGCTTTTTGCAATAACAACTGGTTTGTTATTTAGTTTACTTGCGACAAAATACTGGAATATCCAGTCAATGGCTGGAGTATCTATTTCAGAATCTGTAAGAGTAGCATTCAGAAGATGGGCATATTTCCTGTATATTTTTGCAACAGCTTTCTTTGCTTCAATATTTTTCCCATATAATATAAAATTAATCATATGGGAATCTGTAGTGGGGCTAATCTTTTTAGGACTATTGCTTGACAAGGGATTGAGCGCTACGTATTATATGGGAACTAAGATGGCTAAAGCTAGGAGATACTTTGATGCCCAGACAGTGAGCGCACTTTCATTTGTGGTTATTGGCATAATAGCATTTTTTGCAATAAATGTGCTATTAAGAAAACCAACACAGAGCTGGTGGTTGCTTACGTGGCTTGCCCCTCTAGCGCTTGGACTCTTCTTATTGTTAAATCATTGGCTGTTCAAAAGAATCAGGCCAATCTAAAAATGCTGGATATCTTTTATTTTGACAAAACAGTTAAGAAAGGAAAAGTTAATGAGTTAGCTATACTTAAAAATAAAAAAATCTGGATAGACGCAACAAACATCACAAAGGAAGAAGCTGATTTATTGAGGAAAACTTTCAAGTTGCATCCAGTGACAGAAGAGGATATGTTTCTTTCACATGGAAGGATAAAGACAGAAGAATTTCCAAACTATTTGTTCAACACATTTTATAGCATAGAAAAAATCAACCATAAAATAAAGCTTATTCCATTAGAGTACATTGTTGGAAAAAATTTTATTATCAGCTTGCATAAAGAGCATTTAGCAACATACGCTAAAGTTAAAGAGGAAGTGGATCTTCTAGAAGACTTATTCAGGAGAGGGGTTGACACAATATTTCATAGGCTATTAGATGAGGAGTTAGACAATTTTTATCCAGTACTATCAGAACTAGACAACCAGATTGAAAAAATTGACGAACAGATAGCGCAAAAACACAATCCTGAGTTGATGGGTAAAATTTTAGATGTTAAAAAGAAATTAGTAGAAATTAAAAAAGTCGCATTTCCTCAGAGAGAAAGGCTGGCTGCTCTTGCTAGGAAGAGGCACGGATTTATTTCAGATAAAACATACCCTTATTTAAGAGATTTGCATGACCATTCTACACGGGTTTTAGATATTGTTGAAAGTTATAGAGAGGCTGCAAGCAATACATTTGATGCTTATTTGACAACGCTTACTAACCGATCTAATGACGTCATGAAAGTTCTAAGCATAATAGCAACAATAACCTTGCCATTAAGCGTTGTTTCGAGTGTCTATGGAACGAACTTCATTAAATTGCCGGGTGCAAATACTCCAGAAGGTTTTTGGATAATGATACTTGTTATGGGTGTGATGATGGTCGGCATGCTTATCTTCTTTAAAGATAGAAAATGGATTTAAGCCTTCTCTTGCTGTTTTGACTTTAATAATTTTTCAAGAAATTTCTCATCAAAACATTTTTCTTTTAATCCGCATTTAGAACACTTATTCTCATTATCAGTTATTGCAGGTATTTCTTTGCTTTCCAGCAGCTCGCAGACCTTTTTTCTAAGCTCTTTAACTTCTTCTTTAAGAAAAGGATTAATAATTATCTGCCTTCTTGTGTCAGAATCAAGATAATAGACAAAACCCTCTTTCACTTCTTTCCCTAACTTCTCTTCAAGCATCAATGCGTATGCTGCTATTTGCACCCTGTGCCCTGGCCATACTCCATCAGCAGGCATTTTTCCTGTTTTTAGTTCAATTGGAACAAAGCCTTCTGGGTGTTTCTCAACCTGGTCTATTATCCCAGTTAGAAGCAGATTTTCAGAATCAATACGGTATTCTGATTCTATTTTTGGAGTAAGTTTTTCCCATAATTCATTTCCATAAACCTGGAATTTTTCTATGAACTTGAATATGTTTAATGCCCTGATTTCGCTTTCTCTCTGGAAAAACGGCCATATCTGGTGATAAGCATCAATCAATGGAAGCTTGACATTCCTCAATCTAAATTTATTTGCAACTATGCTTCTTCTAAGTATGCTGGAATATGATTTTGCATATCTTGAGTAGATATCCTCAAAACTGTCTTCTGGTATTATGCTCTTTACAATGCCTTCTTCAATCTTATTGACGCTGTCATAAGTCTCATGCCTTATGCTTCCTTTAACCAATTCAAGTTTTTCAGGCTCAAACAACCTAAGAACCTTCTCAAGAAACAGTTTTCTAGAGCAGTATAAATAAGAACTGAGCATTGTAACAGAGATTCTTCTAGCCATAAACTAAAAAGCAAAATTTTACTTTAAATAGTTTACGCATAGATGTCCAGTGACCAGTGGCAGAAACCTTTTTATACTAATATTCTCAATTCAACTGTAAAATGAATGTTGATGAAAAACTAGCTCTTATAAAAAGAAACATGCAGGAAATCGTAACAGAAGAAGAGCTGGTAAAGCTTCTTAAAACAAAGAAAAAGCCTGCTGTTTATCTTGGAACATCAATCACAGGCCGTCCACATGTTGGATATTTCATGTGGGTTCTAAAGATGGCTGATTTCTTAAAAGTAAGGTTTAAGGTAAAATTGCTTCTAGCAGACATTCATGGAGCATTGGATAACTGCCCATGGGAATTGCTAGAGAACAGATACAAATATTATAGTATAGTAATCCCCGCAATGTTCCAGGCAGTTGGAGCAGATATCAAAAATTTTGAAATTGTAAAGGGCTCTGATTTTCAACTTAAAAAAGAATATGTGTTTGATGTTCTAAAAATGTCAACATTTGCTTCTGTACATGATTGCACAAAAGCTTCTTCAGAGGTTGTAAAACAATCAGAAAATCCCAAGCTATCTGGATTGATTTATCCAATAATGCAGGCATTGGATGAGGAATATCTTAAAGTAGATATCCAATATGGCGGATTGGACCAAAGGAAAATATTGATGTTTGCAAGAGAAATGCTACCAAAAATAGGATACAAGCCAAGAATCGAAGTGATGACTCCTTTGATCCCTGGTTTGACAGCAGGAGGGAAGATGTCTTCTTCAATCAAAGAATCAAAAATAGATTTGATTGATGATAAAGAAACAGTTAATAAAAAAATAAATAATGCTTTTTGCCAAGAAGGGGTTATAGAAAATAATGGAGTTCTTGCTTTTGTCAAATATGTCTTAATGACGATAAAGCAGGACAATGGAGAAGAATTCACAATCAAACGCCCTGAGAAATGGGGCGGAAATGTCTCTTACAAAAGCTACGAAGAAATAGAAAAAGACTTTGTGGCAAAAAAGATTCATCCAATGGACTTGAAAAATGCCTTGGCAGAAGAGATAAACAAGCTTCTTGAACCAATAAGGAAAAAGATGCACGGAAAAGAAGAGCTTATAAAAAAAGCCTATCCAGAATGAACAGAGAACTAATTTGCATTAAAAAGGCGTGTTCTACAGCTGACGGGATTCTTAAGCAACTGATTAGAGAGCTAAAAAGACATTCATTTAAGACAGAACTAGACATCTACAATTTCCTAAAGCAAAAAACAAAAGAGAAAAACTGCAAACTAGCATTTAAGCCGGTTGTTGCGATTGGAAAAAATGCAGCAGAGATACACCACAAAGCAAACAAAGCAAAGCTAAAAAAAGGATTTCTTGTAATAGATTTTGGAGTTAAATACAAAGGCTATTGCTCAGATTGCACAAGAACATTTTACATCTATGGAAGACCTTCAAAAAAAGAAGAAAAGCTATATAATTTAGTTTTATTGGCCCAAGAAACAGCTTTGATGTATGTAAAGCCAGGAGAATATGCTGCAAACATTGATTTGATTGCAAGAGCAGCATTATGGGATCATTGGAAACATTTTATCCACAGTACTGGCCATGGTGTCGGGGGAAAAATCCATCAAGCTCCAAACCTGAGGACTAGGGGCAAATTCATCCTAAAAGAAGATCAGGCAATAACAATTGAGCCTGGCTTGTATTTCAAAAACAAATTAGGTATAAGGATAGAAGATACAGTTATTGTCAAAGAAAAACCCATCATTCTAACAAAACTATCAAAGAAATTAACTATAATTTAAAAGTAAATTTTCCATTCTTTTGTATTAATTTGCCGTCGATATAGAGCCTTCCGTCTTTTCTCATGTCCTTTATCATATCCCAATGGATAGCTGATTCGTTTCTGCCTCCTCCTTCAGGATAAGCTCTGCCTAAAGCAAGGTGTATTGTTCCTCCAATCTTTTCATCAAACAATATCTGCTTAATGAATTTCTTTATCCCATAATTAACTCCGATTCCGAACTCTCCTAGTTTGCAGCTTCCCTTGTCAGTTGCGATCATCTCTTTTAAGAAATCCTCCCCTTTCTCAGCAGTTGCTTTTACAACCTTTCCTTTGTGGAATTTTAGAGAAATATCGCTGACCTCTCTTCCACCCCAAACAGCAGGGTAGCTATATCTTATATGACCTTCTGTAGTGTCTTCAACAGGAGCGCAAAACACTTCTCCATCCGGCATGTTTCTTTTTCCATCGCATTTTATCCCTTGCCTTCCTTTTATGCTGAATGTCAAATCAGTATCAGGAGCAACTATCCTAACTGTTTTGCCTTTGTCAAGTATCTTCTTTAACCTGTCTTGTTTTTTGCTTTCTTTTTTCCAATCCCTTAAGCACGCATTGTAGAGGAAGTCTTCAAATTCTTCAAGGCTCATTTCAGCATCTTGCGCAAGCGCATTAGTAGGATAATCGCATAATATCCAGTTATTCTTCTTAATGTCCAAATCATGTATTGGTTTCATTGTCTTTTGCCTTAATGCAATCTTTTTAGGATTGACATTGGTAAATTCTTTTGTATTCAATTCAGCGCCAATGCTGATGACGCCTGCAGAAAGCTTTGTTTCATACATTGCTAGCTTTGGAAATGTCTTTAGCTGCTCTTCTGTTGCATACTTATAGTAAGCATATCCAAATCCTGGAAGATAAGGGGATAAGATTGGAAGCGCTTCTTTCTTTAGGACGTTTTTATAGCATTCTAAAGCAAGCTCCTTTGCTTCGGCGCCAAAATTAAGCTCAATATAATCTCCTTTTTTTATCTTAATAGAATAATCAGTTAATATCTTTGCAAGTTTTACTGTCCTTGGGTCAGTCATAAGAAAGCTGAATAAATAAATTGGTATTTAAACGTTTCCTTTTGTGTGCTTTTGCATGGTAACCTTTATAAACAAAATATAATTAAACCTACTAATGGCAACAGATAACAAGCAAATTGATAAGGTGATATATTCTTACACAACAAGTTCTAATCAGCTGGAAGAAGAAAACAGATTATTAAAAGAAACAGTTAATCAGTTAAAGGAAGAGCTTGATAAATTCAAAAAAACACCTTTGATGATATGTACTGTCAAGGACATCACAGGAAAACAGGCAATTATCCAGATTCCAAATGGAAATGAGTTCTTTGTTGAGAATGTATCCCAGGAAAAAATAAATCCAGGAGATTCTGTCTTAGTTGAGCAAAAAAACCTTACAATAATAAAAAAAATACCAAAATCAAAAAGTTTTGCAGTTGAATCATTTGTCATAATTGAAAAGCCAACGATCACATGGAAGGATATTGGCGGATTGCACAAGCAGGCACAAGAAATTCAAGAAGTTGTTGAGCTTCCATTGAAAAAGCCAGAATTATTCAAGAAAGTTGGAATCACTCCTCCAAAAGGCATTTTGCTTTACGGCTCTCCTGGAACAGGTAAGACTTTATTGGCAAAAGCAGTTGCTTCTTCAACAAATTCGACATTTATTGAGATAGTTGCCTCTGAATTAGTTCAGAAATTTATAGGAGAAGGAGCAAAATTAGTAAGAGAGGTATTTGAATTGGCAAGAGAAAAAGCTCCTGCTATTGTTTTTATTGATGAAATAGATGCATTAGCTGCAAAAAGGATTGAGATAGGCACATCTGGTGAAAGGGAAGTACAAAGAACATTTATGCAGTTCCTTGCTGAAATTGATGGTTTTAAGCCACTAGATAACGTCAAGATAATAGGGGCAACAAATAGAAAAGATATTTTAGATCCAGCAATCATAAGGCCAGGTAGATTAGACAGATTAATTCTCTGCCCTGTTCCAAATGAAGAAGCAAGAAACGAGATATTTAAGATACATTCAAAGAACATGACCTTAGAAAAAGGAATGCCTATCAAGGATATAATAAAGAGAATGGAGAACTTCTCAGGAGCAGAGATAAGGGCTGTCTGCACAGAAGCAGGTTATTTTGCAATAAGGGAAGACAGGACTTCTATAAAAAAAGATGATTTCTTCAAAGCAATTACCAAAGTAAAGCAAGATGAAGAATTAGAAGGTGACGACTATATGGGTATGTTTGGCTGATTATTTTTCTTTTAAAGGCGTATAAAGTAAATTTCCTTCTTTATCAGTTGCTCCGCATCTAGTAATAGCCATTGCCATGCTATGCTCTCTAGAGATTTCATATAGCTTCTTAGCAACAGGGCAAGAACTATATGGAGGATTATCATCTTTTCTTCTGCAATTAACGCACAAGCATTCTTTTCTTCTTAAAGCATCCAATTCTTTATTAGCCCATATCTGTTCTGGGTCTTGCTCATTTTCTTTATGTTGATTTGCTATTTGTTCTATACCCATTATATCACCTAAAGTCTGTGCACGCTCATCAGTATGAATTTGTGCAGTGCTACCCAGTTACTTCCGTTAATCATTTCCCGAAGGATCATCTGGTGTTCACTCGGATCATTGCACTGTTGCACTTCAGTGGACCTTAAAATCCACACATAACCTATATTCTCTTGGCCCTACCTGCCCGCATTTGACCACATTAAGTATCCTATATTTCTTCTTAGAAATAGAGCATGCTTTTTTAACCTTTTGCTTTGCAAGCTTAAATTCTCCTTCTTGCTCAAAATCATAGAAATGTATTATTCCATTTCTTTTTATTGCTTTAAGCGCAACATCAAGAAAATCCTCTCCTCCTTTTGGCAAAGGCATTGCAATCCTGTCAAATTTCTTGTTAAGTTCTGGCACAACTAATCTGACATCTCCTTGAAACAACTTTATTTTGTTTTCAAGCTTATTCAGCTTAACATTCTCTAATGCATATTTGTGTGCGATGGGATTTATCTCAACTCCATAAACTTCTTTTGCCTTGCTGTTCTTTGCAATTACTAGCGGATAAGGAGCTGCTCCTGAAAACATTATCAAGACAGATTCTCCTGGCTTGACCTGTTCTGCAATCCTTTTCCTTTCTGTACCAGACCTTACTGAGTAATAGACTTTCTCAACATCTAATCTTATCCTTATATTGTTTTCCTTGCACTCTGTTGTCTTTCTTCTTTCTCCAGTTAATATCTTCATCTTCTGTCTTCTATAAACTCCCTTATGGATTCCTGCTCTCTTAACAACTACCTTGAGGTTTTTATGCAGATCAAGCAAGGCATTTGCAATCACCTTTTCTTTTTTTTCAAGCTCTGTTGGAATCTCAATAACAGCAATATCCCCAACAACATCATAGCTTGTCACAAGCAAAGAAAGTTCTTTTTTAGTTAGTTTTTTGCTTAACGCTTCCCTTAGATTAGTAATTTTTTCCATTTTACATTATAATAAGGTAGACTCCAATTAGCATTACAGCTGATATGGCTACTCTAAACCAGATATATTTTTCATGGAAGAATCTGCCTCCAAAGAACACGATAAATAAAGTAGACAGCATCAAAATAGGCGGTACTAAGGAAGCATATGCCATTGATAATGCCTTAAGCCCGAAGAAATTTGCAAAAAAACCAAAAAAACCCACCAAAAGCGGAAGGTAGTGCACTTTCTTGAAGCAAGCAGAAGTATCCTTGAATCCAAACTCAACTAAGTGTACAATATTGAAGTTGATTGCTATAAAAATCCAGCTCAAAAAGAAATAAGTGGATATATCAAGATAGTTTGAAACAATATACTTGTCTAAAATTGTGGTGGCGCTGAAGATTAGAATAGCTATCACAAAATACAAGTTATATTTTGAAGAGATGATATTTTTAAGTGGCTTGGTAAAATCAGAAAAATGGTGGTCTGACTCAAGCAGATAGGTTGAAACCAGTATAATCCCTATTCCGACAATCTGCTTTATCCCTATGCTCTCTGATAAGAAGAAATAAGCAAGTATTGCTACAAATGCAGGCTTTATGCAGGAAAGTGGATATATCAATGAAATTTCTTTATGCCTTAGTGCCCTAGCCATCCAAAGGATGCCAATAGTCCCTATCAAAGAAGAAAGATAAGTTAAAAGCAATGTGTTGATGCTTATGTTTAGTTTAATAAAAGGTATTAGAAATATACATAGCAAGGCTATCACTAGCGTCCTGACTGCCTCAAAATTCATGGCATGTACTTTTAGCAAAGCCTTTTTCCTGCTTATTTCAAAGAATGTCCCAAAGATTGCTGCTAAAAGCGCATAAACATACCAAGGAATCATACCCATTCACCCAGTCCTTTCTGAGTTTTTGATTTTTGTGCTTCTAATAATTCTTTCAAGGCGTTATCAACCCTTTCTTTTGAAAAATTGTGCTCTTCCACAAGTAATTTGTATATCTTGTCTTCATCAACTTTGTTCCATTTTATCTCATACTCTTTTGTTACAGGCATGTTCTTTATTAAATTATAGATTTCTTCCCATGAAAAATCAAAATCCATGTCAATTTCCTTAAATAACTTATTAAAATCATGTTTATGCTCTTTGACTAATTTTAATGCAGTTTTAGGACCGATGCCTTTTACGCCTCCTGGATTATAATCAGTCCCAACCAATATAGCCAAGATGATTAGCTGATCTTTGTCTATTCCTAGATTATTCAGATTTTCAGATATGCTTACTATCTTTGGCTTAACAGTCACATAAGTTGCACCAAACTTTTTCTTTCCGCTTATTGTCAAATTCTTAACAAGCTTAGGGATTCCATAAAGCAGGGAATCATAATCTTCGCTAACGCCTGCAAAAGCATCTCCTTGGCCAACAATATAAGCAACCTGTGCTTCGCCTTCAGAAGGAGCTTGTATTACAGGCAGCCCCAATGCTCTGATCAGTTCCTTGCTTTCTTCAATCATCTCTCCTGTTAATCTAGATGTCCTAGATGCATATTTCTTCATATCTTCTATATCTCCTCTTTCTTTTGCTTTTTCATACTCTTTCATTGCCTCTATTTTAACATTAACTCTTCTTTCTCTTTCTTTTTGCTTTAATCCTGGAGGTTCTCCATCAAAAACAAATGCCAGCTTAATCCCTTCTTTCATCAGCCTTGTTGTTCTATTGAATAACCCGGTTAAATGTGAAGTTATCCTGCCTCTAGAATCTTTTAAAGGCGTGCCGTCTCTCTGCCTTATTGTTGATAAGAACTGGTAAAGGACATTAAAAGTATCAACAACTAAAATCTTATTTTTCAATTTGTCAAGGGTTATCTCCTCCATGACAAGAAGTTCTTTGAGATTAGTTCCCATTTTATACCTTTTTTATAATAATCCCTTTTCCTAATTCTGTCTTTAGAAGTTCTTTTGCCTTTTTATTTAATTCTCCTGTTGTCAGAAGCAAGACAGGAAGTTTCTTTAATTGTCCTTGTACAACTGCTGTGCTTATATCCGAATCAGATATACTCCGTTTATTCTTTGCTTTGCATAAATATTCAATCTCTCCAACAACAGAAGGCACCTTGACAATAAGGTCTATTTCAGCATTCTTTCTTATTATCTTGTATTCAACAAGCTCTATTTTCCTATCTTTGAAATAATCAGTCAGTTTCTTAAATAAATCATCTTTTGACTTGTCTTCTGGCTCTTGCTGTTTTTTTATCTCTTTTTTCTTGCTTTCTGCTTCCTTGAGCATTGTCTGCCTTTCTAGCTCAAGTTGTTTTTTCAGCTTTTGTTTTTCTTCCTGGAACTTTTTCCTTTCTTCTTCTATCTTTTTCTTCTCTTCTTCTATTTTCTTTTTTTCTTCAACATATTGATGATCAATCTTTTTCTCTTCTATTTTTTCTTCTGGTTTTTTAACTTCTATTGGTTTTGGCTCTTTAATCTCTAATTCTTCTTTTATCATATCTTCTGCTTCTTTGTTAGAAATCAAGTACCATTTCCAAAATAAGAATTTTTCATTGTTCTTTGTAACTTGCAAAGGGATTGCAAAGTCCTTTATTGTCCTGAGAGAAACTCTTGTCAATGGGTCCTGCGTATCATCCCTTAATATCTTTTTTTCTTTTAGCAAATTAAATGTTTTCTGGTCCTTATCATTCAGGTTAGATATATAATCTTGCAGTTTTGCTTCTTGCCCTTCTAAATAATAAACGGGGCTTCCACCTACCTTTACATTTGAAATTAACGCTTTTTTGTTATCTACGACATTTGCCAGGTGTGCAGAAGCAATCAAGATGTCTGTTCCTATTTGTTTTGCTAGTTTCGATGGGATCAGTGGCCCATATCTTCTGATAATAGCTACTATATCATCTTGAGTTACAACCATAGAACTAACAAGAAATTATTGATTTAAATATTTTGCTAAGGTCTTACCCACCTGACTTCGTAATACGTGCAGTCCCCTTCATTATCCACTATGCCTAAAAGAAGTCTTTTTTTAGTAGAATGTGCGACCCTGTTCTTTGCAGCAAATTCATACCAGGTTAATGTCTCTCCTTCATGAACAGGATAAACTATCCATTTTGCGTGGTCTTCTCCTGGTTTTACCCCTCTGTCGTATACCCTGAAATCAGCTCCAAATTTCAAGGCTGTTTTGATTATATACCCCCTGTCCCTTATGTCCTTAAAAATCTTATATCTTACCCAAAAATTAGGCTCTAGTTTTTGCGCTTTTTTTAAAAAAGTCTCAAAAGATAAGGGCTTGTTCTTTCCATCGACAACCTCTAATCTGTTCTTTTCAATCAAATAAAGTGCTTCTAACAAAGAAAGCTGTACCTTTCCTCCTTCCAGCAAAGCTCCGTATCTGCTTTTATCATAAAGTTCTTTTGCTTCATTGCTATCTTCTGTTATAGCTCTTTCTCTAGCAAGAACAGCTCTTATTTTATCCTTTGCTTGCGGTTCTTCTTTCTTCTTTGTCATATCTCATCGAAAATCAGTCGTGCTTAAAAACCTTACTATTAATCAAATACGCAAACATTTATATACGCTCTTTTTTTATTAATTCTAAAATGCAAATAGTATTTTTAGGCACATCATGTGCAAAACCAACAAAAGAAAGAAACCACTCAGCTATTTTTCTTAGCTATGGCTCTGAAGGAATTTTGTTTGACTGCGGAGAAGGAACTCAGCGCCAGCTAACTATTGCTGGAATCAAACCTACAAAAATAACAAAAATTTTGATAACGCATTGGCATGGAGACCATGTGCTTGGCTTGCCTGGATTAATCCAAACATTAGGCATGTCTGAATATGATAAGACACTTAAGATATATGGTCCAAAAGGAACAAAAGAAAGATTTGCAAGCATGATGAAATCAACTGTATTTGAAGAGAGAGTTAATGTTGAAGTAGTAGAAGTAAATGGAAAATTCTATGATGGATCAAAATACAGCTTAGAAGCAGAAGAGATTGAACACATCACTCCAACAATAGGTTATAGGTTTGTAGAAAAAAACAGAAGAAAAATAAATCTAGATTTTGTTAAGAACCAAGGGATTCCAGAAGGTCCTTTGCTTGGGGAATTGCAAGAAGGTAGAACAATCACTTGGAAGGGCAGTAAAATATCTTCAAAAGAAGCAACACATACTGTAAAAGGCAAGATAATCTGTTATTTGCCTGACTCAATACCTTCAACAAACTCATTAAAACTTGCGCAAGATGCTGATTTGCTGATTTGTGAATCAACTTACAGCAGCAGCATGGAAGATAAAGCAGAAAAATACAAGCATATGACATCTAAACAAGCAGCTCTGATAGCAAATCAAGCAAATGCAAAAAAACTAGTTTTAACCCACTTTTCAACAAGATATAAAGATACGTATGAATTAGAAGAAGATGCAAAAGATGTTTTTGATAATGTTGTTGCTGCAAAAGATTTTATGAAAATCAACTTATAGAAAATCTTAATTGGCTTTCATGCTCTCAAACTGAATTTTGACTGCTCTCTTAATCCTCAATTTCTTAGGAATATGCAAACGTCCTGCATCTTTGCCGCCAAATGTGCCTATTGCAGCAAGGGAACTCCCATCATGAGAATAAATGGTTAATTCCTTCTTTCTAAGTTTAAGCTTGTCAATATCCACATTCCAATTGTGCCCTCGATATTTTATTCCTGCAATAAAATATTTCTTGATGTAATCATGCCAATATTTTGACCTTTTGCATTCCTTAAGGTAAAATGTGAATAGCTTTTTGCCCATCTTCACATTTTCCAGAAAGTAGTCAAGTTCTATAACTATAATTAAGTCATGATATCTGTGAAATACTCCAATTATCCTTGAATCGTGAAATACTGGCAGTTTCATACATTAAGATTATTGAATGTTCTATATAAACCCCTCTGCTCTGAAATCAGAAATATTCTCTTTGTCCTGCCACTAGACACACTTTTTGTATACAACCCCTATTTCACTGGTCACTGGACATGACCCCACAAGGTATTTAAACAATAGAAGCTAAGATTAGTGAATGAAAAGAAGAATCCATGTATGGGATTTGCCTAAAAACAAGATTTATGTGCAGTTTAATGAAGATTTTAGAAAAAACTTATTTAATTTAGCAATTAAAGAGTTTGGCAGCTTTGTAAAGTTAGGAAAATTTCTTAATGTTAAAAGAGCAGATACTACAATAGCTACAAATTGGAGAAATGGAACTAATTGCTGTCCTTTGGATTTGATGATTAAATTAGCTAATAAAATAAGTGTGCCGCTTAAAGAATTAGAAAAAAACATTAAAGAGGTAAGATACAAAAGCAATATTCATAAAAGAGGGGGCAATAGTGGTAAGCCAATTATAAACCCAAAACTACCTATAGTTATAGATGATAATTTTGCTGAAATCCTTGGACATATTTGTGGAGATGGAACTATCTCCAGATCAAATATTAAGAAAGGTATTTATCTAAAATATATAAATAGCGAACCTGTGTTAATAGAAAAATTCAAAAGATTAATTAAAGAAACATTCGGAAAGATAGAACCCAATATACAAATAAGAGGGGGGGGAAATTATAAGAGACCTAATTATTACTTACAGTACCCTTCGATAGTATCTATGTTTGTCTTAAAAGTATTTGATTACAAACCAAAGGGAGGAATGAATATTCCAGATTTCATATTCGGTATGTCAAAAAAATCAAAGGCACGATTTCTTAGGGCTTTATTTGACGATGAATCATGTGTAATTGCTGGAAAAGGAATTAGTATAGGACTAAAACCTATCAACCCTTTGAAGAATATAAAGTTACTAATAGAGGAACTAGGGATTAAAACCGGCAATTTGTATTCGTATAAGATTCCATCTGGCGATATGTGGAGATTTTCAATAGGTAAAATGAAAAGTCTAAAAAGATTTGATAAGATTATAGGGTTTGTGCATCCCTCAAAATCTGAAAAATTGAAATATACCATTTACAAAAAAAGAAGGTTCGAAAGGTATGATAACAGTGAGCCAAAAAATAAGATAATTAACTTGCTAAAAGATAAAGGCGAATTAACCGCTGATGAAATAAGCAAAGAATTAAACCGCTCAAAGGAAACCATAATCCAACATCTTAGAAATATTCATAAAGACGGACTTATTAATAATCTAAATAATCAAAATCGTAGTGTATGGTATATCAATCAACAAAATGTCGCATAAAAGCAAAGGTATAAATGGGGAAAGAGAACTGGTTCATCTATTTTGGGCGAATAAGTGGGTTGCCCTGCGCATTGCCGGTTCCGGCTCTTCAAGATACCCCTCTCCTGACCTTCTTGCTTCAAATTCAGTAAGAAAGTTGGCTATAGAGGTAAAGATAACTAAAGAGCAATACAAGCACTTCCCTGGAGAAGAGATCTCTGATTTAAAGGAATTTTCACAAAAATTTGGTGCAGAACCATGGATTGCTGTAAAATTCAAAGGAAACGACTGGTTTTTTGTAAGCTTAGAGGATTTGCAGCAAACAACGTCCAATTTCTCAATTTCTTTAGAATTAGCAAAAAGGAGAGGATTATCTTTCTCAGAGCTTATAAAGGCTATTTAAAAAGATATGGTTATTTTTAGATTTATTAATAGCACATTTAATTAAAAAAAGATAAATAATCTTATTTTTAGCTAAAAAAAGAGTAATTTAGCTTTGTTTTTTAAAAATAACCATGAAAAACGTTAACAATGCAAAATAAAGCGTTTTAATGCTTTTTAAAAAATAAAAAGTTTTTTAAACCTTAATCACTGGTAAGTATATATAAATTAATATGCTTAAAATAGGTAAAAACTATTTTTAGATTATAAAACCAACAAAAATCTGATAAGAGATGAAGCTGTCAAACAAGATTGTAGAAGATGTTGTATGTGAAGTAGCAGGAGAAGACGTAGTTCCATTAGTCAAAGCTTTGAAAAACAAGAAAAATGTGTCAGAATTCAAGCTTGCTGATTCTATAAGGCAGGAAGTCAACAAAACAAGGAACATGCTTTATAGGCTTTATGATGTAAACCTTGTTTCATTTGTTAGGAAAAAAGATAAGAAAAAAGGATGGTACATCTATTACTGGACATTTGATGCTAAAAAAATCAAATATATTGTTCAAAGATTGAAGATAAAGAGGCTTGAGAAGCTGCAAGGAAGGCTTGAGAGAGAAAAGCAAAGCCAGTTCTACAGCTGCTCAACAAAATGCATAAGGTTGGATTTTGATCAGGCTATGAATTTTGAATTTAAATGCCCTGAATGCGGCAATTTAGCAGAGCTTGAGGACAATAGTGAAGAAATCAAAAAGATAGAAAAGGAAATAAAAGAATTGGAAAAAGAGCTAAAGCAGAAGAAATAAACTAGTTTCTTAAATAATCTGTTTCATTTGAAGTTGAGATGGTTATGCCAATTTCTTCTCTTATTGTTTTTAGAAGCTTGTTTGCTTCATCTTCTCCAAAATACCCCTTAAAAATAGCATAAGAACATCCAAGAGCATAATTTGATATTTGTCTGCCTTTTGAATGCATCTCTTTAAAAAACCCCTTGATTTTTCTTGGTTCAAAATCAACAGCAAAAATCTCTTTTTCAAACTGGGCAGATTCGCTAAATCTCTTTTGCATATTCCATGAGGTTTCATCTAATTCAATAACATAGTCTGAATCGAGTCCTCTTAAACTAACTTGGCCTACGTAAACAAGGCCCACTGCCTTTATTGCATCAAATGCATTGACAAGATATCCTATTTCTGAATAAAGTCTTTTTTGAATTGTTTTATAAATATCCAAATATTTTCTGCCTTCTAACTCAATAACATCTTCTTCTGCATTTGGAAAACCGCTAAAACCAGATATCTGATTAAATTGATTTTTCTTAATTCCAAAAAGAATCTTGCCATCTTTTGAAACTAAATGGCAGTGTGTGCTTAAAGATAAAAGTTTGTATTGTTTCAATAATTCTGTACATGCCCAAAAACAAGGGTCTCTATTTAACGCATGTGTATATCTAAAACCCCTAACTTCCGTTGGGAGTGTAATCTTACCCTTATCCTCCAACATTGGCGCACTTAAATAAAGAACAGGATTGTCAGTTAATTCTATCTTTCTTTTCAGCTGTGCTTTTGTCCAGCTATCTTCTACTGATCTTTCAAGCCCATTTGGAATTTCAGTGTTTGGCTCTTTAACCTCTATCCTAAATCGATTAGAAGAAATATCTGTGGTTATATCTGTTGGACCAAATGTAGCCCATACCTGAATTTTGCATCCCATATTAAAGGCAATTTAGAGTGATATTTAAACCTTAGGGATTATAGAGATATTCAAAACATCCAAGGATACGTTCTTTTAACTTCTTCAATAAAGACTTCTGGCTTGTATACCCCTAACTCAGAGATTATTCCTGCTACTAAATCAGAAGCTATTTTTTCAAATACTCTGTTGTCAATCAAGACGCCTTTTGGAGCAGCAGGCCATACTTCTTTTGCGGCTCTTTTTTCTATCTCCTCTTCATATCCAAAAACAGATTGTGGATCAAATTTCCATGAGTCTGTACAGACATAAACGGGAATATCATACCTATGCGCAATTTCAGCAAACATCTCGCTTCCTATCTTATTGAAAACCTTTCCTTCTGAAGATATTGCATCAGCTCCAATCAGCATGATATCTGCTTCTTTCAGTGCAATTCTTGCTGCTGAATCTATAAAATGAACAACAGGAATTCCTGCTCTTGCTAATTCTCGTGCAGTAATCCTTCCTTGAAACAAAGGCCTTGTCTCTGTGTTGTAAACCTTGAACCGCTTTCCTTCTTTTTTTGCTTTTTTCAGTATATCTACAACAGTTGAGCTGTGGCAGTGTGTAAAAACAACATCACCAGAACTTATTTTTTTTGAGCCAATTCTAGAAATATCTTCTTCAGATTTATCAAAATGCTGTTTAATAGCTAAATATCTTTTATCAACTTGCTGCAACATGTCTGCTGTTGGTCTTAACTCAAAGAAAAGATGATTTAATACATTTCTCATTGTTGGTTCAGTTGGCCTTGTTTTTAGTAATATCCGTCTTGCTTGGTTTAAATGATGTAAAATTTCTTGTGCTTGCTTGTTTCTGTGCTCTTCTGCAAGAAGGTGTATTGCTTTTGCAGCAGATTTGGCTATATTCTGTGCACCCTGTATTCTAATCTCCTTAATATCCTGAACAATAGAATAAAAACTAACCATAATCTAAAAAACAAATTTATTTATCTTTTTTTGAGCAGCTTCTTTTCCATCCTTTCTATCTTGACTTCTTCTGAAAAAACTTTCTTTGTGATCCTAGCAATATTCTCATCCATCTTTGCTATTCTTCTTTCAAGTAATACAAGAACTCTTAAAGAATATACGATGGCAGCTAATGTTCCTATAATAACAGCTAATGTTAGTTCAGCTAATCCTAATGGCATATGATTCACCTCTTTTGAATAATATATAAAAAATTTATTAATATATAAAAGTTTCTATAATAAAGAATTAAACTGGTTTAAGCTGCCTTGACAAACTTGTCTGTTGGCTTCAGCTTGCTCCAGCATTGGCTAAAGAAATTTTCCAAAGTAGTAGCAAAAAGACTAGTATTTACCCAGATTCCTGCGTCATATGTTGGGTGAACAGCAGAATCATCTAGCAACATAAATAAAACCTGCCTTCCATCAACAATGCAGAATCTTGACCTTGTTTCTGTATTCTTAATTTCTGCAAATTTAGAAAGCTCCTTTACAGCTTTTTCTGTCTCTTTTGTTAAAGGTGCAGCAATCTTTATTTGAATCCCCTTCTTTTTTGCCTTTTCAAAAGAATTAGCAAAAGTCTCTGCTTTTCTTATCAGACCTTGGCTTGTGGTCATAATTATTACTGATTTTTCAGCATTTTTAATCATAAAATCTAAATGATTATATAAGTTGCTTCTGCCCTTTACACTACCGCTTAGATCAGTTGGATCAACTAAGTCTATTCCTTCTGTATGTAAGGTAGTTAATTCCTTTAAAACATCACTTTCTCTTATGGAATTTATTGATTTGATTTGTTTGTCAGAATCTTCTTTGATTTGTTTTTTGACCCTTTCAAGCACTTCTGCAGGAGGAACAGCAACGTATTTTATTGGTTTCCCAACCTTCATCAAAATAAATCCTTTTTTCTCAAGGCTTTCCAGAACATCGTAGCTTCTTGACCTAGGTACCATTGCAATATCGCTCAATTCACCAGCAGTAGAAACCCCTCTTGAAAGCAAAGCGGTCCACAACTTGCTCTCATAGGTATTTAAGCCAAAATCTCTTAGTTTGTTTAAAAATTCTTTTTTAACTATCATTTTAGCTAATCCTCCAGTTATGGTTATTATTTTTAATTTTTACTTGTTATTTACGTTTTTTATGGTTAAATAACGTATATTTAACCTTTATTTTAAAATTGGTATGCCCTTCAGTTATTTTTCTTTTGTATTGACTAGTAATCGCTATTGATTCTACTAAATGAAAGGATTTTATAAAGCTTCACTTTTTTAACTATTGGTGAGTAACGACGTTCATAAGAAATATTAAAAAACTTATAAATGTTAACTAGATCTGACCCCCCGCCTTCTTGTGGAATATGCTTGTGGTTTGGTTTGTATTTACTTTTCAGTTTTTATAATTTATATTTATAATTTATATCTATATTTATTTTCAATATAGAAAATAATAAATTCCGTAAGATAAAATATATATTATAAAATATATATTATAAAATAAATATTAAATGATATATTATATAAAATAAAAAACTAAAATCTAAACAAACAAAAACAACAAAACAGTTTCCACAAGAAACGAAGGTGTCAGCCAAAACAAAACCAAAAAGTATTTATACCCATTTCATCTGGAAACTTTAGGGGGTTTGGATGGCACAAGAAGAACTAGACACATTCTTTGAAGACTTTATCAATAAAAAATCTATTTTTAGTGATAAAAAAATACTACAATCTAATTTTACACCAAACACAATAAGCCACAGGGATGAGCAGATAAAGCAAATAGCTAATATTTTAGCGCCTTCTTTAAAGCTAGAAAAACCATCTAATTTGTTTATATATGGAAAAACAGGAACAGGAAAAACACTTTCTGCAAGACACACAACAAATAAACTGTTAAGCGTGGCAGAAAAAAAGAATATCCCTTTAAAATCAATATACCTTAATTGCAAACTAAAAAAAATAGCAGACACAGAATACCGGCTTATTGCGCAAATTTCAAGAGAGCTTGGCCAGGAACTCCCCCCAACAGGACTTCCAACAGAAGAAATATATAAACTGGTCTTTAATTTGATAGATAGGGAAAAATGCTTAGTTATTCTAATTTTAGATGAAATAGACCATCTGGTAAATAAAATAGGAGATGAAATTTTATATAATCTGACAAGGATAAATACTGAATTAAAAAACTCTCAAATAACCCTTGTTGGAATATCCAATGATCTTTTTTTTCGAGACAACTTAGACCCAAGAGTAAAGTCATCTTTATCCGAAGAAGAGGTCACATTTCCACCTTATAACGCCTTACAAATCCAAGACATTCTAAAGCAAAGAGCAGAAAATGCATTTGAAAAAGACACAATTGATTCAGGGGTTATAGAAAAGTGCGCAGCATATGCAGCAAGAGAACACGGAGATGCAAGGCGAGCTCTTGAACTGCTAAGGGTAGCAGGGGAGCTTGCTGAAAGAAGTAACCAAGAGAAAATAGGGTTGAATAATATAGACGAAGCAGAAAATAAAATAGAAAAAGATCGCGTCTTGGACATTATAAAAACACAACCAAAACAGCACCAAGCAGTACTTTATTCAATTATTTTTGTATGCTCTCAAAAAGAAAACCAGATATTTACGGGGGAGGTATACGAGATTTACAAAGAGATCTGCTTTAAAACAGGAATAAGACCGCTAACTCAAAGAAGAGTATCAGACGTAATCGCAGAATTGGACATGTTGGGCATAATCAATGCAAAAGTTATTTCAAAAGGAAGGTATGGTAGGACAAGGGATATAACTCTATCAATCCCCAAATCAACAGAACAAAAGATAAAAAGCATATTAGAGGAAGGATTAAACTTATCTTGATTAGCTTATCAAGACGTATCCTTCTTATCAAAATGGAAAAAGAAAAACAAAAAGAAATAATAAATTACTTTTTAAAAAAAGAAATCTTGCTGTCACAGGATTTTCTAAATTCATTGGCAGAAGATTTCAGTCCAGAAGGATTAAATCAAGCTATATCTCAAAACCTAGGAGCATCCGGTATCTTAGTTCTGACATCTGACGTCATTAAGATGGTAGATAAAGGAGCAGAGCTAGATACCAACTGGGTGGATTTTGAAAAAGCAAGGGTTCTTTTTGAAAAAGGAGAAAATAAGAGCCTATATTTTAAATTTATTGATTTCCAAAGAGCAGAAGAAGTTGACAAAGCAAAACAAGCTTCCTCTGTAAATGTATTATTTTCTTATAAAAAAGAGAGCAAAAAAAGGGATATCCAGGACTTTGTTGCATACTTTAATGCAAGATACAAGGCACTTGAAAAACTCCTCAGGAAAAGAGCAGAGCTCCAAAACCTGACTTCCATAGCCAGATTGAAAAACAAAAAAGATAAGGAAACAATCTCAATAATAGGCATAGTAAAAGAAAAGCGAAACAGCTCTAAAGGAGGAATAATGCTGACTCTAGAAGACCCTACTGAATATATCAAAGTCTATATTAACAATAACAAGCCAGATTTATTCAATCCTGCAAAAGATATTGTTTTAGATGAGGTTATAGGTGTAGTTGGAGTTAGCGGTAACAAGATTCTGTTTGCAAACAAAATTTTATGGCCAGAAATACCCCTTAGCAAAGAATTAAAAAAATCACCAGACGAATGCTATGTCGTATTCTTATCTGACTTCCATGTTGGTTCAAACAAATTCCTGCCTAATGAATTTAACCAATTTTTAGAATGGATTAATGTAAGGCTCGGGACAGAGGAGCACAAAGAGATTGCCAAAAAAGTAAAATATGTCTTTGTTGCAGGAGATTTGGTAGACGGTCTTGGAATCTACCCTGGGCAAGAAGAGGAGCTATCAATTAAGGACACAAAAAAACAATACGAAGAATGCGCAAACCTGCTCAAGAAGATACCCCCCCATATTCAAATAATTATTTGCCCAGGCAACCACGATGCAATGCGCATAGCAGAACCACAACCAGAACTATACAAAGACTATGCAGAAAAAATATGGGAGCTTCCGAATGTTACAATGGTAAGCAACCCAGCCATGGTAAATATTCATTCCTCAGCAGATTTTCCAGGTTTCGATGTCCTTATGTACCATGGCTATTCTTTTGACTACTATGTTGCAAATGTGGATTCAATAAGGAGCCAGGGAGGTTATGACAGGGCAGACCTAATCATGCAATTCCTTTTGCAGAGAAGGCACCTTGCCCCCACTCACACATCTACACTGTATATCCCCGATGTTGCGCAAGACCCCCTCGTAATAGAAAAAATCCCAGATATATTTGTGACAGGACACATCCACAAGGCAGCAATACATAACTATAGGAATGTAACCTTGGTATGCGGTTCTTGCTGGCAGGCAAAAACCCCATTTCAAGAAAAAGTAGGCCATAATCCCGAACCGGCAAGGGTTCCAGTATTAAACCTGCAGACAAGAAAATATAAGCTATTAAAATTCGGAAAATGAGCGAACAAAAAACAGCTTCAGATGAAATGGAATCTTATTTCAAAGAGATGGACAGCCAGATAAATAATCTCTATGAGCTTGCAACAAAAGCAAGAAAACAAGGCTATGATCCAGAGCAAAAAGTTGACATCCCTCTTGCAAGAAACATGGCAGAAAGAGTTACAGGCTTGATTTCAGCAGTTGCTCCTCAAATCGTCAATTCAGGGGTTTCAAAAAGAATTACAGAACTGGAAAAAAAGTATGGTGTTCTTGACTGGAGAATCTCCCTTATAATTGCAGAAGAAATTGCAAAAGAAAAACATTGCAAATTTAATGATAAAAAAGAGGCAATGGAGGTTGGCATAAGGGTTGGCTTTGCTTACCATACTCTTGGCTCAGTCGCTTCTCCCTTAGAGGGATTCTCAGAGCTAAAAATAGAGAAAAGAAAAGACGGAAAAGAATTTTTCAAGCTTTATTTCTCAGGACCAATAAGGAGCGCAGGAGGAACAGGAGCTTCTGTTTCAGTTATTATTGCAGACTACGTAAGGAAAAAAATGGGATATGATACTTACGACCCCACTGAAACAGAAATAAAAAGATACGTGACAGAGCTCTATGATTATCATGAGCGCATTGCTAATTTGCAATATCTCCCTTCTCCAGAAGAAATAGAATTCATGACAAAACGCGTCCCAGTGCAGATAGCAGGAGATCCTTCTGAAGACATAGAAGTTTCTAATTACAAAGACCTTGAGAGGGTTGAAACAAACATGCTTAGAAACGGAGTTTGCCTTACTATTGGAGAAGGCCTTTGTCAAAAAGCTCCGAAGCTATGGAAGCAATTATCTGTCTGGGGTCATGAATTTGATTTGGAGCAGTGGGATTTCTTAGCAGAATTCATAGACTTGCAAAAAAAGATAAAATCAAAAGGAGAAACTTCAACAAAAGAAGAAACTAAACAAGATTTCCAAAAGATAAAACCAGACTTTACTTATATAAAAGATCTTGTTGCAGGCAGGCCTATATTAACTCACCCATTAGCAGCAGGGGGATTTAGGTTAAGATACGGCCGTTCAAGAACTTCCGGATATTCAGCAACCTCAATACATCCTGCAACAATGAAGGTGTTAAACAGCTATATCGCAACAGGTACGCAGCTAAAGACGGAAAGGCCTGGAAAAGGTTGCACAGTTACTGTTTGCGATACGATCGAAGGGCCGATAATAAAGATACAAGATGGTTCTGTCATCAGGATTGATTCTGAAAATGATTTAAAAGAACATTTGGAAAAAGTAGATGAAATCCTGTTTTTAGGAGACATGCTCGTCAGTTATGGGGATTTTTTGAATAGGGCGCATCTATTGGTTCCTCCAGGGTATTGCGAAGAATGGTGGATCCAGGAGCTTGAAAAAGCAACAGTCGATATGTTTGGAAACCTTGATACATACAAACTTCTAGAATTTACAGGAGTTCCACAAAAAGAACTAGATGAGCTTATTAAAAACCCACTGACAACAAAAATCCCAGTAGAGCAGGCCATAATTATTTCAAAAAAACTGAACATGCCACTGCATCCAAGGTATACATATCATTGGAAGCTTATAGATAAAGAACAGCTATCTTCTTTGATTAGCATATTAAAAAAAGCAAAAGTGCAAAAAGAAGGGGAAAGAATACAGAAAATAATTATCCCATTTGAAGAAAAATCAAAAAGAGTTCTTGAGTTAATAGGTGTTCCTCATATCTTTGTAAACAAAGAATTTGTAGTGATTGAAAAAAATGAGGCAAGGGCATTCAATGCACAGCTTGATGCAGCAAATCTTATTGCAGTAGAGCAAAAGATTTCAGAAAATAAATCCCCTTTTGAGATAATAAATGAAACCGCATCTGTTAAAATAAGGGATAAATCAGGCGTATTCATAGGATCAAGGATGGGCAGGCCTGAAAAAGCAAAGATGAGGAAACTTACAGGAAGCCCCCATGTTCTGTTCCCTGTTGGCAAAGAAGGGGGCAGGCTAAGGTCATTCCAAGCAGCAATAGAAGCAGGAAAAATAAGAGGGGATTTTGTAGTTTATTTCTGCAAAAAATGCAATAAGGAAACCATCTTTGGAGTATGCGAAGACTGTGACAAGAAAACAGAAAAAATGCATTTCTGCAAAGTGTGTGGAATCATAGAAAAGAATATTTGCACAAAGCATGGAAAAGCAGAATCATTCAGAACTCAAGACATTGACATTAAACATTATTTTGAACAGATTCTAAAAAAACTCAACACAAAAACATACCCTGATTTAATAAAAGGAGTAAGAGGCACTTCTAACAAAGAGCATATCCCCGAACACCTGCTAAAAGGCATAATAAGAGCAAAGCATGATATCTATGTAAACAAAGACGGAACAACGAGGTTTGATATGACTCAGCTTCCAATAACCCACTTTAAGCCAAAAGAGATTGGAACAACAATTGAAAAACTAAAAGAACTCGGCTATGCAAAAGATATCCACGGAAGGCATCTAGAAAATAATGACCAGACATTGGAATTAAAGCCCCAGGATATAATACTTCCAGCATGTTTGGAATCTCCAGATGAAGGAGCTGACAAGGTTTTGTTTAGGATTTCAAAAGTATGTGATGAGCTCCTAACATCAATGTATAATCTTCCTTCTTACTATAATTTAAAATCAGAGCAAGATTTAGCAGGCCAGCTAGTTTTAGTTCTTGCTCCACACACATCAGCAGCAATTGCAGGCCGCATCATTGGATTTTCACAGACACAAGGACTGTTCGCACATCCATTGATGCATGCCGCAACAAGAAGGGATTGTGACGGAGATGAAGCATCTGTGATGCTCTTGTTGGATGTGCTGCTGAATTTCTCAAGGCAGTATCTTCCAGCGCATAGAGGCGCTACACAAGACGCTCCTTTGGTAATGACCTCTAAACTTACACCTTCAGAAGTAGATGACATGATATTTGACATGGATATTGCATGGCGTTATCCTCTTGAATTTTATAATGCTTGTTTGCTTTACAAGCAGCCATGGGAAGTAGATATAGATAAATTTAGAAAACACCTCAGCACACCAAAACAATACGAAGGCATGGGATTTACCCATGATACTGCTAATATAAACAACGGAGTACGGTGTTCTGCCTACAAAACATTGCCTTCAATGGAAGAAAAGCTAAGAGGCCAGATGGACATTGCAGAAAAACTAAGAGCAGTTGACACTTCAGATGTTGCAAGGCTCGTAATTGAAAAGCATTTCATTAAAGACACAAAAGGAAACTTGAGAAAATTCTCAACACAAGAATTCAGATGTGTTAAATGCAATGAAAAATTCAGAAGGCCGCCTTTGATAGGCAAATGCACAGCATGCGGCGGAAGAATCATCTTTACAATCTCAGAAGGCTCTGTTGTTAAATATCTTGGGCCTTCAATAAGTTTGGCAAACAAATACAATGTTCCAGATTACCTAAAGCAAAGCCTGGAATTGCTGCGAAGAAGAATCGAAGATGTCTTTGGCAAAGAAAAAGAGAAACAGGAAGGTTTGGGAAGGTGGTTTGGATAAAATGGCAAATGTAATTGAATATTTTGCATCTGACCTCTTTGATATAGCCAAATTGCAAGAATTAGCAGATGACTTAGATGGAATTCTCTCAGAAATAGCGCTAGATGGAAAATCAGAAGACTTTGATTATATAAAACAGCAACAAAAAGAAATGGAAGAAAAATATGGAGAATATGTCGCCAGATTATGCGCTCATATAAAAGGAGTTCAAAAAGAGGTTGGTTTAACAAAAGCAGTAGATTGTATCCTCGATGCTTATGCAACTCTTCAGGAATTTAACTTCGAAAGACCTTGGTACATACAAGAAGACGCACTTAACTCACTTTATGAAAATCTACTCTTTCCAGATAGAGACTGCGTGGTTGTATCGGCTGATGAAGAGCTTATTGATGAGAATTAAAAATAAATTAATCTTCTCTAACAATCAAAGCCTGAGCATGAGGGATTCCTTTTATCTTTATCACCTGTTTTCTATCAACGATTCCTGCTTTGATTCCTAACCCAACAGCTTTCTCTCCGACTAAATTGACAATATTAACAACCTTAAAGAAATTCAAGATCCTTTTATCACTCATCTCTTCTCCTTTATAGAAATTAGAGCTCAAATCCAATTGCAGCTCATCTTCTGAAAAACATTTTCCAATCAGCCCAGAATCACAGACAGCAAGAATAACTCTTCCTTCATATGATCTATGGAGTTTTGCTATCATAATCTTGACTAAACCTGCTTCTTTACACCACAAGCCAAACACCTGATATATGTAATTCCTCCTTCTTCAATCAGCTGCGTGTCTGGCCTTTTGCATTCAGGGCAGATTACATATATATTCACGTACTCTTCAATTTTCTCATTAATCCTATTCGCACTTACCTTGGTTCCAATGATTAAAGCGCTGCTTGTCAAATCTCCAGGAGCAGCAAGCTCTTTTAGGATAAATTTCAGCAAATGCTCAGGACTCCTTCTAAACGATTCAGCAATTTGATGAAAATTACTAATAACAGTCCTATTGCCTTGGATGTGGCCTTTTACTTTAGGAATTTCAAATCTTTCTGCTTTTAGCACAGATTTAGGCAATTCCTTTCTTGCTTTTTCCAGCAGTTTTTCATAATCTTCCATAGGGTAAGCAAATAATAGAGCCTATTTAAAGTTAATGTTTAGTAACCAAATCCAAAAATTTATATATATTCTGTATCATTTTTTAACCAATGGTGCTAGAATCGCTAATTGATACTTTTAAAGCAGAAAAAAAGCCATGGAACCTATTTTTCATAGGCTTGCTTTATTCAAGCATAGCGCTTTTTCTTGGCAACTGGATATTCAGGGAATATTCAAGCCTGATAATGGTCTTTTTGACAACAATGGCTTGCATTCCACTTATTTTTTTTACTATGAGAGTTGAAGAAAAAAAAGATATAGCAATAGAAGGAGAAGGCAAATTGCTAAAAGAGCACAGCAAAGCCATCCTTTTCATGATGTTCTTATTTTTAGGAATTATGTCTGGTTTTGTTTTTTGGTATGTTGTATTGCCATCTGATTTTGTGCAGAACTCATTCCAGTCACAGACACTTACAATACAGTCAATCAATGTAAGGATAACAGGGGACGTTCTCAATATTAAGACTTTAACCAATATTATACTTAATAATCTGAAAGTTCTGATATTTTGTATACTCTTTTCTTTCTTGTATGCTGCAGGAGCAATATTTATCTTGACATGGAATGCATCTGTGATTGCAACTGCAATTGGAAACTTCATCAGAAGCAATATGGCATATTATGCAACTAAAACAGGATTTACCAAATATGCTGCCTACCTGCAAATTGTTTCACTAAGCATTATAAGATATATGACACACGGAACATTTGAAATACTTGCTTATTTTATGGCAGGATTAGCAGGAGGCATTATTTCAATGGCGGTTATCAATGAAAGGTTTGGAACAAAAAGATTTGAAAGGGTAATTCTTGATTCATCTGATTTGATCTTATTATCAGTTCTGCTTCTTATTGTAGCAGCACTAATAGAAGTATATATTACTCCGTTACTATTCTAGAACCTTGACTCTTCCAGGCCTTATCTCAAACAGCTCTCCTTCGCTTAAAAGAGATTTTATTGCATCTTCATTTTTGAATTCTTTGAGTATATCTTCAAAATCAACACCATTTCCCTTATCTAATTTTCTAACATAATCAATTATCTTATCATGGATAGCTTCTTCTTTTTTTTCAACAATCTCTTCTCCGACAACTTCTTCTTCAGCATCTTCTATGGATTTAGCTTCTTCTTTTTCAAGATTATTCTGCCTGCTTTTTTCAATCTCTAATCTCCTTACATCAATCCATTTCCTATCATTGATTATTTTTATAATCTCTAGCAAGATATATCTTTCAGAACCATACTCTCTCGGCCTTCCTATAACCAAAACAACATCCCCAATCTTAGCATCTTTTAGTTTTTTTGCATCTTCTTTAAATGCTCTTAAAGAAATCTTTCCAGTTCCATCCTCTACTACAATAGAATTATAGTTTATATCTCCATTCTCTTCTTTTGCAACAACTGCCCCTATGATATTGGCTCTTGATACCTTTCTTCCATCATCTGTTTCAACATAATTCGGTGTCCAGCCTTCTTCTTGGACAAACCTTCCATTGATTATTTCTTTTATCCTTACTTTGCACGCAATCTGTCTTTTTTGACTATCAGACTCAGCCATGTTCAAATTTTTTGTATAAATCCTCTCTTAGGCTCGAAAATATCCCCGCTTCTCTTTAATCTCTCAATCGCTTCTTCAATATCACCTATCCCCTTTGCCTCAGCTTCTTTTATCAAGTCGTCAAGAGGGATTGTTTTACCAATCTTATTTTCAAGCTCATCAATGATTTCTTTGATAATTGTTATTTTATTTCTTTGAGAAGCAGTAATTCCTGTAGTAATCCTATCAATATCTATTTTTCCTGTTTCAGGATCAACTCCAATCTCGCTCAAGCAGTGATGTAATATATCGATAGCTCTTCTTGCATCTCTTCTTCCAACTTTGTCGCTTAACCTTGTTCTTGCAGAAGCTTCAGACAATCTTATCAGAGCCTCCAATTGCCTTGGAGAAATAGGTATTGCCTTTGAAGCGCTTTCTTCACTGCCTTCTCTGTTTCGCATGCTGATATAATATGTTTTTATTTCTTCGAGTGCTCCTTGCGTTAATTTTGGATGGACATTCTGTCTAGCATAAGCTATGAATTTTCTCAAAATATGAGTAGTTATTTCCGGCTCTTTAATCTCAGGATTCTGGTGTAAGTTGAGAATATGGCTTGCCATCTTTTCATCCTTTTCTTTATCAGGCAAGTCTTTTATTGGGAAAATCAAATCAAACCTGTTTATCAAAGTAGGAGGCAGATCAATCTGTTTTGCCAGGATATCATACGGGTCAAACCTTCCAAACTTAGGGTTTGCAGCAGCAAGCACAGTTGTTCTTGCAAGCAGTGTTGCTTGGATATTTGCCTTGCTTATACTTATCGTCTGCTGCTCTAAAGCTTCATGCATAGCTGCTCTGTCTTCTGTAGTCATCTTGTCCATTTCATCTATGCAGCAAAGGCCATTGTTTGCCAAAACCAATGCTCCTGCTTCAAGACTCCATCCTTTTAAGAATTCATCCCTTACGACAGCAGCAGTAAGTCCTGCTCCGCTGACTCCCTTTCCACTGACATATCTTCCTTTTGGGGCAACAATCTTTACCCTTTTCAATAGTTGGGATTTTCCAGCTCCAGGGTCTCCAACCAGCAAAATATGCATATCGCCTCTTGTAGTAACTCCATCTGACCTGGTTTTATGGACCCCACCCATTAACTGCAATATCAATGCTTCTTTTACCCTTTCATGGCCATAAATAGAAGGAGCGATGCAGTCAATCAATTTGTTGTATACATTTGGATCATTTGCAAGTTTTTTGATTATCTTCTCTTCTTCTTTTGTTATCTCAATCTCATAAAAATTTTCTTCAATAGCTATGACATTATTTGCTTCTACCAACAAATCAAACCTGGTTGTTTGTTTTCCTGTTCTTGAAAAAATAGGGATTTCAGTAACAGTGCCAATAACCTCTATCTTGCTTCCAGGGTTGGTTTTTCTTTCGCTAAGCGGGCTAACTAAATCATCTTTTAGAAGAATGTTCATTCTTTTAGGCTGCTCTCCGCCTTCCAATTGCTCAGGATCCTCTTCAAGAACAATGCCTTGTACATCCACTAGTTCTCTGTTAATAATCCTGAATTTGCCTTTTCTTCCGCAGCCGCAGCTGCTTGGTTCTTTGAAATTATTATCTAATTGTAAAACATTAATGATATTTCCGCAGCTTGGGCATTCAAATTTAACAGAGGTTGCCTGCGGTCTTACATCTGACTTTTGTCTTACAACACCCTGCATAACCAATAGCTTTCCTATGTGCTTGCTTCTTATGTTTCTAATCAAGATTGACTGGTCTTTTGGAAGATTGTAGAATCTTACATTCAATTTTTTATTTTCAAAAGAATCTTTGATTGCCTCTTCAGCAGCTTTTACAGCATCTTCTGGATATTCTAACAAAGAATCTGACAATTCATGGTCAAAATTTAGAAGCTCAGAAAAATCAATTGCAATGAATCCAGCTCCTTTTCTAATACTCTCTCTTATTTTAGCTTCATAGCACTTTTCTAAAAATTCCCCAAATCTTTTTATTATTTCAGTAGCTTCCATAATCTATTTGTATTAATTAAGACATTTCCCCCTTAAATGCCTTATGCACGCAACTGTCCAGTGACCAGTGCTCAGAAATTACTTTTGTTTAACCACTTTCTTCAGCTTTTCTATAAGCATGTCTAAAGCATCCCTGACTTCTTTCTCGCTCTTTGTTCCAGTGCAGACAATCTTTCCATTGCTGAACAACAAGAAAGTTGCCTTTGCTTCAGCTAGCTTATATACAAGCCCAGGAAACTGCTCTGGTTCATACTCTGTATTTGGCAGCTTCATTGCCAAAGTATTCAAATTCAAGTCCATGCCCACTGTTCCAGAAGCAACAATGTTTTGAATATTAATGACTGGCTTTACAGTTATCTTGATTCCAATCTTTTCAAGGCTTTTTATTATCTTTTTAATGCTTTCTTCAACCTTGTCCATGCTTCTAGCTCCTGTGCAGACAACCTTTCCAGAGCTGAATATCAATGCAGATGTCTTTGGTTCCTTAATCCTTATTACAAGCCCAGGAAACTGCTCTGGATTGTATTCTGTATTAGACAAAGTTGCAGCCATCTTCTCCAACGGAATATCATGCTCTAATGAAGTGCTAACAACTATGTTAACAACCCTGATATCTTTTTTAGAATTTTTTTTATTAGCCATTTTTGAATCCTCCTTGAATTTAAACCCCCTATTGCATTATTAAATAAGAAGTTATATTTAAATATATGTGTTTATAAATGATTTAAAAATAAAACATAGTTTAAACAGGTTATAACCCCCTTATTTCCAGTGGAAACAGGTTTTTATGCTATTCAATTTTGCAGTTCCAAAAGAAGAATAAGTATATAAATAAGTAACAAATAAAGTAATATAATAAGTATTTTTAAAGCAAACCTTTAAATTTGCATAAATAAAACCAATCAAATGGTTAATAATTCACAAATTATCGCAAAAACAGAAAAAACAGTAGCTAACACAATAAAAAAATTTAACCTTCTTAAAAAAACAGATAAAATCTTAGTTGCTTGCTCAGGAGGCAAAGACAGCACAACAATACTTTACATACTTAATAAACTTGGCTACAAACCAGAAGCAATTACAATAGACGCATCAATTGGCAACTATACAAAACAAAATCTTGAGAACCTTAAAAAAATCTGTAAGCAAAACAAAATAAAACTCCATATTGTTTCTTTTAGAAAAGAATTTGGCTATTCTCTATGCTACTTAAGATCTCTGCTAAATCAAAAAGGCATTAACATGACTTCATGCACAATTTGCGGTGTTTTAAGAAGGCATCTGCTAAACAAATATGCAAGAAGGCTAAAAGCAACAAAGCTTGCCACAGGCCATAATCTTAATGATGAAGCGCAGGCAGTTGTTATGAATCTTTTAAAGAATAATTTAGAATTGCTTGCAAGGCAAGGCCCAATGACAGGAACAAATAAAGATAAAAAATTTGTGCAAAGGGTAAAACCCATGTATTTTATCACAGAAGATGAAGTTATTGAATATTCAAAAGCAATGAAATTCCCAGTCAACTATGCTCCTTGCCCATGCAGAGTAGGTGTTTATCGTTGCTTAACAGATGAACAGCTAACAAAGCAAGAAAAGCAAAGAAAAGGAACACATAAAAACATCATAAAATGGTTTTTATCAGTTCAGCCACAATTAAAAACAAAATTTAAATCAACAGAAAAGCAAAATTATTGTGAAAACTGCGGAGAGCCAGCAAAAGGAACTGTTTGCATGACTTGCCAAATACTTGAAAAGATAAAATAAAATGCCAGACATAGTTTTTCCAAACAAAAATGAAAAAGAATTCATAAGCATAGCTGAAAAACTGAAAACAAAAGAATTATATCTTATTTATCCTTACAAAAAGAACATCAATGACTATAAAGAAATAATCAATGCTCTAAAAAAACAGACAAAAATAAAATTAACCTTCGGCTTAATTGCTCTTCATAAAGATATTCCAAAAGCAAAAAACATCTGTGATTTTGTAATAACAGAATCTTCTGAAGCAGACCAATCAACTATAGAAAAGCTACAGCCCAATTTAATATTTAATTTTGAAAAATCAGATAGATTTGACAAGCACCATTATAGATACTCTGGCTTAAATCAGGTTTTATGCAGATTAGCAACTGAAAATAACGTAATACTAGGCTTTTCTTTTTCAGAACTTCTTAACTCACAAAAACAGAGAAGAGCAACAATTCTAGGAAGGATGATTCAAAATTTAAAATTCAGCAAACAATATAAATCTCCTATATTATTTGCTTCTTTTGCAAAAAAGCCATTTGAGATGAGGGCTGAAAACAACCTAAAGAGCTTTTCTTTGATATTACAGAAAAATTTATAATACTGGCAACCACAATTTCTAGTATGGGGGTTAATAAACGAGTAGATATAAAAACAGGATTTATTTGCAATAATAACTGCTTGTTCTGCGCACAAGCGCACAAGAAATATCTAGGAAACAGAATAACAGGGGAAATTAAAAAAGACTTAGAAAAAGCAAGAAAAACTTGCATTGATGTCGTATTTACAGGAGGAGAACCAACCATAAGAAAAGATATTCTTGAACTAGTTTCTTATGCAAAATCTTTAAGTTATAGAACAATCCAAATCCAGACAAATGCAAGGATACTTTCTTATCTGGATTTTTGCAAAAAAATAATCAAAGCAGGAGCAAATGAATTCTCTCCAGCACTGCATGGCCATGCAGCAGAGCTTCATGACTGCTTAACTAGATCAAAAGGAAGTTTTAATCAAACAGTTAAAGCAATTAAAAATCTGAAGAAGTTAAATCAAAAAGTTATAACCAATACAGTTGTTGTAAAGCAAAACTATGAATTCTTGCCAGAAATAGCAAAACTTCTTGTCAGCCTTAAAGTAGATCAATTCCAGTTTGCATTTGTCCACCCTATTGGAAATGCAATGAAATATTTTGATGATGTTGTTCCTAAAATGAGCCTAGTAGCGCCATTTGTACATGAAGCACTTCAAATTGGAATAGATGCTGGAATTTCAGTAATGGCAGAAGCAATGCCTTACTGCATGATGAAAGGCTATACACATTATGTCAGCGAGAACTTTATCCCAGAAACAGAAATAATTGATGTTGACACAATCATATATGATTATAAACAAGCAAGGATAAAACAAGGAAAAGCAAAATTCACACAATGCAAAGACTGCAAATATGATATTGTTTGCGAAGGCCCCTGGAAAGAATATCCTGAAAAGTTTGGAAACCGCGAGTTTAAACCAGTAAAACCATCTTCTAATCCTTTATCCATTTTAAATTTAAAACTAGCCTCCTTTACCACAATAAACAAGCTTATTTGCCTTGCGACAGAAAATAAAATCTCCCAAGACCACATAATTCTTCCAACTTACAAGCATCTGCTAGAAAAAAAAGGCCTAAAGCAAATTTCAATTAAACAAATCTTACTAGACATCTATCCATTAGTTGAACTTAATGATGGCACTATAGGAACTTGTTTATGTTTTGATGGTTGGGGTGAATTCAGGGGAAATATAATAGAAAATGCAGTAGCAGACGAAAATCTAAATATCCATCTAGACGACAACATTATATCATTCAATAACCATCCATTTTTCCTTAGCTTATATGATTGTCTACTAAGCGCAATGTCAATAGAGGAAATAAAAAAAGAATTTAATGTAATTTATATGGAAAACGATTCGAATTATTGGGATATAATAAGAGAAAATGACTTAATTATTAAAATTGGTTTTGCTTCTTATAATATAGACTACAGGATTTTAAAAAACAAGATAGTTGGTTTTGACAACCATTTAAATGATCCAATAAGAACCCAGCAGATAAACAAAGATATAAGTTACATAAAAGAAAGAAATCCAGCCATAGAAATAGAAATAATGCCCACTGTAAACAATGATATATTAAATAAAGCAGATATTGTTTTTATCTCGGGTTCTGCAATATGCAACAACTCCCTCTATAATATCTTAAAGAATTGCAAAAAAGCAAGAGAAATAATCCTTATCGGAAGAAGTGCTCTCATCCATCCTTACCATCTATTCAAACTAGGCGTAACACAAATAATCTCTTCCATCCCTCCAAAAAACCTATTCAATCTAGCAAAAGAAAACTATGCAGAATATTTTGAACTAGGCGAACCAGGAAAAAGAATAATCTTGAGGAAAAATAATGGTAGCAATTAGGATTTGGAATCAATGCAATAATAACTGTATAATGTGTTCAAATTATTTTGTTAGAAATATTGAAGAAGATGAAAGAACATTTACTAGGATGCTTTCAAGAGTAAAAGAAAAAGAACCATGTCCAAAAGAAATAACTTTTACAGGAGGAGAGCCATTCCTCAATCCAAGCATCTTTTCATTAATCCAAAAATTCCGCAAACTCTATCCATCAACTGAGATTAACATTCTATCCAATGGCAGAATATTCAATTATCTAAAATATTGTTCAAAACTAAAAAAATACTTCGATAATAATATGCGAATTGCAATCTCAATTTTAGGCCCAACTCCAGAAATTCATGATTCAATAACATTAAGCAAAGGCAGCTTTAAACAAACAACAACAGGAATAAAAAATCTCCTAAAATTAAAAATTCCAATAGAGCTGAGAGTCATTGTCTTAAAACAAAACTATACGTACTTGTTAGAAATTGCCCAATACATTTCAGATAACTTAGCGGGAGTTGGCTATATTGTCTTTATTTTTGTTGATTTAGTTTACAATAAAGAAAAAGTAGCAATATCCTACACAGAAACAAGTCCTTACTTAATAAAAGCAATGCAGCTATTAAATAAAAACAACATCCTTTTCCGCCTTTATCATTTTCCACTTTGCACTATTCCACAAGAATTTTGGAAAAATGCTTGGATATCAGTGGAAGAAACCAAAATTGCAAAAACAAATAAATGCAAAAATTGCATTCTTGCAAAAAAATGTGTTGGAATCTTAAAAGGATATTATTCCATATTTGGAGACAAGGAATTTAAACCCCAAAAATGAAAATTGTCAAACTCAAACTAGAAGACATTGATGTAGGAACTCATACTCCTAAACATATCGACGAAGAACACAGATCCAAAATAGAATCAATGAAAAAGAAAATCAAAAAAGGCCATACCCTTCCCCCATTTTTCGTAATGGCAGATAAAAACAGCAAAATAAAATATAGAAGATTAGATGGTTTCAAAAGATACCTTGCTTATAAAGAACTTGGATATGAAAAAATTGACTGCATTGTTGTGGATGAATCCACAAACATTGACTTAGACGACAAAGCACAAAAAAAGCTTGTACTTATAACAGGCTACAAATGCAACAACAACTGCAGATTCTGCTACGATGCAAATAAAAGAAGTATCCCTAACAGAACAACAAAGGCATTGCTAAAAGACCTTACTATAGGAATAAAATATAATTGCGACTATGTTGATATTCTAGGAGGAGAACCAACTATAAGAAAAGACATATTTCTTTTAATAAAAAAAGCAAAGGAAATGGGCTATGAGAGAATCTGCATAACAACTAATGGCAGACTGCTTTCTTACAATCCTTTTTTGGAGAAGTTAATTGATGCAGGATTAAACTCTATAATCTTTTCAATCCACGGGCATAATGCAGAACTGCACGATTTCCAAACAAGAGTAAAAGGCAGTTTCAGTCAATTGTTGAAAGGACTAAATAATACCCAAGAACAAGCAAAAATAAAAGACATCCAAATAGGTTCAAATACAACTATAACAAAATTAAATTATGAACATCTTCCGCAAATAGGAGAATTCTTAGTTAAAAATGGCATTAAGAATTCAGAATTTATTTTTGTCGACCCGACTGGAGAAGCTTACAATAATTTTAAAGATTTAGTTCCTAAAATCACAGAACTTTCTCCTTACATTAAAAAACTTCTAGACATAGGCATCTCTAATAAAATCCCTCACTGGCATATTCGTTATTTCCCATTTTGCTATCTTGATGGATATGAAAATTACATCTCAGAAAAATATTCTCCATTCCAAAAAGAAGTCCACTTCGGACCTGAGTTTACAAATTTAGACGTTGATGAATCAAGAAAAATAATTTCAAGAGTAAAAGCGCCACAATGCGCACTTTGCAAATTTAATAATTTTTGTGAAGGAGTATGGAAAGAATATGAAAAACAATATGGATTAAAGGAACTAAGACCAATTAAAAATGGAAACTAAATCACTAGATATCGTCACAGGGTATAAGTGCAATAACAATTGCCTATTTTGCCTAAGCCCAATAACAAAACCAAGAGAACTAAGCTTTGACGAAATCAAGCGCCTACTTCTCAAATATCAAAATAAATTTGATAAATTAGAATTTATTGGCGGAGAACCGACAATAAGAAAAGATATCTTCAAAATAGTCTCTCTTGCAAGAAAACTAGGTTACAAAACAGTAAGAATCAGCACAAATGGAAGAATGTATGCTTATTCAGACTTTTGCAATAAGATTACAAAAGCAGGTTCACATGAAGTCTCTTTTTCACTATACGGTTCAAATGAGAAAATCCATGATGCAGCTACAAGAACACCTGGCTCTTTTTCCAATACTATACAAGGAATAAAAAACGCAGTCAAAGAAAAAGATATCAGAGAAGTTTTTGTTGACACAGTTATTTACAAAGGAAATTACAAAGACATTGAAAACATTGCCAAACTTTTAATCAAACTAGGAGTAAAAAAGTGGCAAATCTGCGACTTAATTCCTGAGGGTTTAGCAAGAAATCTTTACAAAAACCTCGTAGTTAGCTTAACTGATCTAAACGCTCTCAATAATATTAAAAACCACGCTTCTTCATTTGATTTAATCTGTTTTATTGACTTTCCACACTGCATATTTGACAAGGCTACCCACAGCCATAAAAACATAAAAATCAGCAGCATTTCTGACAGAACCAAGACTTTGCAAATAGGCCATACTAAAATAAAGATGTTTTATCCAGGCTACAACGAATTTGAACAAAAATACAAAATAAAGCCATCTATTTGCCAAAACTGCAACCTAAAAGATTCTTGTGGAGGAATCTGGAAATCTTACCACCAATTATTTGGAGAAAAAGAACTAAAATGAAGAGAACAGACATAATAACAGGATTTAGTTGTAACAATAACTGCCTATTTTGCATGCTAGGCGACGATTATAAAAAACTGGGTCAAAGGAAAAAACAAGAACTCCTCAAGGATATTAAAAAGGCAACAGGCAATTGTATAACTTTCTGTGGAGGCGAGCCTACAATCCATAAAGACATTTTAGAGCTAGTCAAGGCCGCAAAAAGAGCAGGATTCAAAGAAATTCACGCACAAACAAATGCAAGAATGCTCTCCTACCCTGACTTTTGTCAAAACCTTATAAATGCAGGAGTTAACTCATTCACTGTCTCTCTCCATGCGCATAATGAAAAACTAGGTAATCAACTTTCACAAACAAAAAACTCTTTCCAGCAAACAGTCGATGGAATAAAAAACCTGAAAAAATATAATGCCAGACTAATTACAAATACAGTTATTAACAAAAAAAACTACAAATACCTTCCAGCAATTATCTCTCTTGCCATTTCCCTCAAAGCAGACCAAATCCAGCTTGTTTTTATAAGACCAAGAGGCAGAGCATACAAAAACTTTAATCAATTAATCCCACTTCTAAAAAATATCCTTCCTTATCTAAAAAAATCAATTCAACTTTGCAATTCCTCTTACAAAACTATCTTAGTTGAAGGAATCCCGCTTTGCATCATCCCTCAATATGAAAAACACATTGCAGAAAAATACATGCCATCTACTCAACTAAAGGCAGGCAATCATCCTCCTTCTAAAAAAATAAAAAGAAAAGTTAAATTCCAAAAATGCAAATCATGCTTCTATGATAATAAGTGCGAAGGAATCTGGACAGAATACACAGACAAATTTGGAAATAAAGAATTCAAACCACTAAACCATCTTTAGTGTCTCCCATAACCTCTCCTGAAAGATTCAAATCAATATTCCCTGCTTTTTTCATCATTTCCATAACAATCACCATCCTTTCTTTTATTTCTTTCATAATAACTTTTGGAAACATCTTTGCTGCAACTGTGTTTGGTCTATCAGAATAAACCCTAAAAGTAGCTTTATCAAAATGCTTTGATGCTTCCACAGATTTCATAAAATCTTCTTTCTCCTCTGTTGGAAATCCAACAATCAAGTAAGTATCAATAATAGCAGTTCCTCTAATTTCATCAATTGCTTCTAACGCATCTTTTATCTTATAATGCCTATTCATCAATTCCAAAATTCTATCACTTCCAGATTGCAGAGGAATCCTAACATAACCTATCTTATTCTCAATAAAAAACTTCTTCAATCCAGAATAAAGTTTAACCAACCATTCAGGCTCAATATAATTCAAAGAAACCTTAATGTCTTTTTTAATCTTAAACATCTCCTTCAACAATTCAACTAAACTAGTTCCAATATCTTGACCATAACATCCGCAATCATCACCAATTAGATAAAATTTATCATATCCCTGCTCAATACCTTTTTTAAACTCAGTAAGCACCACCTTTATGGCCTTGCTCCTCAACCCACCAATTGCAAACTTAACAGAGCAGTAGCTGCAATTTCCCATACAACCACTAGCAATCTTTATCACAAAATGATCATCCAAATTATATTCCTCTATATGATATAACCCTTTCTTAAACTGGTTTACTTCTAACCCTCTAACATCTAACTTAGAATTAACTAGCTCATTAAACTCCTCTAAGTTTTTAATTATCCTAACTCCTTCATATTTTCCCAAATTCTTATTAATCCTCGGCAAGCAACCACAAACAATAATCTTCTTCTCCCCTTCTCCATATCTCTTCAAAAAAAACTCAATCAACTTTATCGTTTGGCTTTCAGTTGATTTAACTGCTCCGCAGCTATTTATTATTATATACTCAGCAAACTTAGATTTATTAACAAATTCCCATCCATTTCTTTTAAAAAATTCGACAATCCTAGAACCCAAATAAGAATTACTTTCACATCCGTTTACAGGAGAACAAAGAAAAAATTTATTTTTCATTCTTAAGTAAACATCTTTAAACATTCGCTTCTTGTAAAATTGTCTGTAATGTTTCTGCAATAGCTTGGATCTTTCCAATAAGCAGCCATCCTGGAATAAGTTTCTTCATAGCATTCAAAAAAATCAAAGCAATACCTTTCATCTTTAGCAAACATTGCTTTGCACATATCAACGTCATTTCTGTTCTCTATTTTGTCGCAATATTTTTCCTTTTTATCTCTAAGAGCTTTAACCCAATAGTAGGCATCCACCCCAAGAATATCTCCTTCTTTAGTAGGCAATGTATTATTGATAATTTGCATGCATAAGTCAGATTCTATGCTTGATTTATAGCAAAAAGAAACATCGCTATTGACCAATGCAATGCAAATATTTTTTCTATCCTCATCTCCTGCTATTTTGTAGCATTCATTCACATCCTTATTTAAAAGGGCAAATAGAATATATGATCCAGCATAGCACAACTTTACAGACTCTTTATCTGGTTTTTGTTCACAGTAACTCATATTCTCCCTTACCATTGCAATGCAATGTGGGTCTACTTCAGCCAGGGTTTCACAATCTGATAACTGCGGACCTTCTACCTTTGCTATTTCTGCTGGTTTCTTGAACAAGAAAAAAGAAAGGATTATAACTACGGCCAAAACAAGGATAATAGACAAAGAAATAAGGATTATCTTCTTAGGGCTTTTTTGTTTAAATTCTTCTGTTTTATTTGTTTCGCCATTCATTTTAATCAGATTTACCAAGGATGTCCATTGCTTGAATGACTTCCATGGCTTCCATGAGCTGCATGGCTTCCATGCCCGTGATGGTGGGTGCCTGCAGCAGTAGTTCCTTGGGCATTTAAAGCAAGTTCATTGCAATGCTCCGAATGTTGTAGTGTATCAGGAGGGCAAGCAGCATCAGCTTTTAATGAAGCAATTGTAGCAAAGCCTAACAGAATTCCTGTTTTAATCAACGCCTCTTTGCTAATCTTTCCATCTTCTTTTGTTAAGAAAGAACTTATCTTTTTCTTTAATTCAGGAATCTTAACCATTTCAAACCTCTTTTTGCTTACAAAAAGAGACCAAGCAAGGCTTTTCGCC